>ERZ773186.104-NODE-104-length-80273-cov-9.469009_pt1 | contig 80273 bp, 74 predicted proteins | sample MGYA00581000_ERZ773186 | MGnify/ENA primary metagenome ERZ773186 (study PRJEB29015, sample SAMEA2737752) | human gut metagenome | biome: human gut; feature: human-associated habitat; material: faeces | place: China | collected 2012 ...
TCTCTTGGGGTTCCAAAGGGGATATTCTCTTTTGCGAAAGAGAATATCCCCTTTGCCCCTGCCGCCCACAGGCGGCATATCCCTCCGCGCCGTGCGTGGAAAGAAGTCTTCGCCCTTTAGGCGAAAAAAGAGCTGTCCTTGCGGACAGCTCTTTTCAAATCTTTGTTCCTTATTCGGTGACGAAGGGGAGCAGAGCGATCTGACGGGCGCGCTTGATGGCCTCGGTCAGCTGACGCTGATGCATCGCGCAGGTACCGGTGGTTCTGCGGGGCAGGATCTTCGAACGCTCGGAGATGAAGCGGCGCAGCTTGGCGGCGTCCTTATAGTCGATATACTCGCACTTGTCAACGCAGAACTGGCACACCTTTTTGCGCTTGCGGTTCGGGCCGCCGGCGCGAGGGGCTCTGTTTTCGCGTTCCATAGCCATGGATGATTCCTCCTTATCAGAATTGGGGCTTTCGTACCCACATTAGAACGGCAGCTCGCCGTCCTCTTCAATTTCGGCAAAGCCGCCGCTCGCAGGAGCGGTATAACTCTCGGCGGGAGAGCCGTAAGCGGGGGGCGCGTAATCGCCGCCCGACTGGCTGTCGCGCTTGCTGTCGCCGAAATAAATGTTGTCGGCAACCACTTCCGCGCTGCGGCGGTTGTTGCCATCCTTGTCTTTCCAGTCGCGGATCTGTAATCTGCCCTCGACCACGGCCATGCGGCCCTTGGTGAAATACTGGCAGACAAATTCAGCGGTCTGGCGCCAAGCGACTACGTCGATGAAATCGGTGGCCTTCTCGCCGCTCTCGCGGCTCTTGAAGTCGCGGTCGACCGCGACGGAGAAGGACGTCACCGCCGTGCCGTTCTGCGTGCGGCGCAGCTCGGGATCACGGGTGAGTCGACCCATGATGACGATACGGTTCAACATAGCGCTGCCCTCCTTATTCGCCCTTGCAGACGATCATGGAGCGGATGATACCATCGGTAATGCCGAGGATACGGTCCAATTCCTTGGGGAAATCGGGCGCGCTCGTGAAGGAGATCAGAACATAGTAGCCTTCGGTGATGTAGTTGATGGCGTAGGCCAGCTTGCGCTTGCCCCACTCCTCAACCTCCATAGCCGTGCTGTTCTGCTCCACGAGGGTCTTGAACTTTTCGGTCAGAGCGGCGACCTGCTCTTCGGGCAGTCTGCCGTCCATGATGAAAACGACCTCATAATTTGCGGAAATCTTAGCCATTCTTGGTTGCACCTCCTTTTGGACTGATGGCCCACACGGATTCATGTGAGCAAGGATTTGCCTGCAATGCATATTACAAGCTATATTATTATATAAAACTTTTCCGTAAAGTCAAGCAATTTTTCAAAAATACTGCCCCCTTTGCGCGGAAAAATCAGATTTTCCATGTTTTTCCAGTGTAAAGACGGCCGCATTGCTTGCAATCGGGCGGAAATTCGTGTAAAATTGTCGGTAGAGTTTACCAAAGGAGCGATACACCATGAAAAAGTTTTTCGCCGCGGCGCTGGTAGTGAGCATGCTGACCGTCCTTTTGAGCGGCTGCATGTGCCAAGTCGCCGATACGACGTTTCAATTTGACGGCAGCGGCACGGTCGAGGCCAAATTCGGCTTCTCCGAGGAAATGGTCAACGCGATGAATATGCGCGCCGAGATGACCCAGAACGGCTTTTCCTTCTTTTGCTACGATGGCCACGGCTACTACGGCGACCAGGCGAGCGAGTCGTTTGCCAACGCTGATGAGTTCAATGCGATCTTTGCCGAGGTCTCCGCGGAGACCGCCGAGGTGAGCAAGGCCGCCACGCCCGGCACGGTCACGCTTTCCGTTGCATCTGACGGCGGGCTTACGCTGACGGTGCAGAACACCCAGACCGACCGCCGCAGCGCGATCAAGACAGAGCTTGCCAAGCGGCTGCCCGACTACTCTGACGCACAGATCAACGCGCTGCTTGAGAACATGGTGATGACCTACCGCTTCGCTTTCCCCGCAGCGCTTGTGGACTACAACGCCGCTGCCGGCATCACGGTGAAGGAAAACGTCGTCACGGTCGACTACCTCACGCTGGAGGCGGGCACGTACCGCTTTACGACCTCTGAAACCGAGAGCCTGCACCAGCGTCAGCTCGGCACTGTGACACAGGAGAGCATTCCCGCGAGCGGCACGGCCTATATGCGCCGCCAGACCATCGAGCTCGACGGCCGCGACATCACGCTCCAGACCTACGCGCTGCCCGGCAGCAACGGCGGCGAGACGAATTATGTCCGCCTGCGCGATATTGCGTCTCTCTTAAACGGTACGAACGCGCAGTTCGGCGTGGACTGGGACGGCAATGTCATTATCGTACCGGATGAAGCCTATAAGCCAAACGGAACGGAGATGCAGGCGCCGTTTTCCGGCGACCGCCATTATCAGAAAGCCGATGCCAAGACTGTGATCTACGGCGAGAGCATCCCGTTCACGGCGATCCTGCTGACCGACGATCAGGGCGGCGGCTACACGTACTACAAGCTGCGCGACCTCGGCAAGGTGCTGAACTTCAACGTCGGCTGGTCGAACGGCCGCGGGATCTATATTGAGAGCAACCACGCATACGAAGGCTAAAGCCTTCAAAAAAGCGGCCTAAAGGGCCGCTTTTTTGAGTGGGAGCGTTGCAGGCCGCTGCGCGCATAATTCGCCCGCCGCAGGCGGGTGAATTCCACACTTGCGGCCTGAGAAGTGTTTTTTCTGACGCGCGTGTCGTCAGAAAAAACGATTAAAATTTATTTCGAGCCTGCGGGCTCGAAAGTCTGCGACGCTTTTCAGTGCTTTCTTAAATAAAAAAGAGGACTTCCGTTCGGAAGTCCTCTTTTTTGACTCAGTTGAGCTTGAGGTGCTTCTGCATCACGCCGAGGAGGGGGATGCCGAGGACATAGCAGGCGACAGCTTCACCGAGGCCGACGGTGAGGGCGTTATAGAAGAACGCGGGCGGGAAGCCGTTGCCGACGCCCGCTTCCTCCCAAGCGATGAGCGCGCCGATGAGGATGGCGTTGCAGAGCACGGGCGGCAGCGCCGCCGTCCACTTATTGCGGCAGCGGGCGGTGAGGAGCGCTGCGAGCAGTGTGGCCGCCGAGCCGACGATCATGTCGAGCGGGCCGTAGGGGCTCAGGATGTTCGAGAGCACGCAGCCGATGAACAGTCCCCAGCTTGCCTCGGGCATCAGGAACGGCAGAACCGTCATCGCCTCGGAAAAGCGGAGCTGGATGGGGCCGTAGGCAAGGTTCAGGGCGTTGGAGAGCATCGTCAGCGCGACGTAGATAGCCGCGATGAGCGCGCAGCGGGTGAGCTTTTTGGTGTCAAAGTGCATGGGTCGGGTTCCTTTCTGAAATCATGCGGGTGGGGTGGAAACGGATGAAAAACACGGCGCGGGCAGCCAGATGGCCGCCCGCGTTGTTTCTTACGCGAGGTCGGGGAAAGAGCGCATCACTTCTGCGCAGCGGGGGCAGAGACCCTCGGCGTTCGCGGCGGTAGAGTGCTTCCAGCAGCGCGGGCACTTCGTGCCGGCGGCTTCCTCGGCGGAGGCCTTCACGCTGTCGCCGACTGTCACCTCGACCTGAGAGACGATCAGAAGGTCCGCAAGCTCCTTGCCGTCCACATTTGCGAGGAATGCGTCTTCGGCGGGAACAGTCAGGTGCACGTCGGCCTCAAGGCTCTTGCCGATCTTCTTCTCGGCGCGGGCGGCTTCGAGCACGCCGTTGACCACGGTGCGCACCTCGGCGAGCTTCTCCCAGTTGGCCATCTCCTCAGCGGTGAGGGCGTAGGCCGTGAAGGGCTTGTTCATCTCGTTGAGCACCACGTTGCGCGCGTCGTCCTCGCCGGTGTGCGGCATGGCGAGCCAGATCTCGTCGCAGGTGAAAGCGAGGATCGGCGCAAAAAGCTTGGAAAGCGTGTGGAGCGTGAGGTACAGCGCGGTCTGCGCGCTGCGGCGGGACAGGCTGTCCGCACCGTCGCAGTAGAGGCGATCCTTCACGATATCGAGATAGAAGCTTGAGAGCGTGGTGACGCAGAAATCGTTCACCGCGTGGGTGATGATGTGGAACTCATAGTCGCAGTAGGACTGCTCGGCCTTTTCAATGAGCTCGTTGAGCTTCGTGAGGAGCCAGCGGTCGAGCTTGGGCATCTCCTCGGGCTTGGTCAGCTTTTCGGGGTCGAAGTCGACAAGGTTGTCGAGCATGAACTTGCAGGTGTTGCGGAACTTGAGGTAGTTCTGGCTGAGCTGCTTGAAGATATCCTTCGAGCAGCGGACGTCCGCGTGATAGTCCGCGCTGGCGGCCCACAGGCGCAGGATATCCGCGCCGTTCTCGTTGAACACGTCCGCGGGATCGACGCCGTTGCCAAGGCTCTTGTGCATGGCCTTGCCCTCGCCGTCGACCGTCCAGCCGTGGGTGACGCACTCCTTAAAGGGCGCGCCCTGGCCGAAGGCGCCGACAGCGGTCAGCAGCGAAGACTGGAACCAGCCGCGGTACTGATCGAGACCTTCGAGGTACATCGTGGCGGGCCAGAAGCCCTGATCCTTCTTCATGGACGCGAAGTGCGTGGAGCCGGAGTCGAACCAGCCGTCAAGCGTGTCCTCCTCTTTGGTAAAGCCGGCGTTCTTGCCGCAGTGCGGGCAGGTGAAGCCCTTGGGCAGGATGTCGACGGCATCCATATCGAACCAGGCGTTGGAGCCCTTTTCGGCAAAGAGGTCAGAGACAGCCTTGATGGTCTCGTCGGTGCAGATGGGCTTGCCGCAGTCCTTGCAGTAGAACACGGGGATGGGCAGGCCCCAGCGGCGCTGACGGGAGATGCACCAGTCGGCGCGCTCACGGATCATGCTCTTCATGCGGTCGATGCCCCAGCCCGGGACCCAGCGCACGTCGTCGCACGCGGCGCAGGCCTCATCCTTAAAGGAGTCGACAGAGCAGAACCACTGTGGGGTGGCGCGGAAGATGATGGGCTTCTTGCAGCGCCAGCAGTGCGGATAGCTGTGCACGATCTCCTCGGAAGCGAAGAGGGAACCGGCCTCCTTCATGTCGTTCAGGATGACGGGGTTGGACTCTTCAACGAGCATACCCTCATATTTTCCGGCATAGTCGGTGTGGCGGCCCTGATCGTTGACGGGCACGACCATGTCCATGCCGTAGCGGCGGCAGGTCTGATAGTCGTCCGCGCCGAAGCCGGGCGCGGTGTGGACGCAGCCGGTACCGGAATCCATCGTGACATAGTCGGCGAGAACCAGACGGGAGGTCTTGGGCAGGAAGGGATGAGATGCGAGCATGTTCTCATAGAAGTTACCGGGGTGGGTCTCAAGGATCGAGTAGTGCTCGACGTTGCCGACGGTCATGACCTTTTCGACGAGCGCCTCGGCGACGATGTACATCTCGCCGTTATCCTCGTTCTTCACGATGGCGTAGCTCTCGTCGGGGTGCAGGGCGATGGCAAGGTTGCCGGGCAGCGTCCAGATCGTGGTCGTCCAAATGACGAAGTTGAGCTTGGACTTGTCGAGATGGCTCAGCTTGCCGAGATCGTCGTTCATCGGGAACTTGACGTACACGGTCGTGCAGGGATCGTCCTGATACTCGATCTCCGCCTCAGCCAGGGCGGTCTCGTCGTGATAGCACCAGTAAACGGGCTTTAAGCCCTTGTAGATGTAGCCCTTCTTGTACATCTCGCCGAAGACCTTGACCTCCTCAGCCTCGAAGCCGGGGTCCATGGTCTTGTAGGGGTGCTCCCAGTCGCCGAGCACACCGATGCGCTTGAAGCCCTCCATCTGCACGTCGATATAGTGCTGGGCGAACTCGTGGCAGGCGGAGCGGAACTCGGAAACGGGCATGGCCTTGTGGTTGAGCTTGTTCTGCTTGATGATGGCGCTCTCGATGGGCATGCCGTGGTTGTCCCAGCCGGGGATATAGGGCGTGTAGTAGCCGCGCATCGCGTAGGAACGGGTGATGAAGTCCTTCAGGGACTTGTTGAGCGCGTGACCCATGTGCAATCCGCCGTTGGAGAACGGAGGGCCATCGTGCAGGGCGAAGCGGGGCTTGCCCTCGTTCTTTTTGAGCATGAGGTTGTAGAGGTCCATTTCCTCCCAGTGCTTGAGCATCTCAGGCTCGCGCTTGGGAAGACCCGCGCGCATCGGGAAGCCGGACTTGGGCATATTCAGCGTGCTTTTGTAATCCATGTTGCGTCTCCTTCGTTTATATGAATTTTCAGATTACTTATCTGATTTTTGCCGCGACATGTGCGTGGCAAAAATTCCTTGACCCAGCCGCCTTGGGCGGCGACGCCAGTGACTTGTGTCACTGGTGCGGGGACTCTAAAGGGGGGATGAAATCCCCTCTTTACGAAAAAAATACGCGCCCTGTCCCCATAAAGAGACAAAGGCGCTGACCTCTGCGGTACCACTCTTCTTGCTGTGTCTTGCACAGCCGCTCAAATGCTGCGATATAACGGTCGCACCCGTCCGGCCTTACTCATGAGTTCAGTCCGGCTGCTCCGAGGTGATATTCGGCCCTGCCGCGTCCCGCCTTTCACCAAAACGGCGGTTCTCTTTGCCGCGGGGGAGGGGTTTACTTGTCCTCATCCACGCATATTTCATAATGCAGTAGTAATATATCGGCTTTTTGGGGCTTTGTCAACCCCACCGCGGCGCTCTCAGGGCAGAAAAAGATGTAAATTTGGAGTAAAAACTTGTAAACTACGGCAAAATACGCCCGTGAGCGCTTGACAGCGCAAAAAAAATGTGATACCTTTTGCAGCACGGAAAAAGGGAGTAGCCGGCGCCCACGGGCGTTGAGCAGATCGTCATCGCGGGAGCTTTCCCCGGTCTGCTTGCGAAATGGCAAGACTTTTACCCCGGGCAGCGCCCGCGGTAAAGGTCTTTTTTCTTTTGTCCGGCTACCAAAACCGACTGAATATAAGGAGTGTTTACAGCATGGAGTTTTTGCTCGACGGCATCCGCGCCGTCACACCGCAGCAGTGCGTGATGTATGTGGTGGGCGCGCTGCTCATCTATCTTGCCATCAAAAAGGACTATGAGCCCTCGCTTCTGCTGCCGATGGGCTTCGGCGCGATCCTCGTGAACCTGCCGATGTCCGGCGTTCTGAACCAGATGGTCGCGGGCGTGGGCGAGAGTCAGGGCATCATCCAGTGGCTCTTTGAAACGACGATCGAAGCGAGCGAGGCGCTGCCGCTGCTGCTGTTCATCGGCATCGGCGCGATGATCGACTTCGGCCCGCTGCTCTCGAACCCGAAGATGTTCCTCTTCGGTGCGGCGGCGCAGTTCGGCATCTTCTTTGCGATGATCGCGGCGGTCATGCTGGGCTTTGACCTCAAGGACGCGGCCTCCATCGGCATCATCGGCGCGGCGGACGGCCCGACGTCGATCTTAGTCTCGCAGGTCTTGCACTCCAATTATATCGGCCCCATCGCGGTCGCCGCCTACTCGTATATGGCGCTTGTGCCGATCATTCAGCCGTTTGCCATCAAGCTCGTCACGACGAAAAAGGACCGCGCGATGCACATGCCCTACAATCCCAAGCACGTCTCCCGCGCGCTGCGCATCTGCTTCCCCATCATGGTCACGATCATCGCGGGCTTCATCGCGCCGATGTCCGTCTCGCTCGTGGGCTTTCTGATGTTCGGCAACCTGCTGCGTGAGTGCGGCTGCTTGGAGCGTCTTTCCCAGACGGCGCAGAACGATTTGGCGAACCTCATCACGCTGCTGCTCGGCATCACGATCTCGTTCTCGATGAAGGCCGACCAGTTCGTCAATCTCAACACGCTCATCATCATGGCGCTGGGTCTTGTCGCCTTCGTCTTTGACTCCATCGCGGGCGTGATGTTTGCAAAGCTTCTGAACCTCTTCTGCAAGAACAAGGTGAATCCGATGGTCGGTGCGGCCGGTATCTCGGCCTTCCCGATGTCCGCGCGCGTCATTCAGAAGATGGGGCAGGAGGCGGACTGCACCAATCACCTGCTGATGCACGCCGTCGGCGCGAACGTCGCCGGTCAGATCGCATCGGTGCTTGCAGGCGGCATGATCCTCAATCTCGTGCCGCAGCTCATGGGTTAAGGAGGAACGCAATATGACAAATCTTGAGATCGCGCTGCTCATCACGGGGCAGGGAATGCTCGGCATCTTCGCTGTGATGGGACTCATCACCGTACTGGTCACACTCTTCACTAAATTCGGTAAAAAGTAAAACCCCAGACATAAACAGGCGGCCGCTGCCAACGCAGCGACCGCCTGTTTTAACATCGTAGATTTTGCACCGCGCACGGCGCAAATAATTTTAATCGTAATTTGTCGCGACATGCGCGTGACAAATTACTCTCTGCGCGGAGCGCGTGTCGCAGCCGCCTCACGGGCGGCAAGGCACGAAGCGCAGCGAATCCCCTTGAAAAGGCGGCATAGCCGCCTTTTCAAATACTCAAAAACGAGGGACTCAGTCCCACGTTTTTGAAGTAATGTAGAGCATTAAAGCTGCAACATCCGCCGGACTGACGCCCGAGATCCGCCCCGCCTGCCCCAGATTCTGCGGACGAATGGCGGCGAGCTTTTCGCGCGCCTCCAGACGGAGACCGTCGATTTTCGCGTAATCGATATCCTCGGGAATGGCGCGGTGCTCCAGGCGCGCAAACTCCGCGACCTCCGCCATCTGGCGGCGGATGTAGCCCTCGTATTTGACGGCGATCTCCACGCTCTCGGCGAGTGCGGGCGGGAAGGCGCGGCAGCCCGCATCAAAATCGCGCAGGTCGTCATAGGTGAGCTGCGGTCGACGCAGCAGCGCGATGAGCGGGCTGCCGTCGCGCACCTCCGCCGTGCCGCGCGAAGTCAACAGCGCGTTGAGCGCGTCGGACGAGGGGATGCCCGTGTGCTCGAGGCGCTTGATCTCGCGGCGCACAGCGTCGTATTTGCCCACGACCTTTTGCAGCGTTTCATCGCTGACAAGGCCAAGCTCGTGCCCGATGGGCGCAAGGCGCTCGTCGGCGTTGTCCTGCCGCAGGATGAGGCGGTACTCGCTGCGGCTCGTCATCATGCGATAGGGCTCGTTCGTTCCCTTGGTCACAAGGTCGTCGATGAGTGTACCGATGTACGCCTGCTCGCGGCCCAGAATGAACGGCGTTTCGCCCTTTAATTTGCGTGCGGCGTTCACGCCCGCGACGAAGCCCTGCACCGCCGCCTCCTCGTAGCCCGACGAGCCGTTGAACTGTCCCGCGCCGTACAGGCCCGAAATGTGCTTGTATTCAAGCGTCGGGTAGAGCGCGGTCGGGTCGATGCAGTCATATTCGATGGCGTAGGCCGGGCGCATGATCTCCGCGTGCTCAAGGCCCTTGACCGAGTGCAGCATTTCGATCTGCACCTCCTCGGGCATGGACGACGAAAAGCCCTGAATGTAGAGTTCTTCTGTATCGAGGCCCATGGGCTCGATGAAGAGCTGATGGCGGGGCTTGTCGGGAAAGCGGACGATCTTTGTCTCGATACTCGGGCAGTAGCGCGGACCGACGCCCTCAATGACGCCGGAGTAGATAGGACTGCGATCCAGATTCTCGCGGATGACGCGGTGCGTCTCCTCCGTGGTGTAAGTCAGGTAGCAGACCGCCTGATTTTCGGGCGGGTGTTCCGTCGAAAACGAGAACGGCAGCGGCGTTTTGTCGCCCGGCTGCACCTCCATCTGAGAAAAATCGACGCTGCGCGCGTTCACGCGCGGCGGCGTGCCGGTCTTGAAACGGCGCAGCGGCAGTCCGAGCTTTTTGAGCGCGTCCGCCAGCGTGAGCGAGGCGTGCATCCCGTCGGGGCCGCTCTCGCGCACGCATTCGCCGACGATGGTGCGGCCATCCAAAAATGTGCCCGAGCAGAGGATGACAGCCCCGATCGCGTAAACGCCGCCTGTCTCGGTCACAACGGCGGACACGTGGCCGTCGGTGACGCGTAAGTCGACGATCTCCGCCTGCCGCAGCAGCAGATTTTTCTGCGTTTCGAGCGTGTGCTTCATCACGCTCTGGTAGCGCCGCCGGTCGGCCTGCGCGCGCAGCGACCAGACGGCGGGGCCCTTGCCCCGGTTGAGCATGCGGTATTGAATGCAGGCTAAGTCAGCCGCCCTTGCCATCTCGCCGCCGAGGGCGTCGAGCTCGCGCACGAGATGGCCCTTGCCCGTGCCGCCAATGGCGGGGTTGCAGGGCATGTTGCCCACCGCGTCTAAGTTGATGGTAAAGCACACCGTTTTCATGCCGAGGCGCGCACAGGCAAGAGATGCCTCGATGCCCGCGTGTCCCGCGCCGATGACGGCGACATCGTAGCTTCCGGCAGAAAATTCACGCATAGCCTCAGCCCCTTTCCAGTGTGATGACCGCCACCTGCGGCCGGTTCAGAATGCGCGGGATGACGCGCGGCGAGTTTCCGAGCCCGCGGCTGACGAAGACGGATGCGCCGTTGTCTGAATAAAAGCCCGCCGTGTGCGTGGGGAAGAGGTTCCTCTGCGTGCCGAACACCCCGCCCACGAACGGAAATCTCCAGATGCCGCCGTGGCCGTGACCGGAGATCGTTAAGTCTGCACCGAGGAGACTGTATTCCTGCGCAAAGCGGTCGTTTCGGTGCGCGAGCAGCAGCCAGAAGGGGTCGCCGCAGGCGGCGTAGACCTCCTGAGCAAGCTCGTACGGCGTCTCCTGATCGGCGTAGCCGTTCGGATCGTCGATGCCCGCGAGGACGATACTGTCGCCATTTCGCAGCAGCGGTACGAATTCGTTCGAGAGCACCGTCACACCGCTCTCCCGCAGCGTGCGCTTGATCTCCTCCACGACCTTTGTGCCGTGACCCCACTCGTGGTTGCCCGTGACGTAATACGTCGGTGCGATGGCCGAGAGCGCCGCGCCGACCTCGCCGGCGTAGATGGTCGGGTTCTCGGTCTTGCGGTCGACCAGGTCGCCCGTCACGAAGATATACTCCGGATGCGCGGCCTTGACCGCACTGTACAGGCGCTCGTTGCCCTTGCCGAAGTATTTGCCATGCAGATCGCTGAGCTGCACGATGCGGCAGCCGTCAAAGCCCGCAGGCAGCTCGCCTGAGGTGAATGTCGCCTCGTCGGTCTCGATGCTGCGGTTGCCCCAGTAGAGGTAAATGCCGAACAGCACGATCAAAATGAGCAGGTTGCGCCAGAAATGATGTTTTTTTCTTTGTCTCGCCATGGGAACTCCAATCTATAAGGAGGCTATAAGCCAAAAAGCCTCGCAGAGTTGCGTGCCGCGCACGGCACGCAATCAATTCAAATCCGTTTTCTGCCGCGACACGTGCGCCCTCCAGAGGGGCTTCTCTTGCCCGCTGCGGGGCAATTCACCTTCTGGCAGAAAACACTTTGCGCGGAGCGGAAAACGGTGAAGCGCCGTCTGTGACGGAAACAGCAAGCCGTTTTCGAGGAAGCGGCACGATTGGCGCGCCTGAAAGGGCGCGGGAATCGTAATGCCGCGACGGTGCAATGTCGCAGCCGCCCTGCGGGTGGCAAGGCACGAAGTGCAACGAATTCTCCTCGAAAAAGCGGCATGCCGCTTTTTCGACAATAGTAAGGGGCGGCTTTTGCCGCCCCTTATTGTAGCACACTGTCCTGCCTTGAAACAAGAAATTTTATTCCGCGCTCTTGAGACTCTCGACCATGTCGATCTTCTTCATCCTGAAGTGCGCGAGCACGTTAACGAGCAGCGAGAACAGCGCCGTCAGGATCGCCGCGTACACGTAGGCCGACGGCGCGGTCTGCCGCCCGAACATCATGAGGTCAATTTCCGTCGAGCGGACAAGGTAAATGTGCAGCCAGTGGCCCATAAAGCAGCCGAGCAGGATGCCGAACAGCGTGAGCACGATGTTCTCGCGATACACATAGGCCGAGACCTCGCCGTCGTAAAAGCCCAGCAGCTTGATCGTCGCGAGCTCGCGCTGGCGCTCAGTGATGTTGATGTTCGAAAGGTTGAAGAGCACGACCATCGCCAGCGCCGCCGCCGCCAGAATGATGATGACCACAACGAAGTCCACGCGCTCCATGCTGTGCGTGTAGGTATCCTGCGTGTCGCGCATGCGCGAGGTCGTCGCCACGCCGCTCATGTCGAGCAGCTTTTCAAAAATGGCGTTGCAGGTGTCGGTATCGTCGCTCGTGAAGTTCAGAAGGTAGGCGTTCGGCTCGCCGTCGGCGTGGAGCGCATTTTCATAGTAGCCGGGCGTCATATAGATGAAGTGGCCCGTATAGTGCTCGTAGATGCCCGCGACCGTCACATCGCCGCGCATGTCGCCGTCGAGGAAGAAGGTGTCGCCCACCGAGACCTTCAAAAGCTCGGAGAGCTTCTGGTCGATGTATACGCCCTCGTCGCCCATCGTGATGGGGTCTCCGCTCTTGTAGTCGTAAAGGTCCACGGCCTTGCCGATCTCGTCGGAGGCCATCACCTCGACATAGGCGGTGGTTGAATAGGAGGGGGTGACCACCGTGGCGGACGAGGCCGCACAGGGGATGTAGTTCACAACGCGGGAGTCGCCTGCAAGGAAGTCCTCCACCGCCGCGCGCTCCTCGGGCAGGGCGTTGTCGGCAAGCGTCACCTGTGCCGAGTAGTGGAACAGCTCGTCATACTGGCGCGACATCGTGAAAAGAAGCGATGAGCGCATGCCAAAGCCCGCGATGATGAGCGCCGTGCAGCCGCCGATGCCGATGACCGTCATCCAGAAGCGCTTCTGATAGCGGAAGAGGTTGCGCGCCGTGACCTTGTGGATGAACGACATGCGCTTCCACAGGGGTTTGATGTACTCAAGGAACACGCGCTTGCCCGCTTTCGGCGTGCGGGGGCGCATCAGGCTCGCCGGCGTCTCGCGCAGCGTGGCAAGGCAGGCCCAGAGCGTCGCGACTGTTGTGCAGGCGACCGCCGCAAGCAAGGAAAAGAGCGAAATATCCGTGTAGGCGTGCAGCTCGATATCCGGCATCTGATACATGATCTGATAGGCCGTGAAGATCATCTTCGGGAACAGGATATAGCCGATGACAAGGCCCAGAACGCCGCCGACAAGGCTCGGCAGCAGCCCGTAGCCGATGTACTTCCGTGAGATCGAAAGGCGGCTGTAACCGAGCGCCTTGAGCGCGCCGATCTGCACGCGCTGCTCTTCGACCATGCGCGTCATCGTCGTCAGGCACACGAGCGCCGCGACGAGGAAAAAGATGATCGGCAGCACGCTCGCGAGGTTCGCCATACGGTCGGCGTCCTGGCCGAAGCCCGTGTAGCCGGGGTTGTAGCTGCGGCTGAAGATGTACCACTCGCAGCTGTCGATATCCGCGACCTTGCGGCGTGCGTCGGTGATCTTTTCCTGTGCGTCGGCGATCTTCTCGTCCGCCTCCGCCTTGCCGTCCGCATATTCGCGCAGGCCCTTGCGGTAGTCGCGCTCGCCGTCTGTCAGTTCAACATAGGCGTCGGCAAGCTCCTGTGCGCCGTCGGCGTACTGCTCTTCGCCGTCGTAGTAGTCCTTCCAGCCGTCGTCCAGCTCTGCGCGCGCGTCGGCAAGCTTCTGCTTTGCTTCTTCAAGCTGCGCGGGCGCGTCGTCCAGCTCCTTCTTCGCCGCGTCCAGTTCCTTTTTGCCCTTGTCCAGCTCGACCTTGCCCTCGGCAAACTCCATGCGGCCGATGTTGTAATCCGACTGGCTCTTGTCAAGCTGCTGCTTGCTCTGCGCGATGCTCCCGGAGTTGACGTTCTTGAGCTGGGCAAGCTGCTGAGAAAGCTGCGCCTGCGCCGCCTGCGCCTCGGCAAGTCCCGCCTGCGCCTCGGCAAGTCCCTTTTCATAGCTCGCGCGTTCCTCGGCGGACAAATTCGGGTCTTGCAGCGCATCATTCAGCTGTCCGATCTTCAGATTCAGCCCGTCGATCGTGCTCTGCGCCTGCGCGATGCCGTCCGTGAGCTGCGCACGCATTTCGTCCAGCGCGGCATCCGCCGCCGCCGCGGCGTTCTGATCGCCCTTTCCGAGGTCCTCGATCAGCCGGTCCGGCGCATCCTTGTAGGGCGAGTCGGTGCCGGCGAGCGCGCCGGACACAGTGCTGCCCAGCGCGTCCAGCTGCGCTTTTCCCTCGTCCAGGCGTTTCTTTCCCTCGGCAAGGTTTTTCGCGCCGGCGCCGAGCTGCTGCTTGCCCTGCTCGTATTTCTCCTTGCCGTCCTCATACTCGGCAAGTCCCTTTTCATACTCGGCGGCGGATTCCTCGTATTTGGCAAGCCCGTCCTTGTATTCCTGCTCGCCGTCGATCAGCTTCTGATAGGCGTCATCCAGTTCCGTGCGCGCATCCGAAAGCTCCTGCTGGCCGTCGTAGTAATCCTTCCAGCCGTCGTCGAGCTTTCTGCGTGCGTCTCTCAGCTCCTTCTGCGCCTTGCCGAGCTTTTCGTCGGCCTCGGCCTTCGCGTCGTCCAGCTCACGCTGCGCATCGTCGAGCTTTTCCGTCGCCTCGTCGACAAGATCGTCGTGGCGCAGCTGAGAGCGTGCATCGCCGAACGGCTCCAGCTCGTCGATGACGGCGTCGATATAGTCGTCATAGTCGCTGTAAAACGCGGTCATCTCCGCCGCGCCGGAGACGCGCACATAGGCCGCCGTGTAGTAGTCGAGCGTGAACGCCTCGCGCGGCAGGTACAGATACGCCTTGACCGTGCCGCTGCCGAGTGTCGACGTGCCGCGCTCCACCGCGAGGTACACGGGCGAGCGCACCGTGCCGACGACCGTATATGTATTCTGGGACAGCGCGTCGGAAAGATCGTCCCCCGGCGTCAGGGTGATGCGATCGCCAATTTCAATGTTCATCAGCGAGAGCATGTTTTCCTCCACCACGCACTCGTCCGCGCGCTCGGGCATGCGCCCGCCGCGCAGCAGCACCTCATTGATGCCGCGGCCCGTGAGGGAGAGGACCTTGACCACCGCGTCGAGCGAGTCGGACGAGGCAAACGCGTCGATGACGTATTCGCCCTCGGCGTCCTCGACCTTGTCCTGTGCTCGAAGAGAGGTAATGTCGTCGTCGGTCAGGCCGAGCGTTGAAAGCACCTGAATGTCCGCCAAGTGCAGGGAATCGAGATAGTCGTCGCCCGTGCGCTTCATGTCCGGCGCGGTCGCCTTGAGACCGGAGAGAAACGCGACCGATAGCGCGACCAGGATCATCATGGAGAAAAAGCGGCTGCGCGTGTGCTGGATCTCGCGCCAGAAGTCCTTCTGCATGGCGTTTTTCATCGCGCCGCCCCCTTTCGTTCCGATTTCTTCGTTACCATTCGATCAGTTCCACGCTGGTCGGATGCTCATTGCACTGCATGCGCTCCACCGTGCCGTTTTTGATGTGGATGACGCGGTCGGCCATCGGCGTGATGGCGCTGTTGTGCGTGATGACCACGACCGTCACACCCTTTTGCCGGCAGGTGTCCTGCAAGAGCTTGAGGATCTGCTTGCCGGTCACATAGTCGAGCGCGCCGGTCGGCTCGTCGCAAAGCAGGAGCTTCGGATTTTTCGCCAGCGCGCGGGCGATGGCGACGCGCTGCTGCTCGCCGCCGGAGAGCTGACCGGGGAAGTTGTTCGCGCGCGCGGACAGGCCGACTTCGTTCAAGACCGTCGCTGCGTCGAGCGGGTCTTTACAGATCTGCGCCGCGAGTTCGACGTTTTCAAGCGCCGTCAGGTTGCCGACGAGGTTATAGAACTGGAAGACAAAGCCGATGTCGTGGCGGCGATAGGTCGTGAGCTGGCGGGCGTTGAAGCCGCTCACAAGCGTCCCGTCGACCGTGATGGTGCCGCCCGAGCAGGCGTCCATGCCGCCGAGCATGTTGAGGACCGTCGTCTTGCCCGCGCCCGAGGGGCCGACGATGACGCAGAACTCACCCTTTTCAATCGTAAAGCTGATGTGGTCCACCGCGCGAATTTCGATCTCTCCGCTGTGGTAGACTTTGGAAACATCCTCAAATGTGACGAAAGCCGCCATAGTCCGACTCCTCCGCTTCAAATATCATTTCTACTTTATTATAAGTGGAAAATAACGGAAATGCAAGTGCAGATATAGCAACTTGCATGAAAAAACCGCTAATTTTTTGGGCAAAGCCATGAGAGCTGACGATTGAAATTTGCGTTTCCCGCGTCTATAATACAAACTGAAGTAAATGAGAGAAAGGAGCGTGAAAACGAATATGTTTGAGAACTTCATCAAGCAGGATGTTGACGACATGATCTTCGGCAGCACCAAGCAGATCATCAGCGAGCGCTGAGATCCGTTGTATCGACCACGCGAAAGCGTGGCTTTTTTGTTTTTATCGTCGGAAAGGCGAAAAAGGGCCGCTTCCACGGGAATTTTCGTCCCGAGAGGCGGATTTTTCTTGCCTTTGCACGGTGTGTGTGATATACTTTTTCGGCTAATGAAGGATAAAAGTAAGGAGAGAGAACGCCATGGCTGTGATCGAATACGATTCCTACAAGCAGAAGCTGCTTGCGATGGACGAAACATTTGAAAACCTCTTCAAGGCGCTGGAGATCGAGCAGGCCCGCCAGGAGCTGGGTCGCCTCGAGCTCGAGGCGCACGAGGACGGCTTCTGGAACGATCTGGAGCGCTCGCAGAAAAACCAGATGCGCTCCAAGCAGCTGCAAAATAAAATTCACCGCTACGAAAAGCTCGTTTCCACGCGCGACGATCTGCTCGCGCTGATCGACATGGGAACGGAGATGGACGACGCAAGCCTGCTGCCCGAGCTCGAAGAGGGCTACAAAAAGCTCGAAGCCGATGTGGAGCAGGCGCGACTCACGACGCTCCTTTCCGGCGAATACGACAACTGCAACGCCATTTTGACGTTCCACGCCGGCGCGGGCGGCACCGAGGCGCAGGACTGGGCGCAGATGCTCTACCGCATGTATATGCAGTGGGCGAACAAGCACGGCTTTGAATTCGAGATGCTCGACTATCTCGACGGCGACGAGGCCGGTCTCAAGAGCGCGACGGTCATGGTCAAGGGTGAGAACGCCTACGGCTATCTGAAGGGCGAAAACGGCGTGCACCGCTTAGTGCGCGTTTCCCCGTTCGACGCGAACGCCCGCCGCCAGACGAGCTTTGCAGCCCTCGAGGTCATGCCTGAGCTGCCCGACGACATTGAGGTCGAAATTCGCCCCGAGGATATTGAAATGCAGGTCTACCGCGCGTCCGGCGCCGGCGGCCAGCACGTCAACAAGACGTCCTCCGCCGTTCGACTCATCCACAAGCCCACGGGCATCGTCACCGCCTGCCAGACGCAGCGCTCGCAGTTCCAGAACCGCGACTACGCCATGCAGATGCTCAAATCCAAGCTCATGGAACTCAAAATTCAGCAGCACGCGGAGAAGATCTCCGACATCAAGGGCGTGCAGCTCAAGATCGAATGGGGCAGCCAGATCCGCTCCTACGTCTTCATGCCCTACCAGCTTGTCAAGGACACGCGCACCGACTACGAGACCGGTAACATCCAGTCCGTCATGGACGGCGACCTCGACGGCTTCATCAACGCGTATCTGACGAAGTCCGCGAACGGCGAACTGAAGAAATAATTCAAAAATGTGCTTCGCACATTTTTGAGAGGGGCTTGCAGAGTGCTGCGCGTACTCGCGTTGCTCGCACACTTGCACTCTGTAAAGTATTTTTTGTCACGCACAGGTCGCGACAAAAAATGATTGCATTTTGATTCCGGCGCTGCGGCGCCGGAATTTTATATGTCGGAACGAAAAAGTTAAGCAGGGAGGAAACATGGAAGAAAATACCAGAGAAAACAAGATGGGCACGATGCCCATCGGCAAGCTGCTGGCCAACATGGCGGGGCCCGTGATGATATCGATGCTCTTTCAGGCGCTCTACAACATTGTCGACAGCGTGTTCGTCGCGCGGCTCAGTCAGGACGCAATGAACGCTGTATCGCTCGCTTTCCCGCTGCAAACGCTGTGCATTGCGTTCGCCGTGGGCACAGGCGTCGGTATGAACGCGCTGCTCGCGCGTTCGCTGGGTGAAAAGAACATGCAGGCGGTCGACCGCGCCGCGGGCACGGGACTTTTCCTGACGCTCTGCACCGCCGCCGTCTTTGCTGTCCTCGGCTTTTCGCTCGCCACGCCGTTTTTCCGCTTTCAGACGGAGAATGCGCAGATCATCGCCTACGGCCGTGATTATGTGATGATCTGCATCGGCGGCTCGCTCGGACTGTTCCTGCAAATTTACGGCGAGCGCCTGCTCCAGTCCACGGGGCGGACGGACCTTTCGATGATCTCGCAGATTGCGGGCGCGGTGTGCAACATCGTGCTCGACCCGATTTTGATTTTCGGCCTTCTGGGCTTTCCCCGCATGGAGGTCGCGGGCGCGGCGGTCGCCACGATCGTCGGCCAGTTCGTCGGCGCGGGCCTCGGCCTTTTTCTGAACCTCAAGAAAAATCCCGAGGTGCAGATCCACCTCAAGGACATCCGTCCCCACCGCGCGACGGTGGCAGACATCTACGCCATCGGCATTCCGTCGATCATCATGCAGTCCATCGGCTCGGTGATGATGTTCGGCATGAACAAAATTCTCATCTCGTTCACCGAGGCGGCGACCGCGGTGTTCGGTGCTTACTTCAAGCTCCAGAGCTTCATCTTCATGCCGTGCTTCGGCCTCAACAACGCGATGGTGCCCATCGTGTCGTACAACTACGGCGCGCAGAAATTCGACCGCGTGCGCAAGACCGTCCGCCTGACCGTCTTCACGGCCATCGGCATCATGTGCGTCGGCTGCGCGCTCTTCGAGCTCATCCCCGAAACGCTGCTGGGGATGTTCTCGCCGACGGACGAAATGCTCTCCATCGGACGTGTTGCGCTGCGCATCATCGGCGTGCACTTCCCGCTCGCGGGCTTCAGCATCATCGCGGGCAGCGCGTGTCAGGCGCTCGGCAAGCCCATCTATGCGCTCATCAATTCCGTCTGCCGCCAGATCGTCGTGCTGCTGCCGGCGGCGTATCTGCTCTCGCTCACGGGGCGGCTCGAGCTTGTGTGGCTCGCGTTTCCGATCGCGGAGGTCGTGAGCGTCATTTTGAACGCCACGTTCCTGCGGCTCACGTACCGCGTCTCGCTCGAGAGAAAATAATTTTGCCTGCGCGCAGACGCAGATCGGGGAGAGCCTCTTATTATAGAAGAGGCTCTCCCCTTTTATAAACGTTCCGCACGGCGGTTCAAATTTTTTCTTTTGACAGACCGCACAGACGCGGGTAAAATACATTTGATAAGCTACACTTGATAAATTGTTTTCGCAGGAGAACCTATGAAAAGACAACTTGCAGCGCTGCTGCTGACGATTTTTGCCCTGTCCCTCACTGCCTGCGGCGAAGCGGCTGCCGAGAGCGAGACGCGCACGGTGTACGCGATGGACACGGTGATGAACCTGACGGTTTACGGCGAGAACGCCGCTGCCGCGCTGGAGAGCGCGGAAAAGGAACTGCACACGTTGGACGAAGCCGTCCTCTCGCGCACGGCGGAGGGCAGTGAGCTTTATGCACTCAACACGTCGAACGGTGAGACGGTCGAATGCGGCGCGGACGATATCTTACCCGCGCTGATCGAAACGGCGCTGACGATCTCTGACGCGACGGACGGCGCGTTCGACCCGACGCTCGCCCCTGTGCTCGACGCGTGGGGATTTACGAAGGACGAGCGCCGTGTGCCGTCCGCAGACGAGCTCAAAGAATTGCTGAGTCATACGGGCTGCGGCAAGGTCGCGCTCGAAAAAACGGCGGATGGCTGGACGGTCACGCTTTTGGACGGCGCGCAGCTCGACCTCGGCGGCATCGCCAAGGGCTACGCGGCGGATCTTCTGCGCGCGCAGCTTGAAAAGGAGGGCGTCACGTCCGCGACACTCGACCTCGGCGGTGATGTGTTCGTCATGGGGCGAAAGACCGACGGCAGCGATTGGCGCATCGCCGTCAAGGACCCTGCGGACACGGAGAGCTACCTTGGCGTCGTATCGGCGGCGGATAAGTTCATCGTGACCTCCGGTGTGTACGAGCGCTATTTTGAAGAAAACGGCGTGCGATATCACCATATCCTCGACCCCAAGACCGGCTGCCCCGCGGAAAGCGGGCTCGTCAGCGTGACCGTGCTGTGCGAGAACGGCGCGTGGGCGGACGCGCTCTCGACGGCGTGCTTCGTCCTTGGCCCCGACGGCGCGCTTGCGCTGCGCGACGATCTTGCCGACCAGGGGACGGATTTTGAGCTCATTTTAGTCACCGACGATGGCCGCGTGCTTTACACCGACGGCCTTGCCGATGCCTTCACGCCGAACGACGAAAGCGGGTACACGTATGAAGCGCTCGCCTAAGCTGAAGCCGACGAAGTGGGACGCGCTCGTCGTGCTCGCGGTGCTGCTGCTCACGCTCGGACTTGGCGCAAGGCCGTATTTCGCGGCGAAATCGGCGGGCGAGCTGACGATCAGCATCGCCATCGACGGCGAGACCGTCGAGCGCTGCGCACTCAGCAATTATGAAGGCAGCACGTATGAGAGCCGCGGCTACACGCTCACCGTCGCTGTGGAAAACGGTGCGGTGCGCGTGAGCGAAAGCGACTGCCCGAATCAGGACTGCGTGCACTCCGGCGCGATCTCGCGCGCGGGACAGAGCATCGTGTGCCTGCCCGCCCGCGTGGCCGTCACGCTCGAGGGCGCGGCGTCCGACTACGATCTGATCGCGGGGTGAGCGCATGAAGATCAAAACAAGAGAGCTGACGCTCTGCGCGGTGCTGTCCGCGCTGGCGCTGGCGCTTTCCTATATGGAATCGTTTTTCCCACTTGTGCTGCTCGTGCCGCTGCCGGGCGTCAAGCTGGGTCTTGCGAATATCGTTACGCTCTACGCGCTCTATGCCCTCGGCTTTCCGAGCGCGCTCGCCATATTGTTTGTGCGCTGCACGCTCGGCGCGCTGTTTGCGGGGAATGCCTCGGCGCTTTTATTCTCGCTGCTCGGCGGGCTGTCGGCGCTTTTCGTGATGGCGCTTTTGAGCGGGGCGAAAAAGCTCAGCATTTTCGGCGTCTCGATCGCGGGCGCGGCGGCGCACAACTGCGGGCAGGTCTGCGCCGCGCTCATCACGCTCGGCTCGACCGCGCCGCTCTACTATCTGCCGTTTTTGCTGCTGGTGTCGCTCTTCACGGGCGCGCTCAGCGGCCTGATCACTGCATTCTTGTTCCGCGCAATGGCGCACACGCCCTACGGAACGAAGGGAGAGAATCGACATGGATAAAAAGGACGAGATCATTCTCCAGCAGCTCGACGTCATCCGCACGATGACGCAGAACAACTTAAACCGCATGGGCAGCGACTTCTGGGGCACGCCGCTGACGCCGGACGCGCCGAAATCCGCCGTCCCGAAGGAAGTTGCGCCCAAAGCAAACGCGCCGAAGAGCGCGGACGGCGCAAAGCCGAACAAGCCCGCCGCCTCCACCGGCGCGGACGAGAAAAAGGAAGAGGAAGCGCCGCTTCCCCCGCCCGAGAAGATCGAGGACCTTAAAAAAGAACTCGACACCTACATCGGCCTTGGCGAGGTCAAGCGCGAGGTGAATAACCTCATCAACATGGCGACTGTCTTCAAGCGGCGCGAGGAGACGGGGCTTCCGAACGCGGACTTCTCGCTCCACATGGTCTTCACCGGCAACCCCGGTACAGGTAAGACGATGATCGCGCGTTTGATGGCGCGCGTCTACCGCTCACTCGGGATCCTTTCCAAGGGTCAGCTTGTCGAGGTCGACCGCAGCGGGCTCGTCGCGGGCTACGTCGGTCAGACGGCCATCAAGACGAGCAAGGTCATCGAAAAGGCGCTCGGCGGCGTGCTGTTTATCGACGAGGCCTACGCACTCAACGGCAAGGGCGACAACGACTTCGGTCAGGAGGCCATCGACACGCTGCTCAAGGCGATGGAGGATCACCGCGACGACCTCGTCGTGATCGTCGCGGGCTACGATGGCTTGATGGAAAAGTTCATCCAATCGAACCCCGGCCTTGAGTCCCGCTTCAACCGCTACCTGCACTTTGACGACTACACGCTCGACGAGATGCTCGAGATTTTCAAAATGCAGTGCCGCAAGTCGCAGTACACCCTCTCTCCCGACGCCGAGCAGGACGTCAAGGACTTCATCTACGATGAGAACGCCGACGGTGTGACGTTCGGCAACGCGCGCGGCGTGCGCAACCTCTTCGAGCAGATCTTGACCGCGCAGGCCAACCGCCTCGCGAAGATGGAGAGCTTTACAAAGGATGATTTGATGACCCTCACGCGCGACGATGTCCTCCGCGCCCGCGGCATGGAAGACAACACGACCGTCGCCGAGCTCGAAGCAAAAGCAGCAGAAAAAAAGGACGAATAAAAAAGGAAGGACGCGCAGCGTCCTTCCTTTTTTATTTCGTTGTTACGCTTCCTTGGCGGCGGACTCTTCCTTCGGCTTATCCTTGGGGACGACGCGCTTTTCAGGCGTCACGCGGCCCTCGTCCACCGCGACCATGTGCTCAAGCAGGCGGACGACCATGTTGGAGTAGCCCCATTCGTTGTCGTACCACGCGATCAGCTTGACAAAGTCGTTGTCGAGCATGATGCCGGCGGTCTCGTCGAAGATGCAGGGGCAGGAATTGCCAATCAGATCCGTGGAGACGACCTGGTCCGCGGTGTAGCCGATGATGCCCTTCATATAGGTCTCGCTGGCGTGGCGGATGGCGTAGCAGATATCGGCGTAGGTGGTCTTGACCTTGAGGTGGGCGGTCAGGTCAACGACGGAGACGTCCGCCGTGGGGACGCGGAAGCTCATGCCGGTCATCTTGCCGTAGAGCTCGGGGATGACGCGGCCGACGGCCTTGGCGGCACCCGTGGAGGAGGGGATGATATTGTTGAGAATGGAGCGGCCGGTGCGCCAGTCGCTGCCGCCGCGGGAGTCGACCGCCTTCTGCTTGGCGGTGGCGGCGTGGATGGTGGACATGAGCGCCTGCTCGATGCCGAACTCGTCGTTGACGACCTTGGCAAGGGGCGCTAAGCAGTTGGTGGTGCACGAGGCGTTGGAGACGACCTTCATGTCAGAATGGAGCAGCATGTGGTTCACGCCCATGACGAACGTGGGGGTGACCTCATCCTTGCCGGGCGCGGTCAGGATGACCTTCTTCGCGCCGCCCTTGAAGTGGCGGGAGGCCTTCTCGGTGGTGTTGTAAGCGCCGGTGGACTCGATGATGTACTCCGCGCCGCAGCTGGACCAGGGGATCATCGCCGCGTCGGACTCACTGAAGACCTGAATGGTGTGACCGTTGACGATCAGGTTCTTGTCCTTGTGCTCCACCGTGCCGTTGAACTGACGGAACACGGAATCGTATTTGATCATATAGACCATGTAATCCAGATCCGCTTTGCGCAGGTTGATACCGCAGATGTCGAACTGCTCCGGATGCTCGATCATGATGCGCAGCACGACGCGGCCGATGCGGCCGAAGCCGTTGATGCCCACTTTGATAGCCATAATGATAATCCTCCACAGAAAATGTGATCGTATTGTTCGGAGCTCGCGCCCCGTCATTGCAGAATCATTATATCATGGCGTATTTTTTTGTCTTCCCCTTTTCGGGAAAAAGGTAGCTGAACTTTGTTGTACAAATGTGTGCAAAACAGACAAAAACAGCGAAAAACATTTGTCTAACTTCTCCAAATATTCCATACATTTGAAACATTCGAAGCATCCGTTCGTGCAAAAAATTGCACTTTATCGCACTAAAATGACAGCAAACTTGCAAAACGAAAATGGCCCTCAAAGAGGGCCGTTTTACTTCAGTCTAAATTCAGTGGAGGCGCATTTTGCGCCTCCGGCGCAAAACAGCGCCAAAAATGAAAAATAGAAGCAGAGACCCTCATCACGCACCAAAAGGCGTCGCAGACTTTGCCGCCCGCAGGCGGCAAATAATCTTAATCATAAATCGCCGCGACATGCGCGTGGCGATTTATTCTTCTCGCGCCGCAGTTCACCGTCGTGGCATTACGATTCCCGCGCCCTTTCGGGCGCGCCAATCGTGCCAGTTCCTCGAAACCGGCTCGCTTCATCCGCCGCCGGCGGCGCTTCGCCGATTTCCGTGCGCGCCTGCGGCGCGTGCGCTGCAGCGGAGCGCATCCCCCTCAAAAAAAGAGGACGGCTTTTGCCGTCCTCTTTTTTTGAAGTATTTAGGCAAGCGCTGCGGTGATAATCGCCATGGAGTAGACCTCCTGGGCGTTGCAGCCGCGGGAGAGGTCGTTGATCGGCGCGTTCAGACCGAGCAGGATCGGACCGTAGGCGTCGAAGGAGCCGAGGCGCTGGGCGATCTTGTAGCCGATGTTGCCGGCGTTGATGTCGGGGAAGATAAAGGTATTGGCGTGGCCGCCGACCGCGTCGGTGATGTGCTTGGTCTTGGCGACAGCCGGAGAGACCGCCGCGTCGAACTGGAACTCGCCGCCGATCGGGGTGTCAGGCATGAGGGCCTTGGCCTTCTCACAGGCATTGCGCATCTTGTCGACGTCCTCGCCCTTGCCGGAGCCGAGGGTGGAGTAGCTCAGGAAAGCGACCTTCGGGTCAACGCCGAAGATCTTGGCGCAGGAAACGGTCTCCTTGCAGATCTCGACGAGCTCGTCCTCGTTGGGCTTGATGTTGATGGCGCAGTCGGCCATGGCGAGCACTTCGTTCTCGCCGGAAGCGGCGGGACGGACCATGATGAAGCAGGAAGAGACGATCTTGTTGCCGGGCTTGGTCTTGATGAGCTGGAGCGCGGGACGGACCGTGTCGGCCGTGGAGTAGGTAGCGCCGCCGAGCAGGCAGTCGGCCTTGCCCATCTTGACGAGCATGGTGCCGAAGTAGTTGCTCTTCTTGAGCGCGGCGCGGCACTCGTCGGCGGTCATCTTGCCCTTGCGCAGCTCGACCATCTTGTCGACCATCTCGTCCATGCCGTCGTAATTCTCGGGGTCGATGATCTCGGCACCGCGGATGTTGAAGCCGATGTCCTCAGCGGCGTCGGCAATCTCATCGGGGTTGCCGACGAGCACGGGCTTTAAGAAGTTACCGGACAGCAGACGGGCGCTCGCTTCGAGAATGCGGTGGTCGGTACCTTCGGTGAAAACGATCGTCTTGGGGCTCTTTTTCAGCGTGCTGATCAGTTGTGCAAACATGTTGATTCCTCCTGATATATGATGTGCCGGTCAAGCGGGCACAGATTTACAGATATAGTATACACCCACTTTTTCACCCTCTCAAGGAAAAATAACGCAAAATTCATGCAAAAGTTTACAAATTTTCCAAACTCTTACAACATATTAGCAGTATCATTTCCCCAAAAGGCTTGACGGAGCCTTGAAAACCAAGTATACTGGTCAATGGTTACAAATTGTAACTTTTATTTTTACTTGCATCCTTTAAGGAGTTTTGATATGTCAGAGCAAAAACGATCCACCCCGCAGCGCAGCAATGCACCCACGCAGCGCCGCCGTTCGAATGCCTCGCCGCGAAGACGGCCGAGCAGGCGCGGCGGCATGCCCCAATGGCTGAGCGGCTGGCTCGAGCACATGGCGCTGTTTTTTTCCACGCTCGGTGCGCGCATCCGCCGCATCGGCCCACGCGCCCGCACGGTCATGCGCGAGAGCAGGGCGCGCAACTTTCCTGAATCCAACCGCTTTTTGGTGCAGGTCTTTCTCGTCATCGGCGGGATGTTCCCGATGTGGCGATCGCTGCTGCATGAAAGGGTGATGGCGCACCGCCGCCAGCGCAGCCACGCTGCCGGCGAGCACGAGGACCGCTGGCGCAGGCACGCGCGGCGCGTGAATCCGTTCTACTTTATCGGCGGCGCAGCTGTTGTGGCCGCGATCGCGCTGTTTTTCTCGTTCTACACGCTGGGAACGACCGTAGAGTATAACGGCAGCGTGGTCGACACCGTCGCCAGCGCCGCGCAGGCACGCAAGGCGGCCTCCAAGCTCGAGAGCATCACGACCGAGACGCTCGGCAAGTCCTACGAGATCGCAAAGGATGCCATCCATTATTCGACGGCTTTCGTCCGCCGCAGCGATGTGACGGATTCGACGACCTTCGAGCAGGACCTCGCCGACGAGCTCGGCCAGGTGACCTACGGCTACTCGCTCTATGTTGACGATGAGCTCATCGGTTCGACGCAGTACGCCGGCGCGCTGGACGAGCTGCTCAAGCAGATCAAGCAGGTCTATGCCTCGGCGGATACGCTGAGCGTCGACTTTGTCGAAAATGTCCGCATCGCGGAGGGCTACGTCCCGACCGACAGCGTGATGAACCTCGGCGAGATCGCCGAGATCCTGAATTCGACGAAGTCGGGCGAGGTGACCTACACCGTCGTCAAGGGCGACACCTGGGGCCAGATCGCCAACAACAACGGCATGACCGCCGCCGAGCTCGAAGCGCTGAACCCCGGCTACGACATCAACCGCATCCACATCGGCGATGCGCTGACGCTCTCGAACGCCGTGCCGTATCTGACCGTCACGGTCACCGAGCGGCAGAACTATGTCGAGGACGTCAACTATGACGTGAACTACGTGAGCGATTCGTCCATGTATCAGGGCGACGAGCGCGTGATCTCCAAGGGCTCGTTCGGCAAGGCTGATATCGTGGCCGATGTCACCTATGTCAACGGCGAGGAGCAGGAGCGCACGGTCATCTCGTCCGTCACGCTCTCCGACCCTGTGGCCGAGACGCGCGCCCGCGGCACGAAGGTCCGTCCGACCTGGTACCCCACCGGCAGCTTCCGCTGGCCGTGCTCGGGCCGCATCACGTCGTACTTCGGCTACCGCAGTACGGGTATCCGCGGCGCGACGAGCAACCACAAGGGCATCGACATCGCCTGCTCCTACGGCACGCCGATCTATGCCGCCGACGGCGGCCGCGTGACCTACGCGGGCTACAAGGGCGCGATGGGCTACGTCGTTATCATCGACCACAACAACGGCTATGTCACGTATTACGAGCACAACTCGTCACTGCTCGTCTCCGCGGGACAGACGGTCTACAAGGGCCAGCAGGTCGCCAAAGCGGGCCGCAGCGGCGTCGCCAGCGGTGTCCACTGCCACTTCGGCATTCAGAGAAACGGCAGCTACGTCAACCCGCTCAACTATCTAAGTTAAAATCAAAGGGATCCCATCCGATGGATGGGATCCCTTTGATTTTAGGGGATCGCACTTCGCTTCGTGCCTTGCCGCCGTAGGCGGCTGCGACACGCGCGAAGCGAGAAGAATAAATCGCCACGCGCATGTCGCGGCGATTTATGATTAAAATTATTTCGCGTCTGCGGACGCGAAAGTCTGCGACGCTGGTGCCTGTTTTCTGCCCGTGGGGGCAGAAAATGCGGCGGGTGGGGGACGGAGGATGTTGCTTCTGGCCTGTTCGCTGCCGGAGGCAGCGAATGCGGCGGGCAAGATGCCTCTTTGTGCCGATTTTGGGGTGTGAGGGCCTGTTTGCCGCTGGTCGCGGCAAATGCGGCATGGGGATCATGAAAAGACCGCTGCGGCGTTTCGCAGCGGCCTTTTTTATCGTGTTTACTGTTCCGTCAGGACGCGGCGGACCTCGCCGGTGAAGTAGAGCGAGCCCCAGGAGCAGATGGCGTCATCCTCGCCTGCCAGCTCCAGGGCGCGGCGGACGCCGTCGTCGGTGTCCTTGGCGGGGACGGCCTGCACGCCCTGTGCGTTCAGCCACGCGGCGAGCTCGTTTTCATCGAGTGCGCGGGCAGAAGGCGGCGTGATGACGACGAACGCCTTGGCGAGCGGGAGCGCGCGGCGCAGCATTTGCTGCCAGTCCTTGTCGCGAAGCACCCCTGTGAGGAAGATGAGTTTTTTGTCGCCGTAGAGCGCGGCGAGCGAATCCATCAGCGCGTCGACGCACTGGGGATTGTGCGCGCCGTCAACGATGAAGTCCGGCCCGCGGCGCAGGAGCTCGAGTCGTCCGGGCCACTGGGCGTGGGAAAGCCCCTCGTCAATGGCCTCGTCCGTGAGCTTGTCCCAGCCGCGTGAGCGCAGCGCGCTGCACACGTCGATGACCGTCAGCGCGTTCAAGAGCTGATACTCGCCGAGAAGCCGCAGGTGGTACGGCCCGCGGCCGCGGTATTTGAACTCTTGACCGTCGAGCGAGGACGAAATGCGCTCAAGCTTTTCCTGCGCGGTGATCGTGAGAGCCACGTCCTCCTGCGCGCACTTTTCGCGCGCGACGTTCTCCACGCCCTCGCTCTGGCCGAAGAGCACGGCGTGCGAGCCATGCTTGATGATGCCGCACTTCTCCGCGGCGATCTTCTCGACCGTGTCGCCGAGAATGGCCGTGTGCTCCAAGCCGATGTTCGCCACGGCGCAGACCTCCGGCGCGGGGATGACATTCGTCGAATCCATGCGCCCGCCGAGACCGACCTCGAGCGAGACGATGTCGCACTGCTCCTGCACGAAGTACAAAAAGGCGATGGCCGTCATGATCTCAAAGCCCGTGGGCATTTCGCTCATGCTCTCCGCCGCGTTCCGCACGGTGTTTGTGAGCGAAATGAGGGACTCATCGTCGATCTCTTCCCCGTTCACGCGCATGCGCTCGTGGAAGCGCAGCAGGTGCGGCGAGGTATAGAGCCCCGTGCGGTACCCCGCGCGCCGGAGCACGGAGGCGAGCATCGCGGCGGTAGAGCCCTTGCCGTTCGTGCCCGCGATGTGGACGAATTTGAGTTTCTTCTCGGGATTGCCGAGCAGACCCAAAAGCTCGCGCGAGCGCACAAGGCCAGGCGCGCTCTGCTCCCAGTTGTCGAATTGCAGATATTTGAGGGTCTCCTCAATGGTTTGCAGGTCTTTCACATTGTTCACCTGTATTTCCTGTAGAATAAGGCAAAGGCGTCGGCCCTCGCCTGCGGGTTTTGATCTATCGGTCGATCTTGCGCAGCATGGCGGTGAATTCCTCGGGCAGCGGGCATGTGAGCGAGACAAGATCCTTCGTCCGCGGGTGGATAAATTGCAGCCCCACCGCGTGAAGGCACTGACCCGTCAGGCCTGGAACGGCCTTTTTTGCGCCGTAGACCGTGTCGCCCAGGATCGGGTGGCCGAGGTAGGCCATGTGCACGCGAATTTGATGCGTGCGGCCCGTTTCGAGCCTGCACCGCACATGCGTGTAGCCGGGATAACGGGCGATGACCTCCCAGTGCGTTACCGCGCGGCGTCCACCCGGAACGACGGCCATGCGCTTGCGGTCGCGGCTGTCGCGCGCGATGGGCGCGTCGACCGTGCCGCTGTCCTCACGTAAGTTGCCGACCACGATACACTCATACGTGCGCGCGAGCGTGTGGTCGGCCAGCTGGGCAGAGAGGAACTGGTGCGCGTAGTCGTTTTTTGCCGCGATGATGAGCCCGCTCGTGTCGCGGTCGATGCGATGCACGATGCCGGGGCGCAGCGCGCCGCCGACGCCGGAGAGACTGTCGCCGCAGTGATACAAAAGGGCGTTCACGAGCGTCCCGTCCGGATGGCCCGGCGCGGGATGGACGACGAGCCCGCTCGGCTTGTTGACGACGATGACGTCGTCGTCCTCGTAGACAACGTCCAGAGGGATGTCCTGCGGAACGGCGTCGATGGGCGCGGGCTCTTCGGGGGTGAATTCGATCTGCTCGTGTCCCGTGAGCTTGTAGCTCTTGTTCGGCGCTTTGCCGTTCACGAGGACACGCCCATCCTCGACGGCTTTCGCCGCGGCGGAGCGGGTCAGGTCTTCAATTGCGCGGGCGAGGCAGGCGTCGAGCCGCGTACCGGCATCGGCTTCACTTGTTTGCAGCAGGATCGGTTCCATCGACCTTGTTCCCCCAGTTTTTCTCGTCGCTCTTGCTGTAAAAGGCGAGGTAGTAAATCAGCGCGCAGACCGTGCCGCACACGACGAACACATCCGCCACGTTGAAGACGGGAAAGTCCATGAACATCGTGTCCAGCATGTCAACGACGTATCCGAGGCGCACGCGGTCAATGAGATTGCCGATGCCGCCGCCGAGGATGATCGCAAGCGACCACTGGCCCAGCGGATGGCGCACGATCTTGACGAGCAGCCATGCGATGGCGCACATGCCCGCCGCCGTCAGCGCGATGAGCAGCCACCGTGCGCCCGAAAAGCTCGACCACGCCGCGCCGTAGTTGTGCACGCGCGTGAGCTGTAACAGCGGCGGCAGCAGCGGCTCCGATTCGCCGGGCGACATTGTGTTCACGACGAGGAATTTGACGGCCTGATCCGCCGCCACGCAGAAAACCGCCGCGAGGGCAAGGCAGACCGCCTTGCCCTTGCCGCGTCGGTAAAATGCAGCGTATAAAATCACCATCAGCGCCAGCGCGCCGAAAAAGATCCACAGGATCGGCCCTCCGATGCTGCCGGAGACGACGATCTGTGTCGTGCCGTCCGCGCCGCCGATCACGCCGATATCGTTCATTCGCTCTCCTCTTCTCCTGCGGGGGTGTTTTCCGCAGGCTCTTCGACCGCCGGTGCGGTCTTGGCGACCCCGACGATCAGAATATCGTCTGCCTGACGGAGCGCGGTGCGCTCAGCCTCAGGCAGCTCCATGGCGTCTGCTAAGTCATGTGCCGCTTCGGCCACGACGAGGTAGCTGACGTACTCGTCATTTTCCGCGTACACGGCCATGCCGCGCTCGTGCAGAAATTCCGCCGCCGCGGGCACATCCAGCGTGATGATGGCATAGCCGCCGCTTGCGTCGGCGGAGCGGTCGTCTGCGCCGTCTTCCGTGTCATAGGTGTCGAACGGGCTGGCGTCGGCCTGCACGCCCTCCTTCTGCACGGCGGAATAGCTGTAGGTAAAGTCCTCCGCCGTGTCGCCGGACGCAGCGGGCGCACTCGCCGTGTCATTGCCGCTGGTAGTGCAGTCCGCGGCGCTGTCGTTGCTGCTGACCATCGCGGGCGCCAGCTTCCACGCCGCGGCCGTGACGACAAGCAGCGCAAAGCACGCGGCCAGCACGCGCGGCCATGCACGGCGGTGGCGCGATCTCTCGCGCTTTTCCTCATGCACCCGCTCGAGCACGCGCTCGGAAAAGCCCTCCGGCGCGTCGAGCTCGGGCATTTCCTCGAACATCGTGTGCACGATCATCAGTTCCGAGAGATACTCCCGGCAGTTCTGGCAGTGCTCTACGTGCGAGAGCACCTCTTCCTTTTCGTTTTCGCTCAATTCTCCGTCCACAAAGGCAGAGAGCGCGGCGGCGTACTGTTCACAACATTTCATTTGGCGCTCATCTCCTCACGATTACATTCTGTAACTTTTGACGAAGTAATTTCAAAAAAGTTCCCGTTTCCGGATAAAAAGTTGCGCAAAAGTGATCGGCCCCTGCTGATGCGCGATTTGACCGTGCCCAGCTCGATCGACGCGCTTTCTGCGATCTCGGTGTAGCTCAGGCCTTCGATCTCGCGCAGGATGAGCACCTTTCGGTACTCCTCCGGCAAGGCGGAGAGGCCCTCCTGCAATAATTTCTGTGCCTCGCGGTGCTCGACCGTCTCCTGCGGCTGGGGCGAGGTGTCGACCGCGTCGACAAACAGCTCCTCGTCGTCGAGCGAGATGCTGCCGCTCTGTTTTTTTCGCCGCCGCAGCGTGTCGATGCAGGCGTTCGTCGCCAGACGGTAGATCCACGTCGAAAGCGATGACTCCTGTCGGAAGCGGTCGATCCCGCGCCAGAGCGCAAGAAAGGCATCCTGCGCGGCCTCCTCGGCGTCCTCGCTGTTGCCGCACATGCGGAAGCACAGCGTATACACTTTTTTCTCATATTGGCGGATCAGCTCTTCGAAGGCGGCTTCATCCCGCTTTTGAAGGCGCGCAATGAGTTCCCGTTCGTCCATAGCTTTTTATTGATCCTCAGCGCAGATCCCGCTTGATCGACGCGCTGAGCGCGTGCAGCTCGGAAAGCGTCGAGAGCTGCACGATCTTCTCCTTATAATAATTCGCGTGGCTGATGCCCTTTAAGTACCAGCACAGGTGATGGCGCGCCTGCAGCATGGCGACGCGCTCGTTTTGATACTGTGCGGAGAGCTCCACCTGACGCACGGCGGTGTCCCACCGCTCGGCAAACGGCGGCAGCGGCGGAATGTCGCGCCCCGAGAGCGCGGCGGCGGACTGCTCGAAAAGCCACGGATTGCCGAAGCTCCCGCGGCCGATCATCGCCATGTCCGCGCCCGTGAATTTAAGGATGCGCACCGCGGCCTCGGGCGAAAAAACGTCGCCGTTGGCGATGACGGGGATGCTGACGGCCTGCTTGACGTCGCGGATCGTATTCCAGTCGGCCTCGCCGCCGTACATCTGCATGCGCGTGCGCCCGTGCACCGCGACGGCGCTGACGCCCACTTCTTCGAGCATTTTGGCGAGCTCGACGGCGTTGATGCTGCCCTTGTCCCAGCCGCGGCGCATCTTCGCCGTGACGGGGACCTTGACGGCGCGCACGACCGCCTCAGCAATGCGCGCGGCCTTTTCGGGATCCTTCATCAGCGCGCTGCCGTCGCCGTTTTTGACGACCTTGCCCACGGGGCAGCCCATGTTGATATCCAGGATGTCCGCGCCGGAAATTTCGATCGCCATCTGCGCAGCCTCGGCCATGCAGTTCACATCGCTGCCAAAGATCTGCGCGGCAAACGGCTTTTCGCCCGGAAACGGACGAAGCAGCTGCGCGGTCTTCGTGTCGTGGTAGCACAGCGCCTTGGCGCTCACAAGCTCCGTGACGGTGTAGCCCGCGCCTTTTTCGGAGCAGATCTGGCGGAATGCAGCATCCGTTACGCCCGCCATCGGCGCGAGCGCGAGCTTCGATTCAATTTTTACCGTTCCGATCTGCATAGTCCGCCTCTTTTCTATAACAATACAAGCATAGTATAGCATAGCAAGACCGGCAAGTCAAAGGAACAAAACGCGGACGGAGAACTTTTTTGCAAACAGGTGTTGACATCACGGCGGAGGTATGGTATATTATCAGTTGCCGATATCTGCCGGTGTGGTGGAATTGGTAGACACAGGGGACTTAAAATCCCCCGGTAGTGATACTGTACCGGTTCGAGTCCGGTCACCGGCACCAGTATTCCCTTAATTTCATATCGCGGAGTGGAGCAGTTGGTAGCTCGTCGGGCTCATAACCCGGAGGCCGTAGGTTCGAGTCCTGCCTCCGCAACCAGAAAAACAGCCGTTTTCGTAAAGAAAACGGCTGTTTTTGCAACTTTAACAAGATATTCTATCTGTGACGAGAAGAAATAATTCAACTTTAGTTCAACTCACTTTGAAAATTCAAGCCTTTTTCAAAAACACGTCAGCTAAAATGTCAGCGTTTTTCCGATCGGCGCTCTCCATCACATGTGCATAGATGTTCGCCGTTGTGCTGACTTGCGCATGACCTAACCGCTTGGAAATAGATACACTGTCCACGCCGCTAAAGTAAAGCATAGAGGCCATTGTGTGCCGGAAAGCATGAGGATTGATATGCGGGAGATCGTGCCGCCTGCTGAACTTAGACAACCAGTCTGTTATGCTGTCCGGGTGCATTGGCTTTCCGTCATCTTGAGCAAACAAAAAGCCCTGTTCTCGGTAATATTCACCCAGCCGCAGCCGCTCCGCGTTCTGCCATGCCCGGTATTGCCGAAGGAGCTGCATCGTTTCCGTTGGCAGAGAAACCCAACGATCCGAAGTCGCGGTTTTTGGCGTATCCTCATATACGCCTATATCCGGCGAGTAAAGGATGTTGTTGCAGATATGAATGCGGTTTCCTGTAAAGTCAACAGCATTCCATTTCAGCCCCAGCACTTCACCGCGCCGCGCTCCTGTGATGAGCAGTAAATGTGTGAGCGTTTTCCATTTTAGCGGTTCTGCGTCCAGTGTATCACGGATAGCTGCAACCTGTTCCGGCTGAAAGTAGTTGACTTCCTTTTTAGTGACTTTCGGCAAGGTGGCCTTCGCCGCGACGTTGAACGGGACAAGCCCTTCTTTCTCCGCTTGGCCTAACACGGTGGAGATCAGGCGGTGATGCTCGAGTATCGTTTTCGGAGACAAAGTGCGCTCGTTTTCTTGAAACGTGAATACCTTCTCAGGTTTCATACCGAGCGCAAGCGCGATTTTATCGGCAGAGTCCTTGTCGATAGAAGTACCTTTGACAGCTGCGTACACAGTGCGGAGCGGTACGCAGCTTTTCTCTGCCAGCGCGGCGCGCGTGAGAGAGTGCTCTTTCAATTCTGCTGCAAGGTCAATTTTGGACACGGCACGGATACTGCCTTTTCCGGCGCCGGACTTGGAGAGCTCAAGATAAAAACTGTTCAAATGATCGGCGCGGAGGTCTTTTAGCTTGATGTGGCCGATAGCAGGGTAAATGCGCTCAGTCAGCTCTTGATATCGGACGATGGTCGAGTGCTTCACACCGAGCTGTTCTTTCATGGCAAGTACATAATCGCAATACGGGCTAAACTTCTGGCGGCTGTCAGAGGCGGTCCCCTCTTTGCATTCCTTTTCAAAGGTCGCGGCGAAAGCCTCGGCCTTTTTTCTTGCGCTTTTCTCCGTCCATGTGGGCGAGACTTCAAAGGTCGCCGTCCACGGCTTGAGTTGCTTTCCGTCAGCACCACGGCCACGGTGAACGCGGATAGAGTAGGAGATCAGCTTGCCGGACTTGTCCCGGCGCTCTTGGATGTTAGCCATTATGTTCACCCTCCGTTCTAAATGGCAACCCTGATAATTCAAATGCGACAAAACGATTGATTTCAGAGATTAAAGTTCTCCATTGTTTATGTGAGATCATCGCAACATTTCCGTTTCTGCTACTGATTTTCACTGCATTGTCGGAGTAAATTAGCTTGGTAAAATCGTTACTCTCAGAAAGATCGACTTCTTGGATATCATATCCGTGCAATTTAATTAAATTTACAATATTGCTGTAAACGTCGTGTAACCCGCTCAACCCATTTTCAAACATTTCATATTCCGTGCGAAAATCATCTTTTAAAAGAAGATACTCAACACGAACATTGAGGACTTGCGCAAGCAGTGATGCGTATTCCACAGATATTGGGCGCGTTCCATTTTCCAAGTAAGAAATTTGCTTTTCACTACGTTCTTTCCCTCGATTATCCGGCAATTTCATAACGGCCTCAATTAGCTGCTCTTGAGAAAGACCACATGCAATCCGACATTCTTTTAGCCTTTTTCCCATCAGGAACATAGATTCCTTCTGTTGTGTTACTTTTTTCGTAAAAAGTCCCCCCTATCGCCAAAAATAGAACAAAACTGAAGTCAACTGAGTTGTTACATGATGGTAACATTTACGTTACAATTATAGGCGACGTAGGACGATACGTCAAGTGCTAATACGAAAGGAGGCTGTCGCTTATGTTTCAAACAGTTCGACAGGTCGCGCGGTATCTTGAAGTCCCTGAGAGACTTGTACGTCGCCTTGTGGCGCAGGGCGTTTGTCCGGGCGTCTATTCCGGCAATCGTTTCCTCGTGAACGTCGAGGCATTGCGTGAATATCTCGAGGCTGAGAGCCGACAGATTAAGGAGGTGCAAGCGTGAGACAGTATTTGGTGTCCGATCTGCTCCATGAGGGCGCGGAGAATGGCACGACGCTTACCGAGTTAGTCCAGCTCACGGGGGAGGATGAACGGTCGATCCGCCGTCGCATCCAGGCGGAGCGCAAGGCCGGAAAGCTGATTCTGTCTGACTGCAAGAGCGGGTATTTTCTGCCGACGAGCACGCTTGACATTCAGCGCTTCATCAACTCGATGTCGAGAAGATCAAGGGAAATCGCGGCAATCTCACGCGCGGCGGAAGATGCGCTCTTGAAGATGACCGGCCAGGAAAGAATGGTGGGCTGGTAATGGCGCAGAAACGAATGTTTTCATTGCAAGTTACAGACACAGACAGGTTTTTGGATATGTCTGCAAGCGCGCAAGCACTGTATTTTCACTTGGGGATGCACGGCGATGATGACGGCTTTGTGAGCTCCCCGCGAAAGATTGCTCGCATCGCAGGCTGCAACGATGATGATCTAAGGCTCCTTGCGGCGAAAGGATACATTATCCCGTTTGAGAGCGGTGTCGTGGTTATCACGGACTGGAATATAAATAACACGCTCAAAAACGATCGTTATCATCCAACGATTTACGCCGAAGAAAAATCAATGCTGACGACCGATCATGCTGGCCGGTTAATGCTTGGAAACAGTCAGGAAACAACTTGGAACCATGATGGAACCATCTTGGAACCTGAACGTAACTTAACCGAACTTAACCTAACTAAACTCAACAAAGGGGATAAGGCGGCTACGCCGCCACGCGCGAAGCGCTTCACCCCGCCCACGTTAGCAGAGGTTCAAACCTATGTGCTTGAACGCCAGTCGCCGGTAGACCCGCAGGGGTTCATCGACTTTTACGAGGCGAAGGGCTGGCTGGTCGGCAAGACCCCCATGAAAGACTGGAAAGCGGCTTGCCGAAATGCGGAGAAGTGGGAACGGTGGAACCGCAACGACAGCCGCAGCGAGGTAAAGACCATTGCGGACTACGGAACGGAGGACTTTTTCAATGCTTGATAATCTTGTTCAGAAGTCGCTGGAGCATTCCGCTGAGAAGCCGGGTGACTACATAAAGGACGGCGTTCTTTGCTGTGGTGCGTGCGGAAAACCAAAGCAGAAAAAGATCCACTTCCCCAGTATTGGTGACAGGCTGGTAGGGATCGCCTGTGACTGCACGGAATCGGAAAAGGCCAGCGCGGACGATGCGAACGATATTGCCGCCTTTGAAACGATGATGGAGCGCCGCCGCATTGAGGATTCTATCGTCGATCCCTCATATCGAAAAGTCACCCTTGCCGATGATGACGGCGCAAATCCGAAAATCTCTAAAATTTGCAGGAAGTATGTCGATCAGTGGGAGAAGGTATCGACGGAAAATATCGGCATCCTGTTTCGCGGTCCCGTCGGCACGGGCAAGAGCTTTTTCGCCTGCTGCATCGCAAATGAGCTGCTGAAAAAACGCGTACCAACGGCGGTAACAAGCTTTCCGCGCCTCTTGAATCTGCTGCAAAACAGCAAAGACCGTCAGGGCTTGCTTGACCGACTGAGTACATACAAACTGCTCGTCATTGACGATCTCGGCGTTGAGCGTGATACCGGGTACGCGGCGGAGCAGATTTTTGCAGTCATCGACGCGCGCTGCCGCTCGAATCTGCCAACAATCGTGACTACGAACCTGACGCCGCAGGAGATGGATGCGCCGGAGACGATGCAGTACAAGCGCATTTTCGACCGCGTGGCGGAAATGTGCCCTGTCTCGCTGCTGATAGACGGTGAGAGCCGCCGCATCCAGAATGCCCAGCGCCGCAAGGAGATTGCAAGAGAACTGCTGCTATAAAAAGCGGTCTCCTGAAAGCTCAGGAGACCGCCCATGATGAATGTTATCTTATCAATTTCATTTTATCATGGGAGGTAACGATATGCAAGGGTCGAAAGGTGAGCGAACAAGCGAAATTGCAGCAGCGGTACAGGCTGGCAAGGCGGACATTCTGAGACTTTGGGCGGCGGTTGAGCGCTTTGCATGGCAGCAGTCCTTGAGATGGGCGCGGGCAATGGAAGGTCGCGCAGGTGTCGAGGAAAGCGACCTTCTGCAAGTGGCCTTTATCGCCCTCATGGACACGCTGCCGACATGGGATGTGAACAAGGGTGAATTTCTCACGCTGTACGGCATTAAGCTCAAGGCGGAGTTCACAGAAGCCTGCGGGCAGCGAACACAGCGGACGCGATGTGACCCCATCAACACTGTTTGCCGGTCGATGGACGAGCCGATAGGCGACGAGGACAGCGACCTGACGCTTGGTGACACAATCTCAGATGAAGCAGCAGAAGAGGCCTTTGAGAACGTCGAACAGCGGGACTTTCAACAGGCTGTGCAAGCGGCACTTGCACAACTGCCAAATGCACAGCGCGAGGCCATCATCGGTGAATTCTGGTTCGGGCGAAAGCCCGACCCAAAGCTGCGGCGGGAAGCGCTGCGAGCCTTGCGGCATCCGCGTATCCGCAAACCGCTGATGGAGTATTACTAATAAAAAACACTGAAACGTCAGATAAAGCAGAGCCGGAAAGGGGGCTTTTCAAACTTTGGCAAAGAAAATTCGAGACGAGACCATTATTGACGCGCTTTTGATCTCCGCGACGGTGCGGAGCGCGGCGGCAAAGCTCGAGATCAACGAGCAGACGATCTATCGCCGAAAACGCGACCCTGAGTTTATGCAGAAGTATAACGAGGCACGGCGCGAGCGAACCGAAGCGGCGCGTAACGTGCTGCAGGAGCGGGCGCACGCCGCTGCGGATACGCTGGCAACGATCATGCAGGATGCAGACGCGCCCGCACAGACCCGCGTGAGTGCCGCGGCAGAGATTTTACGGCAGACGGTGAAGTACACGGAGATCACAGATATCATGCAGCAGCTTGACGAGCTGGAACGCTGGAAGGAGGAATTAAATGGCAACCGTTGACGCACGTCTTGCATCCTTGCGCAAGTTTTTGGAATCTCATGCAAGCGGCGAAACCGTCTTCATTGTCGAGGGCGGCGGCGAATATCACACAAAAGAAGATCCGTTTAACTACCTGATGCAGCACGGCGCATTTACCCATGATGGCAAGCGCATTGTCCTTTACCCGCACCCGGTAGAGGGCTTAGACGCGTTGAGCCTTTCCCTCTATCAGATGCTTGACGAAGCCATTGAGCGCGGCAAGCTGGAATTGCCAGCGCTGGAGAGTGATGAGATCGGAGGTGAAGCCCTTGAATAACGGAATTAAAGCCCGCATTGCCGCTTTACAGGCGATTGCAGCGCAGGAGAAAACCGGCGTAGCAATTATGACCTTGCTTGAAAATGGCGCGTGGGCGGCTTGCAGAGCGCCGCAAAGCCCTGAAAAGGTATTTCAGACAGAGCAGGATGCGCGAGCCTATTTATCAGGCTGCGATCCCATTATCGTTATTGACGTTTGAAAAATCAATCACTTTCGCTCAATTTTGAGCACAACCCGCTCAGAATTGAGCAAGTTGAAGATAGACGGCGGGAAAGACCGCAGAAAGGAAACTTCACTATGGAATTGAATGCAAGAATTGAGACCGCTGAGAGCGTAAAGGAAAAGGCAAAGACTGCCCTCGGCCTTGATTTGAGTAGCGCCCTTGACCTTGTAAAGCGCGGCGACTATGACAGCGACGAGGCGTATCTGGACGCTTGCACCCGCGCCGAGTTGGAGCGTAGCAGCCCTGAATACAGAGCCGCCAGAAGCCGCCTAAAGGTCGAATACCAGGCACGGCGAGAGGAACAGGAGCGCAAGGCACAGAGCGAAAACTATAAAGCAATCCGCAGCAGCGTGAGCCTTGACAGCGTAGACAAGCACAATATCGACGAAGAAGCCGCCGCACTTGCCCGCCGTGATCTTTCCGCAAATCGTATTGCCGCGTCCGATCTGGGCGCGACCATTGAGAAGTACGCGGCAGAGCTGACGGAAAAAGCAAAGGACAGTAAGGCCAGCAGCGCTCTTTTCAATGCTATGCTGCGCGGTCAACTGTAAGGAAAGGAGAACACACCATGAGCCAGTTTAACATTTATGCCCGAAGGCTCGATACAGCTTTCAAAGAAGCCCGCAGCGAATACAACACCGCTTTCCGCGCACTCCAAGAGGCGCAGCAGGCCAGCCGTGACGCTAACGCATGGAAGCCCGGAGACAGCGCCGAGGAAAAGCAGGTTAGAACAACCCGTGCAGCGCTAAAGCTGCATGACGCAGAAGCCGCCTTTAGCGAGGTGAGCGCCCGCGTTTGGGACAACTTCAAGGCCACGCGCCGCACGATCCGCGCCGAGCTGGAACAGGCAGTGCGCGCCGCCAATATTGCAAACCCCGACGCCATCGACAATGGCGCGCTTGAACTGCTGAAAACCGGCGTTCTTTCCCCGGCTGATTACTCCGCGTTCATGGAGCGATTCGACAGCAACCACACCATGTTAAAGTTAGTTGGTCACTACGCAGCCGAAGCCGCAAAGACTACGGACAGCCGCCGAGAGGCCGCAGTCCTTAACGCTATCGCTCTTGACTGCCAGAGCGGGGAGGGCGCAGTCATGCGGGCATGGGACAGCATTTCGGCAATTTCTGACAGTTGCGGCGACGGGGACGGCTACCGGCGCAAATCGCCCGGTGTAATTGTCAGCATGAGCGAAAAATGGGACGATCTCGCGGGCGAGGCCGTGGAGAACTTTTGATTTTCGATAAGCGGCAGAGATCAACATACTGCTACAAAGTTTCCTGAAAACAAATTTAAGGAGAGATAAATATGGAACTTAGTTTTGCGAACGGTGTGCAGGAATACACCGTGCACGGCGTTAAGGGTGATGTGATCATTCGATTCAACCCGACTGACGGCGCATTTATCCAGCGTCTTTACAACGCGTTTGACACACTGGACAAGAAGCAGGATAAATACGCAGATGAGGTGCAGAAGTGCGGCGACCGCGTTGAGATTTTCAACATTGCCGACCGCCGCGACAAGGAGATGCGCGAGATCATCGACGGCCTTTTTGAAGAGCCGGTATGTGACAGCATCTTTGGCAGCATGAACCTTTATGCGATGGCGGACGGCCTGCATGTATGGACAAACTTCCTGCTCGCGCTGATGGATGAGACGGACAGCGCCTTTGCTCGTGAGCAGAAAGCCACGAATCCGCGCATTCAGAAGTACACGGCAAAGTATCGCCGATGAATTGGGGCTTGCCTACCTCCGTTGAGATCGGCGGAGAGAGCTATGAGATCCGCACGGACTTTCGCGTTATCCTCGATATCTTCGTAATGCTGAGTGATCCTGATTTGAGCGGCACTGACCGCGCAGAGGGCATCTTGCAGATGTTTTATGTCTCGCCTGAGGATATCCCGCCGCAGCATCTACAGGAAGCCGTAGACCGCTTTACGTGGTTTCAGAACGGCGGACAGGTACAGCAGAACGGAAAGAAGCAGCCGAGGTTGGTTGATTGGGAGCGGGACTATCCTTTGATCGTCCCGCCCATCAACCGGATATTCGGGCGGGATATCCGCGAAGTGCCTTACAATATCGAGACGAATACCGGGGGCGTCCATTGGTGGACATTCCTCGGGGCCTATAACGATCTTGGCGACTGTACCTTTGCACAGGTCGTGCGCATCCGGGATAAAAAGGCACGCGGCAAGACACTCGATAAGGACGAACGCGAGTGGAGCCGCCGCAATGCGGATCTTGTGATGCTCAAAGAAAAATTGAGCAAGACAGATGATGAGACCATCCGCGCATGGATGGGAAAAAAGGAGTGATTCAATGGCAAAAGCGGATGGAAGTGTGATTTTCTCCGTCGACATGGATTCTACCAGAGCGCAAAAGAAGCTCTCTAAGCTGCGAGACCAGATTTATGAGCTGAATGACAAGCTCGAAAAGGAAACAGGCACTAAACTGAAGCTTGAAAAGCAGCTCGACGCGGCGACGCAGGCGGCAAAAGCAACGGAAGAGCGCGTGAAGAAGCTGCGGCAGGAGGTCGAACGTCTGAATGACCGAGAGTGGATCCAGAAGCAGGGATATTCCTCAAGCGAGTATCAGGCCGTCATCGCCCGCCGCACTGCCGCTGCGGAAGAACTCAAGGAACAGGAAACACTTTTGCAGGCGCAGCAGAAGGAAGTAAAGACGCTTTCTGCCGATTATGACAAGACAACTGCCGCGGTGGAAAGCTTGACCACGCAGTTGGATAAGGCAAAACTGGCAGCCGGTGAGATGATCGCCAATGTCAAGCAGGAGGCAAAAGAGCGGGAAAAGGAAGCATCTGCGCTCACCAAAGCAGGGAAGCTTGCAGACCGCTTTGGCGAGCAGATCAAGAGCCTTGCGCGCAGTATGCTTGTCTTTTCGGTTATCACAGCGGCGCTTGCCGCCTTGCGCAAGCAGATTAAGGCGGCTATTGCGACCAGCGCAGAGGCATCCGACGCTTTTGCCCGCCTCAAAGGTGCGCTGCTGACGCTGGCTGCGCCTTTGATGGACGTACTCATTCCGGCGCTGACGTGGCTAATGAATCTGCTTGCGGCCATTGTGTCGGAGATCGTGACGATCATTTCGATTCTGAGCGGTAAGTCAAAGAAGAGCATGGAGGCATCGGGCAAAAACCTCTACAAAGAGGCCGCCGCCATTGACGCGACCGGCAAGGCCGCAAAGGAAGCAACAGACGCACTCGCGGCGTTCGATGAGATCAACAAACTCAGCACGACAACGTCCGTTGGCGGTGGCGGCGGAGCATCCGCCATTGCGCCGGACTTTGACTTTGACGAAGGCCCCATGATGGAAAAGCTCGACAAGGTGTTCCAGAAGATCAATGATATCTTTAAGACCATCCGCGCGGGGCTTGAGATCGTCGTGGATGACCTAAAATGGAGCTTTGACAAGAAAGTTATCCCCAAGAGCAAGGCAACATGGCTGACCGTTTTAACGGCGCTGCTCGGTGCAACACTCGGCGCGGCGTTCGGCGGCATCACGGGCGGCGTCATCGGTTTATCCCTCGGTGTGCTGCTGGGGCTGTACCTTGTGGGCCTTGACCCCGAAACATGGAAAACCGAGATGGACGCAGAGGATGCGTGGATCGTGGTCATCACGGCTTTGCTCGGTGCGCTGCTTGGCAGCGTGTTTCTTGGCATCACCGGCGGCGTGGCCGGTTTCAGCCTGGGCGCGATCCTCGGCCTCTATCTCACCGGTTTTGCAGAGGGGGACGAGGAACACGGCGGCAAATCGCAGCTTCTTTCCGAGTTGATCGTCGTGCTGTGCGCGCTGCTTGGCGCTGTTATCGGCTCTATCGTGACGCCGGGCGTCGGTACAGTCGTCGGCATGGGATTAGGCCTGATTCTCGGACTGAGCATTTACAGCGTCCGCAAAGACCCGAAGAAGGGCACGCAGCGGCTTGTCAGCATCGGGCGCAGCGTACTTCTTGGACTGCTGGCCGGTGTTCTTGGCGTTGGCCTTGCAGCGCTGGGAATCGTCAGCGCCGGTACGGCGTTCATTATCTCGGCGGCGATCGGCCTTGCGCTGAAATTTTTCGTCGACAGTGTGGACGATTCCAAAGTCAAGAAGGCGACATCCAGCTTCACCGGCACGCGCGTATCAACAAAGGCACCGGCGCGCAGCCGTCGGGTGGCGGCGCAGAGCTTAGACGGCAATGCGCCTGTGTACAACGATATCCCGCAGCTCGCACATGGCGCGGTCATCCCCCCGAACAAAGAATTTCTTGCTGTACTGGGCGACCAGAAGAGCGGAACGAACGTCGAAGCGCCGCTTTCGACCATCAAGCAGGCCGTCATGGAGGCGCTGGCACAGGGCAGCCGCGAGCCCATCAATGTGAACCTCGTTGTGGATGGTAAGACGCTTGCCCGCGTGGTCGTTCCCAACATCAACAACATGACGCGCGCAGCCGGTAAGCCCGTGCTGCTGTACTAACGGGAAAGGAGACTGCAAATGTTTATCTTCGGCTATGATATCGTGCTCGGCCGTCTGGAACGAGTGATCCACCAGCTTGTGGAGCTGCAGACGGCGGAATGATGAAAGAGAGGACTGTGCCGTAATGGGGTTAAAATTCAAAGTCCATATGGACGGAATGGACGAGCTGAAAAAAGCTTTTTCAAAGGCTTGCACGAAAGCTGAACACACGGTTGCGGAAGAGGTGTTGAGTGATACTGCCCCATTTGTTCCAGCGTTGACAAAATCACTTACAAATCGCTCACACGTCGATGGAAACTATGTCGTATACCCGGGGCCTTATGCAAGATATCTGTATCATGGAAAAGTATTGGTAGACCCTAAGATCAACGCCGCAGGTTTTTTAACAGATGAAGGGTGGGAAAGCCGCTATGGTTCAAAGAAGATTGAAATGGACAGAAACCTCGTGTTTAATAAGTCCGTTCATCCACAGGCGCAAGCATATTGGTTTGAAGCATCTAAAGCGCAGAATTTGGAAAAATGGAAACGAGCGGCTGAGAATGTAGCTAAAGAGAATTTCAAAAAATAATGGCGTAGTGCATGTGTCAAAAATGATGGGATAAAAGGAAAGAGAGGACTGCACCGTTTTGTGCAGTCCTCTTTCCTCTTACAGACAATTCAGTTTTTCACAAGCCTTGTCCGACTGAATGCAATCCTTCAACGGACAGGTGAAGCAGCTCTCGCTATATTCGCAAGTGGCCTGCTGTGGTTCCTCACGGCGCGCCGGGGGCATAGCAGCCTTTTTAGGCGGTTCGGCTTTCTCCTTTGACGAGGCGACTTTTTGCGGCGCAGTGCGGCGCTTGTAAGTCGACGGTGACATGGCGAGCTTGTCGATCAGGTCATGTGCTCGGAGACACGGGCTATTTGCGCTCATCTGTTTGCACCTTCTTTCCAAAAAGCTCACGTTTGCGCTCGACGGTCATAGTCGTGCCAATGAGCAGCACCTTTCCGAGCGGCGTTTGCACGACAGGATAGAATCTGTCATTATCGTTCATAGTGTGACCTCCATGCTCTGCATCAGCTCTTTGACGGATACGCCGGATAGAGCGGCGACAAAGGAAAAGCGCGTGCCGCGCTGACGGTAAGCAGCCCCGCAGCACGGGCAGACAAGCACCGTGGCCGCGCTCATCAGCGGCGTCGTGCAGCGGGCGCAGTATAGAAGCTTCATGCGCTTGCCCCCTTACCTGTCAGAAGTTTAATTGCATCTGCATCGTCGAGATCATAAGTTGCGGATCGCATTTCTTTCTGGGCGTGTTCCCTTGCTTTTTCGGCGTCTGCCGTCAGTTGAGCGCGTTTCGCTGTTTCTAAAAAGCACTGCACGCCCGGTGCGTCATAGTGCCCGAGCATCAAGTGATAGTCGCGGATGGCGTTTGCCATTCTATCGTAGACAGAATACAGGATGCGACCAATGAATTCTAAGTCTCTCGATTCGATATTTTTTTGCTCCCTATCAGAAAAATACTGCTCCCAAATATCATAGATCAAGTCTGATCCGTTTTCGAAAGCGGTAAACATGTCGAGCGTTGCATTGTCGACAGTTAGGCGCTCATGTGCGGTAAGCTCAGATAAATAACTCATATTTCCTCCTTGTTTTCTTGGCGGGAGGTCGGTATAATACCGATACCGGCCTCCCTGTGGTGGTTGGTGGTGGCTCCGTGTCTTGCTTTGGTCGGCTGGGACATGGAGCCTTTCTCATGCGATGCTATCTTGATTTTCCGTAGCAGCGGAATGAGAATCAAGCGATTGTTGATCGTTTAATTGCTGACTTAGTAAAGTATCAATCATGTTACAGACTTCCTGTTTTTGCGCATCATTGAGCGTTTTATAAAGTTCTGCTACTAGCTGGGTTTGTGCATCCATTTTGTGGCCTCCTTGTCAATCCTCCTGTGGTGGTTGGTGGCTCTCTGCATCCGGCTTTGGTCGGCGGTGATGCAGAGGGCTTTTTCTTATGCTCGAATCAGCTTCCTGTCTTGCATAGCCGTATCATATAATATCTAACGGTAGATATCAATAGGCGGAAGAAATAAATCTAACGGTAGATATTTGTGGAATTTGTATCTACCGTTAGATTTTAAGGTGTGATATAATTATTTCAAAAACTGAAAGGAGCATCTGATGGGAGAGAAAACCGAAGCGCAAAAAAAGGCTCAGCAGAAATATATGGAAAAGTTTGTCCGCGTGGAGATCAGAATGGATGCTGAAAAGAGAGAAATCATTCAAGCCCACGCAGAAGCCCGCAGCGAGAGCGTGAACGGCTTTATCAACCGAGCCATAGACGAAGCCATAGAGCGTGACGAAAGCGCTCCTGCGGCGTCTGAGGGGTAAGGAGAGGGATAAGCAAAGAGCGGAGGGCGATTCCTCCGCTCTTGCTGCGTTTTGTGAAATGTCTTAAAGGTCGGATTTGAAATCCGAGCCTTTCGGTGCATTGAGGGCCTCATCTGAAATGAGACCCTTGCAACCGTCCGGATCAGGCGCTCACTGCGCCGATTTGAAATCCGGGCAGTGAAGCTCGCTTTGTTTTGGAATTGAGGCGAATTCTTTGTTGACTTTAGAAGAGTGTGGTTTAATAATGTTCTCAAATCGTTGTACGTATGTATGCAATAAATAAGAAATGTTTGCATACTATTGAAAAGTGTTTTATAATATGCCTAGTCTTAGGATTAGGGGTGTATGACTTGCCGAAAAGTATTGATGGCCTTATGCGCTATATGCGAGTTAAAAAACATATCAGTATATCTGGTTCTGCACAAAAGCGCAAACTGCGTAATATGGGGTATTATCACGGCTACAAAGGGTATCGTTTTATCGGCAAATCTTCCAATAGCATTCTGTATACTGACTTTAAGGAACTTGTCGCTATCTATGATTTCGATATGAGGTTAAAGTCATTACTTTACCCTCAACTCATGTTCATTGAAACTGCGCTTAAGAATTATGTCCTTGAGGAGATTCTTAAAGAGAGCAATAGCGATAATTTCAATTATATTTACACAAAACTCCTGACGGATTATACGAGATTTACACCAGGTAGTGATAAACAGAAAAATGCTATAAAGCAACGGCTTGCGGTTAGAGATCGCGTGTACTCGGCTCTAACGCGGGAATATGGAAATAAAAAAGAAGTTGTGCAGCATTTCTATCATAAGGATACGAGTGTACCAATATGGGCGATCTTCGAAGTGTTAACGCTCGGAGAGTTTGGTAACTTTTATTCTTGCTTAAGCTATGGAGTAAGAAGAGAGGTTTCTATTAAACTCGGGTTTCATCAACCGTCAGACTCGGACGCTTTTTTGACGAAGAAGATTATTTTTGCAATCAAGGAATTGAGAAATGCTGTTGCACATAACGATGTCATTTTTGACACGAGATTTTCGAGATCTAGCATTGATAAATCACTATCGAGTTCCCTTGAGATTGTAACAGGGATTAAGAGTATCACGTTTAAGAGTATTACCGATTATATTATACTAGTGGTATACTTGCTCAAGTGTTTTGGGGTTCCTAAAGGCGATATGCGAAGGTTTGTGGCAGAGTTTCAGGACAATATCGAAACCTTACGCAAGCAAATACCGACGAGCCTCTTCGCAAGAATTGTACTGACTGATACAAGACCAAAGTTGAAAAGCCTACAAGAGTATATCCGAAAGTGATGCTATTTTTGTTACATTGTGTGAAAAAAAAGCTTGAATATTATAGTGTCCTTATGTATAATCTAAATAGGAATAGCGGTGTATCTCTTCGGAGTACACTTGGGGAGGTTGGATGCGTCCGACCTCCTCTTTCCATTCGCCCCTCCAATTATGCTATTATGCGATAGCGGAATTCAACAATAATTCAACTCCATTACAAAAAGTTCAACTATTTTACTCGACGATATAAAACGGCGGATTCAAAAAACGTAGTAATATCAATACTTTGCGCGACATTACGTCACGATAGCAAACGACTTGTTTGGAACTCATAACCCGGAGGCCGTAGGTTCGAGTCCTGCCTCCGCAACCAGAAAAGTCCTGAAACCGGTCGGTTTCAGGACTTTTTTCTAACCTTTTGGCAGTAATTAGAAAGCACAAAATAACGCTTTCTAACACTTTTCTAACACATTCCGGCAAAAGACTGTTTTTGGGCACAAAAAGCAATCATAATAGAGAAAGTAACGCTCCCAAGATCAAGATGATCTCGGGAGCGTTTTTTCGTTCAGATGACGGCGGTATATGGCCATAAGACAGGTTCAGTAGAATGCTTCTCTTTCTACTCATCCTACGTTGTGGGACATTTAATGGGAAGTGCCTGCCTACTTGGTCAGAATATTCGGCAGCTGCGCGCGCAGGGCGGCCACGCCCTCGGCGGAGCCGAGGTCATAGCGCTCCACCATGCTCAAAACCGCCTGCAACGAGGTCTTCGGATCGCACCAGAGGTCCGGCTCATAGCCTTTGCCGTCTACATTCTCCATATTGTAGATGAAGTGGAACGCCTGGCCGAACTGGAAGTAGTAAGCGCCGTAGGAGTAATGCAGCGCGCGGAAGAACAGATCCACATCCTCAAGCGCTTCCGCGCGTGTAAGAACCGCCTTGCCGGGATTGTTCAGATTTTTCAGGCTGTCGATCTCTGCCTGCGTGATCTCGACCTCGCCGCGGTGATGCTGTAAATATGCTTCAAAGCCGTCGAACGACTCTTCCCTTGCCATATCGGCGCGGCGCTTCTCGTTCACGTCCTTAAGAAGTTTTTCAAATGCGTTTTGGTAGACCGCTGTGGAACCCTTGCTCAAAACGATGGCGGTATTGCTGTCGGCGTCATAATCGACGGTAAAGCCGAGCGCATCGCCGAGGTCGCGCAGCTTGAAATAGTTGTTTCCCCCGATGTTGTAGACAGAAAGACCGTCCGTAGCCTTTCCGTCGATCAAAACGGACTGCTTGCTGACAACGGCTGTTTTGGACTGATCCCGCCCGCGCGCAAGCTCGCCGCCGACAGGGGTATATTCCTTCCCGGAAACGACCGTGACCGCATTGCTCTGTTCGTCGAACGAAACGGAAAAGCGGCTGTCCGTCTTGCTCAGAAGCTGCGCAAGATCGCGCAGCTTGAAATAGTTGCTGCCGTCGATGTTGTATTTGTCACAGTCTGCATCGACGCCGTCGACCGACAGGTTTTGCGGCGAAGCCACCACATTCGCGGCGGAGGCATAAGACACGGCAATGCAAACCAGGAGCAGCGTCAAAATGATGGGCAATCGCTTTTTCATGGATGATCCTCCTCTCCCTTATCACGCTTTCGGTGCGCCGCTTTCAAAGAAGCGTTCCCCGTCAGAGCATTTTTTCACTTTAAGGGTAGCATACTCCATCATATGCTGCAACGCAAATTTTGCATAAAAGCGGTATCGCCCGTCTAAAGGCGACCGATAGCTTCATCCGAGGCCTTTCAGCCGAGCTTCTGCGCAAGGTCCTCGAGCGCGGCGGTCATCGCCTCTTCAAACGAGGGGTGCGGACGCATGGCCAGCAGGAATTGATCGACCGTCATGTGGTTGGCGAGCGCCTGCGAGACGCCGCCGATCATATCGCTTGAATGCTCGCACATGAGCTGCGCGCCGAGAAGCTCGCGTGTTTCGGCGTGGGCGACGAACTTCATAAAGCAGCGGCCCGGGTCGGCGATGAGCGTCTTGGCGTTGTCGAACATGACGTGTTTGCCGACCTTGACGGGGATGCCCGCCTCCTTGGCCTCGGCCTCGGTGAGGCCGACGACCGCGATCTCCGGACGGCAGTAGATGCAGCTCGGCACGACGGACATGGATGTGTGATTTTCCCTTCCGTAGAGCAGGTCGACGCAGGCGATGCCCTGCGCGGTCGCCACATGGGCGAGCTGAATTTTGGCCGAGACGTCGCCGATGGCGTAGATGTGGGGGATGCTCGTCTCGTAGCGCTCGTTCACGGCGATGCTGCGGCGGTTCATCTCGACAGAAATGCCATCCGCGAACAGGCCGTCGCAGTACGGGCGGCGGCCGATGGCGCAGAGCACGGCCTCGCCGGAGACGGTCTCGCTCGTTTCCTTGCAGGTGAAGTTGACGGCGATATCCTCACCCGCCTTCTCGACGCTCTGGACCATCGCGTTCGTGAAGACCTTCACGCCCTGCTTTTTGAGGATGAGCGCGAGGTTCTGGCCCAGCTCCTTGTCCATGTTGGGCAGCAGGCGGTCCATGCCTTCGATGACGGTCACTTCACAGCCGAGGTCTGCGTAAAACGTCGCAAACTCGATGCCGATGACGCCGCCGCCGATGATGACGATGGAACGGTACAGGTGGTCGCACCCCTCAAGCAGCTCGTCGGAGGTCATCGCGAACTCAAGTCCGGGAATCGGCGGGCGGGACGGGACGGAGCCGGTGGCGATGAGGATATCGTCGCAGGTGTAGTCGTTGGCACCGCCCTCGGCATCCGTCACGCGGACAGCGCCGGGTGCGGTGATGAGCGCCGTGCCGCGCAGAAAGTCGATCTTTGCGGTCTTGAAAAGCGATTCAATGCCGGAGGACAGCTTTTGCGAAATTTCGCGCTTGTAGGCAAAAATCTCCGTCATGTCGGCGCGGATATCGTCGGTGTGGATGCCGGCGTGTGCGCCGTGCTTGGCGTCGTGGAAGATCTGAGAAGAGTGCAGCAGCGTTTTCGTCGGGATGCAGCCGCGGTTTAAGCAGGTGCCGCCCGCTTCGCGCTTCTCGACGACGGCGACCTTCTTGCCGAGCTTGGCCGCATGGAGCGCGGCTTCGTAGCCGCCGGGGCCCGCGCCGATGACGATGAGTTCATAATGAGCCATAATAGTTCGTTCCTTTTTGAGAGCAATGCCGCCGACTTTTCGGCGGCATTGCGTGATGTTAAGATATGCGCTGCCTTCGTCAGGCAAACTGATAACGTAAAACCATGTTGCGCGCCGCGCCGACCTCGTCGAGACGGCGGACGGGTGTGGAGTGGGGAGCGGTGTGGAGCGTCTCGGGATCGGAGTGCGCGAGTTCAAAGAGCTTGCAGTAGATGCCGCAGACCTCGTCCATGGTCTCCTTGCTCTCAGTCTCGCAGGGCTCGATCATGAGCGCCTCATGGACGATGAGCGGGAAGTACATCGTGGGCGGGTGCAGGCCAAAGTCGAGCATGCCCTTGGCAAGGTCGAGCGCGGAGACGCCCGTCTCCTTGTGGAGATCGACGAGCGACATGACGAACTCGTGCATGCAGATCTCGTCATAGGCCATGGTGAAGGTATCCTTGAGCCTGACGCGCATGTAGTTCGCGTTCAGCACGGCGTTCATCGCCGCCTCGCGGATGCCGGACTTGCCGAGCGTGAGCACGTAGGTCAGCGCGCGCACGACGACGTCGAAGTTGCCGTAGAACATCTTCACGCGGCCGATGGACTTTTCGGGGTATGCAAAGCCGTACTTGCCGTCCTTTTTGACGACCAGCGGGCCGGGCATGTACTTTTTGAGGAATTCCTTGCAGCCGACCGCGCCTGCGCCGGGGCCGCCGCCGCCGTGCGGTGTGGCGAACGTCTTATGCAGGTTACTGTGGATGCAGTCAAAGCCCATGTCACCGGGACGGACGACGCCCATGACGGCGTTGAGGTTCGCGCCGTCGTAATAGCACAGGCCGCCCGCATCGTGAATGATCTTCGTGATCTCGAGGATGTTCTTGTCGAAAATACCGACGGTGTTCGGGTTCGTCAGCATCAATCCCGCGGTGTCGGGGCCGACGGCGGCGCGCAGCGCGTCGAGGTCGACGCAGCCGTCCACGCCGGACGGGATGTTGATGACCTGGAAGCCGCACATCGCGGCGGTCGCGGGGTTCGTGCCGTGGGCGGAGTCGGGCACGATGATCTTCGTGCGCGCGGTATCGCCGCGGTCGGTATGATAGGCCTTGATGAGCAGAACGCCCGTGAACTCACCGTGCGCGCCCGCCGCGGGCTGGAACGTGACAGCGTCCATGCCGAAGACCTCGCCAAGCTCAGAGCCTAACGTGTGCAGCGCCTCGAGCGCGCCCTGCGCGGTCTCGATGGGCTGGAGCGGGTGGAGCTGGGTGAAGCCCGGCAGCGCCGCCATGTCCTCGTCGATCTTGGGGTTGTACTTCATCGTGCACGAGCCGAGGGGATAGAAGCCGTCGTTCACGCCGTGGATGCGCTTGCAGAGGGCGGTGTAGTGGCGGGTGAGCTCGTTTTCACTCACGTGGGGCAGGTGCAGCGCCTCGCTGCGCTCTTCGGGGAGCTGATATTCGGGAACGTCACACTCCGGCATGAGGGTCATGCCGCGGCCTTCGACGCCAAGTTCAAAAATGAGCTTCATTTACAGCACCTCCTTCACGATGGCGACAGCTTTGTCGAGCTGCGACTTGGAGACGAGCTCGGTCACGCACCAGAGGATGCCGCCCTCGACCTCCGCGCCGCCGAGGATGCCCTCTGCTTCGAGCGCGTCGAGGATCTTCCTGCGGCAGTTGGGGCATTCGACCTCGGTGACGAACTCGTGGAAGAATTCACCCTTGTACTTCAAGGTGCAGCCGATCTTTTGGAGCTCAGAAGCGAAATAGTGCGCCTTCGAGGTGCAGAGCCGCGCGCACTGCTTCATGCCCTTTTCGCCCATCGCGGCCATGTAGACGCCGGCGGCGAAGGCGCATAGCGCCTGGTTGGAGCAGATGTTGGAGCTGGCCTTTTCGCGGCGGATGTGCTGCTCGCGCGCGGACAGCGTCAGCACGTAGCCAACCTCGCCGTCCACATCCTTCGTCTGGCCGACGATGCGGCCGGGGAGCTTTCTCGTCATGGCGGACGTCGTGGCCATAAAGCCGAGGAACGGGCCGCCGAACGCCGTGTCGAGGCCGAGGGGCTGACCGTCGCCGACGGCGACATCCGCGCCCATCGCGCGCGGCGTGGGCAGGATGGCGCAGGCGATGGGGTTCACGCCCATGACGAACTTGGCGCCCGCGGCGTGGACGATCTCACCGGCCGCCTTCGCGTCTTCGATCTGGCCGAAGTAGTTCGGCTGCTGGAGGTAGAAGCACGCGGCGTCATCGCCGAGCGCTTCCTTGAGCGCGTCGAGATCAGTTCTGCCGTCCTTTGCGGGGACGACAAAAAGCTCGGTATTCGAGGCGAAGCAGTAGGTCTTCATGACCTCGATGACCTGCGGATGGGCGCAGGCGGAGACATAGGCCTTCGTGCGCTTGCGGTCCTTGCACATGGGGATCGTCTCGGCTGCGGCGGTCGCGCCGTCGTAGTGCGAGGCGTTGGAAACGTCCATGCCGGTCAGCTCGCAGATCATGGTCTGGAATTCGAAAGTGCCCTGCAAAACGCCCTGGCTGATCTCAGCCTGATAGGGGGTGTAGCAGGTGACAAGCTCTTCGCGGGAGGTGACGGATCTGACGACCGACGGGATGAAGTGGCGGTAGGCGCCCGCGCCGCGAAGAACGGTCTTGAAGACCTTGTTCTTTTCGGCCATGGCGGTGACGGCCTCGCGCACCTCAAGCTCGCTCAGGCCCTCGGGGATGTTCAGCCCGCCGCTCCGCAGGAGCATTTCCTGCGGGACGGCCTTGTACAGCCCTTCGAGACTGTCGACCCCGATGGCGGCGAGCATTTCTTCCCGTTCCGCAGCCGTGGTGGGAACGTAAGAGCCCATGTTAGCCCTCCTGCGCGCAATGCGCTTCGTAAGCGGCGGCGTCAAGCAGCGCCTCAGTGTCGGTCACGGGGGAGACCTTGATGATCCATGCGCCGTAGGGGTCGGAGTTCAGCGTCTCGGGTGCGTCGGCCAGCGCTTCATTGACCTCGCAGATCGTGCCGCTGACGGGACAGATCACGTCGGAAACGGCCTTGACGGACTCAACGTCGCCCAGCGCTTCGCCGGCGGTGACGCTGTCGCCCTCGGCGGGCAGGTTGATAAAGACCACATCGCCCAGTGCATCCTGGGCAAAATCAGAAATGCCGATCACGGCGACGTCGCCGTCCATCTTGACCCACTCGTGGGACTTGGAATACTTCAGCTCAGCAGGGATGTTCATGGTAATTTCCTCCTCAAAATCGTTCTCAATGAATGTTGGTTGTTATTTACGGTCAAATGGTTTCCGAATATTCGGTCAAAAATCTCTATTTCAGCGTTCGAGCTTGTAGAACGGCATTGGCACGATCTCAAGCTCGACCATGCGGCCGCGCACGTCGGCGTTGAGGTGCTTGCCGATCTCGATATCTTGGGCGGGGATATAGCCCATCGCGACGCCGCAGCCGATATAGGGTGCGAACGTGCCGGAGGATGCCCAGCCGATCTTTTCTCCGTCCGTCGTGTAGAGGTCGCAGTGCTCGCGCACGATGCCGCGGCCGACGACCTTCATGCCGATGCGCTTCATTTTCGGCGCGCCGAGCGCGACAAGCGCGTCGCGGCCGATGAAGTCCTTGCCCGTGAGCTTGCACGGAAGTCCCGCCATCTTCGGCGTGATCTCGTCGTTCATCTCGTGGCCGTAGAGCGGCATCGAAGCCTCTAAGCGCAGCGTGTCGCGTGCGCCGAGGCCGCAGGGGATCAACCCCTCGGGCTCGCCCGCCTTCAGAAGCGCTTTCCACAGGTCGACGGTGTCCTCGGCCTTGCAGTAGATCTCAAAGCCGTATTCACCGGTGTAGCCCGTCTGGGAGACGAGGGCGCGGATCGTGCGCTCGCCGAGGTTCAGGGGCACGTCTTCAGTGAAGGTGTAGTACTTGGCGGGGATGTACTGCTCGTCGCAGAGTTTTTTGAGAATGTCGCCGGACTTGGGGCCCTGCAGGGCGATCTGGCCCCAGTCGTTGCCCTCGTCGCGGTAGTCGACGTCGCCGGAGAGGTGGCTCTCGACCCAGGCGGCGTCCTTTTCGCGGTTGCCCGCGTTGACGACGAGCCAGTAATTGTCCGCTGCGCAGCGGTAGACGATGAAGTCGTCGATGATGCCGCCATTGTCGTTGCAGAACATCGAGTACTTGATCTCGCCGTCTTTCATGTTCGAAATGTCGGCGGTGATGATCTTCTGCACGTTGGCGACGGCGTCAGGGCCCTTGAGGCGAAGCTCGCCCATGTGGGAAACGTCGAACAGACCGGCCTTTTCACGAACGGCCATGTGCTCGGCAATCACGCCGGTGGGATACTGCACGGGCATCAGGAAGCCGCCGAATTCGACGATCTTGCCGCCCATGTCCACATGCGTTTGGTAAAGTGGGGTCTTCTTTTCCATAGTGCGCATCCTCCGAAAACAATAATTTTAATGAATCTTATAAAAATTATTAAAATTAAGCATCAAAAAAGAGGCACAAAACTCCCTTTTGAGCTTTGTGCCTCCGTTGATCACCTGAGAGATTCCCCGCCCGAGTCATCGCGGCAGGTTGCACCTTCGGCGTGCGTAAACGCACTTTTCGGAGCGTCGTCCGAGTTCGGCCCTTTTGCCTGAGAGCTTCTGCGTTCCCCTTCGGCGCCGCGGCAGAATATTCCGCGGTCTCTCCCGAACTCATCATCCGAGCGGTTGATTCATTTTACTTTTTAAAGCTAACATAAGAATAGGCCTTTGTCAAGAAAGAAAAAATAATATTTTGTTAAAATATTTCAAGCGGAAATTTGGCAAACCGAAAACGGCCGAAACGGGTCAAAATTTGAAAGCATCCCGTTGTTATGACTGCGTTGCCGGCCAGGTTCCATTTCGCTTCGGCATAGCTTTATTTGTATTTCGCATTTGTATTTTGCCTAAAGCGGCGGCGGAGAAGTGATGGGGCGTCTATTTTCTTCGACGAAATCCGTCCTGCGCGGACAAAATTGTATTGACAACGGCATAGGATGGGTCTATTGTACACACATCATTCGTCAAATGCTTTGAGCAGGACACGACTTCCCCGGATCACCGCTTTCAGAGAGCCGTTGGTGGTGCAAAACGGCAGCAAGGAACGGGCAGGCCATCCCCTGTGAGCAGCCGCGGTGAAAGGCGCAAACGCCGAGTAATCGCAGCCGGTCCCCCACCGTTAACAGGGTGCGCTCTCCGATCCATTCGGGCAGCGGTCGAGCGGCCGGTTTTCCGGCAAGCAAAGTGGTAACGCGGAAGTTGAGATCTGCGGCGGATATCGCCGCGATATTGGCCTTCGTCTTTGCGATGGGTTTTCGTTGTGGAAAATCCGCAGCAGAGGCGGGGCTTTTCTTTTTGCTCCCGGCATTGACGAAGAACACAGCTTTTTTAGGAAAGAAAGGGAAATCACATGAACACACTCGTCATCGTGCTGATCGCGGCGGTCGTCCTCGTCGCTGCCTACGCGCTCTATGGGCGCTGGCTCGCCAAAACCTGGGGCATCGACCCCAAGGCGCAGACGCCCGCCGTCAAGTATAACGACGGCAAGGACTTTGTCCCCACCAACGGCTGGACCGTCTTCAGCCATCAGTTTTCCTCCATCGCGGGCGCGGGCCCTGTCACCGGCGCGATCCAGGCCGCCGCGTTCGGCTGGCTGCCGGTGCTGCTGTGGGTGCTGCTCGGCGGCGTCTTCTTCGGCGCTGTGACGGACTTCGGCGCGCTGTACGCCTCCGTCAAAAACGACGGCAAGTCCATGGGCATGCTGATCGAAAAGTACATCGGCAAGCTCGGCCGCAAGCTGTTTCTGCTGTTCTGCTGGCTGTTCTGCCTGATCGTCATCGCGGCGTTCGCCGACATGGTCGCCGGCACGTTCAACGCCTACACCGTGGTCGACGGCGTGACGCAGCTTGCTGACGCCGCGCAGACCAACGGCGCAGCCGGTATGGTGTCCATCATGTTCATGGTGTTCGCCGTCGTCTTCGGCCTTGTGCAGAAGAAGCTGAACCTCTCGGGCTGGAAGGAAGCCGTGCTCGGCATCCTCTGCATCGTTGCCTCGTTCGCCGTCGGCATGAACTGCCCGCTCATCTTCGGCAAGGCGACTTGGAGCTACATCACGTTTGTCTACATCTTCTTCGCCGCCGTTCTCCCGATGTGGCTTTTGAAGCAGCCGCGCGACTACATGACCACCTTCATGTTCATCTGCATGATCGCGGGCGCGGTCGTCGGCCTTCTCGTTGCGCATCCGACGATGAACCTCCCCGTCTTCACGGGCTTCAACAATGAAAAGCTCGGCACGATGTTCCCCATCCTGTTCGTCACCGTCGCCTGCGGCGCGGTGTCCGGCTTCCACAGCCTCGTCTCCTCCGGCACGTCGTCCAAGACGGTCGAAAACGAGAAGGACATGCTCAAGGTCGGCTACGGCGCGATGATCCTCGAGAGCCTGCTTGCCGCGCTCGCGCTCTGCGTGGCCGGTGCGGCCGCCGCGGCGGATGGCACTCCCGCCGCCGGTACCCCGTTCCAGATCTTCAGCCGCGGCGTTGCGGGCTTCTTCGAGATGTTCGGCGTGCCGAACTACGCCGCCACGGTCTTTATGACGATGTGCGTCTCCGCCCTCGCCCTCACGAGCCTTGACGCCGTCGCGCGTATCGCGCGCATGAGCTTCCAGGAGCTTTTCAGCGTGGACGACATGGCCCACGCCGAGCCCTGGCGCAAGCTCCTGTGCAACACGTATTTCTCCACGGTGCTGACGCTCGTGCTCGGCTACGTGCTCACGAAGATCGGCTACTCCAACATCTGGCCGCTGTTCGGCTCAGCGAACCAGCTGCTCTCCGCGCTCGTGCTCATCACGCTGTGCGTCTTCCTCAAGGTCACGGGCCGCAGCAACAAGATGCTCTTCCCGCCGCTCGTCATCATGCTCTGCGTCACGTTCACAGCGCTGGTGCAGCGCCTGATGGCCATGGTGAGCGCCATCCAAAATGCCGCTGCCGTCACCATCCCCGCGGGCGAGACGACCTGGGGCGCGGTGTTTATCGCCAACGGCTTGCAGCTCATCATCGCGGTGCTGCTCATCGTGCTCGGGGCGACCATCGTCGTGAACTCGATGAGAAGCTACGTCGCCAGCAAGCACAACAGCGAGGCCAAGGTCTAATTTTGAAAAATGTGCAAAAAAGGAGGCCTTCCGTCGGGAAGCCTCCTTTTTTTGCTTTATTACCAGCTTGCGACCGTGCCGTCGCATCTCGGTTCGGTGCCCGCGGCGTAAACGCCGTTTTCGCACTTCCAGATGATCTCGCCGCGGCCCATGGCCGTGCGGTCGTCGACGATCTCGACCTCGTGCCCCATTGCTCGCAGCTGCTCGGCGATCGCCTCGCCCGCCTCGCGCTCGATCTGGAGCTTTTTGCCGCCGATCCACTGGATGCGCGGCGCGTCAAGCGCCTCCTGCGGGTTCATGGCATAGTCAATGGTGTTTGTCAGCACCTCGACCTGCCCCTGCGGCTGCATGAACGCGCCCATCACGCCGAACGGGCCGACGGCCTCGCCGTCCTTGAGCAGAAAGCCCGGGATGATCGTGTGGTAGGACTTCTTTCCGCCCTCCAAATAGTTATCGCTCTTCGGGTCGAGGGAGAAGTTCGCGCCGCGGTCCTGAAGCGAGATGCCCGTGCCGGGGATGGCGATGCCCGCGCCAAAGCCGCAGTAGTTGCTTTGGATAAGCGAGACCATGTTGCCCTCTGCGTCCGCGGTGCAGAGGTAGATCGTGCCGCCGCAGTGCGGGTCGCCCGCTTTGGGCTCGAGCGCCTTGTCTGTGATGAGTGCGCGGCGGGCGGCGAGATAGTCGGGCGAGAGCAGCTCGCTGACCTTTGTTTTCATATAGCGCGGGTCGGCGACGTAGGTCTTCGTGTCGGCAAAGGCGAGCTTGATGGCCTCCATGACCTTGTGATAGTAGTCCGCGTCCTCGCGCTTTTCAGGCAGCGTCAGCCCGTTGAGCATGCCGAGTGCCATCAGCACCGTGATGCCGTGGCCGTTGGGCGGGATCTCGCAAACGGTGTAGCCGCGGTAGTCCTGCGTGATGGGCTCGACCCATTCAGGGTGATAGTTTTTAAAGTCATCCTCGCAGAAGTAGCCGCCCGTGGCGCGCGAATGGGCGACGATCCGTTCCATCAGCTCACCGCGATAGTAGCTCTCGCAGTTCGTCTCAACGAGGGAGCGCATCGTGTCGGCATAGGCGGGGAAACGGAAGACGTCGCCCGCGCGGTACGGCGAGCCGTCCGGCTTCATAAAGCTCTTCCACCAGTATTCATAGGGGGCGGGGTCCTGCGCCATGACCCTGGCGATGCGCCTGCTGTCGCGCGCCCAGAGCTTGCCGGCATTGACGGGCACGGCATAGCCGTTTTCGGCGTAGGAAATGGCGGGGGCGAAGAGCTCGGAGAGCGGCTTTGTGCCAAAGCGCGCATTGAGCGCCGCCCAGCCCGCGGGCGCGCCCGGGACCATCGTGGGGAGCCAGCCTTCCTCGGGCACCTCGGAAAAGCCTTTTGCGCGAACCTCGTCCGCGCTCAGCGCCATCGGCGCAACGCCGCTGGCGTTCAAGCCGTAGAGCTTTTTTTCCTTCTCGATCCACACGAGCGCGAAACAGTCGGACCCAAGGCCGTTGCCCGTCGGCTCGAGCAGCGGCATCGCGCCGGCCATGGCGACGGCGGCATCGACGGCGTTGCCGCCATTTTTCAGCACGTCGAGGCCGACCTGTGCGCCGAGGGGAACGGACGTGCAGCACACGCCGTTTTTGGCGTAGACCACGTTGCGGCGGGAAGAATATCGGTAAGTTAACGGATCAAAATTCGGCATGATCGTTCTCACTTTCGTCGTTTTTTCCCAGTATAGCAGTCCGCGCGAAAAAGGACAAGAAAAAGACGCTGTGCGGCGCGGACAGAGCAGCGTGACGGAACCATACGGAAAGCTGGATATTCGCCCTGCAAAAGGGCGATAAATTCACGCTTTCCCGCTTGACATCCTATAAAAATGCATTATAATACGATCAACTTCATCATCAATGCCTCCTTTGGCACCGGCCGGGGAGAAAAGGCATCCATGACTGAGCCGTAGGTATTCCGGGCGACCGGATAAGGCTGGGTCGTGGGTGCTGTTACTTTTTTATAGAGAAAAGGAGAGCGATATGAACATCAAGCCCTTTGCGGTGGAAGAATGGATGAACGAGTACGAGGTGGGTGCGCGATACAACATCGCCGAGACCTGCGTCGACTCCGTTTCGCTCGACGAGCTTTTCGAGCTCACGGGCGAGAACAAGGAGGACTTTTTGAAGGACCTCTGTGCCCAGCGCTTGACCTATGGCGATATCTGGGGCAGCAAGGCGCTGCGCAGCGGCATTTCCAAGCTCTATCACACGATCAAGGCCGATGAGGTCGTGCTCACGCACGGCGCGGCGGGCGCGAACCATCATGTGTTCTGCTCGCTCATTTCCGCGGGCGACCGTGTGGTCAGCATCATGCCGACCTATCAGCAGCTCTACTCCATCCCCGAGGCCATCGGCGCGGACGTCGCCATCATGCACTTAAAGCAGGAAAACGACTATCTCCCCGACCTGAATGAGCTCAAGAGCCTCGTCACGCCCGAGACGAAAATGATCTGCATCAACAACCCCAACAACCCCACCGGTGCGCTGATGAGCAAGGAGCTGCTGGGGAGCATCGTGGAGATCGCCCGCGGCGTGGGCGCGTACATCCTCTGTGACGAGGTCTACCGCCACCTGACGCAGGAGGACGAGTGGTGCGAGTCCATCGTCGACCTGTACGAAAAGGGCATCTCGGTCAGCAGCATGTCCAAGGTCTTCTCGCTCGCGGGCCTTCGCATGGGCTGGATCGCCACGCACGATGAAGCGGCGCGCAAGGCGTTCCTGTCGCACCGCGACTACAATTTAATTAGCTGCGGCATGTTCGACGATGCGATCGCGTCCATCGCCCTGCGCCACAGCGACGTGATGCTCAAGCGCAATCAGCGCATCGTGCGCGAGAACCTCGCCATCCTCGATGACTGGATCAAGGAAAATCCGCACTTTTTCTACACCAAGCCCAAAGCCGGTACGACCGCGCTCGTTTACTACGATTTCGATATCTCCTCCTACGAGTTTTGCAAGCGCATGTACCACGAGACCGGTGCGTTCGTCACGCCGGGCGACTGCTTCGAGCAGCCCCACAGCATGCGCGTCGGCTACGCCTGCGACGTCAACACGCTCAGAGACGGCCTTGCCGCGGTGACGAAGTTTGCCGCGACGCTGTGAGCGGCGAAAACACGCGATAAATAAAAGAAATCCGTCCGGTCACGACCGGACGGATTTTTGACTTGTAAGGGGTTCACGCCTTGGCCCTGTTCCCGCGCATGAAGTGCAGAATAAGGCCGATGGCCGTGCCGATAAGCGTCGGGCAGATCCAGCCGAGGCCGAGGTCGGCAAACGGTAGGTACTGCTGACCGAACGCCTTGATGGCCGGACCGTGGATGGCGTTGAACACGCTCTCGGGCAGCGCGATGATCAGATCGTAAACGGCAGCGATGAGCGTGAAGCCGATCGTCCAGCAGTACACCGTGCGGTCGTGGCCGAAGAATTTACCGAGCAGCGCCAGCGCAATGAGCGCGATGGAGAGCGGATAGAGGAACATCAGCACCGGCAGCGAATAGCTGATGATGGCGCTGAGGCCGAGGTTCGCAAACAGCAGCGACACGAGGCTGAAAATGATTGCCCAGATGCGGTACTTTGGCCCGTCGGGGAAGAGCGCGCTGAACGTCTCGGCGCAGCTCGTGATGAGACCGACGGCGGTCTTGAGGCACGCGAGCGTCACCGTGGCGGCGAGGATGAAGAGACCGGCGGAGCCGAGGTAGTGCTGTGCGATCTGCGCGAGCGCCGTGCCGCCGTTCTCGCTGGCTTCAAGCACGCCGCGGCTCTGCGTGCCGGCGATCGTGACGGCGATGTAGATGAACGCCATCAGAAGGCTGCTGAAAATGCCCGCGCGGACGGTGCTCCCCGCCACAGCGGTGGGATCGTCCACGCCGAGGTCACGGATGACCTGCACGACGATGATGCCGAAGGCAAGACTCGCCAGCGCGTCCATGGTGTTGTACCCTTCGAGGAAACCAGCGAAAAACGGCTGGGACGCGTAGTCGCCGAGCGGCTCGACATCCGCGATGGCCGCACTCGGAGAGAGGAGCGCGACGACGACCAGAATGCCGAGGAAGACGAGAAAGCAGGGGTTCAGAATTTTGCCGACCCAGGTCAGGATCTTACCCGGGCGCAGTGCGAAAAAGAGCGCCGCAGCGAAAAACGCTACCGAGAAGAGCAGCAGGTACAGTGCGTTACTGCCATTTTGCGGAAGCACCTGCTCAAGTCCCACGGTGAATGACGTCGTCGCGCAGCGGGGAATGGCGAAAAACGGCCCAATGGTCAGATACAGCGCGCAGGTGAAGAACATCGCGTAGGGGCGGTTGACCTTGCTGCTCAGGTCAAAAAGACCGTTGGAGCGGCTGATGCCGAGCGCGGCCACGCCGAGCAGCGGCAGGCCCACGCCCGTGATGAGAAGCCCCAGAATGGCCTGCCAAACGTTGGAACCGGCCATCTGGCCGAGGTGCACGGGGAAAATAAGGTTACCTGCGCCGAAAAACAGGCCGAAGAGCATGCTGGCAACATAGGTGTATTCCTTGGCGGTGAGCTTGCGTTTCATGGTAAAAAATTTCCTTTCATGGCGGTGGGGCAAAAATGCCCCGTCCTGAATGATTCGGGTAACAAAAAAACCGGTCTGTTCCCGCGCTCTGACATTGCAAGGGGATACTCCCATGCTTGTGGAACATTCCACAAGTGCTTTGCCAGATCAATGGAGCATACCGGATCCATGCTGCCGATCATTGCAGGCAGCGAATCAAACCGAGCCTTGGAAAATGAGGTCGATCAAACCGCTGCCGACTGCTTCGACGACATAGATTCGGACGAATGCCCCTCTGCGCCAACGATCAGTCGCCAGCTTACTCCAAAATTGACATTTTTGGACGTAACCATGGTGTTCAAACGATCGCCTCCTTTGCTGCGGAAATTGGCATCATTATACCATACCATTACATTTTGTCAAGCATCAATGAGAGAATGATATGTTAAAATCGGAAGCGAAAAATTGGGCCGATGGATGAAGCTTCATTCGGGCCACGCAAAGAAGCATGCGGCGCGATAATGCGCCACCTTGCGGTAAAGGCGCGAAAAAGGCGCGAAAACAGACTGCTTTCGCACCTTTTCGGTAAATAAAAAGATCAGAACACCACGACGAGCAGCATCTTGAACTGCTCCTGACCGTACACCGCGTGCGGGTGACGCGCGGGCATGACGATGGATTCGCCCTCGTGCAGGATGTGCTCGACGCCGTCGATCGTGATCCGACCCATGCCGTCGAGGCAGGTGACCATCGCGTCGCCGCCGGATTCGTGGGTGCTGATCTCCTCACCCTTGTCAAACGAGAAGAGCGTGACGCTCACGTGCTCGTTCTGCGCCAGCGTGCGGCTGACGACCTGACCGGACTGATAGGCGACCTGATCGCGCAGGGTCAGAACCTCTGCCTTGCTGATATTTTTCATACCGTCCATGATAGTTTTCCTCCTGTTGAAACGCGCGGCGTTTACCGCCGCGCGTGATATGACTTTCTTATCATGCCCTTTTTGCGGAAAAAGGCAACGATTATTTTGCTTTGTGCGCCAGCACGCAGTACCACTCGCTGTTTTCGATGTCAAACGCGCCGAACTGCACGGGAAAGGCCTTGACCTGAATGTCCTGATAGCCGAGCTGCGTGAGCTTGTCGAGCAGTAATTTCTGCGGCACGGGGTGGTAGTGCTCCTCAAAACGCTCTTTTTGGAAGATTTTGTTATCGCGCTCGAAGGTGTAGACAAGATTGAAGACAATGGAGCCGTCGGATAAATGGTCCCAGACCTGCATGAGGTTCACGCGGTCGCCGTTTGGCAGGAAGGCGGGATTGTAGCAGTAAAAACGCTTTTTCTGCCCCACGATACGGTCCCAGTTGCGAAGGTCGAAGTAGAGGCAGCCTCCGGACTCCACGAGCGCGTCCATCTGCTCCAAAACGCCGGTGATCTCGTTGTTTGTCACGTAGGCAAGCGAGTTGCCGGTGCTCATCACGCAGTCGAAGCTGCGGTCAAAATGAGACGTCAGGTCGCGGAAATCGCTCTGCCGCAGGTCGATGGCGATGCCACGCTCGTCCGCCTTTTTGCGGCAGCGCGCGAGCATGCTGCCGCTCAAATCGGAGCCGTACAGCGAGACGCCGAGCTGCCCGAGCGGCAGCGTGAGCGAGCCCGTCCCGATGCTCACATCGAGCGCCGAGCGAATGGGCCTGCCGTCGAAAACGGTCTGCCAGTGGGAGAGGGTCTGTGCATCCTTTTTCGGGGAGTCGAAGAGGTCGTAGATGTCGGTGCGGCCGTAGACGCTGGCCATAGTGAATGTTCCTCCTGATAAAATATTGGATCGCGCCCCGCGCTCAGCGCTTTTTGCGCTGGGACGAGGACGGGATGTCCATTTCCGCGCGGTACTTGGCGACGGCGCGGCGGCTGACCCCGATGCCGAGAGCCGAGAGCGTCAGACGAAGCGCCTCGTCCGAGAGAGGCGCGGCCGGGTCCTCTGCGCGAATGAGGCTTTGCAGCCGCTGCTTGACCGCGTGGGACGAGACTGCCGCGTCGGGGCGGATCGCCGTGGTGAAAAAGCTGCGCACGGGGATGATCCTGCCCTGGAACTGAATGTATTTATTCTGCGCCGCACGGCTCACGGTGGAGGTGCTGACGCCCATTTTTTCGGAAAGCTGCTGCATCGTCACGGGCAGCAGTGCCTCGCCGCCACAGAAAAAGCCGTGCTGCTCGCGCCCGATGAGCGTGAGCATCTGTACGAGCGTGTCGCAGCGGGTGTGGACGCCCTTGATGAGGGCCTGTGCTTCGGAGAGCTTTTCTTTCACGTAGCGCTGGACCTCGGGGTCGTCGCTCGTGTTCATCAGCGCGGCGTATTCGGCGTTGACGGACAGGCGCGGCAGAATGCGCTCGTTGAGCTCGATGACGAGCTGGCCCTGCTGCACGGAAAATTCCGCGTCAGGGGCGACATAGGCGATCTGCTCGCTGCCGGCAAAGCTGCGCGAGGGGATCGGGTTGAGCGCGAGCACCTTGGAAGCGGCGGCCTTGGCTTCGTTGACGCTGACGCCGAGCAGAACGGCAAGGCCGGAAAAGTTGCGCTTGCCGAGCATTTCTAAGCCGTTGCGCGCGATCTTCAGTGCCAGCGGGTCGAGCGAGCGGCCCTGCGCGAGCTGGAGCGTCAGGCATTCCGACAGATTCCGCGCGCCGACGCCCGGCGGGTCGAGCATCTGCACGGCAAACAGCGCCTGCTCGAGCGAGAAGAGCGGGATGTCGAATTCGCGTGACAGCTCTTCGAGCGGGCAGTCAAGATAGCCGCGCTCGTCGAGGCAGTCAATCAAAAAGCGGCACAGGCGCAGAAGCTCGTCGTCGACGAGCTTCATCTGCCCGATCTGCTCGGTCAGGTGGTCGCGGAACGTTTTTTCGCGCGTCAAAAAGGCGGTGAAGTCCTGCACCTCCTCCATACCGGAGGAGGTGACGCTGCGCCACGAGTCCGTCTCGCGAACCTCGAGCGGTTCACGCTCGGCGGGAGCGGCCTCGCTGGGGAGCTCGGTCTCGTAATAGGTGGGGGACTGTACGTCGAGCAGCGGGTTTGAGAGCGCGACTTCCTGCACGTATTCGGCAAGCTCCGGCGCGGAGAGCTGCAAACAGTCGAGCGACTGGCGCATCGTCTGCGTCAGCACGAGCTTTTGGCTCAGCGTCTGCCTCTGTTCAAGCTGCACGATAGATTCCCTCCCCAAATGATGCTCATTCAGTAAAATAAAGTATAGCAGTTTTCGCCTTTTTTCGCAACACACAGATGCGCGGGAATGGCCCCAAAAAAAGCAAGGGGGCATTCAGATCGCGCAAAAAAGCAGGGCGGCCAAAGCCGCCCTGCTTGGTGCAAAGGGAATGTTGTGTTACGGCAGCGGGATCTCCTTGCTGTCGAAGAGCGTCTTGAGCTCGATCGAGGTGCGCGAGTCGCCGAACTTCTTGATGAGGGAGAGAAGCTGGTCGAGCTGCTGCGTGTCGCGCACGGCGAAGCGGAGCAGCGCGTTGAACTCACCCACCACGTGATAGTGGCTGATGATGGCGCTCTGCAAGGCGCAGAAATCGCAGAATTTGTCGTACTTGTCCGGCTCGAGCGCAACGGAGATAAAGCCTGTGATGTTACAGTCGAGCTTCGTGCGGTCGACGTCGATGTGATAGCCGCGGATCACGCCGCTTTCCTCCATCCGGCGAATGCGTTCCGACACGGCGGGCGGCGTCAGCCCCACAAGGTCTCCCATGCGGCGCAGCGTGCAACGGCTGTCGTCCTGGAGGAGGTTGAGGATTTGGTAGTCAGTCCGATCCATCATGTTCTCCCTCTACCGTTCTCTCACACGATCTCGCCGCGCTTGATGACGGTTTTTGCAAGATTGCTGCCAACGCGGTAGCAGATGTAGTCGAGGTCGGGCGCGTCCCAGATGACAAGGTCGCCCAGCTTGCCCTCTTCGACAGAGCCGACCTTGTCGGCAAGGTCGATCGCCGCGGCGCCGTTGAGCGTGACAGCCGTGAGGACCTCCTCCGGCGTCAGCTTGTACTTGAGGCAGCCGAGGTTGATGACAAACTGCATGTTCAGGCACGGGCAGGAGCCGGGGTTGAAGTCCGTCGCCATTGCAACGGGCACGCCGGCTTTGACCATGTCGCGCGCGGGCGCGAACACCGCGCCGAGGTTGAAACTCGTCGCGGGCAGCAGGCATGCGATGACGCCGCCCTTGGCCATGGAGGCAATGCCCTCCGGCGGGCAGACGATCAGGTGCTCAGCCGAGATCGCGCCGATCTCACCGGCGAGCTGGCTGCCGCCGATGGCCTCGATCTCGTCGGCGTGGATCTTGGGACGCAGGCCATACTTGAGACCCGCTTCGAGCACCTGACGGGACTCTTCGACGGTGAAGGTGTCGGCCTCGCAGAAGACGTCGCAGAACTTGGCGATGCCCTGCTCCTTGACCTTGGGCATCATCTCCTCGCACACAAGGCGGACGTACTCTTCGCGGTTGGACTTATATTCCGCGGGGACAAGGTGCGCGCCCATGAAGGTCGCGACGAGGTCCATGCGGTGGTGATCGTTGAGGTCCTTGATGACCTCGAGCGCCTTGAGCTCATGCTCGGTGGCAAGGCCATAGCCGCTCTTGGCCTCGACCGTGGTGGTGCCGAAGCCCATCATCTCGTCGAGCGCCTTGGAGGCCTTGGCGGCGAGCTCCTGCTCGCTGGCCTGACGGGTGGCGTTCGTCGTGGACTGGATGCCGCCGCCCGCGTTCTGAATGTCGAGATAGCTTGCGCCGTGGAGCTTGAGACCCAGCTCGTTCTGGCGCCAGCCGCCGAAGATGAGGTGGGTATGGGCGTCGACAAGGCCGGGGGTGACGAGGTGGCCCTCCGCGTCGACGACTTCCGCGCCCTCGACGGAGGGAACCGCGCCGGTACCGACGGAGGCGATGATGCCGCCCTCGATGAGCACCCACGCATCCTTTAAGAATTTGATCTTGCCCTGCTCCTCGCCGCGATGGGCGGATTTGCCCTCCGGCGTCGCCAGCAGGCCGATGTTTTTGACCAGTAACTTTTTCATAGTAAATGTTGTCCTTTCTCACTGTTGGAAAGAGCATTCTGTTCGATGGCTTGTCAAAAAAGCCTCGCAGAGTTTTACCCGCAAGGGGTACGCGGCATCCGCAAGGCGGCAGAGCCGCCAGAGGCTGCCCAGGCCGCCCGCAGGCGGCAAATAAATTGAGATCATCTTTCCGACGACATGTGCGTCGGAAAGATTCTTTGCGCTCCGCAAGTGTGCGAGCAAAGCGAGTGCGCGCAGCGGAGTGTATCCAGCTCAAAAAAGGGGCATATTTCTATGCCCCTTTTTTGAAGTAAATTTTAGTGCATGTATTCCTTCACGGCCTTCTCGCAGAGTTCTTCGTCCGCGACGTAAGGCATGGTGATGTGATCCTGACCCTCGTACATCTTGTTGTACTCGGCGACAGTGGTCATGGCGTTCTCGTTGCGCGCCCAGCTGCGGCGGGCAACGCCGACCATGGTATCCCAAGGCATGGACATGCGCAGGATGGTGTCGACACGCTCGGAGCCGTCGAGAACCATACCGAAGCCGCCGTTGATGGCGCGGCCGATGCCCGTACCACCGCCGTTGTGCAGGGCGATGTAGCTCATGCCGCGGGCAGCGTTACCAGCGTAGCACTGGGTCGCCATCTCGGCCATGATGTTGGAGCCGTCCTTGATGTTGGAGGTCTCACGGAAGGGCGCATCGGTACCACCGGTGTCGTGATGGTCACGGCCAAGGATGACGGGGCCGATCTCACCGTTGCGAACCATCTCGTTGAACTTGAGCGCGAGGTTCATGCGGCCCATGGCATCCTGATAGAGGATACGGCACTGGGTGCCGACGACCAGCTTGTTCTTCTCGGCGTCGCGGACCCAGACATAGTTGTCGTAGTCCTGATAGCGACGGTTGTGGGCCTTGATGTACTCGGCGGCAGCCATGTCGGTCTTGTGCAGATCCTCGGGGTTGCGGCTCAGGCAGCACCAACGGAACGGGCCATAGCCGAAGTCGAAGAGGCACGGGCCAAGGATATCTTCGACGTAGGAGGGGAAGATGAAGCCGTCGAGGTCGTTCTCGCCGTTCTTGCAGATGCTCTTCACACCGGAGTCGTAAACAGCCTTGAGGAAGCTGTTGCCGTAGTCGAAGAAGTAGGTGCCGCGCTCGTGGAACTTGCAGATCATCTCATAGTGATGCTGCAGCGTCTTGTCGACGAGGACACGGAAGCCGTCGGGATCCTTGTCGAGCATTTCGGTGCGCTGCTCGAACGTGAGGCCCTGCGGGCAGTAGCCGCCGTCATAAGGCACGTGGCAGGAGGTCTGGTCGCTCATCAGGTCGACATGGACGTTGTTGTTGTACAGGTACTCGAGCAGGTCGACAATGTTGCCGCAATAGGCGACAGCGCAGGGCTTGCCTTCCTTCTGGTGGTCGAGAGCGATCTTGGTGGCCTCTTCGAGGGAGGCGGTGCGGTGGCTGACCCAGCCCTGGGTGTAACGGGTCTCGATACGGGAATCGTCGACCTCGGCGATGATGGAGGCAGCGCCGGCGATCTCAGCAGCCTTGCCCTGAGCGCCGCTCATGCCGCCAAGACCGGCGGAGACGAACAGACGGCCGGCGAGGTTCTGATCGTTGGGGATGCCGAGCTTCAGACGGCCGGCGTTGAGCAGCGTGTTGAACGTGCCGTGGACGATGCCCTGGGGGCCGATGTACATCCAGCCGCCGGCGGTCATCTGACCGTAGTTGGCAACGCCGAGCGCGGCAGCGCGGTTGAAGTTCTCCTGGTCATCGAAGGTACCGACCATCAGGCCGTTGGAGATGATGACGCGCGGAGCCATCTTGTGGGAGTGGAAGAGGCCCAGAGGATGACCGGACATGACGACGAGGGTCTGCTCATCGGTCAGCTGCTCGAGGTACTTCTTGATCAGACGGTACTGCATCCAGTTCTGGCAGACCTGGCCGGTCTCACCGTAGGTGACAAGCTCATAGGGATACAGAGCGATGTCGAAGTCGAGGTTGTTGTCGATCATGACCTGAATGGCCTTGCCCTCGATGCACTTGCCCTTGTATTCGTCGATGGGCTTGCCGTAGAGCTTGCCCTCGGGACGGAAGCGGTAGCCATAGATACGGCCGTGCTCTTCGAGCTCCTGCGCAAACTCCTTGGCCATCTGCTCATGATGGTCGGGGTGGATGTAACGCAGAGCGTTCTTGATGGCGAGCGCCTTATCGGCCTCGGTCAGGTGGGATTCGCGGCGGGGTGCGCGACGGTAGCCCTCTTCGAACTTCGGGTACTCAGGAAGCTCGTAGTCCAGCTTGATCGTCATCGCATCGTCTGCAAGATTGATCATGGTGGGTTCCTCACTTTCATAAAAATATTTCTGTAAAAACCAATAAAAATGAAAACGGAATTCTCACTTTTCTTTACAACTTGCATTATAACAAAGATGTGCTATAATGAAAAGTACTTAATTTATCTGCATACCATACCGCAAAAGTATGACATGGAGGACAAGCGATGAAGATCAGACAGCTGGAATACTTCTGTGCGGTGGCGGAGGAGAAAAGCATCTCCGCCGCGGCGCGCGAGCTGCACGTGGCGCAGCCGCCGATCTCGCGCCAGATTGCGCAGCTCGAGGAAGAGCTTGGCGTGCAGCTCTTCCTGCGCGGCAGCAAGGGCATGTCCCTCACCGACGCGGGACAAAGCCTGTATCAGCAGACGCAGCAGATCTTTCAGGACATCCGCCGCGTGGAGGACAGCGTGCGCAGCGTGGGGACGGGCATGAGCGGGCGCATCAAGCTCGGCGTCATCTACTCGGCGATGTCGTACGCGTTACATTATATAAATGAATATCACAGCCGCTATCCGCAGGTGGAGCTCTTCATCCGTGTGGGCTCGCCGCAGGAGCTCATTGAATCGCTCAACCGCGGCGAGCTGCATGCGCTGTTCCTGCGCACCGCCGCGCGCGAGCCGAGCGGATTGCAGGAGCGCATTCTGGGCGAGGATAAGCTCGAGCTCATCATGCGCGAGGACCTGGACCCCGCGCCAGAACTGAACGAGGTGCCCATCGAGCGGCTCGAGGGTGTGCCGATGTGCCTTCTGCGCTCGGACGACCTGTGGAGCTACAACGACTTTTTGGTGCAGGAGTGCCAGCGCAGCGGCTTTACGCCGAATGTGACCTGCCACTGCTACGATACGCCCATGGCGATGCAGATGGTGCTCTCGGGCTTTGGCATCAGCTTTCTGCCAAAGTCCATCCTCAGCACGCATCCGGGCGCACCTTTAAAGGCAAAGCCTGTGCGCGGTCTGCCGATCCGCTCGTATGCCGTTTTGGCATGGAACAGCGCGGTGCTCAGCGCCCCGTGTGTGCAGCGCTTCGTCGAGGAGAAGATGACTTAAAAAAATTAAGCCGCCGCTGAAAAAAGAGAAAGAAAACCTGTTTACTCCCCCGTTGGGCCGCGATATAATGGCGACGCTGAACAAAAATGGACGGGCGCAGCGCGCCTGTCTGAGCAAAATGACGATACAAAATAAATTGACGGAGGAAAACAACCATGGCAAAGTTGATCGAATGCATCCCCAATTTCAGCTGCTCCAAGGAAAAGGACGAGGCCACCTATAACGCCCTCGTCGAGACCGCCAAGAGCGTTCCCGGCTGCACCCTGTTTGACGCCCAGACCGACGGCAACCACAACCGCTGCGTCTTCACCCTCATCGGCTCTCCCGAGGCCATCGAGGAGGTCGCCTTCCAGCTGACGAAGGTCGCCACCGAGCGCATCGACATGAACAAGCATCACGGCGAGCACAAGCGCATGGGCGCTACCGACGTTATCCCCTTCGTTCCCCAGATGGACGTGACCGTTGAGGAAGCTGTCGAGATGTCCAAGCGCGTTGCCCAGCGTATCTGGGACGAGCTGAAGGTCCCCTCCTTCCTGTATGAGGACAGCGCCACCCGTCCCGAGCGCCGCAACCTCGCCACCTGCCGCAAGGGCGAGTTCGAGGGCATGCCCGAGAAGCTCCTGCAGCCCGACTGGGCTCCCGACTACGGCGAGCGCAAGATCCACCCCACCGCCGGTATCACCGCCATCGGTGCCCGTATGCCGCTGGTCGCTTTCAACTGCAACCTCGAGACCTCTGATGTTGAGATCGCCAAGAAGATCGCCAAGGTCATCCGCGGCTCTTCGGGCGGCTTCCGCAGCTGCAAGGCCATGGGCTTCATGCTCGAGGACCGCGGCATTGCTCAGGTCTCCATGAACATGGTCAACTACGAGGATACCCCGCTGTATGTCACCTATGAGATGATCAAGGCCCTCGCCGAGCGCTACGGCACCCGCGTCATCGAGAGCGAGATCGTCGGCCTGACCCCCGCCAAGGCTCTGATCGATTGCGCCGAGTTCTACCTCAAGGCCAAGGACTTCGACTGCAAGAACCAGGTCATGGAGTATCACCTGATCGACATGGAATAAATACTTCAAAAATGCGCTGAAAGCGCATTTTTGAGTGCAACCAGGAAAAGCGGCAAGCCGCTTTTCCTGGTTGGTTTACAGTCCGCTGCGTCGCACTCGCTTTCGCTCGCACGCTGGCGGACTGCAAAGTGTTTTTCTGACGCACATGTCGTCAGAAAAAACGATCAAAGCTATTTGCCGCCGGGAGGCGGCAAAGTCTGCGACGCTTTTGGCTCGTGCGGGCGTTGGTTGCTCCAAGAGGGGCGGCTGACCGTAAAGGTGCGGCGATGCCCGCGCGGGACGAAAACGGCGCGAAATGATGAAAGGAAATATTCAACATGATGAAGTTAGCTGATATGACCGTTACCGGCTTTGCCGATACCGTTGCCTCCGATGCTCCCGCGCCGGGCGGCGGCTCCTGCGCCGCACTCTATGGCTCCATCGGCGCCGCGCTGACCGCGATGGTCGGCGGCCTCACTCAGGGCCGCAAGAAGTATGCCGAGTATGCCGAGCATGCTGCCGAGGTCGAGAAGAAGGGCAACGAACTCAAGACCCGCCTGCTCGACGTTATGGACCGCGACACCGAGGCGTTCAACGTCGTCTCCGCCGCGTTCGGTATGCCCAAGGCGACCGACGAGGAGAAGGCTGCCCGCTCCGCCGCCATCCAGGAGGGCCTGAAGGGCTGCACCAAGACCCCGATGGAGATGATGGAGCTCATCGACGAGACCCTGACGCTTGCACAGTCCCTGCTGGGCCGCTTCAACGACACCTCCGCGAGCGACCTGGGCGTTGCGTTCCTGTCCCTCAAGGCCGGTATCCAGGGCGCATGGCTCAACGTGCTCATCAACGTCGGCTCCCTGAAGGATCAGGAGTTCGCCGCTGAGTACCGCGCCAAGGGCGAGGCCCTGCTCGCGCACGCTCTGCCCCTTGCCGACGAGTGCTACGCTGAGATCGTCAAGCTCATCGAGGGCTAAACGAAAAGATCCATCAAAAAATGGCTTCGGTGCGCGCACACCGAAGCCATTTGCAGTTTGCAAAGGAGTTGTATTTCCATGACCATCCAGCATTTAACGCCGAGTGACTACATTACGACCAAGTGGTCCGGCGGCCTGACGACCCAGCTCGGCATCGCGCCTGCGGGCGCGGTGTACGCCGATCGCGACTTTTTGTGGAGACTCAGCTCTGCGACCGTTGAGGACGCAGAGTCCGACTTTACGGCCCTGCCCGACTATGAGCGCCTCATTTCGACGCTTGAGGGCACGATCGAGCTCAATCACAACGGCGGCGAAAAGCTGACGCTGAATCCCTACGAGGTCCACCGCTTCGACGGCGGCGACGACACGCACTCCTGGGGCCGCTGCCGCGACTTCAACCTCATGCTCCGCAAGGGCAAGTGCGAGGGCAGGATGCGCGGCGAAACGCTCGCCGCCGGCGAGAGCAAGACCGTTCACGGCAGCGAGGGCATGATGCTCATCTACTGCGGCGCGGGCGAGGTTCACGTCATTGTCGGCGAGGAGAGCATCGCGCTCAAGGCTGACGAGGCCGCGCGCCTCGACGGCTACGCGGGCGAAGTGAAGCTCTGCTCCAAAGCGGGCGCAAAGCTGATGCTCGCCAAGGCGAAAGCCATTTAAAAAGAAACGAAAAAGGAGAGGCAAAAGCCTCTCCTTTTTCAGTCTTCAAAGTCGTTCGGGTCTTCGTCGGTCTGCTTGCGGAAGCGGTCGAGCGCAACGAGGACGGCGGCTGCCGCGGCGATGACGGCCAAAACGCCGACGAGAATGGATACGCATTTTTTCATAGTGATTCCTCCTGTTGTGATAAAGTGTGGAATGGGTTACGGTTCGAGTGAGACGATATCATAGACCTGCTGCAAAAACACCTCCTGCTCGCTTGTGGTGCAGCGGAACGTTTTGCCGTCTATGGCGGTGAAAACGCGCAGGGTGCCGTAAAAATCCCTGCACTGGATAAACGTGCCTTTGCCGGTGCTGCCGTCGGGGAAATCAGTCGGGCCAAAGTTGAAGCTCAGATCCCAGATGAAATCGCCGTCCTTCGGCTGGTGGGTGCTGCCGCCGTCCGGCGACAGCAAATTGATGAGCGAGCGGCGGTACTTCTGCTGTGCAAAAAGATCGATGAGCTGAGAGCGGCGCGCATCCTCTGCGGAAAGCTCAAACGAGGTGAACTCCGAATCGGGGGCACGGCGGTGATAGCCGGAAACGGATTCGCATTGCGCGATATCCACCTTGCCGATTTCTTGCAGCGTCATCGGACGCGTGTAGATCAAAGCTGCGAGGACGAGAACAGCCAGAATGCCGAGGGGGAGAAGCCGCTTTTTCTTCATGGGGAAACCTCCTCAAAAGTACTTCTACTCTATTAGACGCAGAAAATGCGAAAAAGTGTCACAATTTTGCAGATTTTTTCAATGGAGTATGGAACAGGCTACTACCATCAACATAACATGAAAGGCTGTGCTTTGCAAGTTTGCAGGCGCAGCCTTTCAGAAAATTTAAGAAGTGGGTCATCCCCGTCCGCGGCCGATCAGGCAGCAGAGGAGGAACGCCGCAAGGTCGCAGACGACGACCGTCGCACCGACGGGGGTGGAGAGCAGATACGACCCCGTGAGCCCGAGGCAGAAGCACATGACCGAGAGCCCCGCGGCAAAGCACACGACCGAGCGGAAGCTCTTGAACACCCGCATCGCGGACAGCGCCGGGAAGATGATGAGGCTCGAGAGCAGCATCGCGCCCATCATGCGCATACCGAGCACGACAGTGAGCGCCGTTAGAACGGACAGGATCGTCTTGTACGTGCCGACGCGCACGCCCGTCGCGCGGGCAAAGGACTCGTCGAACGTGACGGAAAAGAGCTTGTGGTAGAAGAGAATGTAGAGCGCGAGCACGCAGAGCGCGAGCGTGACGCTCAGGATGACGTCCGAGCGCGACATCGCGAGGATGCTGCCGAACATATAGCTGTCGACATCCGTGGTCATGCCGGTCGTGAGCGAGGTGACGATGACGCCGATGGCGAGCGCCGAGGCGGAGAACACCGCGATCATCGCGTCTGCGCTGACGCGGCTCTTTTCCGCGACGTGCATCAGCACGAACGCCGCGATGACGACGATGGGGATGGAGAACCACAGCGGCGCGAAGCCGCACGCCACCGCGACCGACAGCGCGCCGAACGACACGTGGCTCAGCCCGTCGCCGATCATGGAGTAGCGCTTCAAAACGAGCGGCACGCCGAGCAGCGACGCGCACAGCGAGACCAGAATGCCGACGACGAACGCGCGCACGATGAAAGGATAGGCGAACATCGAAAGAAGCAGCTTCATGCGCGCTCACCTCCAAACCGTTTGCCGGCGGGCGACGATAAAAACTCGTCCACCGTGCCATAAAAGCAGCCCGCGCGGTCGACACAGAGGATGTGCTTGGCCTCGCGCAGGGCGTTTTCAATGTCGTGCGTGACCATGATGATGGCCATGCCCTCGCGCTCGTTTAAATAGCGCAGCGTTTTGTAAAGGTCCTGCATGCTCGCGGGGTCAAGGCCCGTGACAGGCTCGTCGAGGATGAGCAGGTCATTTGCCGCGCACAGGGCGCGCGCAAGCAGCACGCGCTGCTGCTGCCCGCCCGAGAGCTCGCGGTAACACTTGTCCTTGAGTTCCAGCACGCCGAGCTTGCCGAGGTTCATCAGCGCCGTCGAGCGTTCCTCTGCCGTGTAGAAAAAGCGCGCGCGGCGGTTCGAAAAGCCCGAGAGCACGACCTCTGTGACCGTTGCGGGAAAGTCGCGCTGCGTGGGCGTCTGCTGGGGCAGATATCCGAGTCGGCCCTCGCGCTGGGCGGGGCAGTCGATCTTGCCCGCGAGGGGCGAGAGAAGCCCGAGGAGCGAGCGCAGCAGCGTCGATTTGCCGCTGCCGTTCTCGCCGACGATGCAGAGGTAGTCCCCCGCGCGGACGGTGAGGGTCAGGTGCTCCAGGAGCGGTTTGTGCTCGTAGCCGAGCGTGACGTCCTCACATGCGAGGACGATGGGCGATTCATTCATTCGTTGAGCCCCTTTCTGAGTGCTTCGTAGTTGCGCTCCATGAGCGTGAGGTAGGTCTCGCCCGCGTCAAAATCCGCGCGCGAGACGGTCTGCATCGAATATAGGGTGTCGACCGCTGCGCCGGTGCACTCACTCACCACAGCGGCGACCTTTTTCGTGCCGAAGTCGATGGTGTAGACCACGGGGATATCCTCGTCCTCCACCTTGTCGATGAGGTACTTGATGGTGGCGAGCGACGGCTCGGTGTCGCCCGAGCAGCCGTGGAACGCTGCGCGGTAGTCCAAGCCGAATTCGCGGCAGAAGTAGAGCATCGGGAAGCGGTCGGCGAAGACGAGGAGCTTGTGCGGCGCGCTTTCGCAGAGAGAGGCAAAGCGCGCGTCGAGTGCTTCGATCTGCGCGCAGTAGCCATCACAGTTCGCACGGTAGAAATCCTCGTTTGCGGGATCGGCCTTGCAGATCGCGTCGCAGACGGCGCGGCAGAGGACAACGGCGTTTTTCGGCGACGTCCAGATGTGCTCGTCGTATTCGACCTCGTCGCTGTCGTGCTCATCTTCTTCATGATCGTGGTCATCATGGTCATCGTGGCTGCCATGCTCATGGTCGTGGTCATGGCCGTCCGCGCCCTGCATGCCCTCGACATATTCCTCGTCGAGCGCGTCGACGTAGTCCATCATGCGGGCGATGACGGCGATATTTTTGCCTGCGGCGCCCAGCATACTGTCGACCCAGTATTCCCCCTCGCCGCCGTTGTAGAGGAAAACATCGGATTCGGAGATCGTGACGGCGTCGAGCGGCGTGGGCTCGAAACTGTGCGCCTCGCGCCCCGGCGAGAGCAGAAGCGTGACGTCCGCGCGGTCGCCGACGATGGCGCGGGCGAAGTCATAATAGGGGAAAAGCGTCGCGACGATCTGGATTTTGCCGTCGTCCGCCTTTTCCACAGGCACGGTGCAGGCGGTGAGGGAAAATGCCAGCGCGAGCGCCAAAAAAAAGGAAGCAATGCGTTTCATGCGCCCTCCTGACACTCGCGGCACAGGCCGTAGAACATCGTCTTGCGGGGATTGATGGAAAAGCCGTGCTCATGCTCCAAATGCTCGTAGAGCGGCGCGAGTTGCTGGCAGTCGAGGTGCACGATGCGCCCGCAGCGCTCGCACTTAAAGAGGCAGCAGTCCGATGCGCAGCCGTGGGTGCAGAACTGATAGTACGCGCCCTCGTCCGTCGTGACCTTGTGGACGCTGCCCTGCCGCTCAAGCTTTTCAAGCTGCCGGTACACCGTCGCGATGCCGATGTGCTCGCCCTGCTCGCGCAGCGCGTCGACGATCGCCGCCGCGCTGACCGGCGAGTCCGCGCGCTCAGAAAGGCAGTCGAGCACTGCCTTTTGCTGTTTGGTCGTATAGGTCGCCATAGTGGCCTCCTGAATTTGAAAATGAAAATCAATTTCAAATTATAGCCGAAAATTTTCGCCTGTCAAGTATTTTGTGCAGGCAAATCTTGACGTTTTCCGGTACAAATGGTAAATTTAAGGCGAAAGCATTGGAAGTGAGAGACCGTGTGCAGGAAGAACATCCTGTGGAAAAAGAAAGGAGATTTCGCATGAACTGCCCCTACTGTGCAAAAGAGATGGAGTCCGGCTACCTGCGCGGCGGCAGCGGCTACGAGCTTCTGTGGACGGAAGAGCCGTTCAAGATGACCTCTCTCCCGACCGGGAACGATTTCTTCGTCTGCAAAGCATCCGACGTCTACCGCCCCATCGCCCACCTCTGCCGCGCCTGCGGCAAGATCGTCCTGGACATCAAAAAATAAGAAAAGCGCCGTGGCCCAAAGCCCGCGGAGCTTTCCACAAGGATTTATCATGCCGCATTTGCCGCACCGCGGCGAACAGACCCGCGCGCCCCGCCGCATTTGCCGCCCGCAGGCGGCAAATAATCTTAATCGTTTTTTCTGACGACAGAAGGTGAATTGCCGCAAAGCGGCAAGAGAAGCCGCCCTGGGGCGTGTGCGTCAGAAAAAACACTTCTCAGCCCGCAAGTGTGGAATTTGCCCGCCAAGGCGGGCAAATTATGCGCGCAGCGGGCTGCATCCCCCTCAAAAAAGAAAGGCTGTCCTTTCGGACAGCCTTTCTTTTTTGAAGCAAAATTATTCGTAGATGGGGTACTTCTTCGTCAGGGCGACGACGGCCTCCTGAGCCTTCTCCTTGCTGCCCTCGAAGTCGCGGGCGACCATACCCATGATGCGGGCGATCTCCTTCATGTCCTCTTCCTTCAGGCCGCGGGTGGTGGCAGCGGGGGTGCCGACGCGGATGCCGGAAGTGACGAACGGCTTCTCGGGGTCGTTGGGGATGGCGTTCTTGTTGACGGTGATGAAGCACTCGTCCAAGCGACGCTCGATCTCCTTACCGGTGATGTTGAAGTTGCGGACGTCGACGAGCATGAGGTGGTTGTCGGTGCCGCCGGAGACCAGACGGAAGCCTTCAGCCTTCAGGCCCTCGGCAAGAACGGCAGCGTTCTTGACGACCTGCTCACCGTAGGCCTTGAACTCGGGCTTGAGCGCCTCGCCGAAGCAGATGGCCTTGGCAGCGATGATGTGCTCGAGCGGGCCGCCCTGGGTGCCGGGGAACACGGCGGAGTCGATCTTCTTGGCCAAGTTGATGGTCTCCATCTCGCCGGTCTCGATGTTCTTCTTGGTGATCTCGTTCTTGCACAGGATCATGCCGCCGCGGGGGCCGCGCAGGGTCTTGTGGGTGGTGGTGGTGACAACGTCGGCATAGGGCACGGGGCTCTCGTGAACGCCAGCGGCGACGAGACCGGCGATGTGGGCCATATCGACCATGAAGAAAGCGCCGACGGAATCAGCGATCTCACGGAACTTGGCGAAGTCGATCTTGCGGGGATAGGCGGAAGCGCCGGCAAGGATCATCTTGGGCTTGCACTCCTGCGCGATGCGGTAGACCTCGTCGTAGTCGATCATTTCGGTCTCATCGTTGAGGGAGTAGGGGACCTGATGGAAGTACTGGCCGGAGATGTTGACCGGGCTGCCGTGGGACAGGTGGCCGCCGTGGGCGAGGTTCATGCCCATGAAGGTGTCGCCGGGCTGGAGCATAGCCTTGAACGCGGCCAGGTTGGCGGAAGCGCCGGAGTGGGGCTGGACGTTGGCATGCTCAGCGCCGAACAGCTTGCAGGCGCGCTGACGGGCGATCTCTTCGGTCTCGTCGACGCAGTAGCAGCCGCCGTAGTAGCGCTTGCCGGGATAGCCCTCGGCGTACTTGTTGGTCAGGCACGTGCCCATAGCCATCATGACAGCCGGGGAGACGATGTTTTCGGAGGCGATCAGCTCGATGTTGCGCTGCTCGCGGTGATACTCCTTCTCAATAGTGGCGCCGACTTCGGGGTCATACTGGGACAGGAATTCCATGGTTTCTTTGATCATGGTGCGTGTTCCTCCTCTGATTTTTCAGTCGATTGATATATTACCGGCGGCTAAGCTGAAAAGTGCGAACTTATGCCGGTTCTCTCACACCTTAGAATAGCAAAAAAAGTAAGGCCCTGTCAAGGAAAACCGGGCCTTGGAGGGACTGAATTTATTAGGGAAAAGAGGAATATCACCTTAAAAACGTAAAAGTGTGCAAAAAGGGGCGAAAAGGGATTGACGTGCGTTGTGCAGTCTGCTATGCTGTGCCTGCATGAAGTTTAAATTTTGAAGAGCTTTATGCATCGGCAGAGTAGGAAGCCATGTGTTTACGCGAAGAGCGAATAGTGCCGTTGGGATGGGAAGTTGCCCACGGACGAAAAACCCATGGTTTGCAGTATGGTTTCCGCATCCGCTTGCCACTCAGAAGAGAGTTTAAGTGAGGCCTCTCCTCCGCGTGGTTCCTGCCATCCGGAGGGAGAGGTGTTTTCTTTTTTCACCGGATCAAGCCGTTCCGCGCGGCACCGCAGCCGCGGGAAAATCTTTTGATGAAAAAGGAGGTCCTCACAATGTCCCTTCAGATCGAAGCGCTTTCCCCCATCATGTGGACGATCATCATCGCGGTCGCCCTCGTGCTCATCGCCGCAGTGGTCTTCACGTGGAAGTCCTCGGCCATGTCCACGCGCAAAATGGTCACCATCGCCATGCTGACCGCCGTCTATGTTGTGCTGAACTTTGCCGGCACGGTGCGTCTTGGCTGGATCAACATCTCCGTTGCGTCGCTGCCTGTTATCGTGGGCGCGATGCTCTACGGTCCGGTCGGCGGCCTGCTCGTCGGTCTTCTCGGCGCATTCATGGGTCAGCTTCTCACCTATGGCGTGACCGCGACCACGATCCTGTGGATCCTGCCGCAGGCAGCGCGCGGCCTGCTCGTCGGCGTGTATGCCAAGCACTGCGGCTACAAGTTCTCCAGCGGTCAGCTCACGCTTGCGCTGATCGGCACGGCGCTGGTCGTGACGGCGCTCAACACGGGAGCGATGTATATCGACAGTGTGATCTACAACTACTACAGCTACGCCTATGTTTTCGGCGGCCTGGTGGTGCGTATCATCTCTGGCGCTGCTACGGCGGTGCTGATGGTGTTCGTGGCTCCGCCGGTCGTGAACCTGCTGAACCGCTCGCTCGACACGGTGCGCACGGCGCAATAAAAAAATATTCAAAAAAGAGGGACGCAGTTGAAAACTGCGTCCCTCTTTTTTGAGAAAGATTGCACTCCGCGGCAGCGCACGCGCCATAGGCGCGCACGTTTGCGGAGTGAGAAGAGTTTTTCTGACGCGCACGCCCCAGGGCGGCTTCTCTTGCCGCTTTGCGGCAATTCACCTTCTGTCGTCA
>ERZ773186.105-NODE-105-length-79991-cov-35.525045_pt1 | contig 79991 bp, 76 predicted proteins | sample MGYA00581000_ERZ773186 | MGnify/ENA primary metagenome ERZ773186 (study PRJEB29015, sample SAMEA2737752) | human gut metagenome | biome: human gut; feature: human-associated habitat; material: faeces | place: China | collected 2012 ...
GCTTATTGCAAGCTAATTGAGAAATTTATCTTTTGAAATATACAGTTTTCAAGGAGCCGTTAGGATTTTCTGTGTGGGAAGTTTGAGTAATAATAATAAACGTAAGTTGCCTGCTGAACTGGTGCTAAATAGCAAGTTTACATTTTTTTTACACAAACAGTTTAACAGGCTTTACATTTATGTGTTAATATACAGACATGTTTTAATGTAAAAATCATAAGGAGTGGTAAGAGATGAAAATGAAGAAAAAGGTTTGTGCGGCATTGATAGCTCTGGGGCTGGCTTTTGGCTCGGTGGGTGCGGATATTTCTACTGCTGATGCAGCTCCGGTGGAGACTATTGCCGCTATTTCTGTCAAGGCTGATGGCTCCAACTTCAAGTATTGGAATGAGAATTCCCCGGCTTTGAAGGCCTTGAAGGCTTATGTAGAGGATGTAACTAATCCGAACAGCCCTAACTTCATTCCTGTGGAGGATCGTATTGCTGTATCTGATATGGACGGTACCTTCTATGGTGAGCTGGCACCTACTTATTCTGAGTGGGCTTTGTATTTCCATCGTATCTTCAATGATCCGACCTATCAGCCAACTGCTACTGAGAAGGCTTATGCGGAGGAATGCCTCAAGGCTGCCAAGGCGGGCAAGATTTCTGCCGATATGGATGCCGGTGAGGATATGGCACAGGCCTATGCCTTTGAGGGCATGACTCTTGAGGAGTTTGATGCCTATGTAGCTGACTGGATGAAGAAAACACCGCTTGATGGTCTTTCCAACTGTACCTTTGCAGAGGCCTATTATCTGCCAATGGTAGAGGTAATTACTTATTTGCAGGCCAATGATTTCAACTTCTACGTTGTAACCGGTACTGACCGCCAGCTGGTGCGTACTGCCCTGAAGGCAGTTCCTTCCATCAATACTGACCATGTAATCGGTACTGACAGCGTAAATATCGCCCAGCGCCAGGGCTTTGCCAACGCCCAGTATTTCCAGTTCGAGAAAGAGGATGTAATGGTGCGCGGTGCATATCAGGCCACTGATAACAAGATGATGAAGGTGTCCAACATCTGTCGTGAGATTGGCAAGCGTCCGGTTCTGGCACTGGGCAACAGCAGCTCTGATGCTTCTATGCTGAATTATGCTGTATTCAATGATAAGTACAAGAGTATGGCAATGGGCGTAAACTGTGATGACGATGTCCGTGACTGGGGCGGTCCTAAGAAGTCTGCCAAGTTCAAGGCACTGTGCGACAAGTACGGCTGGGTAGCTATCTCTATGCGCAACGACTGGAAGACCATCTATGGTGATGAGGTCCAGAAGCTGCCAACCCAGAATTTCAGAAAGTAATATTCCGCCCCAATCGTGCTATGGCTTTGCTGCGGCATGAGGTTCGGCGTAGCCAGGTATTTGCTGTGGAAGTTGGTTATGTCCGACGGGGGAAATATGAAGGATTTAGTGGATAATTTGAAGGAGAAGCTCATGTTGAAAAATTTCAAAAAGAAGACTGTTGCTGTTGGTTTGCTGGCTGCTGTGGCATGCCTGGGGCTGCATGGGGCGGTGGCACCGTCCTGGGCGGCTGCCAAGCCTGACCTGGATGCCTGCTTTGATTTTGAACCACACAGGGGAGGCCGCGATGCCCGTCCGGAGAATACGCTGTATGCATACGCCTATGCCATTGAGATGGGGGCTACCTCTATTGAGTGCGATATGCAGCTTACGGCAGATGGCAGGATTGTCATGAGCCACAACCCGATCCTCAATCATGAGATAACCCGTGACAAGGATGGCAGGTTTGTGGAGGATGGCAGGTTTGACATCCGCACCATGACTGTGGAGCAGATAAAGAGGTTCGATGTGTCCAGGATAAACCCTGATACACCGTATTACCAGATTCATGGCACATCACAGGTGGTGCCTGAGTCGGCAGAGATTCCTACCCTTGAGGAGCTTTTGCAGCTTATCAAGGATTCCGGCAGGGATGTATACCTGAACATTGAGACCAAGAGCTATCCGGACAGGGAGGAGGCAGGCTATACCAATAACCCTGATCCAAAGAAGTTTGTCAAGGTGTTTTATGATACTGTGAAGAAGTATGGCATGGAGGACAAGGTTATCCTGCAGTCCTTTGATTGGGCAACCCTGATAGAAATGAAGAAGCTGGATGCAAATATTGCGACATCTGCTCTTTGGTGTCAGCAGCCGTCCTGGGGGCGTGGCGGTGAGTACCTGCGTCCTTTTGAAAAGGAAAAGTCCCCGTGGCTGGGCGGCCTGGATATAAAGGACTTCCAGAATAATCCAGTCGAAGCGGCCCATGCTATCAAGGCGGATGTAGTTTCTCCTTATTATACTGAAATTACCAAGGATGATGTGGATTTGGCCCATAGGTACGGCATGAAGGTAGTTCCGTGGACAGTGAACAATGTGCAGGATATGGAAATGCTTTATGCCATGGGCGTTGACGGCATGATTTCCGATAAGCCATGGATTTTGCGGGCATTTTTGGAGAAAAAGGGTGCCAAGCTGAATCCTGTGACCAAAGTTGCTGTGCAGAAGTACCATTTGGAGCCTAATCACATTGATACAGAGGAAAATAAGCGCATAGAGGGCGGACTTGATGCCGCATATTGACCTTCCGCATTACTCAGCTATATCCAATTAGTATAAGCCTGCGCAACAGCTCTGACTTTTCAGGATTGCTCGTAAAGTCGGAGATGTTGCTGTGGCATCATAGAATGACAAATATTATATTATTTTGTTGTATCTGTTCAGACACAAAGAGGGACAGGTGCGGCATGTACCCAAAGAAAACCTTGAGTGCAGCCTCGCTTCTTAGCGAGTGCGAGCGTAAGCGACGCAGGAGCTTAGAAGCGCGAGGCTGTGCTAAGAGCGAGAGCGTGTTTTCGTGGGTATTGCCGTTGCCTGTCCCTTTTCAATGTCTGAACAGTATAATGGGCCCCTTGTCAAGACCACTAAAAAAATATCTAAGCGTGTCTTAATCCAATAAATTATGCAACATTCTGGTCATAATAGTAAGAATCAGGTGTTCTATATGCCAATGCTTCATGTGGTCTTACTTTGTTATATTCGTTAATGTAATCTATTAATCCTTTGCGTAATTCTCGTGGGCTGGCAAATTCATTTGGATATATTTTTTCTGTCTTTAGGCTGCGAAACCACCTTTCAATTATTATATTATCTGCCCAACGGGATCTTTCATCCATACTCTGTTTTATACCGTAATTTCTTATCATCTCCTTGTATTCTTTACTAGTAAATTGACACCCCTGATCGGAGTTAAGTATTTCTGGGGTGCCATATGTGGCTACAGCATCTTTTACGGCTTCCAATACATATGCCGTTCCAAGTGTGTCTGACAAATTCCAACCCACTATTTTACGGCTATACCAGTCTATAATAGCCGTTAGATACATATGGCCATGATGCATTTTTATATAAGTTATATCTATAGACCAAACCTGATTAGCTGCTGTAACCTTATAATTTCGTAGTAAATACGGAACTATCGCCTCCTTGAAATTGCGTTTGGAAAGATTTTTCTTTGGATAAATAGCTGTTATACTCATTCGTTCAAGCAGTCTTCTTACAGTTTTGCGACAAACCTTAAAGCCTTCATGTATCAGTAATTTAGTAATCTTTCTTGACCCTAGGTATGGCATGGTTGTATGCCAATAATCTATTCTTTCCATAAGTTTTTCTTTTAGTAGCAACCGTTCTTTATATGCTTCAACTAGTACATAATAAATACTAGAACGATTAATAGATAAGAGATCACATTGACGGCGTATGGAAATCTCCGATTCCTTTGTAATCAAATCCTGGTATTGAAGGGATGTCTTCTCCAATTTTGCGAAAGCAATCCTGAAGAAAATTGCGTTCCATTATAAGCTGTCCAATGGTCTTCAGCATTTGATCATTCTTTTTCTTCAGGTCACCCTCCTTTCTATGAGACTGCTTGTGCTCAGATTTTACACCAAATACAAGATAAGCATTTTTTAAGAATTCCTGCTTCCATTTTCTAACCATATTGGGGTTTAAGTTATGTTGAGCACATATTTCATTCAGTTCTTGATTACCTTGAAGAATATTCTAAACAACTTTACTTTTAAATTCTGGTGTATATTGACAGCGCGTCATTAAAAAATCCTCCTAGATTGTTATATATTTACTATAACATGCACGCTTAGATTTTCAAAATATGGTCCAGATTCTGGTATCCATTATACTTTCTGACATAGTAAATCACCATTGCACTGGATGTTCCACCTCTGTAACCGATACAACAGTATGAACGTTATCCCTTGATAACATTTTAAAGGAATTTTTTTATCCTCAGCATTTCTCAATGGCGATTTTGGCTGCATAAGTGCAACATAGTCAAAACTATTTCCCATAACTTTATATTGCGTTAAAACCTCCCGCACTACATCCCAACTCCCAGCTGTATCACTGGATAGTTCTTCTGATCGCAAAAACGGAACTTCTGCACCACATGATTTTGCAATATCTGCATATTTTTCTGAATCAGTAGATACCATAACTGTATCAAAACATCCTGATTTCAAAGCTGCTTTTATAGTGTAATACATCAAGGGATGTCCGTTTAAATCTAATATATTTTTGTCTGGTAAACCTTTTGATCCACTTCTTGCTGGAATAATTGCTATATTATTCATTTTACACACCTTATCTAAATTGAAAAATCTATATCATAAAAATGCTTTTCTCTAGTTTTATTTTTATCAGATAGAAACGCTAAAATTTTCTCCATAATCTGTTCTGATGTAGTTCCATCACCAAAAGGAGATTTCACATGCAATGACATCTTCTGGAAGTCAGCTTCTACTCCTTTTCTCATAGCATTAACTATATCCTCGCAATGGGGAGCACAACAAATAACACTCCCAGCCATCATTCTTCCTTTTTGCCTATCACCAATATTTATAGTAGGTGTTCCTAAAGATGGCGCCTCTATAATACCACTAGATGAATTACCGATGACCAATTTGGCATATTTTACGGCTGTCAAATATCTAACTAATCCTAGAGAAGAAATAACTAACCAATTAGAATGTTTATCTTTTTCCTGATTCCAAATTTCATTAATCACCCTACCTCCAGAATCTGCATTTGCTAAAGTAATAATATATGACATATCTTCAAAACAATTCATCGCCTTTATCAATTCATAGACCTGTTCTTCTGCTGTATTATCTTCCATTGTTACAGGATGAAATGTTACTACAGAATATTTACCATTTACAAATTTAACATCCAAATTTGTAGATAACTCTTGACGCGACATTAGTTTAGTTTTTAAACAGTTTTCCACCCCAAGCTCACCTACATTAAATACAATATTGGGTTGTTCTCCCATTTGTATAATCCTTTTGGCAGAATCCATACATCCTGGAAAATGTAGTGAACTTATTTTTGTCAGACAATGCCTGATAACATTATCTACAGCTCCTTCTGTAATATCACCACCAGAAATATGAATTATTGGTATGCCTGCAAAAAATGCTGCTAATGCCACCGATAAAATTTCATATCTGTCACCTAACAATACAATCGCATCAGGTATATATTTACTAAACAATTCTGCTGCACATTGCATCTCTACACTAGCAGAAATAGTCATTCCCAATTTACTATCATCATCCAGTGGAATAAATAGTTTTTTATATATACTAAATCCATCTGCTATGATTTCATCCTGAGTATTTCCAAAATTTTCACTTAAATGACTACCTGTAACAACTAGCTTTAGATCTATTAACCCACTTTTATTTAGTCTAGACAACAATGGCTTTAACACACCATATTCAGCTCTTGTACCTGTCACTACACATATGTCGTACATATTATAATTCAATTCCTTCATCAATTTTGTAATATTTGTTAGCTTTTGTCCCCACCACAAAATCCCATGCCTTCGCAGGCAATCCATAATCGTTGCGTTTTACACAAACATTTATTTCTGTTATCAAATCGCCAAGCATTATCTCCCGACGAGCTACAATACGTTTTAAAACTACTTTAGATATTTCATCTTCTGTCTTAGTTGGTATCTTTTGACCATCTCCTATAGCAGATTCTATATGCCTTATACAATCTACCATGCAGCTAAATTCGTCTGGTTCCATGCTAGCTTTATGATCCGGACCGTCCATATTCTTATCCAGGGTAAAATGTTTCTCTATAATAGTAGCTCCTCTAGCAACCGCAGCTATAGCCACTTCTATACCTTCTGTATGATCAGAATAACCTACGTCTAAGCCAAAGGCTGTCCTTAATGTGTCCATTGCTTTCAGATTAACATCATTATAAGGGCAAGGATAATTTGTTGTGCAATGCAATAATTTTATATTTTTTGCGCCTCCCTCCCTAAGAGCCTGAATTGAAATTTCCACATCGCCTAATGTACTCATACCTGTACTGAGAATGACAGGCATTTTCTTTTTCCCCATATATCTTAAATACGGAATATTACCTATATCTCCCGAACCAATCTTTATAAAAGGAATTCCTAAATCCACTAAAAAATCAAGACTATCCTGTTCATCCGCTGTCGAGGCAAATATTATTCCTATTTCATCACAGTATTTTTTTATTTCTCTAAAATCATCATAGGATAATTCCAGTTTTTTCAGCATATCAAACTGTGATTGATTACTGCCTGTGTTTTCAGACTGATAATCAGCTTGTTTCACGTTCTGAGTAATAATCTTTTCAGTTATCCAGGTCTGAAATTTTACAATGTCTGCTCCAGCTTTTTTTGCTGCCATACAAAGTTTTTTTGCTATAGCAACATCACCATTGTGGTTTACTCCAACTTCAGCTATTATACAAGTCCGCATCTACGCTACCTCCTGTACTGAATCATAAAGCCATTATTTCTATCAAAGGATTCCTCATTTTTTTCTCGCACATCTAACAAGAAATCATATGCTTCTTTATCAAATATTGTTCGTCCAACAACAAACAGTGCTCTACCATGCTTATTAAATTGCTTTTTAAAACCAAATAGGCTGTCATCTGGAGACATTCCACCTCCTAAATGAAACAACTTTATGCCTCTGGCATGAGCCCAACAAGCCACTTCATACAACAGCAAATTGCTAGGAGAATACTTTCTATAATCCACATGAGAACCCGATAAATGATAATGTGCAAATTTATCATTATAATATATTATGGCTCCACTAATAGGAATATCATTATACATCGCATAAAACACGCAAACATTGTCACTCATTTTCCTTAGTGAGTAAAAATATTCGCTATTAAAAATATAGTACTCATCAGCCTTATTTTTTTGCATAGTCTCTATATACATAGGTATGAAATCTTGCAACTCATCAATATTCGCTCTTACTATTGATACATCGTTCTTTATAGCCTTGCGTACCATATTTCTATTTTTGCTGTCCATATTAGACATGATTTCATTCTTATCCACGCTAGTATCTATAAAAATCGTATCTCGAAGATACTTCGACTCTATAAAATTGGGAAGCACCTCAAAATTTTTTAATAACGGATGAAAGCGTATAAATTGACTAACAATATTATTTCTAATACAATATTCTTTCAATTCTACCCTAAATACATTCTGTGCCTCCTGGGAAAGAGGTCTATCTACTAAAGGTCCACCATATCCATATGGAGTTTCCCAATCGTAATAAAAACCATTGTCTAGCTTTCCTCTAAACAAACTACTATTAGCAATATCCTTTTGCATAACTACATAACAAAGTCTATCATTTTTATATTCAAAATAGATAAGAAATACATCACCATCTCCATGAATTTTAAAAGAAAGAGCGTACTCACATAAATAATATATATCCCAGTTAGAAAAAGATTTTACTATTTTATTCCAAATATCTTTATCTGCAGCACTATATACCTTTAACATTGCTACTCCTTTTTATATTTACACATAAATTATTATTATATTATCATTACTATATATTTCTAGTAGTACTTTCAGAAACAATATTAAGTTTCTGTTCCATTCGTTTCATTTCTTCAAATTCCCCCATATCCAAAAACGAATCTTCACTTATTGGATATGTACCAACCTTTCCACCACTTTGCATAACTTTTTCTACAAGGTGTGTCATATGAAACATGGTGTTATCTGGTATCAAATCTATGGTTTCAGGATTAATTACATACATACCAGTATTTATAAAATATGACAACCTAGGTTTTTCTTCCATAGATGTCAATTCCCCATTTTGACCACAATTAACCACCCCATAAGGAACCGTAATATTTTTCAAAACCGAAACCATAGTAATCACATTGCCAGACTCTCTATGAAATTTATAAATATCTGCATAATCAGCTCTTATCAATGCATCACAATTTGTTACAAATAGTGGCTTTGCAAATTTTTCCTCTATCAATTTGATGCTGCCACCTGTGCCTAATGGCTTGTCTTCTTCAACAAATTTAACATCATAAACAGGGTTTAAATCGCTAAAATAAGCTCTTAACATACCTTTTTTATAATTAACTGTCATATAAAAAGCATTTATCCCATATTTTACATAGCAATCTATTATTCTCTCTACTATAGGGGTATCTCCAATGGGAATCAACGGCTTAGGAAGTATTTTGGTATACGGATAAAGTCTTGTACCTTTACCACCAGCCATTATAACTACCGGAACACCAGATAAAGATTTATTCTCTTTGTATTTATTTTGAGAATCCTTCAATAAAATTATATCCACTATATGTTTTTTATTATCTACAATTGGATGTGCTGTCACAGATTTTCTTATCATAATTTCTGTAGCAGATTTTTTTCTATATCACTAAGGAAGATTGGATTTTTATTCATAGCTTTACTAACTAACGCACTTAAATCTCCAAATTTTAATATCCAGCGCCTGATATCACCGTCTGTAACGCAACCAATTAATTTGTCATATTCATCCACAATGAATATAACACCTCCAGCTACAGCATCTATTCGTGCCATAGCATCAACTATTCTCAATGATTCTCTACCTATGAAGTTTGCAAGTCGCTCTCTATCCATGAGCAAATGCCTCCAAAACCTTTTTTATATTTTCCACTACATAATATATTTCTTCTTCCGTAATTTGGGTACTGGATGGAATATTCAATATTCGTTCTGCATAATATGGCGCCTTTTCTAGCTTGTATGTTGCCTCGTGGATATATGGCAGCTGCTCGTTAATAAGCCCCCATATATCTCTGGTTTGAACGCCCTTTTCCTCCAGCTTAGTGATAATCTCCTTCATAGTGGCTTTTACCTTATCTCGATTTATCTCCAGGGAATAAAACCACATGTTGGAGTCAATATCACTGCGAAAACCTATCATATGGCCTAATTCAAAACCATCGAAAAGCTGGCAATATAATTTATAATTTCTTTGCTTGCGACGAATAAACTCTGGCAACTCCTCCAACTGAGCTACACCTAAAGCTGCCTGAAGATTGGTCATCCTGTAATTATAACCTACTTCATTATGTACATAATAATGAACATCATCCTTGGCCTGGGTAGACAAATAACGTATATGATCTACAGCCTTGGTATCATTAGCAGTTATAGCACCACCACCACCAGTAGTTATTATTTTGTTTCCATTAAAGGAATAACAACCAAAATCTCCAATAGTACCAGCATATTTACCAGCTAATGAACCATCAATATATTTAGAACCTAATGCTTCAGTTGCATCTTCAATTACTTTAAGATTATACTTATGAGCTATGCTCATAATTTTCCCCATATCTGCCATATTACCAAATACATGAACAATTACAACAGCTTTTACTGGATTTCCCTTATATGTTAGTTGTGTTCCATCAAAGCTGCACTCCTGCTGGCAAAAATCCTGTAATTTTGTAGCATCCATACAGAAACTATCATCGCAATCTATAAATACCGGCGTTGCAAACTGATACTTTACTGGATTAACAGCAGCTATAAAGGTCAAAGGTGGCACCAATACTACATCACCTGGCTTAACACCAGCCTCAACCATAGCCAAATGCAAGGCAGCAGTACCGCTTTGACAGGCCGCTACATTATCAGTATGCAAAAACTGCGCTAAAGATTTCTCCAGCTTATTAATATAGGCTCCACCAGTAGAAACCCATCCCTGTTCAATAGCATCATCTACATACTTTCGCTCATTGCCCTCAAAATTTGGAATTGATAACGGTACAAATCTACCCATATCTACGTCCTCCATTTACTACATTTTACTGTCTAGGGATTTGCCTGTTTCTATATGCTCAAAATTTGGCAAATACTCTGACATGATAGATACAACCTCATCCTTGGTCGTATCAGATTTTTCAAATGCTGTATTTAACTTCTTAAATAAAATTTCAATACGAGATACATCTGGTATCTCCTTATTAGTAACCACACCTAATGATTTCATTCTGGTGAGATCCACGGTTTCCTTATCCGTATAAAATTCTTCAAAAGCCTTCTCTCCAGAAGTATTAGAACCTGAATAATGTACTGGGTACAAATTACTTCCATGTTTCAGTTCTACAGCCTTATTAATGGCCTCCTCATCACTATTGCACAGCAATACCTGATACCCATGAGCTTCCAAGAAGGCAGTAGCTATTTTGTCAAAGGTCATCATCTGAGCTTCTTCCAGCCTTGGGAAGAAAATTTCTCTATTTTCACCCAGAATACAAGCCAGCATACAAATCTGACCGCTTTCTTCTGGCGATACAAAATACCGCTTAATATCAGATGGGGCACTAAGCGGCTGCAGTTTCTGCAATCTTGCTATAAAACCAGCTGGCAAAGAACCATTAGAAAATGCCACATTGGCAAAGCGGGCTGTTTTTACTGGAAATTTGTCAGAATATGCAAAAATCACATCTTCCATGATCCGCTTGCTGGCCCCCATAATATTAACTGGATTGGCAGCCTTATCCGTCGATACACAGAAATACTCTTCCGGTGGCAGCTCTGACAACAAATCCAACAGTTTTTTTGCTTGCAAAACATTATTCTGCAACAATGCCTCTATAGAATATATATCCTTCTCTGAACGCACATGCTTGTGAGCTGAGAAATTGGCCACAATATCAAAACCGCCACGATTTCTAAACATCTTCTCAAATACCCCAGAAGCAAAATTCGTAGGATATGTAATATATTCCTCTGGTATATACATGCCAACACTACTACGTAAATCTCTAGTAAGCTCTGCTAAAGCATTTTCATTAATGTCTACAACAACCAGACATGATGGCTGAAAAGGCAAGATAGCTCTAATGAAAGATGAGCCTATGCTTCCGGCTCCACCTATGACGAGCAATTTTTTTCCATTAACCTTGCTACGTATCTTCGTACTATATCTTACCAAATCATCATAAAACATACTTTTCTTGCGTTTGATGACACAATTATTTATAAATTCTTTTAAATTAAACATATACACCCAACCTATTTTTGCATAATAAACCACGCCATTTCCATTTTTAATGTGTTATACATAATATCATCAATATTTATTCCCATATTAACCATAGCATTATTCACTCTGTCAACAATACCATCATCATTTACTACCCTAAAAACTTTATATTTAAAATTATTTTTTTCTAGCATATCTATAAAACGTTCTATATCTATGTGATTATAGTTTTCTATATCAAAAAATGGTTTATTATTACTACCTATTGATAAAAATTCATATATTTCTTTTGCTGATGAAAAATTTTTTATAGGTATCATCAAATAACCATTAGGTGCTAAATGCTCATATAGCATAATTACTGTATCCCATAAATTATTACTTATAATTTCGTTTATATACCGACTCATAGCAATAATATTATATTGGCTGTCATCCTCACTGAGTGCATCTATTATATCTTTATTTACAACCACCTTAGAAAAATATGCCTCTGCATCTTTTTTATATTTTTGATTTGTCACTATAGCTTTCAAAAAAACCGCATCCATATCCTCTTTTTTATATATATTTTTTAATCTTAAAACGTCAAAGCCAAACAATGGATCAACCCATAATATTTTGTCACCTGATGTTTTGTCACACACATCCCAAACCATGTTGGAACATGGCAAATACCCTATAGATTCCCAAGCATCCACCCCCCATTTATCAAAATAAACCTTCCGCATATTAGTAAAGGCATCTCTATTCATAACATCACTGGTATCTCCTAATGTAACACTGCCAAAATGATGCATAAAAGTATCCTTAGCCAAAATCTGTTTCCACCCACTACGCCTATACACAGTTGATATATCATCATCTATAAATTGTGCCTGAGTATAACTTGGATCTACTAAATCACAGTACAACAATTCCCTTCTATCAATGCTCACAAATGGCATAAGAATTGCTCTTTCTTCCCAAAGACATGGATTACTTTTGTTATATATTAGAGCAAATTCCTCCATCTTTGGCAAATCTTCAAAGGAATTTTGATATTCAACTTCTATGCCTTGATGCTGGGAAATAGCATAATCCTGGCATGTTGGTACTACACTAATTATATTATCATCAGATTCTATGCATGTAATTAGATTTTCTAACCAGTTGGGAGTTGCTACTACATCATTTGAAAAACTAACAATGTATTTTCCATCAAATATATCTGGCGAATTTGAAGTCCCTATAGCATTGTATCTATAATTTATTTTTTTCTTATTTGGCAATGATTCAAAATACTCCTGTGTTCCATCAGTTGAGCCATTATTCTTGGTTATTAACTCCACTTCTCCTTTGGAAAAATCTGTATACTTATATATGCTTTCAATAGCCGCCTTAGTATATTCCAACTTATTATATGCTGTAACAACTATAGAAACTTTATATTTAAATTCCTTTTTTTTATTTTCCCTAACCATATCGTGCATTTTAATAGCACGTTCCAATATTTCACTTTGATTTCTCTTAGCATTATCTTTATTATTAAGAATATCATACTGCTTATGCACTATATTCTTTAAATTCCACGCCATATTCATTATTTCCATATTGAATATGCGATATCTATTTTGTATATCACTGTCAAATTGCTCTATGGAATAGCGGATATTCTTGCAGCATACTATAGCTAAAGGTAATAAATGTCCTTTGTCCCGCGCTAACATAGATTGAACCATATCCACAAGCACACTTAAATCATTCAACAGCTCCTGAACATCTTCTGCTTTATCTTCCTGACAAAGTTTTTTCCCATATTCCACTGCTTCATATATTGTCTGTACATGATTATACAGCTTTTCAACATCAATATCGCTCATATCGCTACCTCATTCTGAAAATATCTTTAAATTTTAATTTTTCACAGCAAAACAAGCCTATGAGCTATGCTCGTAGGCTAACTAATCCATATAATTTTACGGATAATCCCACCATAAAAATAGGCATGGGACAACACCATCCTACCATTGCATTTATCATACTATATCCTGTTGCTAGCAGGAACTGCGAAAATCTATACTAACTTCGCTACATAATATATCGTATCATTTTCAGATAATATTAATCTAACTATGAAAAAAGTGATACCGATTGCGATGTTAGTATCATGTCAATCGATAGCACTTTTGAAGTCATAAATATGGTAATAATTTTTCTACAAGCCTATATACTTCCGTACCTGGTCTGGAATTATATGCTGTCTTATTTTTATTCATCTTAGCTAATTTTTTTGCGTGCTTTATAGCTGATTTCATATACGGTTGCAATATATCATATATATCCTGTCTATTTTTCCTATATTCTCCATTATCTAAAGCCAATAAATAATTACTTAGCTTAACACAATATTCATTTCTATCAATATCAGTTTGAATATATGCAAAATGCAGCAAAAACCATAATTCTATACACTGATTAGACCAAATTGCATGATAGGTTGTTTCTTGATTGCTAAATGACTTACACAAATCTACAACACTATTAACATTTTCTTCGGGAAAATCATCAATATCATAAATAATCCAAACATGTTTAAATACATTACAATTATTTTCTACATATCTTTTTGCCCTATTTAGCAAACTTATAGTATTCCTACCTACACCTAATATTTCAAGTTGTATTTTATTTCTATACTTACTGTTGATAACATTTTTTATAGCTTGGAAATACGCAGGTTCAGTACAAATTCCCTCTGTAGCAATTAAATGATGTTCCGGCTGTATTTTTCTTGTATTTCTGACTCTTTTGCTCAACCATGATTTTTTTGCATCACTCTTTTTTACAGGTTTCAGGCTCATTACCATCCACCTACCTTAAACATATTATTTAAATATGGATCCGCACCATATCTGCCTTCTAAATATTCTACATCGTATTTTGCTTTCCTTCTAACACCATCATCATGCTCATTTTTAATATCGTAAAGAGAATATAACTCACTTTCATGACATTCATTTTCCGCTGCAAACCATATTTCATCCCGACGGTATACCGTACTTCTCATGGTAATTATGTCATGTGAGGTAAATACCAGCTGTGCCCCATATTTATTGATATTTTTATCTTTAAATATAGAAATAATATATCTCAACAGTTTAGGATGTAATTTTGCATCTAGCTCATCCACAATCAGCAATCTACCTTCGTTCAATGCCATTAATATTAATGGAATTACTACTATCATTTTTTTTGTGCCATCAGATTCGTCCTCATATGGCAATTCATATTTATTGCCATTTATATTTCTTTGGAACACTAATTGTTTTTGATCATCATCATAACGATAACCACTAATATCTATGTCCATATCATTAAGAACACGAATTATTCTTTCTCGAATAGCTAAATTATCAGAGAGCATCATATATAATTCCGTGACTGGATTACCATAGTTTTGAATAATGCAGCTTTCAAACCATTTTTGTGCATCATTAATTGCTTCTAAATCATAATTAATTGCTAAGAATGACAGATATGGCATCTTAGGATTCACCGTTCTATTAATTGAGACCTTATTTATGCTGCTTCCAAGCTTAATATCTTTTCCCTCTCGCGAAAAAAGGTGTGCCATACGCTTTCCACCAATTTTCTTTCTATCTAATATTTCTGATACTATTTCATCATTTTGCAACGACAAATAATACCTATATTCATATGAGTTTATGCGAAAATACAACAAAAATTCAGTTGGTTCATTGCGTGAACTATTATCTAATAAAAACGGATTACAAGATACTCGCTGTTGAACAATAATACCGGTTCTTGTTTTCTGTAATTCATGAATTGGATGTACTACGGTGGATACCAAACATGCTAATGCCTGTAATAAATTGCTTTTTCCTCCCCCATTAGGACCATATATAGATGCTACCGGCAATAATCTTGAAGCTTTGCTACATTCTATTATACTACCTGCAAACTCTGACAAATCTGCAGCCTGCATATCAAAGACAGTTTCATCTCTATATGATTTAAAGTTCTTAAATGAAAACTGACACAACATAAAACCACCTCCATTGCTCCTTAGTTTAGCATAAAAAAGCCAACATCGCAATTTTATATAGCTTTTATGTTAAAATATTATCGTAACATCTGGTAAAAAAATACAAAACTCATTTTTATACTTTAAAGCCTCCAATCACTGAGCGGCATTGACCACTTCTTGGTGACTAAATACAACGCCTTCAACATGGCCTGAGCGCCTAGAAAGACGCTACATTGCTTATTCAGACGCCTATAGCATAAGTTGTTAGGTTAAGACACGCTTAGATATTTTTTAGTGGTCTTGACAAGGGGTCCATTATAATCTTTCGTAACGACCATAGCCAAGATGATTATCCATTTCTGTTTCAAGCATATCTCGAATCGTTCCGGACAAAAGATCTTTTAATGCCTCCTGAATATCGTCAGCAGATTGAATATCATACTCCTGAAGCAGTCCCTGAATGAGATTTCCCTTTCCTTCAGTCATTATTTTTGATTTGTAAACTTCTTTTTTCTGTTTGCCATAATAAAAGGCCTCCTATGATTTTAATACTTTATCATAGAAGACCATCAGATTGTATAATTTACAGAAATTTCTTCACAGGCTCGGTTCTTTTTTCTAATATACAATAAATATCATTAGGAGAACCTTCACATTTGTATTAGGAAGCATCTTTTGTATTCTTCGATAAAATTCTTTCGTAACTCTAATAACCTTTCTGTCAAATTCTTATCACTAGGTTTTATTGCTCTATATGGTGATGTATGCTCAGCCAAAAATTCAGCAAGCTCGACTAAACGGCATAATAAATCTGATTCGAAAAAAAAAGAATCCATTCTATATTCTGTTACTAGAATATCTACATAACTAAAAAATTCTATATCAGGATTAAATAAATTTTCACTAGCAACTCTTTGAGCAATCGGTTTAAAATCTTTTTCAATCTTCAACCGTCTTTCAACAATAGCAGGTGCATTTAATATTTTTACTTCTTGTTTTGGTAATTCTCCTTTTCGCACCTTATCATATATATCATCCCTTCTAGATTTCAATTCCTTTACACTATACTTCGTTCCTTTAGGATGATTGGGGTTGTAACTACCTACACGTTGATGACAATCAAAACATAATGGTATTAAATTATCAATATCATCATTACCACCTTCACTCCTAGGAATAATATGATGTACCTCTATCGCATTAAAAGCATTTTTCTCACACAGCGCACAATGTCTCTTGGATTTTAAAAGAACTGTTTCCTTGTTTTGGGTTAATCCCATATCATATCTTCCTTTCTTTTTAATATTGTATTTTAATACATTCAGATACTGTAGACTTTTAATATATTTTTGTAACTTGACCAATACAAATTCTCTATCCATACAGATAACCCACACAATTAAACAAATTGAGTTACTTGATAGCTAATAAAAAACAGAAACCTAAATGACGGGGATAATAAAATTTCATGATTCCTTCATAATTACCATTCCTGACATAGGTTACATCAATGGAGGAATTATACCTGGAGATTATCCATCAAATATCACTGTCTACTGTTAAAAAAGATGTCGTTTTATTAATACAGTTCCTCTTAATTTATTGGCTGCTTTCTTCAATTCTTGTATATCTCTATAAATGATTTCTCCCCCTAAATCACTCCCTCCATTTTTTACCCAATCCAAATATCTCATATGTATATTAGCTGTATTATCTGCTATTTTACGTCCATTAGAATAAATTTTACACTTATTTCGAATATCCCATTCTGATAATATAATTTCATCCCTTAAACATCTTTGTAATTTTAAATGATGATAATAATTTAACCTCTTAAATACAGCTATATTACTATTTTCTTCATTAAAATGTATAGAGTCCTGTGTATCTTGCAATAAATTAATACTATGATTTATTAGTAATTTTTCATTACACCTTACATCACCATAATACGCCAAAAGCGAACCTATAAGTGTTACAAATAACCCCACAATTGCTGATAAGGGCACTGGTGAAAAATAAGAATAAAAAACTTCAAATATAAAAATAATCAATGTTATTAAAAAAATATAAAATTTAGTCTGCAATATAAATTAACCTCTCTCGTATAATAAGTTTTGTAAGCAAGATATCCGCCTTGTCTACAAAGCTTATTTTTCTTTTTACAACTAAATATTTTTCTACTAAACTGGATATCCTGATGCTACAATAATCATAGAGATTATGTGGCAAAAGCAACGTCTTGCACCTCCCGCAACGCCTCCGGATGACTGCTTATTAGCGAAGGTGCAGTCAGCGATTAAGATCAGGATAATCCTTTACACATCTTCCATTACCAGCCGGAAAGGTGGTGTTTACTTTAAAGAAGGCGGATCTTCTTTCTACTCTTTTTGTCGGTATCGACATCAGCTCAAGGGAAAATGTTGTGGCTGTTATGGATTTTGAATCAACGAAGCCAAATCTTTTGCTGTTCCAAATAATGAGCCAGGTGCCGAAGAAATGGCTAAGAAAATATCAACATTTATCACTCCTGAAAGCGGGCTTAAAAAACTTGTAATAGGCTTAGAATATACATCTTTTTACGGGGTTCATATAGTCAATTATTTATCTACCTGCCGTGAGCTGATGCCATTTCATACCGAAGTGTACTGTTTAAATCCCAAAAGTATTGCCAACTACAAGAAGTCCTATATTGGACTTAGCAAAAACGACTACATTGATGCATTTATCATTGCTGCCTTTGCTCGTGTTGGCAGGATTACTACGAAACCTTGGCGAGGGTGTCAGTATCTCGCATTGCAGCGACTTACACGCCATCGTCTTCATCTGGTCAAAGCCCTTACCAGGGAAAAGACTTATATGCTATCTAACATATTTCTCAAGTTCAGCGAGTTTACTATGCTGGATACTGAGGAGCAGCCATTCTCCAATGAATTCGGAGCTACAGCATCTGCGGTTCTTACCGAATTCCTCTCTACTGAAGAGATTGTTGACATGCCTATGGAAAAGCTTGTCGAATTCATCTGTGAGAAAGGTCGCAACAGATTTCCATATCCACAGAAAACAGCCAAGCTCCTGCAGACAGCTGCAAGAAATTCATACCGTTTGGACAAGTGCTTGTATGAGCCTCTAACAGTCGCAATTGCCTCATCCTTCACCATGATCTCCACATATAATACTGAGATTAAGAAGGTAAATCAGGCTATCGAAAAAAACATCAAAGGACTTAATACAAATGCTTTTCTATCCCTGCAATCAATTCCTGGCATAGGCCCGGTTATGGCTGCAGGTATTATGGCTGAAATAGGAGATATAACTGTCTTTAAATCACAGGAGTCATTAGCAAAGTATTCTGGTCTTGTATGGTGTGAAAACCAGTCAGGCCAATTCAAAGCCGATGACACATCTATGAGCAAGGCCGGTAATTCCTATCTAAGATATTATTTTCTGTAAGCTGCCAGTCATATAAAACTCCATTGTCCCTAATACAGGGAATATTATTCTAAGAAATACGCTGGGGTGAAAACCCATCAGCATAAACGTGCACTCGCTCTCACAGCTCATAAAGCAATAAAGTTGATTTTTGGATTGCTGGCTAAGAATCAACTCTACTCTAGGAACAGAGTAGGCCAAGCATAACATTTGCGAACATACCTGCCAGATTTTAGATTGTAATTCTGGAGGTCTGTTAAGTGCACCCTAAATCAATGAATTGCTTTAAAAACTTTTGAGAAACTGGGTTGACATATTACCAGGTTGCTTATGATTACACATTTTAACATAGAAAAACGGGGCACGGTGAGCATAATCGGCTGCCGCGCCCCGTTTTTTTATAATTCTCTATCTTTTTTGAAATCGTCCCAAATAGGATATTGTTCTATTTGGGACGAAGCTTTCTGTAAGCGCTGCTTAATCTTTTCTTGTTGTCTATCGCTTAATTGTTTTTGACTATGTTCCGTATTTTCCATGATCCTTGTAATTTCTTGCATACACACACTTGTAATTCTCTGGTCTTTTGCTTCGATACTTCCGACACCATTAATAATTTGTGTGTTTTCCCAGATTTCATCTTTTCCCTTATGATAAAGCGTAAATAAGAGTATCCCCATCATATTTGTAAATGTAAAATATGTTTTGTTTTCTTCATTAGCAACAGTGTAGCCACAAATACTCCTATGAATACTCACGTGTGGTTGAAACCCTTTTAATTCATCAGAGATGCTATCAATATCCTCAAAAAAGAAAATATGATGTTCTATGTTTCCAATTTCTGCTCTTTTTCTAAGGAGATAATCGCGCATGATTTGTTCACTCCCTATTAAACATTCTAAAGCATCCAAACCAATAACACCATTTTGAACAAAATCCAGTAAATCTAAATATAAATGTCGCCAACATACTGATGTGATAAAGTAATGCAACCATTGATCATAAAAAAAAGCTCGTCGTTTCTGCTTGAAATATGGATGGAAAATATTATCAGCAAATTTCTTTTCGTATTCGCTAAATCTATCTTCACATTCGCCACAAAGCAAATAACGCTTTTCTCCATCTTGAATTGTAGAGTTCGGATTATCGATAGAGCGCAATTGTCCGATAGATGTTTCTTTTAGATAGCGTATTGCAAACTTAGGAATAATATGGCTTAATTCCAACTTGTCGTTATTATGACATAACGCACAAGCCTGTAATTTAGGTTTTTCCAAATAGACCACCACCTTTTACTAAGTTTATCACACATTTGCGAGTAAAGCTATAAAAATTCTGCTTTCCGTTCCACGTACTTTTCCCGTTCCGCTGGACACTTTATTTTCAAAATGCTGTCAATATTCCGCTTGATAACGTTGTACTACTTGACCTGTTTTTCTGCTTGTCATACTCGACATTTATTTCCATAGGAGAACGGTGTCATATTTATTATTCAAAAAATAATGTTCTGCGTCGTAACCATTTTAGACTGCACTCATAGAAAATCGGGGCGCAGTGGCCATAATTGGCTAACACTCTCCAGTTTTTTATTTTAACAATTCGTCATAAACACTTTTTTTATAAAAATTAATACTATAATCTGGTATATCATTTACTGAAAAATCGTTTATAGCTCTTAACACGAGTTCTTTTTTAAATGGAATATGTATTGTTTTTGCTTCATCTTTATCAATGAACTCTTTTAGTTTTTCAGGCCAGTATTTTTTATAAGCGCTGATTGAAGTCAGTTTACCAGAACACATGATATATGCAACGATGACAGGAAGTCCATAAGTTTTAACACATTGTTCAATTTCCCATCCTAATAATCCTCTATTCGCATTAGAATGTTCAGTAATGATTAATATCATACTTTTTGAGTTTCTCATTCTTTCTTGTAATCTACTTTTAATAGTTGCCAGTTTACTGCTATCACTGACAGCAGCAGTCTTATCGTGGCTATTAACAAAACTAAATTCTATATTGTCATTACTATCCCATGCTTTCATGATATTAAAATATTTAATATCACTTTGAGTAGGATCGGTTGTGTTACAACCATTAAAAGCAACATACACACCATTCTTATATGCCATATTATTTTCCTCCTATACTATACAAGTTTATTTCTGATTCTAATTTTTTTGAAATGACTAAGGTGATTTTGCAATCATGCGAAAAAGAAAGATTGCTGTATTCAAATGTTTGGATAATAACTTCTAATGCCTTCTGACAAGTTATAGAATTTCCGCACATTAAACGAGTAATACCCGTTCCCATCAATGGTAAAACTATATTTTCACCATTGTATATGCGATTTACTTCATTCCAATAGTTCACAAGGCAACTAAGATAGTCTGCCAGTCCTAAATACGCCCTATTTTGTTCATCAAATTTAGAAAATGCAACTAATATATAATCATCAAAACATATTGACGTTCCTAATTTATATATCGTTTTTTTTCCATGAACTCTATTTTCATTAGTGGCAACAATATTTTTTTTGCACCCAATATCATTTTCAATCTTATAATCAACTTGGCTAACATCGGATACTTTATCTTTCAGAAATATTCCATTTAAGGTGTTTCTAGAAATTACTTCGTCACTAACCTCTGTATCAAAATACTCGTTAAATGGGATTGTCTTTAAGCCTTGCTCCGAAAATAAATCACCAAATTTGATTACGAACTCGGTTTGATTTATTTTTAAAGCTTTTTCATTTAGTCGGTTGGCCCTAATTATCAAAAATATAAAGATCAAAAAAAGTAAAATAGCAAAAATACTTCCGACATCTACTTTCATGTTAGATGGAATATCTATAAAAATAACTACAAATGAAACTATTCCACAAATAATTGAAACTATATAACTAAACTCGTTCCATAACTTTTTATCAAAAATACCGACTTTCATATACTCCACCTACCACAAAACAGTATACCATATCGTTTTTTTAAGCACAAGATATAGATCAGCCATGTCGTAAATTCTCTTGCCGCATTTTGCTCTTGTTCAAGCGTAAATAATTGTCATCGTTCCGCTTGATAACGTCATATTTCTTTACCTATTTCTTTCGTTTGCCATCTCGAATATTGTCAACATCAGTTGACAGTTTTTCTCAATTGCTTCTAAATTCATGTCATATATTTATGATCAATATAGTATTTTCTCCTCTTAACCATCGGTGGTAAACCACCATTAGTTGAGCAAATGTGGTGATTGTTCCAATAGCTCATGAAATATCTCCATATTTTTATCTTAAGCTCGGACTTCGTAAATTTTCGGCTATCATAACGTCCATAAAACAGTTCAGATTTCATGCGAGCCCACATGCTCTCACAACGAGTATTATCATGACAGCGATCACCATCACTATTCATACTTTGAATAACATTACATTTTGCGATAGTGTCGCGATAAATTTGGTTGGTGTATTGTGAGCCTCTATCAGAGTGAACAATAGCACCTTTTAGGTCAGGATAAGCCATCACGGCATTATCTAATGTATCTGCACATAAAGTTGCCTGCATATTGGCACCTATAGATAAGCCTAAAACTGCTGAATCAAAGCAGTCAAAAATAACAGATACATACAATTTACCATCACTGGCCTTAATTTCAGTTATATCTGTAACACATTTGTTAAGAGGTGCGTCTGAATGAAAATTCCTTTTTAAAAGATCCTCTGATTTATGAGATTTTCTATCAGTCTTAGTAATGCCATGAGGCTTACGGTTAGGACGACGGCTTAATCCAATTTGTTCCATTCCCCTGTATATGGTGCGTTCACTAGGAATATAGATACCTTCAGGGTGCCTAAGCATTAATGCCTGATGCATTCTAATTCTTCCGTAGGTGTCATTATATTCATCTTCAGAATGAATATTCAGCATAATATTTGCTAGAGCTTGATATTTCCACGGACGATCCTTATTAGCCAAATAGTTATAAAATCCCTGACGAGTTACATGAAGGATCTTGCAATAAAAACTTATTTTTGTTTTGACATATTACCTTCTATTGACAAATCAACACAAATTGCAATGGACGCTTAGCCAATGCAGTTAAGCCTTGCATATTTTGACCAACTTCTCTGCTAATTCCATATCTACCTAATATGGCAGCCAAAGTTACCCTAATAGAATCTTCTATTTTGTGTGCCACATCATGAAAAAATTCCTCATATTTTTTCTCTTTTTTTTCATTTTCATGACGGTTAGCTACATTTGGACATTTACTATTGGCCCCCACAAATACCAATGCCTGATTATCGTTTCTTACCACTAAAAACTCAACAGTTTTGATCTTGTCCCCCAATTTCCTGAGAATTTCTGATTTTTCTATGTAAAACAAATCTGCTTCATTAAAAGGGCCAAAAATCGCTCCAGATTCTTCTATTGTAATTTTACCCATTCCATGAAACCTCTACTTCTTTTTTGTACAATGCAGTAAATGTCTCCATAATAGGATTGTGCTCTAGCAGGGTAAATCTTTCCGCCTGCTCGCAACCTATTTTTTTTATCATCTATGTATAAAGAGTGATATCTTATACAGTCATCTTTCTTCCGACTTACTTCTAGATACTTTGTAAGAAAATAATCATGGGTGGCTATATATATTTGAACATTATGTCTTTGCAGTATTAGCCATATTTCTGCTATCAGAGGAATAGCTGATGGATTAATATTTGCCTCCGGTTCATCCCAAAAGAATACAGAGCCGTCCTCCAAGACACCATTTTTTACCAAGGTCCACAGCAATGCCAGCTTTCGTATTACTTCAGAAACCAGATTGAACTCCTGCTTAGCATTTCCTATTTTAAGGAAAAACTGATCTTGTTCTGCATCATATACGACCTTGCCACCAATAATTCTCTCTATTTTTCTGAGCATTAAACTCTTTTCTTTCTCATTCCGCCCCTTAGATACATCCACCTTTGCAGCACTTAGAATATCTAAATAGGTATAGTCAAACTTGACATTGCCACGTTCTACGGCCGCTGACAAATTATAATTATTGGATAATACCTCCTTGGCAGGAATAAATGTCATGTTATTTTCACGAAAGGAAGCTTCCCATTTTTCCTCTCCCTTCATTTCACCATTCCACTTTTTTGTTTTCTTATTAAAAGCCAGTGATAATTTTACAGGAGTATTATTGTTTTCACAGGCTGTAAGTTCTAGTGTAGTAGAAGAATTTCCCTTGCCTTTGCTTACCAATCTGCTAATCTGCCCATTTATAGGCAGCATTGTTTTAACTAACTTATCTGCAAAGCTGATTCTTCCCTTAGCAGCTATCCCAGCAGAATACATCAACTTCATCAAATACGTTTTGCCAGTGCCATTTTTCCCAAATAATACATTTATACCATCACAAAAATCAAAATCATGATCATCAAAAACCGTATAGTTGTGAACACTAACATTTGTATATTTCATACCCCATACCTCATATATCCCAATTTCTAAACAGCGATTCACTTCCATGTTGCTTTTTATGGCTACAATTTATGTTATTTTTTAGCTACTGGTCCTATGTCAAGATTTAGTACAAGTTAAAATGAGGTTTCCTCATATTAACTTGCTGTTAGCTCTTCATCCTGTTGCAATCTACGATACAATTCTTCGTAGTCATTTGGTGACATGTAATCACAATGACTGTGGATTCGCTTGGTGTTGTAGAAAGCTTCCAGATATTAGAATACCAAGCGGTATGCATGCTCATAATCACGGATTTTAAAACGATTCAGCCATTCTCTCTTGATCAGCGAATGAAATGATTCAATGCAGGCATTATCCCATGGATAAGCCTTTTTTGAATAGCTGCACTGCATATTTGCAGTGACACGTTTGTATTCCCCTGAAACATACTGCATACCACGATCGCTGTGCATAATCAACGGTTCTTCGATTTTTCGTCTTGTTTTAGCTTTGTTTATTGTTTCAATTACGCAAGATACTTCCAATGTATTTGACAGTGTCCAGGCTATGATTTTTCTGGAATATAAATCCATAATACTGGTTAAATAGACGAAGCCATTTATAGTCCAGATATAGGTGATGTCAGAACACCAAACTGCATTTGGTCGTTCGGGATTAAACTGTTCATTAAGGATATTTTGAAGCTCGTTACTGAAATCGGAATCCTTTGTAGTAACTGTCCACGGCTTTACCCACTGAGCTTTAATGCCCATTTGTTTCATATACTGCCCAACAGTACGCTCGGAAATAGTTTCTCCTGTTTTGCGCAGCACTTGTGTGATCTTAGAAGCACCGTAATTCTGTTTAGATTTATAATAAATATCCTTGATTTTTGCTTTTACCGATTCTCGACGCTTTTCAGCATTGGAAGGAGTATGTTTCAGCCATGCACTATAACCTGAACGTGAAACGCCAAGTATTTTCAACATTCCGGAGACAGAAACACGGCGTTTGACCTTGCGGGCTGCTTCTGCCTTCTCAGTAACTTCGAGATAAATGGCTTCCGTCATTTTCCCAGAATGTTGATGGCTTTTTTTAATACGTCAAGTGCATCCTGTGTATTGCGTAGCTCACGCTTTAATCGTGCGATTTCTTTTGCTTCATCAGATGCATAGTTGCCAGAACCACGACTCTCAATGACTCCGTTGTCACGCAGTTCCTTCTGCCAGCGAGACAATGTCTGATGACTGATTCCTAAGTTTGAAGCGCAACCCTGCAATCCTAATTCTCTGTGATCATGATAATACTGGATTGCATCCAATTTAAATTGTCTATCATAGTGCTTTGCCATAATGAGATCCTCCTTCAATGCGGTAACTACATAATACCACAAAATTTATGATTAGGGATTCTCATTTTAACTTGTACTATTTATATTCTAGCACCAATAAGTATATATTAATTCCTTGAGAGTAAGCTGACAACTTTATTTATACCATATCAGACATTATATGGCTAAACCGTTAAACACTCTGTCCATTCTTTATAATGGGCCTACATCTATTGTTATTATAATCATCAACGCATGCCATAATCTGATATTTCTTCATTTAGCTTCATTATATGAGCATTCACATTTTCTTTTGTAACCCAGGTCCCAAAACATTCACCTTCTTCCTTTGGCATTTCAAAGATACGTTGTACTATCATATCTCCAACCATTGGTCTATAGTGACTAGTCTCATAATAGTAATAATTGTTTTTAGTAATATCATTAACACCACTAAAATCATAAAAATCAGTTATATTTGCTAATTCACGCTTAAATTCATCAAATTCTGCAAGATTATTACCACAATATGTAAGCAAATTAATAGGATTGATAAATACAATCAATTCTATGTCATTTGCAGCCGTAATTTCCTTTATTTTTTGAATTTCTGCTATTGTCTGCTGAATTCTTTCACCTACATATGGTGAGCCCTCTGAAAATGCCTTACCATGTATATGGGACTCAACATCTGATTCTATCTTATCATCAGCCCATGTGTGTAATGGTCTACCAGAATCATATATGTCATATAAACTCATAGAATTCGTATCATACGATGGCTTAGACGGAGGTTTTAGCAGATAAGAAATATATGTATAAATATTATTTTCCTTATATGGCATCCTCAAATATTGATTATTATGCCTTTGTGGTTCAACCCTAAAGGAAAAATCATCTATGCCTATCATAACTTGTTTTATAGCAACATGATGTTTTAAAAGTATATTTATATCTTCCAACCATTCCCCCGGAACTCCTTCTGAATAAGTCATATTATAATAGTTATATCCATTATGAATTTTCTTTAAATCTATATTTCCAACTCTCGATGAACCAAAACAATATGCATTATATTTAGATGGATTTTCTATCAAGTACTCTATTTTTACAAAATGCTGATTAGGTTCGACCCTAGGTACGGAAAAGTCCTTATTATATACCCCATATGTATCATATTTATAGTTATAACACATAACTAAGGCAATAATTACTAATACAATTGTTAATACTTTGAAAGTAAACTTCTTCATTATTACCTCCATCAAAACTGGAAATACAAAAACTCTGAATAATTATTCAGATGCAAAATCGAATATATCAAAAGGCCAGATACTATCACTACCCAAATATTATTTGGCTTAAATCGTTCCATCAATTTAATTGGATTTGGAACCAATATCAAAATTGCTAGTAATACTGATAAATACCTTGCTATTCTATGCAGATCATCCGGCATACGCCAATGTGAAAAACTTAGACCAAAATTCGTTACCATGCCAAAATATTCTTTATTTGATTCATTAAAAGGAATCCCAGTATTGTAAATATCTGTCATAGACATAATAATATTACAAGCACTTGAAAAATTTTCTGCTCTAAAAAATATCCATAACAATAATACACATAGGAAGGTTGCACCCCAATTAAAAAACTTAGGCAAATCAATCTCTAATCTTCTCCACTGATGATTAATCATCAATGCTACGCCATGCATCCCCCCCCAGAACACAAATGTCCAACCAGCTCCATGCCATAAACCTATAATCATCATAGAAATAAACAAATTCCTCATTTTACAAAATTCACCATTTCTATTCCCTCCCATAGGAATATATAGATAATCTCGAACCCATAATCCTAAAGTCATATGCCATCTTCTCCAAAAATCAATAATGCTTGTTGCTTTATAAGGAGAATTAAAATTTATTGGCAATTTCAAATTAAACATTAATCCTAACCCAATTGCCATTTCACTATATCCCGAAAAATCAAAATATAATTGAAAAGTATAGCTTACTGCACCTATCCAAGCTTCTATAAATGTTAATGTCTCTGTATTAGAGAATGCCACATTTGCCCATGTCGCCAATTTATCTGCAACAGCAACTTTTTTAAATAGTCCCATTGAAAAAATTGAAATTCCCATAGCTAGATTTGCATAATTAATTTTAAAAGTTTTATCTGCTATGAATTGCGGAATCATTTCTTTATGATTAATTATAGGACCAGCAATTAGGTGCGGGAAAATAGTTACAAATTCACAATATGTAGTAAAAGATCTATTAACTGCCTCACCTCTGTAGGCATCTATCAAATATGCAGTCTGAGTAAATGTAAAAAATGATATTCCCAACGGCAATACTATATTGGGTAAATCAAAATAATGTTCACCTGAAATATCATTGATTGTGCCTAAAAAGAAATCTGTATACTTAAAATATCCTAAAAGTATTATATTAATTATAATGCCAAAGAACAGCCAGTTTTTAGAATTTGTTTTTTCTATCTTCATGCCAACTAAATAATTAAATAAAATTGAACAAAAAAGAAGTGGTACATAATGATAGTCCCAATAGCCATAAAATACAAATGATGCTATCACCAACCATATAACAGCATAATTTTTGGCATATTTGCCTAACAAAAAGAATCCCGCGAATGTAATTGGTAAAAAAAGAAAAATAAATTCATATGAATTAAATAGCAATACGACTCTTCCTCTCTACTATATAATGACAGTGTGAAATTTTTTCTGTAAATTCAGATCTTCTATGATAATTGATGCAGCTTAACAGCAGGTTTCTGTGGTTAGCCATTGTTTATTTAATAACAAAAATTTGCTGGTATATCAAGAGCACCCAGAAAATCTGGACGGTTATTTACTCTTGACTATGAACTTTTACTGCTATATTGTCATTCGCTCTGGGTACATGATTTCGGGCTCACCGTAGACTTTGCCCCAGATGCGGATTGACATTGTTCACTTTGTTGCTGTCTCAAAGGTTCCTAAGTATAATGCCTTCATTAGCGCCTAAGAGCTTGGAAATACGATTCTTTGATTATTCAGTCTGCAATAGCAGAAATTTAGCGATTCAATGGCATTTGTGGTATGAAACGCTGTCCGAACCTCTTTGGAAAATTTAAAAATTGGGTTGATTGCATCTTTGATTCCAATCAACCCATCAGAGCAGAGAATGAGAATATCTTAAGCACCTCGATTTTCAGGCTATTCAGCACTGACAGCCAATATTTACGGCTTTCATTTTCACCTACGACAATGCTTGTAAATATCAACATAAAAAATGCTCAAAAATTAGAAAATAATTATGTACAATTTCCAGCTTTTACTCCTCTGCTTGTGTTTCCATAAATGCCCGTTTTTCCCTCAAACGGTATGACGGACCTTTTATAGAAACTATCTGGAAATGGTGTAGCAATCTATCAAGTATGGCATTAGCCAAAGTTGGAGAACCAAATATCTCTCTCCATTTTGAAAATGGTGTATTGGTTGTAATAATAGTGCAGTGTTTCTCGTAAGTTTTTGCAATAAGCTGAAAGAATAGATTAGTAGAATCCCTGTCAATAGGCATATAACCAATTTCATTAATTATCAATAGTTTATACTTAGAAAAGAATTTCATTCTGCTTTCTAACTTTATGGGGCCACTACAAAACTATGTCTTCTTTTACGCCTTTTTCTTTTTGCGCAACTTATTGTACCTTATCAGCCACCTGTACATGACAAAAATAGTTTTTTTGAAAAAATAAAATACAGACTACTTTATGAGGCAAAAATATATCAGCGAGTGTGGATAACTCGCTGACATATTTGTCTACAGCCTGAAGGTCTTTCTATGATAGCTATTATATCATAGAATGACCTTCTAAATATTATTTTACAGGAAACGTTTCATACTCTCCTAAAATTTCCTATATACCAAGCTCATCATATTTCCCCAAAATGCCGGAGCAGAAAAATTTATCTCTTTTCCATTTTTATTTAACTCTATAGCCTTAGCAACACGCATAATATCATTTTCAACATCTGCATAAGGGGTCTCTTCATAAAAGTATTTACTACCAATCTGCTTTACCCCCCTAAAGTACTAAAGTATTCTGTAATCATACCTTCATTTAATCCTATAAAATCAGAACTAGTTACTCCCAATGCAAATTTATCCTTAAACAATTTTGCACACAGCGAATTCATATTAGGCTGTGCGGTTATATAAATATATCCACCATCGTTTAATACTTCCACTGCCTTTTTTAGATTAGCTTTGACATCTGGGAGATATTGCAATACACCTCTGAATGTTATTAAATCAAAGGTTGTGTCTATATCTAAGGTTGACAAGTCACCTTCCCATACTTTATGCTTTTTTGCTGCAATTTCAGCAGCCTCATGCCCATATTCAATACCTGCTGTAACATAACCAGCTTTTTCAAAAATGTCTAAAAAATCGCCCTCTCCACATCCTACATCTAGTACATGAGGATTTTCGTTTTTACCCATAAATTGATCTATATATGAAAAATCAAGTTGATACATTACTGCTCTTTGTTCATTCAATGATTCATCTGCAGTATGACACCTACTGGAATAGTTTTCCCAATAGACTTCTAACCCGTGTTGATTTAATCTTCTTTTAGCATATACACAACCACATTTATTGCATCGAACTACATCACTTCCATATATATCTTTGTAAAGACATTCTGAATCTTCAGATTTACATTCGTCCCACGGGCATTTATCCAATATCCAAAAACAACTATCATCAAGCAACATATTATTTACAGGTTTACTTTCCATCACTTTACTCCTTGCTATTTAATTACATTGTTAACTTTCAATTTTTTTACAAATCTTATCAATTCGTCTATTGGAACCAGAATTTTATTACTGATATCAATAATATCTGTTTTTCCATCAGCATAAGCAATAAAATCTATCATTGCTTTAACCTTATCATAGCTACCCTTTTGGCTAGTAGTAGGATATAACCCACGCTTACCAAGTTGTGGCTCACAGAGCACCTGAACCTGATAACGCTGATTCATTTCCAGTGCATCTATTACCTGTGTCATAACATCATATGCCCCCTGCAGTCCTTCCGGACTTACCAAAGACAAATCATCAGCAGATGTATGGTATTCTGGATATTCGCCAAATTTTGACCGACAGAACCCTACTACTGGTAAATCCACCCCTGGAGCATTGTATTGCCGCTCATCGGAACCTCTCTTCAGAAATGAATAGGTAGAATATTTATTATCTGTATGGTAATGCAATACATTTTTCAATACTCTGTCTGCCAAAGTATCTGCATGCCTAGATTCAACAATTGAATAATCTCTGTTATCACCGACACAGGACAGATTAAAACCTGCTACCATGCTTTTTTGCAGCTTAGATAAATGCTCTCCTTGGCTAAGATAGGTTATGGAGCCTATGGTTTCCGGAACATAAACAAATCTGTATGTATATCGTCTTTGAGGTAAAGACATTACATATTTTACAAGTTCCCCAGATAATGCTGGGCCAGAACACTCATTATTGGCCATTGATGGGTGGCAAAAGTATGTAGAGAAAAACACTTCTTCATCTGTCTCTCCCGGTATGACTATTTCTGCATAATTAAGAACCCCATCAAACAGCTCACTGTCAATATACATATGATACTTACCTTCAGGCAGAGAATTTTTCATATTCTCGCTCATGCAGAATCCAAATCTCTCTTTGTAATAAGAAGTTACATATGGAATACAATCTGGCTGATCAGGCTGAGTATAAATATGCTCTTTCAATTCTTCCAAGCTAACCCATTTATCAACGGGAGTTGAATACCCCAAGACATGAAGATTGTTATCTTTCATATCAATTATATGATTGCCTGCTTCATCCTCAATATAGGCTTCTCTAATTTTCCATTCTCTGGGAACAGTCCAATCAAAGGCTTTGGTTCCAGATGGCACCTCAAATACCTGTAATTCTGGCCCGCCACCCTGCCTGATAAACTCCCTCAAATCATTTAAGGTCTGTCTAACACCTTCGCCAGTAATACTTCTACAATAAGGAAAAATCTTACTAACAAAATCATACATTTCCTGACCTTCATTAACATTGACTGTCATTTGTCTCCCTCTTTCCATGATAAAAATATCTAATAAGAATAAATTTAAAATTCTACTATTCTAGCAAATCCCAATTTAATGCTGTGCCTTTAGCAATATTCCTGCGAACCTTCCGCCCCAATAAATCTTCATAATACTTAGGATATAAACCTAACCCAGGTCTAATACTTCGCATATTTTTTTCAGTTATAATATCCCCAGCCTTCATATCTTCTACAATATACAGACTTCTTCTGAATACTACAGATTTCTTTTCCTGCTCTTGTATTTCATAGCTGACTTCGCCTAATACCTCACAGGCGGTATTACATTCTCTTACAAGCTGGGCCATTTCTGCTGGCTCCATGGAAAATGCTGCGTCCACCCCGCCATCTGCTCTGGACAAAGTAAAATGCTTTTCGATAACGGTTGCCCCTAATGCCACGCTGGCTACTGCAGCTCCTATACCAAGAGTATGGTCAGATAAGCCCACATTGCATTTAAACAGCTCCTTCATATGTGGGATTGTCAATAAGTTCGTCCCCTCAGGTGTAGCCGGATAGCTGCTGGTACATTTCAGCAAGGTCAAATCCTGACAACCATTTTTCTTGGCAGTGCGAACCAAATCATCTAATTCGCTAATACTTGCCATACCAGTTGATACAATCATAGGTTTGCCGGTCTGGGCTACCCGCTTTATCAATGGAATATCAATATTTTCAAAGGAAGCTATTTTGTAAATAGGACAATCCAATTCTTCCAAGAAATCTACTGCTGTAAAATCAAAAGGCGTGCTAAAGCAAACTATTCCTTTTTCCTTACACCTGTCAAAAATAGCCTTATGCCATTCCCAAGGTGTATAGGCTTTCTGATACAAGCTATAAAGAGATTCCCCTTTCCACAAACTATTAGCATCCTCTATGAAGAACTCTCCGTCACTTTTATCAATAGTCATAGTATCCGCTGTATAGGTTTGCAGCTTCAAGGCATCTACCCCAGATTCTGCCGCTGCATCCACTATCTGCAAAGCTCTTTCTAATGAGTGATTATGATTGCCACTCATTTCCGCTATAATAAAAGGTTTATTTTTTTGCTGAAAATTCATTTTTCTTCCCCCAAAATTTTTCTATCTATTGGTACTATATTACGAAATTACTTTTTCATATATGAAGCAATTTTCATCTTCCTGCTCTGTATAGTTCAATGATAAAAATATTTTGCGGGAAGCAATATTATTCTTCTTAACTACTCCCCTTAGCAAATAATTCATATTCTGTTCATGTAAACGAATTTCGCAAAATTTTAATATATTCTTACCATACCCCAACCCACGTTTATCAGGGGCAATACTATAATTCACAACACCAATACCATCCATAACATCTATTCTAACTTGCCCTACTGGAATATGATTATCTTCTAATATAAAAAATAATTTATGTGAGGCTACTATATTTTCAAACCATCGACAATGATTTTTCCATTCCACCATTTCTGTGTTAAGGGAATTTTTTCTCGTAAGTGCATCATTACGCCAATCAAACAAGATTCTTTTATCTCCGATATTTACTTGCCGCAACTTCAATGTATCTTTCAAAAAAAACACCGCATTTCAATTCGTATTATACAACTGAGCAAAAAGAGCATTAACTATAACATCCACTGTAACTTTTTCACTTTCACCAAGATAATAAATCAACCCCGCCTGGCTGCAATCTCTACATCCCTGTATCTGATTTTCTGCCACAGCAGTTACCAAGGCTGGCAATTCCATATATAGTCTTTCCCATGTAGTAGATCCACCTGCTCCCAGCATCAAATCTGCCTTGTTCATAAATTCTGCCATATTGCTGACTTGGCAATAATATTGCAAAAAACGATATTTACTGCATATCTTCTCTATTTTTTCTCTACGAGAATTTGATACACCTGTAATAATATCTGCCGTGAAATTGTAGCCTTCATCATGTAGCTGGACTAATGCTTTGATAGCCTTCTCTGTTTCATTAGTCAAATCACTGCCACCATAAAACACTAAGATGTTTTTGATGTTTCCATCACGCTTGCGAAGATGTTTTTTTGCTTCATAAAATTCTTCTCGAAGCAGTGCATGTTCTGGCCCCAAAAGCATTTTGCAATGCTCTGGAACCAGTCCTGCATAGCGAACATCCTTATTCAAATAAAAATTCTGGTCTAGCAAAATATCACACTCATGCCTGCGATTGGCCAAATCATCAATAACCATGATTTCCTTACAATATGGATGTAACATTCGCTCCCACTGCTCATCCAATGCATAGCTATCAACAATCAGCCTATTCACAACATCACAGCCATGTTCTTGCAAATAATGCTGTAATACCTCTATGGTTTGCTGAGCATCTACCTCCATAGGCACTGTCAGCCACAAGCCATATCCATTCAGACTATATTTTTGATTAGCTGGCGGTAATTTCAAGACCTCAAATCCCTGCTTTTCTACCACATCTATCAGATTCCCAGGCAGATCACGCATCACAAAAACTACCTTAGCATTTTTTTCTTTCTTCAACCTGTGTGCCAATGTCAAACAACGCATAACATGTCCACTACCTATAGATGTAGAAGCATCTGTCCTAATTACCGCCAACATGATTTATTCCTCATCTTCTTTATTCATATTATCCAATAGCTTTGCCATTTTCAGATCATCATAATTATCAATATCAACAGCCGATGTCCATTCAATAGGAAATGCTCGATAATTATCACCATAAAAAGTACCGCTTTGTTTCAAAGCTTCTACATTAGCGATCCAGATAGCACCTGTTGGACAAAACAAATCTTGCAAATCCTGTGAACGTTTTTCTCCTGTTTCTGGAAAAAGCTTCTCTGCTTTCATATCATCATCTAGTGTCATGGCCCACCATGGGTTCATCCAGCCAAACTTAAAACAACTTATCTGAAAATCGTGTGCGTTATCCATAAAATAATTATACGAATTGACTATTTCCGCAGTTGTTCTCAATGGACAATTCGCCATCAACTGAACTACAACATCGTATTTCTCTTGATAAAACTCTTCTGCTTGCTTTATAGCATATATGGTAGCCTGACTAACAGTTGCAAAATCATCACAATAATTTTCTCTCAAAAAAGGCACCTCTGCACCATACTTTTTAGCAACTGCTGCTATTTTTTCATCATCTGTACTAACAAGCACATGACGAAATAAATTTGTTTTTTTAGCGGCTTGAATAGTTTTCGCTATCATAGGAATACCATTAAAATCAACAATATTTTTTTCTGGAATTCTCTTTGAGCCACCTCTGGCCGGAATAATAGCAATACTGTTGTTTACCATACTGAAAATCCCCCATCTACAACAATATTTTGTCCAGTCATGCCACTAGATTGCTCTGAACACAAATACAATGCATGACCGACAACATCGTCCTCATTTAACATATCCTTCATAGGGCATAGATCAGCATATCTCCTCTTAAAGGCATCATCTGCCCGACCATCAACGCCTCCATAAGAAATAGCATTAACTCGTATTTTCTTATTAGATAATCTAATAGCTAACTCTTTTGTAAGCTGTATAAGCGCCGCCTTGCATATACCATAATTTATGGCAATCGCTTCTGAACCATTACACAAATAATCATTATACGGCAAAAAGCCATACATAGAAGCTATATTTACAATACCTTTTAATTGATACTTTAAATCAGATAATTCAACAGAAATCTGATATGGTACCACAACATCTAGATGATATTCATCATGCCATTTTGTTGAATCTATATCCTGCCAGTGACTTACTAAAACATTATCTAGTTTCCTCGCGTTATTAATCAAATAATTTACGCGTAGATTATTTGATTTTAGATAATTTCTAATTTTTTTTATACAATCATCATCCATTAAATCTACAAAGCATCCATATAGTATTCCATTATCCACATAGTCACTATATTCTTTATTAAACTCTTTTATTTTTTCTTCCGACGAAGATGTATATATAACCTGATAATTATTTGCCAAAAAATGTTTCACAAACATTTTTCCTAACAAACCAGTAGCACCTGTTATAAAAATACTTTTCATTAAGCATTCCCCAATTCTATTATCCCAACTAATTTTTTCACATGTTCCTCCGAAATCAAAGATCCTTTTTGCTTTATTGATTTCACGAATGCTATCAATGCTCCTCTGAATGCATAAAACGTATCCTCAAAATTTAATGATATATTGCCTTTGGTACCATATATATCGACTGTTATTGGATTTCTACTTGTTTTATGCGCCATAAGACTTACTCCTACACCGGATGTTGTTTCTAAAAATACGCCTTGTGTATTGCTGTTATTTATACGCATAGAACTTTGAATTTGAATATTATCTCCTAATATACGCAACACGGGATCAATAATATGAGCCGAATATGTATCCCATTTCTTCATTGTATTAGCAGAAATAAATGTAATATCCCCCAACGCTTTTATTTTTTCTATATTGTCATCAATTTCTCTCGCATATCTCATAGCAGAACAAGAAAAAATTTGCCCTTCATATCTTTGCAAACTGTATATTTTCTCCGCCGTATAATTATCAAATGCCAAAGGTTTATCTATATATATCATAATGCCAGCCTCTACAAAAGGTTTGCACATCTCATAATGATTTTCGGCATCATCTCTGGCTAATAATACACCATCCACTTCCCCTATCATATCTATTGCATTATCAACAATATTAGATATTTTAGCAGCTTTTGCAATATGCTCGGAATACTCTCTTTTTTGTGTCCAAATATGTGTTACCTCAGCATCTTTTATAAAATTATCAGGGTATTTTTCTTTAGATAAATATTCTGGAATAACTGGAAAAGGACATTCTTGCATATAGTTTGATTCAAATCCATTGCAAATTGCAGACCAAGAATACGGATGGCCATTTCCTTCACTCATCCCTATAATACCTAATTTTATCTTCTTCATTTTCATACACTTCCTGTATAATCTAACGTTTCCACAAACTTGGCATTACTATATCAGCTTCAATATTCCTAAATTCTCTGGATATATCATCAACAATTTTCTTGGATATATCTGTCTGGAAAATGTCTATATTTTCCTTCAACTGCTCTATATTATCCACACCGAACACCAAATGACTGATAGCCTTTTCCTGTTTTACATAATTCATAGCCAATGCGATTCTGGAAATATTATACTTTTTACAAAGCTTATCAATTAACCTAACGATTGGTTTAGCCTTAGCCAGAAAATCCGGAACCTGATTTTCCTGCATGAGAATCAAGCCCTGAATAAAGGCGCTTCTAGAATGAATCTGCGTTGTGTTTCCATTAGCATCAGCAAAATCAAACACACCATTATTCTTCATTCGCTGATCAAAAATACTGTATGGCAGCTGCATGAAGTCTACATTAGTGCGTTCTATACACTTTTTTGCTTCTTCTGGCTCGTAAACCGAAACACCTACCTTGCGGGCATAGCCTTCCTTTTTCAAACGATTTAGAGTCTCAATAATTGCATCGTTATACACATATCTAGCACTATGAAGAAGATATGTATCCAAATAATCCAGATGTAATCTTGTCAGACTTTTCTCCAGATTCTGCTTCATAATTCCATAGTATTTATCCTCAGAAGCATCATCCAAAAGATTTGGTGTAAATTTGGATATAATCCATAATTTATCTCTGACAATAGTCTTTTTTTGCAAAAAACATCCCACCACATCCTCAGCTGTGCCATAAGCATTGGCGGTATCAATGGTATTGATACCATTCTGTGTAGCAAAGTCCAGCATATTTACAGCCTGCTCAACGGTAGGCTGCTTTTGTCCAGATATGCCATAATCCATACCAAATTGTACAGTTCCCAAACAAAGTTCCATACCAGCGCCTCCAAAATACTATTTCAATACTTCACGCAGTGCAGCTACAATTTCCTCCTGCTGTTCTTCTGTCAAATCATAATAAAGTGGCAGGGTAAATATTTCCGCATAATATTTTTCGCTATTAGGAAAATCTCCCTGTTTAAAGCCAAGCTCCTGATAATATGGCTGAGTGTGTACTGGAATATAATGCAAATTCAGCATTACACCACGGTTTTTCATTTCGGCAAATAGCTTTACCTTATCAATGCTAAGCTTTGTAAAATCAACTCGTATCATGTACAAATGCCAGGATGGATTAGTTTTTGGCAAAACATATGGTGTTACCACATCCATATTCTGCAACAACTCGTTATATCTATTTACCAAATAGCGCCTGCGGTCTACAAACTCATCCAGTCTATCCATCTGGCTATAGCCCAAGGCTGCCTGCATTTCTGTCATGCGATAGTTATATCCCAAATCAACCTGCTGATAATACCAAGGACCATCCGCTTCATGTGTCATTAAGGAAACATCACGAGTAATACCATGACTTCTATAGAGACACAGCTTCTTGTACAGTTCCTCATTATTGGTAAGCACCATACCACCTTCTCCTGTGGTAATAATCTTCACAGGATGAAAGCTAAATACTGTCATATCAGAATACTTACAGCTTCCCACCTTGGTATCCAGATAATCTGCCCCGATAGCATGAGAAGCATCCTCTAATACAGTAAAGCCATATTTTTCTGCCAACTCATGAATTTCCTTCATCGCACAGGACTGACCTGCTAAGTGCACAGGCACAACTATTTTAGGCAGTTTTCCATTCATCTTTGCTTTTTCCAGTTTTTCTTCCAGCAAAGTAACACTCATATTGTAGGTTGCAGAATTAATATCTACGAAATCCACATCCGCGCCACAGTACCTACCACAATTGGCAGAAGCTGTAAAGGTAATTGGAGAAGTCCAAAGGCTATCTCCTTCTCCCAATCCTGCAGCTCTACAAGCAATATGCAAGGCAGAGGTTGCATTGGTTACAGCTACAGCGTATTTTGCACCGCAATACTCAGCAACTTTTTTTTCAAATTGCTCTAAAACCGGCCCCTGAGTAAGAAAATCTGAATTAAGTACATCAACCACAGATTGAATATCTTTGGCATTTAAATTTTGTCTACCATAATAAATCATGGATTCATCTCCTTTAGTTCCTCTACAGTAAGGAAATGAGGATTGTTACCGGAATTGTAATCAAAGCCATCTGCTACCATGTGACCATGTTCGCCTAACGCATTAGTCGTGTAGTCTATATTTATACCAAATTCAATGCTTGGTTTAATAACAAAGTGATCTGGGAATTCTACAGTTTCATAATACAAATCACTAGGACACATAACCTCATGAAGTTTTTCGCCTGGGCGAATGCCTATAACCTTTATCTTAGCATTTGGAGCAATTGCCTTGGCTAAATCCAGGATTCTCATAGATGGAATCTTTGGTATAAATATTTCCCCACCCTGCATACGCTGGAAATTCTTCAAAACAAACTCTACACCATCCTCCAGCTTCAGCCAAAAGCGTGTCATGCGTTCATCAGTTATTGGCAGCTCTGTAGCTCCCCGTTCAATCAAACCCTTGAAGAATGGAACAACCGAGCCACGAGAACCTACCACATTACCATAACGAACTACGGCAAATCTAGTTTCACCTTCGCCAACAATATTATTGGCAGCAGTAAACAATTTGTCCGAAGCCAGCTTTGTAGCACCATAAAGATTTATCGGATTTGCAGCTTTGTCTGTGGAAAGGGCAATTACTTTTTTTACATTATTGGCAATAGCTGCATCTATAACATTCTGCGCACCGTTGATATTGGTCTTAATGCACTCCATAGGATTGTATTCTGCTGCTGGAACCTGCTTCAAGGCTGCAGCATGAACTACATAATCCACGCCCTTCATAGCCAGCATCAATCTTTCCTTATCCCGAACATCGCCGATAAAGTATCTCATGCACTTATCGTTGAATACCTGTCCCATCTCAAACTGCTTCAACTCATCACGAGAATACACAATAACCTTTTTAGGCTGATACTTACTCAAAAGAATCTTGATAAACTTCTTACCAAAAGAACCAGTACCACCAGTTACTAAAATAGTTTTATTGTTAAACATAAATTTTCTCCTTATCTAGTAAAAATATATTGAAAAAATTTTAATAATGCTAACACATTATCTTCCCTTGACTCAATCCCACCAAATTCAAACATATCTTTATTATAACATCCTTTTACAAATTTTTTTCGAATTTTATTAGTTGCTGCCTGAATGTCCTCATGAGAAATTTTATAAGCTAATACTTCTTGTATTGAACTAATTTCTTCAAATCGAAAAATACCTGGAAAATGATCAAACCAAACCTTACCAAAAATTAATGCATTTTTTCCACCAGTTATGGCTTCCCAAGCTGCTGTACCTGTAATGGTAGATACAAATTGAGCTGACTCAATCAATTTATATGTATCTACTGACCTATCTACAAAAACAACATTCGGAATTAAATTAAATCTTTCAAAAAAATATCTTCCCCGCATATATGACTTTTGTACTGGATTTTCTTTCACATATATATACCAATCTTTTGGAAGCATATTTCGTAATTTCTCTATCGCGAGCAGCTGATCAACATATTTCTCTCCCAATACATCAGTAGTCATTTCTGGCTGCAAATGCAAAGGAAAATAGACATATTTTTTTGAAAAATCCACAGATTTTACAGTCTGCCGACTGCAAATATTATACCTTTTAATTTGAAAATATTTTCCAATATACTTTGTAACTTTTTTTTCTATAAAATCATATATATCTTTATATTTAGCCTTTTGTTCTTTCCATAAAATCATCTTTTTTCTAAAAAATTTTTTTGGAAAGAATATTGGTTGAAAATAATAAGACAAAGAATGTTTTCCCATAAATTTTGCCAAAACTTCAGGTTCCATATATGGTAGCTGCTTTTTATACTCTTTTTTTACAATAACATGTTCCGCCATATCGCAATAATCTGGTACATCTTCAAATGTACCATAATCATCAAGAGAATAAAAAAATATATAGTGCTTAAAACCAGGCATTGGTGTAAGCATCAATGTCTTTATTCCCATAGCCTTAGCAACAAAATACATAGTCAACCCAGAACCACCATGTGGTATATCCTCAAATACAACCATATCTACGCCTTGTTTTAACATTGCATAATAATGATTAACTAACATATTAATAATGTTTATATACTCATAATGCGGCAATCTATAGACAAACTCATCCCTCGCAAAATTCTGTAAAAGCATTGGCAAATTGTCATAAATATAGTCCGTTACGTATTTTTCCGCACATTCTCCTGCAGTAAAGTATCCTTTATTATGCCAACCTGATGTAAATTCTATTTCATAATTTGAATAAAATTCATCCTTACTTAAATCCTCTGAAATAATCCACTTCTTTATATTTATTACACTATTATTTAATGCAGCTAAAGACTCTCGTGCATCTCTAAATGTAAACCCCCATAAAATAACGTTTTTCATCATAATTTATTACCTCCCAAAATAAAACATGCTCCTTTTAAGTATTTTATTTTTTTACTAGCTGCAACCTCTAATATCAACTTTTCCCATTCATCCCAAATAATAGCAGAATCATATTGTTTCATAGCTTCATGAGCCGCTTTGCCGAACCTTGCGCGCATTTCCTGATTCCCCATCAATTGCTGCATTTTCTCGGCCAGACTATCAACGCCATCATCAGCCAGCAAGCCATTTACGCCATCCTGTATTAGCTCGTTTACAGCAGAGCAGTTTTTATAGCCTATACCAGGCAAGCCTATGCTCATTGCCTCAGCCAAAGTTAACCCAAATCCTTCATAAGCACTGGGAAATACAAATATATCCCCCTGCTTTAGTACATCATTAACATTATTGGTCGTCCCCTTCAGAAATACCCTTTCTGCCAAATCATTCTTAGTAATAATATCCCGCAGCTTTTTAGTATATTTCTTTTTATCCTCAGCTCCCCACAACTCTACCTGCCAATTAGGAAAATCCTTTGCCAGCTTGGCAAAAGCCTCGATTAATAAATGAGGCCTTTTATGATTTTTATTTAATCTGCCAATACAGATAATCTTATAAATGGATTTTATCTTAGATAAATCCACAGGCGTATCATGTTGAGGAACAGAATTTCCTATAACCTCTACCCTCTCCTGAGGAAATCTTTGCTTTATTGCTTTGACAAAGGATGGCATAAGAACCTGACATGCAGCACTTAATCCCAAGGATGGCAACTCCTTAACAGGATATGTATGAAAATAATCTTCTGGATCACCATGCGACATGGTTATAACTGGTATATTTATTTTTAAATCCGAAAGCAATACCTTGCTTGCTGCTGGCTGAGAAGCAACTATAACATCCGGCTTTACTTCCTGCAAAATATCTCGAACATTATCCAATAGAAATTTCTCAGTAAATTCATTATTTACCGCCCGGCCCTTGCGCTGATCTATGGCTCGCAATATTTCTCTTTTTATTTTGTAGCTTAACGGAAACAGAATGTGCTGTCCCTTATAATGATGCAAATTATAACACTGCACTTCCTGAGGAACATCAAAAAAGAATTTTCCTTCCTTGTCATCTGAATATACCAGAGTTACCCTATGTCCTCTTTCATACATCTCCTTAGCAAAGGCACAGGTAACTTTTGCTAACCCTCCAGAATCATCTACCATTTTTGCAAAACAAGCTAATAATATATTCATATATTCATCATCCTAAAAAATTTGTTTTAGATTTTATTTCTTTTCACAGTTTATTTAGATTTTATTACTCACCAGTTACTTAGAAAAATGAAATTGCCATTTCTTGATGATTAACTCATCATTCATCGCAATCCATGCAAGTATCCTTTTTAAATCTTTTTTAGGTATTTTGCTCTTATTATGCTCAAGAACTGGTCCATCTTCTGTTATCCACACCTTTGTCGCATCTTTTTGAGGGCTTCCTTTGCATACATGAACATGTATAGGCTCATCATTTTCATTTGACCAGAAATAAACTATATATCCGAGAATTACAAATACTTGCGGCAATAGTATTCACCTCACATCTTTTCTCTTGCAATCTCCCATATCAAGGGTGCATTATTGCGTGCGTATTTTACAAGCTCGTTGATATCCATTTCACTAAAGCCAAAGGATTTATATGGATTTAACACAGGCAGATTCATCTCACAAAATGCAAATCCATTTTCTATCGGTTTTTCAAAGTATAGAGGGATATATTCTAGTCCAGCTACATTTTCGTGTACATCCCCAAAAGTTAGAGTTATATTGTCTATTTCACTATAAAAATGTTTCATTCTTCCGCAACCTCCCTTTACTGTAGATAAGCATGTTCTATTTTAACAGATTCTTCACAGCCTGCTCTATCTCTGCATCTACCTCATCCAGGAATGCAAATCTGCGTCTATATACAGCTCTCTTTCTGGTGGGTACTTCTTCCATGGTTTTACGAGGCTCTACCAAAGGTAACTCGTAAAATCTCTTGTCTTCGGTTTCCTTGCCTCCAGCTTCCAACCAAAAATCACCAAAATTTGTTTTTAGCTTTCTATCTGCTCTTACATGGTTATTAGCATAGTAGCCATAATTGGAAACAGCATATATTTTCTTCAAGCCCAGTGCTCTCGCCACAGCCTGTGTCATATACAAAATTAAGTTTTTCGTTCTATAGCCATGTGCCCACTTGGTCATACGCTTTATAACATCCCTAGATTTCTCTGTATTTGGACCCTGCATGGCTCCAATATACATGGCTTCATTTCCATCCTTATCTTTGTTTATCCAAAAGATAATCTGATAAAAATCTTTGCCTTCATATTTGATAGCAACAGACAAACATCCTTCCTTGCGCTGACCAGCCTTCATCAGCAACTCAGCCCATATATGCTGTCCTTCAAAATCGCCTTCCCATACTCTATACCTTGGCCTTGAATTGTGACAGCACACCTGCATAAACGCTTCTGGCTGCATAATCTCACTTAAATATCTATAATGCTCGCAAACCAGAGCCATGCGTTCTTTAAAGGTAGCACCATTGTAAAAGAAACATCTTGTTACCTGCTCTATATGAAATTGATGTCTTTCCTGAAATTTGCGCAATACATCATTAGCATCAAAAAAAGCTATCAACTTTTTCATATCTCCATCATGCCACATAGAGCGCAACACAAACACCACCATGCGTCGCTGCTCACGGGTATTTTCCATATTATAGATTTGTTTACCTATTCGTATGTATTTATTCATATTATCACCAAAATATCCTTATTCCCAAAACTCTTTAAGCCACCCCCCCGAAAACCTATATTTATTCTTTATCTCCTGATTAATTTCTATTGTAGGCAATTCTAAAAATTCCTTCAATTCGCTTATATTTCTTTCCTGCAAAATAAATATATTACGAGGGTTATAAAAATCATATTCTTTAATATAGATATTATTTGTTATTAACTTTTTATTATAAAACATCGCTTCCATTGGTCTAAGAGTTATACCACTTTGACCAGATTGTACTATATCTAAAATCGCCCTTGACTGTTTTATATTTTCTGCAATTTTTTCATATGGCACTCTTTTTGCAAGCCATTTTTCATCACTCGTAGAATATTTTTTATGGGGAGTAGCCACTATCATGAGTTTATCTGTCAAATTCATCTGCTCAAACTTTTTATGCAAATCTTTTATAATCCCCAATCGATCCTTATCTACACCAACAAAGAAAATATCTTGCTTAATGGCTGCTTTTTCATCGCAATCAATCATATACTCTTCCGGATAAAAATATGGTTTATACTTGATGCCAAATTTCTTAGCATCTATCGGGTCAAAACTGTAAAATTCACAACCCAAGCCTTCGTAATTTTGAGGTGCTTTTCTATCATTTACACTAGTCGGATTAACATAGTATATAATTATTCGTGCCTTTGAATTATGTTTTTTTATATATTCAACTACATCTCTTCCTCGTATCCCATCAAATATGAATATTACATCATACTCTTGTACCTTATATTTCCAATCATCAAGCCATCTACTAATATCACAAAAATGAAAATGTTCATAAATTCTGAATAACATCTTCTGAAAACCATGTATTTCCTTGTATAACGGATATATATCTGAATGATAATATTTTGCAAATTCTGGTGGTGCATATAATGCCAGTATTTTCATTATTGACCTCTTTTCTTTGGTTTGCCGAAATCTCCTTCAGCCAATGCTACAATATTCTCTGCCAATCTCCGTGGGGAAAAATCATCATAAGCCTTGGCTAGAGCCTGTTCATATTTTTCCTTGTTTTCGTCGTAGGTATTAACAAATAGCTCTATACACTGCTTCAAGGCTTGCATATTCCCATTCAAAAAGCCCATTCCCATAAAATAATGGGCTAATATTTCTGGATTTACATTATGGGCTGCAATAATGGATTTTTTATACCCCATAGCATTGGAAATTAAAGCTGCTGTATGATATAGATACCGATCATTTCCATAAGGCAATACCAAGGTATCCACACTAGCCAGACCTCTCTGCCACTCATCACCAATCAATGGCTTATTCCAAAATTCAATATTATCATGCCCCTTATATTTTTCAATGATGCGGGCAAAATCATCGGCATCATCCTGGGTCTGAGTTGCTCCCTGACAAATCAGCTTTACAGGTCGAGTGAATTTACAGGACAGAAAAGCCGCCAAAAAAGCCTCTATCTTTTTTTCCTTGCGGTACTGACCAAAAAATCCTAACCGCAATACATCCATATCATATTTCTTCCGCTCTGCTTCGGCGTCTATATCTCTAGGAATATAATTGGGAGGACCATAAACCTTAATATTGGGCGAAGTTAAGCGCAGCTTTTTAGGCGCAAAAGTTTGTACTCCTATCCTTATATTTTTTTCATGCTTAAAATATATAGCCATTTGATTCAGCTTCAATGCTTCCTCTGGCGTTGCTCCATGAATCAAGAACAGCACAGGCACTGGTGAATGCTGCAGTGGACTTCTCTTTAGGCCTCTCAAATACCGATAAGTGGCGGAAGGCACAATGATGGCATCAAAATTATGCTGACAGGCATTTACATACATACCCTTATACCATTTCTGCCGATTTCTCTCACGCTGAAAAGAGAGTAACAGCTTTTTTATGCCCTTAGCGCCCTGATAGGAAATTCCCTTTCCGGGTAAACGATGCACTGGTACCCCATAGTTCCATTTGAATTCATGCCCCTCAGGCACGTAAAACTCTACCGTATGTCCAAGGGAGGTTAATTCCTCCACCAACAGCCTATCAAAATCTATTTCATGTCCACCAGGAGTGACCACAGTTTCCATTATTGCAAATCGCATAATTACTCTTCCTTATCCATGTACATTAGCTTTAAATACTTAACCATTGTGTAAAATACGTGATTTACGGCAAAAATAAAGCCTAGCTTTCCTTCTCGAAATCCCTGCTGTAAAAAATAAAAACGTATAAAGGCAAAGGCAGGATGGAGAATAATATCCTTAAAGGATGCCCTTTTCCCGTCCTGATGCATTTTTTCTGCCATCATAGTGGTATATAAATTAAATTTTATATAATAAGCATTCCATTCTGTATAGGTATAGTGTTCCAATATTCCTGGCAACAAATGCACCTGCAAATCACCAATATCTGCATGCTCATGTACCACCCCTTGCCAATGGACATTTTTTGTTGGATACAAACGCAAGGAATAATCCGGCCCATGTCCACCATATTTCATCATCTGGCCAAAAACAATCTGATACCGTTTAATATTATAGGCAGCAGGAATATTTTGCTTCACTACATTTTGAATCCCTTCAACGGCGGCTTTCGTAATCCGCTCATCTGCATCCAAATAAAAAACCCAATCGGTATTTATCTGCTCCAAGGCAAAATTACGCTGACCAGCAAAGCCATCATCTCCCATAGGATGATAAATAAACCTAGCCCCAGCTTCCTTGACCAATTTTTCCGTATTATCCTGACTGCCAGAATCCACCACCAGAATGTCGTCTGCAAAAGAGGCGCTGGCAATACTATCCTTTATGTTTTTTTCTTCATTCTTGGTTAGTATTACAACTGCTAATGTTGCCATACTGTCACCTCTTATCTATCAATTTCTTCTGTGCACACCTTTTACTAGATTTTACCAATTTCCCATTTATATACCACAACACAATACCTGCATAAGGTATGTATCTTCCGTTATCATCTTTTATAGCTTTAGCAAATTTTCTCCAATCTTCATTTGTTGCAATTCTTTGTCCAATCTTCATTGATATTCGGTGCTTAAAAGCTGACAATGCCGTCTTTCTATTAGAAATCAAATATCCTTCTTTAGCATTAAGGTTTAATACATCATCCAAATCCTTTTTAAACTCTGCATTTGAGGAATCTATAAAACCATCACTACTATAGCTTATAGTATTTATATCACCCTGCCTCTGGGGATCAATATGCAATACTTGATTTCCTTTATGAGTATCACAGCTTTGTTTTCTTCTAGGCTCCCCCTCATTGCCCTTGCAAACCGCAAGTAAATTATTGTAATCAAGTTCATTGCTTGATGATCTAGCACAATAATGCTCTATTTTTACATTATTGCCTTTTTCATCAACACCAATCCGTCTCATACAATATGCACATACATATCCCTGTTCCTCCAACAAGGCATGCCGAAGTATATTCTTTACATCTGAGGGCATATCATCAAATCGTGCGCCTTCCTGTTGAGCATAGGTTACAAATTCCTTTGGGGGTGAATTTTTCTTTATTAGCAGCATTATTTCACATCTTTTCCAAATTAAGTGCTATCTGAGCTGATATAACATCCTGATCATCATCACCTAGACGTATACGAAGCTTATTAAGAAGATTTTCTGCCTCATCTAATTTTCCTGCATCTATAGCATCATCAATACCTGCTATATTCTCCAGAATATCCTCTGGACGCACCTTTGCCCCCATTAGCTCTTCCATAACTGCCTGAATATTTCTACCGTAGGTTTTACGCATAGGCGTATATACATCATGTTTGTCAATGACTCTAATCTGATCATTTGGTACATTAACCAATACACTTGGCGCATGAGTTGTAACTATAAACTGTACTTTCGGAAATACTCTGCATAAATCCTTCAATATATGTTTCTGCCAAGCCGGATGTAAATGCATATCTATTTCGTCTATCAGCACAACACCAGATGTTTTTTGTAATACTTCCTTTAACAAACCTGGATTTAATACTGCCATTCGATAGGCAATATCCGCAACTAGATTAAGAATTGTTCTTATACCATCACTCAAAAGATGTAGTGGCAAATATTCAACCTCATCATTTTCTGATATTGTTTGTATTTCCAACTCGCCATATTTAACACTATAACGGATACTAACACGTTTTGCCTCTGGAAATACCTCTCGATAACAATCCGCCATGGCACCTTCAACTACAGACAATTCTGGTATTTCTCTTTCTTCCTGCAGCCTTAGCATGGTCATTTTTGTAAACCAATCCAACATCATACGTTCATTTGCTGTAGGCAATAGACAATCCTGATAACCTTTCAGTCTTGATTCTGGGGATTTATCTCTGAATTTTTGTCTTTCTTGCTTTTTAGCCCACAATCTGCCTGTACCATAATATGCTATCACAGGCAATATAACCTTAGCATCCCCCTTGCGCACCCGCTCCTGCATGGATTTGGCATAATTGCTTATTTCCTTAGCTGTCTTTACAGTTGTTCTGCCCTTTGAACTATTGAGGCTGCGTTCCCACCACAAATCAGTGTTTTTATCGTTACCACTATCATAGGCTTCTGCTGTAATCACACTGGGAAATTGCTGCTCTCTATTGACCACACTCCCATTAAGATACATTCTATAATGCACATCATCTTGATGAATACTATTTCCAACTGCACCATCAATCGCATTTAAATAACTTCCTAAAGCTATGGAAACCCCATCTAGAACCGATGACTTTCCTGCCCCATTCCTGCCAACTAGTACATTACATTGAGGGTGAAAATCTACTTTCAAATCCTCAAAGCAGCGAAAATTATGTAGTTCTATGGATTTTATATACATATCTTCACCCCACCCTTATCTAATCTATATTTTCCCTTACACATGCCAGCAGGCTGCCGCCTGTATACAGCACTCCTTGAATACCAGCTTTTTCCCCGGCTTCTACATCTCTTGGGCTGTCGCCTACCATATAGGACTGGGCTGGCTCTATATTCATTTCCTGACAGGCCTGCAGCAGCATCCCAGGCTGAGGCTTGCGGCAGCTGCACTCCTTGGCGTATGCTGCCACCTTGCCCTGGGGATGATGAGGACAGTAATAGAAGGCATCAATAGGCTTTGCTCCCTGCCTTGCCAACTCCTCATTCATCCACTGATGAAGCCTCTGCACCTCAGCCTCGGTATAGTACCCTCTGGCCACCCCGCTTTGATTGGTAATGACCACCACCAGATACCCCTGCTGATGACAGTATTCTATGGCTTCCACTGCCTCCGGTGTCCACTGAAAATCCTCTGGCCGATAGAGATAATGCACATCCACATTCAAGGTGCCATCCCTATCAAAAAACACCGCTTTATTTACCATATTTAAAATATCCGCCATTGTCCAAGAAATCGCAATATTCCTTAACAGCGTCCTTCATATCGTAGAAGCCCTGATCATAACCTGCTTCCAACAACTTAGTCTTATCTGCCTCAGTAAAGCACTGATATTTGCCCTTCAGCACCTCTGGGAACTCTCTATATTCAATATGTCCCTGTCCCATAGCCTCAATAACAGCCTCTGCTACCTCATTATAAGAATGAGCATGACCGGTACCGCAGTTATAGATACCGCTTGGGCCCTGCTGCTGCCAGAACCAGAGATTTACCTTGACAACATCCTTGACATAGATAAAGTCACGACGATGCTCGCCATCACCATATTCACCATAGCCCTTGAACAGACGGCAAACGCCCTCTTTCTTTACCTGATGATACAGCTGGTAGAAAATAGAAGCCATATTGCCCTTGTGATGCTCCTGTGGCCCATAAACATTAAAATACTTCAAGCCTACAATCTGGCTCTGGGCATAAGGCATCTGCTGACGCACATAGCGATCAAAAAGCAGTTTGGAGAAGGCATATGGATTCAAAGCATCCTCGCACTCATCCCCCTCACGGAAGCCATTTTCACCACCGCCATAGGTGGAAGCAGAGGAAGCATAGAGGAAAGGAATCCTATGATCCATGCAGAAATGCAATACAGCCTTGGAATACTCATAGTTAGCCTGCATCATGTAGTTTACATCGTATTCCATAGTATCGGAGCAAGCTCCCTCATGGAAAACAACCTCTACATCACCACCATCAATATCCTCATGCAAAATAGCCTCAAGGAAATCGTCCTTGTACATATAATCCAGGAACTGCAAACCACGAAGATTGCGATAGCTCTGATTTTCCTTTTTGCGGTTATTCAAATCATCAACAATCAAAATATCCTTACGGCCCTGACGATTCAATTCCTTAACAATATTACTGCCGATAAAGCCGGCACCACCAGTTACAATAATCATTTGTCCTCATGCTCCTTTTTCGTCAAAACATTCTGCAATTCTGCATTGCTAACAGCATAGGTTCCCAGCTTGGCTACTACCACGCTGGCGGCCAAATTGGCTAAATATGCGGCCTCAACAGGCTTTAATCCACCGGCAATACCCAAGGCAAAAACAGAAATCACTGTATCACCTGCACCAGAGACATCAAATACCTCCTGAGCCTTGGTAGGAATATGTACAATTCCTTCCTCTGGCTGTATCAAGGACACACCATGTTCGGAACGGGTAGCCAATACATTGTGGATAAAATACTCGTCTATAACATACTGAGCGGCCTGCTCAATGTATTCATCTCTATTGCGAATAGGACTTGGCTGTACGGCATTCAGCTCCTTGAAGTTTGGCGTAATATAATCCGCACCGCCGTATTTATCCCATTCTACACCCTTTGGATCCACAAACACCGGCACCGCCATATCTCGACAGGCTTGAATAACACTGGTGCACACCTCATCGGTGCAGGCTCCCTTGCCATAATCTGAAAGGATTACCGCATCCAGTCCCTGCTGCAGCATATGCTCCACATAATCTATTAAACGCTGAGCATACTGCTCTCCTACTGGCTCTGTATCCTCAAAATCCAGTCGCAGCATCTGCTGATGCCCACCAATAACCCTTAGCTTGGTAGTAGTAGGAGCATCCCGATGAATAATGCCCTTGTAATCAATCCCTCTGGAGGTAAATTTGTCCATCAAGGTCTGACAGTGATAATCATTGCCTACAAAACCAGCAATATAGGTTTTGCACCCCAGCAAAGCCAGATTGTGAGCCACATTGGCACTGCCGCCCATAGTATCCTCAATGCGCAGGACATGATTAATAGGCACCGGTGCCTCTGGAGAAATTCGGCTAACCTCTCCATAGTAATATCTATCCAGCATTACATCTCCCACTACCAGAATTCTGGTCTTGGAAATGCCATTAAGCACAAAATCCAACAGCTTATCCTTATGTACAGTCATATTATTCTTCCCTTCACAGACTGGCCTCTACCACTCTGCACGCATAATTACCATATTCCACTGACATTTTGCCAGCCATCTTACCATATTTATTCAACAGCTCCCACACATATTTCATAACCAGCTCCGGGGTAATCTTTTTCATACAAGCCAGATTAGCCTCCCCAGCGTGAGGACATTGATGTATGCCACAAGGGTGACAGCTAACTGGCGCCTTGATGAGCACATCCCGGCCATCATAGGGATAAAATCCCGGCACTGGAGATGCCCCAAACATAGTTACCACTGGCACATGTTGAGATACCCCTACATGCATAGGGCCAGAATCTGTGGTCAGAAACAGGGCACACTTCCGCAATAAGGCTCCCAGCTCCGCTAGGGATACCTTCCCTGTAAATACCTTGATAAGGGGGCTATTCCCCTGCTTCATCAATTTGCGGCATTTGTCCACCATCTCAATATCCATTGAGCCACCAAAGAAAGCCACAGCATAGCCTTTCTCAATCAGCTCATCTGCACATTGAGCAAAATAGCTGTCCAGCCATCTTTTAGTTTCCCAGCTGGCGCCAATATTAAAGGCTACCACCTGCTGATCTGGGGCAAAATTCTCCTGCCAGAGCTTTTCTGCTTTCTCCACAGCCTCCTGAGGCAGCCACATTTCCAAGCCGCCATCGTCGATTTTTTTCACCCCTACAGCCTGCTTCAACACCTCCAAATGAGCATGAACCTGATGCTTCCAGCCAGGCACATAGCGATGGGGTGGCAACAAGCCCCAAGGCCCTCGGCCTATATGATGGGCCACAGAAGGATTCTGCATAACATTATCAAAAAACAGTCCAAAGCCCGGCTTGGCATAGCCTACAATGGTATCAGCACCACTAAAGGCCGCAATGGCTGAAGCTCGTTCGTTACGATGAAGATTGATAACCAAATCAAAATGCCTTTTGCGGATTTCCCCAATATATTTAATAAAATTGGTCAGCTTATCGTCCTTACCCTTTTTGTCAATCAAAAGGCATTCATCAATATGCTTGTTACAGCGCACCAAATCCGCCAGCTTTTTGTCTACCAAAATAGATATTTTAGCCTGAGGATAATTGGCACGGAGAGTTCTCAATACCGGCGTAGCCAGCATCAAATCCCCTATATGCATCAGGTTGATTACCAGAATATTTTTATAATTTCTCATTACTGCGCCATCACCTTCTCCAAAGCCTGCCATACCTGCTCCAGCTTAATCAGCTCCATGCACCTGTTGTTGCTGCACTCACCCTTGCCCCAGCAAGGAGAACATTCCTCGCCTCTATATACAACCTGGCTGTTGCTGTTGCAAGGCCCCCAAACAACTGGATCTGTAGGGCCGAATACCGCCACAGTAGGGCATTGCACTGCCTGAGCCATGTGCATAGGGCCAGTATCTACAGAAATCATGGCTCTGGCTCTCTGCAAAAACACCGCCAGCTCTGGTAGATTCAGCGTCCCGGCCAAAACCCGCCCTGCTGGCAGTCGTCCAGCCTTGGCCATAACCTCCAAAACAGTTTTCTCCCCCGGGCCGCCAATTAAATATACCGGCTTTTCTTCCTCCAATTTTCTTATCAGCTGCAAAGCCAAAGGCAGGGGTAAATTCTTTCTTTCATAGCTTCCCATAGGGCAAATAACAAAATACTCACCCTTATCTGCCAAGGACAGCTCTTGAGCTTTGACCTCAAAGGAAGCAATATTCTCCTGAGAAGGAGCCAAAGCCAAGCTATAATCCTCTGTGGTAAGGCCCCAAGGCTTTAATACTTCCAAATGATTTTTGGCTTCATACTTGATACCTTCACGCATATGGCTAGCCGCCCAGGTCAGAAACCAGCCGGCATGCTGAGCATCATAGCCCAGTCGATAAGGAATCCCTGCCAGCCTGGCTACCGCAGCCCCCCGCAGGGCAAAATTCATGCAGATAGCCAAATCAAACTTCTCCTGCCGCAGCTCCTGAGCCATTTTCCACATACCGCCCAGTCCCTGATGAAGTCCCTTTTTGTCATAAACTATGGCCTTATCAATAGCAGGCAGCATTTCTGCCACCGGCTTGGTCAAAGGCACTGTCAGCATAGAAATTTCTGCCTGGGGCCATCTTTGACGCACTGTTCGAGTCAAAGGCCCTGCCAATATCACATCTCCGATAAAGGCCAAATCTATAATCAATATTTTTTTGATATTTAATTTATTTATATCTGGCATAAAAACTCCTATCCCAAATATGGCTTCAGCTTTTCCTCCACCATAGCTGGCGTAATCCTATCCAGACAGTCAAAACCCTTTGGACAGGCTCTTTTCCAGCAATACTTACAGCTTCGAGGCACCTCTATGGCATTCTCTAGCTGACCATAAGGGCCATTTCGATTAGCATCAGTAGGGCCCATAACCATAATAGTAGGGGTTCCCAAACCAGCAGAAAGATGTACCGGCCCTGTATCGCCACCTACTGTAGCCTTAGCTTCCTTAATCACATAAGCCAGCTGCCGCAAGGTAGTTTTGCCTACCATATTCACAGGTGGAAATTCTGTTGCCCGGCTAATATCCTCCACCAGCTGTTCATCCAGAGCACCACCACCGATAATCACCGGCAAATATCCCTGCTCTGATAGCCAGTCTGACAGCTTAGCATAATAGGCCACTGGCCACCGTTTATTGGGCCAATTAGCCCCTACTGCCAGCACCACATAGGGAACATCCCCCTTACAGCCTGCTGCATAGAGATAGCTTCTGGCCATCTTCCCATCCTCTGGGGTAATATTAATAGGAAATTCTACCTTATCAACACCACAGCCCAAAGCTCTGGCCACATCCAAATATCTTTCTACTATATGCCCCTGAGCATTAGGCCCCACTACTGGACGAGATATTTTATCGCTTAGCTCCCGCATATTGCAGGTTCCCAACTTTACAGGCGCCTTGGAGCACCAAGCAATAGCTGCTGATTTAAACAACCCCTGCAAATCAAGAACCGCATCATATTTGTGCTGATTCAGCTTTTCTCTAAAGGGGCCAAAATTTTCCCAAAAGCCTGCCAGGCTTTTGAACTTTTTCTTCTCAAAAACTATAATCTCATCAATGTAGGGATTACCCTCCAGCAGATTATAGGCAGGAGGCTCCACTACCCAGGTTACCCTTGCCTCTGGATAGGCTTCCTTCAAAGCATAGGAAACCGGCAGGGCATGGATTACATCCCCTATGGCACTTAGCTTAACCACCAATACACTTTTGATATTCATCCCATAACTCCCTTATACTATAGCCCCATTAGAACTGTTCATATACTCAATCCTACAGCTGTTTTATTTTTGTCCCTGTATTTTGGCAATAACATTGGTGGTAGATCGTCCTGCCACCAACTGTACCAGCTCTACCTGACCACCATAGCCCAGAACAATCTGTCCCTCTGGCAAAGTTTCAATGGTATAATCTCCACCCTTCACATATACATCAGGGTGAACCTGCTGAATCAAAGCCTCTGCCGTAGGCTCATCAAAGAATACCACATAGTCTACAGACTTTAAGGCTCCCACAACCTCTGCTCTATCCAGCTCATTGTTAATGGGGCGTTCCGGCCCCTTAAGGTGGCGCACGGAAGCATCTGTATTCAACCCCAGCACCAAGCAGTCCCCATAGGAACGAGCTTGCTGCAAATATCTCACATGACCAGCATGGAGAATGTCAAAACAGCCGTTGGTAAATACCACCTTCTGACCGCCATCCCGCAAAACCTGACAGAAATCAGCGATTTTACTTCTATCTACAATCATCCTTCTATCTCCACTATTTAATGGTAAAAAATCTTATGCTTCATAGCCTAGCTGACGGAACCGCGCCTCCAGCTCCTGGGCATAAACCACAGAGGTACCCATTTTGCGCACAGCAATCCCCGAAGCCTCATTGCTAAGCTGACAAGCCAGTAATGGCTCCAATCCAGCAGCCAGGCCAAGAATTACTGTAGCTACACAGGTATCACCAGCACCAGAAACATCATAAACCTCACTTTTGTCTGTTACAGGGATATGGCTCACCAAAATATCCCTATCCTGATAGCTAATCAGTTCCTGTACCACAGACAGCCTGCCAGTCTGACGCTTTACCACCAATTTAACTGTCAATCCTTCTCTAAACTGACCAGCCTCCCCAGAGCCTGAAACTTCCTGAGATTTTAAGTAGTCTGCTGCCTCCTGAGGAGATATTATCTGGAACAGACTCATGCCATCCTCACCTCTGGTAATCAAAGCTCCCTTGGCGGACATCTTTACCAACAGCTCACAACCTCCCTGCACCAGCTCTTCTTCGGTAGCCAAATCCCGGCCAATAGCTGCTGACAGCTCCGCATCATTCTGTTTGATATAATCTACAGTTTTAAACCGGAGAATATCATAGCGTGAATCCACAATAGTAGGAATATTATGCTCCTGACAATAGGCAAAAATCTGTCCTAACAGCTTGTCCGTAATGGTGCCGCTGCCATAGTCGCTAAGCACCACCCCCTTGACCTGTGGCAATACCTGCTTTAGATATTTCTCCAGCTGCTGCTCCTGAGCTTTGCCCATAGGCTCCTTGGACTCCTTGTCCACCCGCACAATCTGCTGGCTCACAGTGGTCCTGCCTCCTGCCACAATTCTGGTTTTGGAAATTGTAGACCTATTGGCATCCTTAATAAAGCCTGATACATCCACAGACTTTTCCTGCAAAATACCAGACAAACCCTTGGCAGCATTATCATCTCCCACCAAGCCGGCGGCAAATATTCTGCCACCTAGAGTAGCACCATTATTAATAACGTTGGCTGCACCACCAGCCACGATTTTTTCTGTTGACTGCTCCAACACCAAGACCGGTGCCTCTCGTGAAATTCTAGCAATGGTACCATAGAGATAGATATCTGCTATCATGTCTCCCAACACCAGTACCGGCTGTCCAGACAGCTTCTCAATTGCCTCCAATGGTGTCATCTACATACATCCTTCCCATATTACCACGGTGAGAACTGGGCCGTTACCTTAATCTGATCCCGCTTCTCACGATAGCGAACTATCAGCTCTGCACAATGCATATTGTGGTACCAATAGTAATCTGTATCCATCAGCTTGTTGGTTTCTCCATCAAAGGCCCAGCCTATAACAACGCGATCCTTTGGACTAAAGCTATAGCTAAAGCCTGCTGTAACCTTTTCAGAATAGCTATCCAAATCAAAATCAAAGACACTGTTCTGGCTGTTACTCTTGCTAAAATGGTAGCCCAGATAGGTAGTCCATCTATCGTCAAACTCCTTCAAGGCAGTAACATCGTAACCCATACCGCTGACTCTGCTGTGGTCATAGGTTTCATCGGTAATGGAATAGTTAATACTTGGATAAACATACCAAGTGCCAAGGCGAATTGGATCTATACCCAGCTTGGCATAATAGTAGGTATGAATGGAATGTCTGCCATCCTGCTCCCAGGCACCATGCTCATAGGCAAGGCTATAATTAAATGGAGTCTTGCCGATTTTAGCCCCATAATCCCACCTCAAAGTAGGAGCCTTGTGAATCCATTTGCCATCGCTATCCTCAAAAAAACCAGTCCGCAGAGCAAAATCACCAAACCCCTTGGTATTATACAAAAATCCACCATGAGTCTTTACCTTGCTGCGCTGAGAAATAAAGAAATCGCCATAAGCCCTTACATTATCTGTTATAGGATAATAAAGGGTATCCTTGATGCCAAAGCCATTATCACTATCATAGGAAGCCTTTGGCATATATATGCCCTTTTCTCCTTCCTTGCTTACCTGCTTAGGCACAGAATATACAGGAATACTGCCCAGCCAATAGCTAACCCCATAGGAAATTGTCTGAATACCTGGATAGTATTCAATCTTTTTGGCTGTCATTTTGTAATCTGGATTTTTGGCGCTGCATTTGGTAGCACTAGCATCAAAAAGCACAATCTTATCTGGATACATTTCAATGCGCTTGGCTTTGACAAACTGATGGTCAATCTTGCCCTGGGCATTTTCCATCTTGCCCTCTTCCTTGCCCCAGTTATACTGTGTCTTGTAGCCATTCAAAATAATCCTGGCCTGAGCATCTGTCAGCTGCAGCATATAGGCCTTATCCGGCACATCCACATCCTGCTTTTGCAGATTACCATTAGCTTCCTCCGTAATAAAACGGCGCTTATCCAAGGAGGTCATTACCACATTGCCCTTGACCTGAAAATCTCCCGTGTTTTCATCATAGAAAAGCTCATCACCTTCTACAGCCACCGGTACATTCTTGGTTGGATCCAATGGCTCCCGCAGATGCTCCTTCATTTCATATGCATCCTTCAAAAGTTTTTTCTGATCCTCATTAAGACGATTTTCCCGCTCAGCACGACGACGATTTTCCACATAATCAAGGATATCTGCATCTGTATCACTTTCGCTATTGTATACAGCCTCCGCTGTAGGTATAGGCAGAGGCAAATCGCTAGTCCCCCACAGGGAAACCAGGCTCAAACCAGCAACTATACTGCAAATTTTTCTTGTATTTTTCAGCATTAAATTTCACTCCGAAATTTTTCCTAATAAAAAAACATACTCCCTTCTATAATACCTCATTCAATATTGAAATACAAGATTTTCCCGCCATTCCTAAGGTCTTTCCAAAAGTAGGGTACTTTTGTCACTTTATTTTTATTACTTTTGTGCATAGATTTACCTCAAAAAATCATTGCTACCACCCTTGATTTGATGTATCATTTTAGTAGGGGTAAAATAGGCTGATATGTTATCACCTATCAGCCTTTCAGATTTAAATGCGTATATCAAAATCAATTAAGGGGTGTTTTTATGTCAACCAGATCTTATGCTGCCATTTTTACAGGGGCAGGTGTTCTCGCCATCCTGATTTCCCTAGCTGGACTGGCTTCCATCCTGCCATCAGCTTTTACCAGTATTTTCCTGCTTATTGCCGGCATACTTCTTATTGCTGTCAAAAAACTTACAGGAGAAGCAGATATACCTGCACCTGCTCAGATTCCTCCTGCTGACAGATTGCAGCCAGTCTCTGCTCCCAGCAGTGATTTTATGCAGAAAATGACCAAGATTTCTCAGCAGATATCAGCTTCTTCTCAGGAGCTAACCTCCAGTGCCAGCCAATCTGCCGACAGTGCTGCTCATATTGCAGAGCATATGACAGGAGTAACTCAGGGCATGGAGGAACAGGTAACCGAGCTGCAGAACTCCATGGATTCCTTGAACAATATTTTTGAGGATATTATTAATGTAAACAATCAGGTAGATACGGTACAGCAATTCTCTGAAGAAATGACTTCTGCTGCCCACGATGGTTCTGAATTGATGAAGAAAGCCATTGATATTATGAGTGGTATTGAAAGCAGTGTCCAAACCTCCGCTGACATGGTAAATCAGCTGGGAGAACAGTCCGAAGCCATTGGCCACATTGTAGAATCTGTTTCTGCCATTGCTGACCAGACCAATCTGTTGGCTCTCAATGCTGCCATTGAGGCTGCCAGAGCCGGAGAAGCTGGCAAGGGCTTTGCCGTAGTTGCCGAGGAGGTTCGCAAGCTGGCAGGAGAATCTCAGGAGGCCGCCAAGCATATCAAGGAAAATATTACCTCCATTCAGAGCGCCACAACCCAGACTGTTCAAGCAATGCAGCAGGGTACAACTCAGGTAGCAAATGGTACTGAATCTGTTCGTCAGGTAGGCACACATTTCGCTGATATTATTAAGCAGATTGATTCCATCAAGGGACAGATTGAAGGCATTAAGACCTCTGTGGATGTGGTATCTCAGGGAGCCGAAAAAATCGTTTTCTCTATGGACAATATGGATCAAAGCTGTCAAAAAATCGACACCAATACCAAAGAAATCAATGGCCTGGCTCAGCAGCAATCTGCGGCCAATGAAGAAATTGCCGCCTCTGCCGCATCCTTAGCAGATTTGGCAGCCGATATGGAAACTACCCTCCGCTCCCAAAATAAATAAACTATGAACATAAAAAATACTGGTACAAGCTTCCCTTGCGAAGTCTGTACCAGTATTTTTATTTTACATTTTTAGCAATGGACTGTTTCTCTGCCACTTTCCACTGCTTCCTCAGCAATTTCCTCCAGAGATTTCTTCCGGCTTTCTACACCGAGGCCCATAACCACAGCAGATACTACCACAAAGACACCAGCAAACAGCATAAAGATACTTGCACTGCCCATCTGGCCGCCAATCAGCATCCCCACCATAGCAGGAGCGATCATGCTTCCGATACGGCCAAAGCCAGCAGCATAGCCACTGCCCAGAGCACGAATAGCAGTAGGATACAATTCTGGAGTATAGGTATAAAGCACACCCCAGGCCCCCAGGTTGAAAAAGGACATAGCTGCCCCCCAAGCCAACAGCTCTGTGGAACCAGTTGCATTACCAAAGAAATAGCTAGCCACGCCGCTTATCAGCAGAAACAGGGACAGGGTATATTTACGACCAATAACATCTACCAGCCAAGCTGCACAATAATAGCCAGGCAACTGAGCCAAGGTCATAATCAGCACATATTCAAAGGTCTTAACTACAGTAAACCCCTGCTGAAACACAATAGATGGCAGCCACATAAAGATACCATAATAGCTGAAGTTAATACCAAACCAAGCCACCCACAGCATAGCAGTACGACGAGCAAAGGTGCCAGACCACAGGGTGCTCAACTTAGGTGCTGCAGCATGCTCAGTGCCCTTCTCCACTTCACTAAGCTCCTCTGCAAAAGGCTCGCTTTGCACATTCAGCTTTTCCTCCAGCATCAGCACAATCTTCTGAGCCTCGCCAATTTTGCCACGAGAGATAAGGTATCTTACAGACTCAGGCATATGCAAGCGAATCATAAATACATACAAAGCAGGCAATGCACCAATAAAGAAAGCAACCTGCCAGCCATATTGAGGAATCAGCAGATAAGCAATGCAGGCAGCTGCCAACCAGCCCAAGCCCCAGAAGCTTTCCAAGAGAACAATAAACCGTCCCCGCAATTTGGTAGGAGCATATTCAGTCATCAGGGTAGCTGCTACTGGCAGCTCACCCCCTAGGCCAAAGCCAACTAGGAAGCGGAACAGCATCAAGGATTCATAGTTCCAGGACAAGGCACAGGCACCTGTAGCCAAGCTGTAAAGAATAACCGTCAAGGAAAATACCAGCTTACGACCAACTCTATCAGCAATAGTACCAGATATAACCGCACCTAAAGCCATACCAATAAAGCCTACACTGCCAATCCAACCCATCTGTTCTGGATGCAAGCCCCACTCCTTGGACAAAATAGGCAGAACAAAGGAAATCAAGCCCGTATCCATGGCATCAAACAACCAGCCCAGACCGGTTACCGCCAACAGCTTATAATGAAAAGAGCCAACAGGCAGCTTTTCCAATCTTTCTAAAAGCACAAAAATTCCTCCTAAAAGAAAACCAAAAAATTACCATTCTGTTTTTGCACATGACAAGACACATACAAATACAGTGGCTTTATTGTACAACTATTTGCCAAAATTGGCAACAAAAAACTGCACACAAGCTCATAAAGAGTTGCGTGCAGTCTTTTATCTTTTATTTAACTGCTTTTCTTACATATACTCTGGCCGCCTTATAGTCTGCCAGCAGCTTCCATTCCGAAGTGTCAAAATCCTTTTCAAAGGAATCAAAACGACGGTTGTTAAGTATCAGGTACACATTCTTATCCTTTGGCAATTCCTCAAAGGATATAAACGGCATAACGTTTTTGGCATTCCAGCTTTTGCCATCTGGCAGCATTCCTGGTATAGACTCTGCATGCTCCAATCTATAAACCATTTTCTGCCCATAAAAAACAATAGAGGTTTTGTAATCTCCGTAGCTTACTACCAAATCATCATCCTTAACCACATCCTTATAGGCTGCAGCTATATTCTTCCCAGAGTACCCCTCATCGGAACAAGCAGGAATAGCCAAAGCAAAGGTCAGGATACCATATACTACAATGGCGCCTATAACAGTACGCTTTACCAACACCTCTCGCTGATAAAGGTATCTGGCCATGAGAATGGCAATAGGCAGCAAGGCTGGCAGTGTATAGGTGGTATATTTGGTAGCCATGCACTGATAAAAAACATTTACCACCAAGGCCCAGGTCAGCAAAAAGCCTGTAGTCATATCAATTTCTGGCAACCGCTGCCTCTTTACAGCCTTGATAATAGCTGCAGGCAAAGTCCAACACCAAGGCAAACAGCCCGCAAAGAAAATCATGGTATAATACCACCACACATCCCAGCGAGGATGCTCTGACTGAGTGGCCCGCAGGAAATTGTGCACCCCAAGGAAATTATTAATAAAATCCATACCATGAATGGTGTACATCATATAGTACCAGCTGCCAGCTACCAAGGCATATAGCACTAACCCCGTAGGCAGGCGCAGATACAGGAACTCCTTAAAATCCCGTCTGATACACAAAAAAACTGTCAGCACAAAGCCTGGCAGCAAAAGGCCAATAGGCCCCTTATCCAAGGTGGCCAATCCAGCAAAAAGATAACAGAGATAATAGTAGTTTCTCTGTCCCCTGCGATAACCCCAGAAAAAGAATATCAGCACTGCATTAAAAAACACAAACAAAGTTAAATCCGTAATAACAGTCTTAGACAGCAGCCAATACTCAAAGCAGGTGCCCAAAATACCTGCTGCCATTAAGCCAGTTTTACGGTCATAAAGCTTTCGGGCAAAGCCATAGGTCATCATCAAACCAAGAACACCAAAAACTCCCGGGAAAAAGCGGGAGGCAAATTCATTTACTCCCATCAGCTTATAGGCTGCAATCAGCTCCCAGTAGAAAAAGGCTGGCTTGTCATACCAATAATTGCCATAAATACGAGGTGAAATATAATCCCCAGACCGAAGCATCTCCACCGCAGTCAGCGTGTAGTTAGACTCTACAGGATCCGTAATGGCAATTGCCCAATTCCCCAGCATAAAAAGCAAAAAGCCTACAATACCTATGGTCAGCAAATCCTTCTTTACAGTTGTCATTTCAAGCTCCCTTCCCAGCTTATTCATCTACCCGGCGAATATCTGCCCCCAGCATTACCAGCTTGGAAACCAGATTATCATAACCTCTATCAATATGATGAATATAGCCAATCTGAGTCTCGCCCTCAGCCACCAGTCCTGCCAAAACCATAGCTGCGCCAGCTCTCAGATCTGTAGCCTTAACGCCACAGCCATGAAGCTTATCCACGCCCTCTATCAAGGAAGTGCGTCCATCTATACGAATATTAGCCCCCATCCGCTTCAGCTCATCCACATGCATAAAGCGATTCTCAAAAACAGTCTCTGTTACCCGGCCTAGCCCATCGGAAACAGCCAGCATAGCCATAAACTGAGCCTGCATATCTGTGGGGAAGCCTGGATATGGCAGGGTTTTAATATCTACAGCCTTGGTACGGCGGTCACATACCACTCTGATGCCATCAATATTTTCCTCAATAGTAACCCCAGCCTCTTTCAGCTTGGCAATTACCGGCTTCAAATGCTCACTAATGGCATTCTCGATATATACATCCCCTCTGGTCATAGCTGCTGCCACCATATAGGTACCAGCCTCAATGCGATCTGGAATAATAGTATAATTGCGGCCAGTCAAACGCTGTACGCCCTCGATCTTGATAACATTGGTACCAGCACCACGGACTCTGGCTCCCATAACATTAAGGTAATTAGCCAGGTCGATAATCTCCGGCTCCTGAGCTGGATTTTCAATAACAGTAGTACCCTCAGCCATAGAAGCAGCCATCATAATATTCTCAGTGGCTCCTACACTTGGGAAATCCAAATAAATCCGAGCACCCTTCAAACCATTAGGGGTGGCAGCCTCAATATAGCCGTGGCCAATATCAATCTTAGCACCCAAAGCCTCAAAGCCCTTAAGATGCAAATCGATCGGACGAGTACCAATAGCACAGCCACCAGGAAGAGAAATCCTTATCTTGCCACAGCGAGCCAGCATTGGGCCAATAATAAGGAAAGAAGCCCGCATCTTCCGCACCAAATCATAAGGAGCCTCACAGCTGGTAATCTCCGAACTATCCACCAGCAAGGTGTTTTTATCAGCATCAAACTCAACCTTTACACCTAACTGCTCCAATACCGCACTAAGGGTATGCACATCGTCCAGAGCTGGAACCTCCTCCAGCTTGCTAGGTGAATCCTGTCCCAGCAGGGCTGCCGCTATAATAGGCAATACCGCATTCTTTGCACCACTAATTTTTACCCGGCCACGCAGCTCCTTGCCGCCATTTATAATCAACTTTTCCATTAAGTAAAATTTCCTCCTAAATTAAAGACATACTTCCAAAAAGTATCACACTTCAGTTTATCATTTCTATTAAATTACTGCAAGCAATATTGTATATCACCAACAATCTGATAAATTCTGCAATATTTTGACTGATTTTGAAAGAATGTGCTTGATTTTGCTTTTATGTGATGATATTATATAGTTACAGAAAAGAGATGCACAATCATGAATGAAATTTTATTGTAGAAAGGGGATGGGTAGTGATTGCTTACAGAGGAAAGATATGCTTCTATCATGCAGACCTTGGACAAGCATAAAACCGCCACTGTCAGTCAGCTAGCAGATAATCTGCATGTATCCGAGTCCACCATCCGTCGGGATTTGATAGCTCTGGATCGCATGGGCAAGCTGTGCAAGGTTCATGGCGGTGCCACTATTAATAACAATAACAGCTATCTAACCTTGGAGGAGGATGTTCTTACCAAGCAGGATTTGCACAATCAGGAAAAAACCTTGATTGCCAAATACGCTGCTACCCTGATAGGCCCAGAAGATTTTGTTTATCTGGATGCTGGTACTACCACCTATCAGATGCTGGACTACTTGGGCCACACAGCAGGAAGTGTAACTTATGTAACCAATGGCGTTCAACATGCATCCCGCCTGGCTGCTATGGGCTGCAAGGTTTATCTCCCCGGAGGCAGGCTCAAGGCCAATACTCAGGCTGTAATCGGCACTGAGGCCATTCGCAGTATTTCTAATTACAATTTTACCAAAGGCTTCTTCGGAGCCAACGGTATTAGCACTACGGCAGGCTTCTCCACGCCTGATTTCAGCGAAGGAAATGTGAAAACAGAAGCCATTCATCATTGTCAAAAATGTTTTATTCTGGCAGACAGCTCCAAATTCAAAAAGGTATTTCCTGTTACCTTTGCTAGTATTCAGGAAGCCAACATTATTACGGATATGCTGCCAGATACCAAATATAGCAAGTTAACCAATGTTTATGAAGCAGGTGAAAGAAAATGATTTATACAGTAACCTTCAATCCAGCCTTGGATTACATTGTCCGCTTAGACAGCTTTACCGCTGGAGAAATCAATAGAGTTAAATACGAGCAGGTTCTAGGAGGAGGCAAGGGTATTAACGTATCCATTGTCTTGAAAAATCTGGGCCATGACAGCACTGCCTTAGGCTTCCTAGCAGGCTTTACCGGCAAGGAAATCATCCGCCAGTTGGATGGCTTTGGCTGCCAAAGCGACTTCGTAGAACTGCCAGAAGGCTTCTCCCGCATTAATGTAAAGGTTAAGTCTGAAACCGAAACCGAAATCAATGGTCAGGGACCTAGAATTACCCCAGAGGCTCAGGCAGAGCTTTTTGCCAAGCTGGACAAGCTTCAGGCCGGAGATACCCTGGTTCTGGCCGGCAGTATCCCCAATACCCTGCCAGATGATATCTATCAGCGTATTATGAGCCGTCTGGAAGGACGGAATATCAACATTGTAGTAGATGCCACCAAGCAGCTTCTTTTGAAGGTGCTGCCCTACAAGCCATTTTTAATAAAGCCAAACAACCATGAATTAGGTGAAATGTTCGGCGTTGTTCTCAAGACCAAGGACGAAATTATCACCCACGCCAAAAAGCTGCAGAAAATGGGGGCCCGCAATGTACTTATTTCCATGGCTGGTGACGGCGCCCTGCTGCTAACTGAGGAAGGAACAGTCTACGAAAGTGCTGCTCCAAAGGGAACCTTGGTTAACTCCGTAGGTGCTGGAGATTCTATGGTAGCAGGCTTTATCTGCGGTTACAAGGAAACAGGCTCCCTGGAGGAAGCTTTTTACATGGGTGTAGCAACTGGCTCCGCCTCCGCCTTTTCCGAAAACCTGGCCACTAGAGCAGAAGCAGATGCTCTGCTAAAAACTATACACTAAAAGTGGTTAATATTTGAAGGAACCGGAGGGAAGCCGGTATCCAGAAAGGAAGAAATTATGCGTATTAGGGATTTATTAAGCAAGGAAAGCATTCATTTTTGCTGCTCCTGCCAGCAAAAATGAAATCATCAGCCAACTGGTTGATTTGATGGACAAGTCTGGCAAGATTGCCAACAAGGAACAGTATCTTAAGGATGTTCTGGCTCGTGAGGACTCTGGCACCACTGGCCTTGGGGATGGCATTGCCACTCCTCATGCCAAAAGCTCTGGTGTGAAGGAAGCTGGTTTGGCTGCTATTACCGTACCTGCTGGTACTGATTTTGATTCTATGGATGGTCTGCCATCCCGTCTGTTTTTCCTGATTGCCGCACCTGCCAACTCCAATGATACTCATTTGGAGCTTCTCAGCAAGCTGGCTGCCATGCTGATGGATCCAGACTTTGCCAATGCTTTGGTAGATGCCAAAACCGTAGATGAATTCTTTGCCCTGATTGATGCCAAAGAAAAGGGCGAAACCATCAATACTACCGCTCCTGCCGCTCCAGAGGTAGATAGCACTCACAAAATTCTGGCTGTAACTGCCTGCCCTACCGGCATTGCCCATACCTTTATGGCTGCTGAGTCCCTGGAACAGCATGCCAAGAAGCGGGGCATCTGGATTAAGGTAGAAACCAACGGCTCCGGCGGTGCCAAGAATGTACTGACTCAGCAGGAAATCAAGGAAGCAGATTGCATCATTATTGCTGCTGATAAAAATGTAGAAATGGCTCGCTTTGATGGCAAGCCTGTTATCAAAACCAAGGTTGCCAACGGTATCAACAAAGCCGATGAACTTTTGGACAAGGCCCTTAGCGGCCAGGCTCCTATCTACCATCATGCTGGTGGTGCTGCAGCCTCCACTGCAGATGAGGGAGATAACGAGAGCGTTGGCCGTCAGATTTACAAGCATCTGATGAACGGTGTATCTCATATGCTGCCATTCGTTATCGGCGGTGGTATTCTTATCGCCTTGGCCTTCCTCTTTGATACCTTTGATCCAGCCAACCCAGGCAACTTCGGCTCCAATACTCCATTAGCCAAGTTCTTCAAGGATGTAGGCGGTGCCTCCTTTGGCTTTATGCTGCCAATCCTGTCTGGCTTTATTTCCATGAGCATTGCTGACCGTCCAGGTCTGGCTGTAGGCTTCGTAGGTGGTGCTATGGCAGCCTCTGGCGGCTCCGGCTTCTTAGGTGCCCTGCTGGCTGGTTTTGCCGGTGGTTATATCGTTATTCTTCTGCGCAAGGTATTTAGCTGTCTGCCAGCTTCTTTGGAGGGCATCAAGCCTGTACTTATTTTCCCAGTATTAGGTATCTTCCTTATGGGCCTTCTGATGCAGTTTATTATTACTCCTCCTGTAGCTGGTATTAACGAATGGCTGATTGATACCCTGAAAGGTATGGACACCAGCTCCCGTGTCATGGTTGGCCTGATTATGGGCGGTATGATGTCTGTAGATATGGGCGGCCCTGTAAACAAGGCAGCCTATGTAACCGGTACCGGCCTGCTGGCGGGTGGCGAGTTCGGTGTTATGGCAGCTGTTATGGCTGGTGGTATGGTTCCTCCAATTGCCATTGCTCTCTGCACCATGCTCTTTGGCAACCGCTTTACTGAAAGCGAGCGCAAATCTGGTATCACTACCTTTATCATGGGCCTGTCCTTCATTTCTGAGGGCGCAATTCCATTTGCTGCCGCAGATCCAATCAGAGTAATCCCATCTATGGTAGCCGGCTCTGCTGTTGCTGGTGCCCTGTCTATGGCCTTTGACTGCACTCTGAGAGCACCTCATGGCGGTATCTTCGTAGTACCTACCATTGGCAATCCGCTGATGTATCTGGCTGCTATCGCCGTTGGTTCTCTGGTTGGCTGCTTCATTCTGGGCATGCTGAAAAAGCCAGCGAACAAATAATTTTGCCCTTCCATAATTCCAATTATTCCTATACAAAAAGAATCTCCCTTACTGCGGCAACGCACTGGGGAGATTCTTTTTTATTCTCTAAATAAAATATTCTATACAGCAAAAAGCCGTCCCTGAAATTCAGGGACGACTCCTTGTGTTAATGTTAAGTTAGGTTGATATTTATCTTTTTCATATCCATATTTTCAAGACAATTTCTGCCAGATGGTCATTACCACATACACTACGCCAGAGGCGATTAATGGCCCTACTGGAATACCCCGAAAGAAGAATACACCTATCATAGTACCGATAATCAAGGCTGTAGCCACCTCTGGCGAGGCTTTCATATAATCTACTCCCAGATAGCCAAAAATTGCCACACCGGCACCTACAATCAAGGAAACAATGCCTACTGGACTCTGGAAGCAATGCAGGATATCCGCCCAGGTAATCTTCCCTGTGGCAATAGGCACAAAAATCGCCGCCGTCAGCAAAATAATCCCCCAGGTAATGCCCTTGTCACCCAATACATCTATAACCTGATTCAGCCCCAACACCTTCAGCAAGATAACTGCTCCAGCCGCATAGGCCACCGACATATTATGTCCCACTACGCCACAAATCAAAATTGCCAGCATAATTATATATTCCTGTCCCACTTATATACAGCGCCTCATTTCTTCACAATCCAAAAACTTCTTTGCTTACATACAAAAAAATGCTGTAATGAAAACAAGAGGAGCACCGATAGACGGTTGCCCCAAAGAACAAAAACGAAATTGTAAGAACTCCGCCTTTACTCGTCCAAAGCCAAGGCGGTTTTCTTATGCCTTGATTGCTATTATAGCATATATGTCCTTATCTGCAAATCAAAACATCAAAAAGACTGGCATTGTACTACAACGCCAGTCTTTATTTTTTACTTACTTATCTATTGGCCAGCTTGTAAATAGCCAAAGCATTTTCATAGTCTATTGGCCGGAAGGTGGCTACCTTCTTGGTACCATTAGCAGTACACATATTAGCCAAATACTCCAGCACAGACTCATCCTGTACCCCGATTTCAGATTCAGAGAAGCAAGTTGGCAATCCCAGCTCCTTTTTGAAGAATTCCTCATTCATGCGGATGCCGGCTCTGGCTCTTTCCTCCACAGTACCGGAATTAACCCCCCAAACCTTTTCTGCATACTGGGCAAAACGCTCCGGTCTGTCCATATATACATGTTTAGCCCAAGCAGGCCACATAATAGTCAAGGAAGCACCATGAGTAATATTGAATTTACCACTTAGCTCATGGCCCAGCTTGTGAGCTGCAAAATCCATAGTTCTTCCCAAGCCAGTAAAGCCAGTATGGGACACACTGCCACACCACATGAGCTCGCTCATGGCCTCATAGTCCTTGCTGTTGGCCAAGGCCCTGCGACCGAACTTCATCACGTTCTTAATCAATTCCTCAGCCACTCTATCGGTAAAATTATTGCCCTCAGTATGAGTCATATACCGCTCCAAGGTATGCATAATAATATCTGCGGTACCACAGGCAATCTGATAAGGAGGCAAAGTATAGGTCAGCTCCGGATTCATAATAGCAAATTTAGGCCGATTCAAATCCGTATTGGTACCACATTTCTTGCCTATTTCATCATTGGTCAGCACCGCAGAATTACTGGTTTCACTGCCTGCGGCAGAAATGGTCAGCACTGCTCCCACTGGAGTTGTCTTGGTAATAGGCTGTCTGCCACTCCAATATTCCCAAATATCCACATCTGGAGTTGCAATACCATGAGCAATAGCCTTAGCTGTATCCAGCACACTACCGCCGCCTACCCCCAGTATAAAATCTGCCTTGAAATCCAAAGCCTGCTGAATACCCTCTCTAGCCTTGGACATCAAGGGATTTGGCTGTACTCCACCCATAGAGTCATAAGGCATTCCCGCAGCCTCCAGCTGATTCTGCAATCTGCCCAGCAAACCACTTCTTACCACGCTGCCGCCACCATAGACAATAAATACCCGGCTTCCTCCATGCTTCATAATTTTATCTGCAGTCTTGCTTTCAGCCCCCTTGCCAAAAACAATCTCTGTCGGACTATAATATTCAAAACTCTGCATAAGAATCCCTCCTGCTATTAAATTGCATTACCTATCAAGGACTTGTATCTGGTCATCTACCTCATTGCCAGATACAAATCCTCCATTCATATACTCTGATTGTATCACAAATTAAGCTAAAATAATAGATTATTTTTTATTGTTTGAACAAAAATAAAGCCCTGCCAGAAAATTTCCAGCAGAGCCTTTGTCATGACAAATATTGCTTAAAATGCAAGGTAAAACAGCACTACTTGTCAGAGCACATCTTATTTAGTCTTTTACATTGCGGAAAGCAATGGAGTAGATGAATACCACTAGGAAGCAAACTACTGGCAGATAGAAAGCAGAACGGATAGCTGTTTCTTCAGCAGTAAAGCCGCTTACTAAGAAGGACAGAGTAGCATTATCCACCAAGGAACCCATCATAGGAGTAATTACCGCACCGCCCAGAATAGCCATGATCAAGCCAGCAGCACCAAATTTAACCTCAGGACCAAGACCTCTCAGAGCAATACCATAAATAGTTGGGAACATCAGAGACATACAGCCAGAAATGCCTACCAAGCAGTAGATAGAGTTTTCTATTGGCAGGTAGATGGTACCCAGACAGCAGAGAATACCACCTAAAGCAAATACAGCCATCATCTTAGCTGGTACAATGTACTTCATCAGCCAAGTACACAGCCAACGGCAACCGATAAAGAGGAAAATAGAGTAAATGTAGAAGTTAGCAGCCTCGGCCTCTACCAAATGCATATTGGTCATTACATATTTGATAGTCCAGGTCCATACAGCAATCTGTACGCCTACATAGAAGAACTGGGTAATTACACCGAAAGCATAGCGAGGCAGGCTTATCAGCTTGGACAGTGCCTGTCCAACAGTCATTTCATCATCCGCATCCTTGTCGCTGAGCTTGCTGCGGAAGAACGCCACCCAGATAATAAAGGCAATCAGTATCAGGCCTACATAAGGTACGCATACCCAGAACAGCTCAGTATCACGAATCGCTTCCAGCTCACTTGCACTCATAGCCAATCTATCATCCAAAGTAGCTGGATTCAGATGGGACAGAATTACGTATTTGGCTAGGAACAAACCACACATAGAGCCTAAAGGGTTAAAGGCCTGAGCAAAATTCAAACGACGAACGCTGGTAGCCGCATTCCCCAAGGACAAAACAAATGGATTACAGGTTGTCTCCAATACAGATAATCCGCCAGCCAATACGAAAATGGAAACCAAAAACAGATTATAGCTTTGGAGAATGGCTGCCGGTATATAACCAAAGGCACCAATCATATAAAAGCCCAAACCTACCAAAACACCTACACGATAAGAATATTTCTTTATGATAAATGCAGCAGGCAAGGCCAGTACAGCATAAGCACCATAAAATGCAACCTGCACCAACGATGAATCTACCGCCTTAATCATAAAGATTTTGGCAAAGGACGGCACCAGATTATCCGTCATGTTGTTCAGCAGTCCCCAAAGTGCAAAACAGGTAACCAACAGTGCGAAATACACCCGGTATTCCTTTGGCACTACAGAAACATTTGTATCCGAAGCATTCTCTTTCATTTTTTCTCCTTCTTTTTCCAATTATTCCTTATACCTAAAACGTTATACACATTCTTAAAGAAAATGCTGCCCTGCTCCCCCAAGCAAGGCAGCACTCCTGTCAAAAATTATTCAGCGTAATGCTTGAAACCTGGATGTCTGCCAGTTACACCATAGTAGCTGCGCAAATCAATCAACTTGTCAATATTCTCCTTGGAAATCTCCTTAGGGCCGCCCAGCTGGTATGCCACCAGATTAATCTTGGCGAAAAGCTCCAGAGTCTCCATCTTGTAGTATGCACCAATCAGGCTGTCTGCCATAGTCAAAGCACCGTGGTTCTCCAAAAGAACTGCATCATGCTCCTGAATGTATGGCGCAATAGCCTCTGGTACCTCATAGGTGGATGGAGTTCCATATGGAGTAATTGGAATGGAACCCAAAGCTACAACTGTCTCAATCATATCGTATCTATCAAGAGGTACATGAGCCACAGCAAAACCAGTAGCCGTTGGTGGATGAGCATGAAGTACAGCACCTACATCATCTCTATCCTTGTAGCAACGGAGATGCATCTTGATTTCGGAGGAAGGACGATAGCCTTCATTTGCCTCCAAAATATTGCCCTCAGCATCAATGCGAACCAGCTTGTCTGGGGTAATAAAGCTCTTGCTGATACCAGTAGGAGTAGCCAGGAATGTGCCATCCTCCAGCTTTACAGTAACATTTCCGTCATTAGCTGCTACCCAGCCCAGCTGCCACATCTTGTGACAAACATCGCAAATTTCATTCTTAATATCTTCGTAAGCCATATTAAAATCTCCTTTTATCTCCTAGATTATTTATCAAGCCTTGACAACGCCCTTCTGCAACATTACGTTGGCATAAACAGCGCTCTCACCGGTAGTTACAATAGCATAAGCAGTGCTTGCTTCCTCGTAGAACTTGAATCTTTCAATGGTGCCTACAGCTTCACTGCCACGGTCATCGTGCTTGGCTACAATTTCCTTGTAGGTATCCCAAATAGGAGTCTTGGTAGGATCTCCTGGCATAACCTCCATCAAAGAAACAGGCTTTTCTACATAACTATCCAAAGGCATCAACTGCAGAATTGCATCCAACAGCTCTGGTACACCATGACCATCGCAGCGAACTACTTTGCAATTCTTGCCCACGGATTCAGCAGGAAAATTGCCATCTCCGATAACGATTCTATCGCTATGTCCCATTTCACAGAGCACCTTCAAAAGCTCTGGAGACAAAATCTTTGGTATTCCTTTCAGCATGATGTAATTTCCTCCCACCTGCGATACATTCTATTCCATTCATCTGAATCCTTTGGCTCATAAACAGCCACTGGCTCAGATTCCATAATTACTTTACGAGCAGTCTGAATATCCTCAATAGCTCCACTAGCCAAAAGCTGCAAGGCAATATTGCCAATAACAGTTGCCTCCACCGGGCCGGCTATAACCTTCTTCTGGCAGGCATTGGCTGTCAGCTGGCACAATAGCTGGCTCTGAATACCACCGCCAATCATGTGCAGGACAGGATAAGCCTGATGGGTACAGCCTTCAACCTCCAGAGCTGCCTGATGATAACGCATAGCCAAGCTTTCATCTATGCAACGAACAATCTCTCCAGGAGACTCCGGTACATGCTGGCCAGTACGACGACAATATTCACGAATACGCTCCGGCATATTGCCACTAGGTACAAACTCCGGCGCATCTGGATTGATAAAGGACTGGAAAGGCTTAGCCTGACGAGCCAGCTGCTCCAGCTCGCCAAAGGAATATTCCTTGCCCTCTCTCAACCACTGTCTGCGGCTTTCCTGAATCATCCACAAGCCAATAATATTCTTTAAGAAGGAGGTCTTGTTGCCATAACCACCTTCATTAGTTACATCTGCTGCCAGAGACTGCTCATTAATAATAGGCTCTGATAGCTCAGTGCCTAGCAATGACCAGGTACCACAGGACAGGAACAGGAAGTCCTCTGCCTCCGTAGGTACTGCAGCCATAGCACTCTGAGTATCATGACCAGCCACTGCAATCACATCTGGCTGCTCCATGCCCATTTCTTCGGCAATCTCCTGAGAAAGCCTGCCTACAGGGGAAGCTGTAGGTACAATCTCTGTAAAAATACCAGCCGGAAGCTGCAGCTTTTCAATAATATCCTGACTCCAGCATCTATTTTTGGCGTCCATTACCTGAGTTGTGCTGGCAATAGAATACTCAGTCTTTTTGGCACCACACAGCAGGTAGTTAAATAAATCTGGCATAAGCAGCATAGTATCTGCTCGTTCCATCAATTCTGGTCTTTCCTTCTTCAGGGACAATAGCTGGAATACAGTATTGATTTCCATTAGCTGATTGCCAGTAATTCCGTACAATTCACCCCGGCTAATATCCTTGAAAGCTTCCTCCAGCATACCCTTGGTACGGGCATCACGATAATGTACAGGATTTTCCAGCAGCATGCCATCCTTGTCCAGCAGTCCAAAGTCTACACCCCAGGTATCAACACCTATGCTGTCAATCCTGCCAGCTAGATGTGCCTTGGTCAGCCCCTGCTTGACCTCATGGAAAAGTCTGAGAATATCCCAATACATAGTACCATTAATGGTGACGGGGTCATTGGAAAATCGGTGTATCTCTTCCATGCGGATGGTACGGCCATCGAAGATTCCGATGACCGCCCGGCCGCTAGATGCACCGAAGTCAAATGCCAATACGCGTTTTTCTTCGGCCATTTTCTTTCCTCCCAATTCCCGGCTTATTTATACATAGGGCCATAGTTCTGGCATGCACGATAGTCCTGACCTTCCTTGTCCATACCGAAAGCATTCCATGCTGCTGGACGGAAAATCTTCTCCTCCTCCACATTGTGCATGCATACAGGAATACGCAGGATGGAGCAAAGAGTAATCAAATCTGCACCAATATGACCATAGCTGATAGCGCCGTGGTTTGCACCCCAGTTATTCATAACATCATAAGCAGAGGTGAAAGCACCCTTGCCAGTCAAGCGTGGAGTAAACCAGGTGCAAGGCCAGGTGTAATCAGTACGCTTCCACAGCTTGTCAGAAATCTCATCTGGCAGATTTACGGTATAACCCTCTACCAACTGGAGCACAGGGCCAACACCCTTTACCAGATTGATGCGAACCATAGTAGCAGGCATTTCACCGCGAGTCAGATAACGAGAGGAGAAACCGCCGCCACGGAAGTAACCGTTGTCAGCTGGACACCACTCAGTAGCATCCAAGCAAGCCTTCTGATCAGCCTCAGTCATCTCCCAGAAAGGCTTGATTACAGAATTGCCTTCAGCGTCCTTAACCTCGCCGCAAGCATCCAAGCAAGCAGCACCGGAGTTAATCAAATGCAGGAAGCCCTTGCCCTCAGCAGCCTTGCCTTCCAAATCATAGCCAGTAGCCTTCTTAACAGCCTCTGGGCTCCAGTAAGTACGAACATCAGCAAAAATCTGAGCGCTGTTAGTCAACAGCTTGTTGAACAGCATAGCTGCACCGTTGAGAGTATCGTTCTCGGTAGCCAGAATGTAGCTCTCTCTTGCACCTTCCCAGTCAAAGGAGGAGTTCATCAATGCCTCAGCAAAGTCACCGTTTGGATAGAAGTCAGTCCACTGTCTCTGGCCCTGGAAGCCGCCAGCAATAGCGTTATGGCCTACAGCCTCTTCTTCACAGCCCTTTGGCAGATTAGGATTGCCGTTGAACAGATCCTTGATGATGCACATCATTTTGACAACGAACTCCCAAGCCTCTTCTTTCTCCTTGTCGCTCTTGCGGGCAAAATCAGGGTTCTTGTCGAAGCCTTCCTTGCAGTGCTTCTTAGTCCAAGCCAAAGCCTTCTGGAATTCCTGCTCATCATAGATACCCTCAGTCATGCGACGGATAATCTCAACCTCATCTACAGACTCAATTCTCATGCCCAGGTACTCCTCAAAGAACTCAGGGCTGATAATGGAACCGCCGATACCCATGGTAATGGAACCAATCTGCAAATAAGACTTGCCTCTCATAGTAGCAGCAGCTACAGCAGCACGACCGAAGCGCAGCAGCTTTTCCTTTACATCCTCAGGAATCTCAGTAGCATCTGCTTCCTGAACATCGTGGCCATAAATACCGAAAGCAGGCAAACCCTTCTGTGCATGGCTGGCCAATACGGAAGCCAGATATACAGCACCTGGACGCTCAGTACCGTTGAAGCCCCAAACACCCTTGATAGTCATTGGATCCATATCCATAGTCTCGGAACCATAGCACCAGCAAGGAGTTACAGTCAAGGTAATGTCTACGCCAGCCTTCTTGAACTTGTCTGCGCAAGCGGCTGCCTCTGGTACACGGCCGATAGTAGTATCAGCAATAATAACCTTTACAGGCTCGCCGTTGGTGTAGCGCAGATTCTCCTCAAACAGCTTCTTAGCTGCCTGAGCCATGCCCATAGTCTGATCTTCCAAGGATCCTCTTACATCCAATACCCCTCTGCGTCCATCAATAGTAGGACGAATACCAATTACTGGATAATCACCGATAAGTCTGCTCTTTGCCATCTTATTTTCCCCCTAATCATAGATAACATTAAAATTATTAAGTGTTTATTGTGTGTTTCTTTATCTTTCTTACACTCATAGTATAACATCAGACCTTGTGGTTTTCTTGGTGTATTTTGTGATATAATGTGATTATATTATCTTTTCAGATTTTTCTGCTTGTTTGAACAAAATAACTTTATTTTATAAATAATCCCGCATATATCTATTGTTTTTCACAGACTTACATCAGATTTTATAACAATATTATCTTTTTTCTATGAAGGAGTATGACAATATTATGAAACATGAAGGGTACAACGAGTTCTTTCAACGAGGCCGCTTTGATTTTCCCATAGAATTTTATCATGTAGAAGCCAACCACCCTCGATTTCATATGCCCTACCATTGGCACATGGAGTACGAAATTATCTGGGTTAAGCAAGGTGCCCTGCATCTGATATTGAATGAAACCGATATTCACGCCAAGGCTGGAGATGTGGTTTTTGTCCGAGATGGTGTTATCCACGGCGGTATGCCCTGTAGCCAGGATACCATCTACGATTGCGTAGTTTTTGATATGGGCAAGCTGCTATCTGGCAGTCATACCTTCAAGGAACAGATTGAAACTATTCTCAGCCATGATATATTGGTAAATAAATATCTGCCTGTGGCTACTCCCCATATTCCTATTATTATTAGAGAAATGTTTAATGCCCTCAAAAATGAATCTCCCGGCTATGAGCTGATTGTTACCGGTATGCTTTATGCCTTTTTCGGCTTTGTATTGGAATTCCAACTTTACCATTTTCCCCAGGATGCCCATACCGTAGAGCACAATCGCAAAAGGCGTAACCAGTTGAAAAAGACCTTTGCCCTGATTGACTCCTCCTATGACCAGCCTCTTACCCTGTCAGATTTAGCTGACGCTGCCGGTCTGTCCCCCAACTATTTCTGCCGTTTCTTCAAAAAAATAACCCAGCAGAATCCTATTGATTACCTAAATCGCTACCGCATTGAAGCTGCCTGTATCAAGCTGACAGAAACCAACGATTCTATTACAGATATTGCTCTGGCCTGTGGCTTTAACGATGTAAGCTATTTTATCAAAATGTTCCGCCGCTACAAGGGTATTTCTCCTTTGAAGTACAAAAAGAATACTTCCGACAGCTAAATTTTTCCACAAAAAAACCACGGCAAACTGGCTCTACAGTCCAACTTGTCGTGGTATTTTTATTTCCTCGGCTATGCCAAGATATTTTGTACTAATTAAAGAGTACCAAAGATACGGTCACCAGCATCTCCCAGACCTGGCACGATATAGCCATGCTCGTTCAGCTTTTCATCTACAGCGGCTACATATACAGGTACATCAGGATGCTCATTGTTAATAACCTTTACCCCCTCTGGAGCAGCTACTAGGCACATGAGAATCAGCTTCTTGGCCCCCTTCTCTTTCAGCATGGTAATAGCTGCAGCAGCAGAACCACCTGTAGCCAGCATAGGATCTACCACCAGCATGGTACGCTCTGCAATATCGCTAGGCATCTTGCAGTAGTATTCCACTGGCTTTAGAGTCTCAGGATCACGATAAAGACCAATGTGACCAATCTTAGCTGCAGGAATCATATTTACCACACCGCTCTGCAGCCCCAGGCCTGCCCGGAGAATAGGCACTACGCATACCTTGCGGGTATCAGCCAGCTCCTTGCCTACGCACTTAGACACCGGAGTTTCAATCTCCACATCCTTCAGAGGAAAATCTCTGGTGATTTCGTAGGTCATCAACATGCTGATTTCCTCCAACAGCTCGCGGAAATCCTTGGTTCCTGTAGTCTTTTTACGCATCATGGTCAGCTTGTGCTGAATCAATGGATGGTCAATAACATTTACTTTCAAATCAGACATCATATACTCCTTTTACCCCTAGTAGGAAATTACTCGTAGAGAGGATATTTTGCACAGAGAGCAGCCACACGCTGGCTGGCTTCCTTACGCGCCCCCTCATCCTCTGGATTATCCAATACCAGAGCAATAATATTTGCAACCTCTACCATATCCTCCTCCTTGAAGCCACGAGTGGTCAAGGCTGGAGAGCCCAAGCGGATACCGCTGGTTACAAATGGGCTGAGCTTCTCAAATGGAATAGTATTCTTATTGGCAGTAATACCTACCTCATCCAGCAAGTTCTGAGCCAGCTTGCCAGTAATATTCTTGCTGGTCAAATCCACCAGCATCAGATGATTGTCAGTACCGCCGGAAACAATGCGGAAGCCATCTGCCTGGAGAGTATCAGCCAAAACCTTTGCATTCTTCACAAGCTGCTGAGCATATGCCTTGAATTCTGGAGACAAAGCCTCCTTCAAGGCAACAGCCTTAGCAGCAATAACATGCATCAAAGGACCACCCTGAATGCCAGGGAAAATAGCCTTGTTGAACTGCTTGCCAAACTCCTCATCCTTGCAGAGAATCAAACCGCCACGAGGACCGCGGAGAGTCTTATGAGTAGTAGTAGTAACTACATCAGCATATGGAACTGGGCTTGGATGCAGGCCGGCAGCTACCAAACCAGCAATATGAGCCATATCCACCATGAGATATGCACCTACAGAGTGGGCAATCTCAGCCATACGCTGGAAATCAATAGTTCTAGCATAGGCAGAGGCACCAGCTACGATCAGCTTTGGCTTGCACTCATTGGCAATTCTTTGAATCTCATCATAATCCAGCATCTCGGTCTTTTCGCTAACACCATATGGCACGATTTTGAAGTATTTACCAGACATATTAACAGGTGAGCCATGAGTCAAATGTCCGCCATCAGTCAGGTTCATACCCATAACAGTATCACCAGGAGTCAACAGGGCAAAGAACACTGCCATATTGGCCTGGGCACCAGAATGAGGCTGTACATTGGCATAGCCTGCACCAAAGAGCTCCTTGGCTCTATCAATAGCCAGCTGCTCTACCACATCTACGTATTCGCAGCCACCATAATAACGCTTACCTGGATAGCCCTCTGCATATTTATTGGTGAGGACACTGCCCTGAGCAGCCATAACAGCCTTGCTGACAATATTCTCAGAAGCAATCAGCTCCAGCTTGTTTCTCTGACGATTCAGCTCCTGGTCAATTGCCTTGGAAACCTCTGGATCTACAGTGTTCAAATCATTCATCAATGCCATACAAATACCTCCTGATACTTTTAACCAAATGAGAAAAATGCTTAAATATAGCTTAGCTTATTTCTCAGCCAAAGCCATCATCTTGTCAATGCGACGCTGATGGCGCTCATCATGGGAAAATTCAGTAGTAACCCAGGTGCGGACAATCTCGCCGGCAGGGCCAAAACCGATTACCCGGCCACCCATAGCCAGCACATTTGCATCATTGTGTTCTCTGGACATACGAGCAGAGAAAACATCATGACACAGTGCAGCACGGATACCCTTTACCTTGTTAGCAGCAATGGAAATACCCAAGCCAGTACCGCAGAGCAGAATACCTCTGTCTGCCTCCCCAGCAGTAATCTTGCCACAAACCTTCTCGGCAATGTCTGGATAATCTACAGAAGCCTCTGTATATGTACCCATATCCTCTACTTGAATATCATCAAATTCTGCCAAAACCTTTTTTACTGCTTCCTTCAGCTCCAAGGCGCCGTGATCGCAACCAATAACCAATTTCACTAGAATAGCTCCCTTCTATTTAGCAAATATCACATTCCTATATATTTTATCATATGGAAGCAAAACCTGCATAAAAATTTAAACAAGGGCATAACTTTTAATATTTTATAACCGGCAACTTCTTAGTCGCGGCAGGAGCCACCACAGCGGGTGTCTCCTGTCGGGCAACATGTCACTGGCATGTTGCCCCTCCCAGGCGTCCCAGCCATAATGCTTGGAGACTTTTGCACATAACAAAAGAGACTACCTCTCGATAGTCTCTAATCAACCGGCAACTTCTTATCCTCCCAGGCCGTCTCCAGCCAAGTACTTTCAGCGTTTATGTGCTTAACTACTGTGTTCGGAATGGGAACAGGTGGAACCACATAGCCAACATCACCGGATTATTTAATTGTACTGATGTACAATCAAAACTTCACAGAAACAATCCCAGACATTAGGACTTGTAATTAAGCCCTCGACTTATTAGTACTGGTCCGCTTCGAAT
>ERZ773186.110-NODE-110-length-78433-cov-6.521881_pt1 | contig 78433 bp, 97 predicted proteins | sample MGYA00581000_ERZ773186 | MGnify/ENA primary metagenome ERZ773186 (study PRJEB29015, sample SAMEA2737752) | human gut metagenome | biome: human gut; feature: human-associated habitat; material: faeces | place: China | collected 2012 ...
TATTTAGACAAAACTAAATAAAATTTAAATTTTAAAAATCACTCATTATTTCCAAAAGGAAATTTAGAATACACAAAATTATTTACAGGCTCTTCTAAAACACTATTTTATATATCAACTAAAAGAAAATAGATACCAAAATATCTAATCATTTTAAAGTTTTTCTCTGGAATATGTATAATCAACTTCTTAATAAATTCATAAGCATGAATAGTTTCTATTACTTCTTCATTATCTACTTTTTCAAGAAAAACCTACTTTTTTTACTTTCCTTACAGCTATCACATCTAAATTCTATATATTTTTTAGAAAGATATCCATATGCTAATAACTTTCTCAATTTCCTTTTAACATTTTTCTTGCTTTCTTACCATAATTTTTAAAAATGCTAACTAATTATCTTTTAAAATTAATTTTATTTTGCTATTTTTCATTTATTAACATCTAATTATAATTTACTAATTTACCATAAAAAATATCCAAAATCTAGATTCCCCCTAACTTTCAGCCATTGAAAATTTTATAATTTACTATACATCAAAAAACACCTCCAATATCAATACACACTATGTATATCAATATTGAAAGTGTCTTTAAACAAATTTATATACAATTATCAAATGATTTTTAAAGTTCAGAATACCTCTAAGCGCTCTATTCATCCCATCCTTCTGGGAACTCAGCATTGTGGTAAACTTCTTGAACGTCATCATCATCTTCAAGTAAGTCTAACATCTTTTGGAACTTCTTAGCTGCTTCTTCATCAATTTCAGTATATGTATCTGGAATCATTTTAACGCCTGCTTCTAAGAATTCTAATCCTTCAGCTTCTAAAGCTTCTCTAACTGTTCCAAAATCTTCTGGTGAAGTTGTAATTATAAATACTTCTTCTTCATCACTATTGAAATATTCTGCACCAGCATCTAATGCCATCATCATTAATTCTTCTTCATCAAGCTCTCCCTTTTCTATAACAATTTCACCTTTTTCTTGGAACATGAATCCTACACAACCTGTAGTTCCCATATTTCCGCCACCTTTAGTGAAAGCACTTCTTACATTCCCTGCTGATCTATTCTTATTATCAGTTAAAGTATCAACAATAACAGCTACTCCTGATGGCCCATATCCTTCATATACTATTCTTTCATAGTTAACTGAATCTATTTCCCCTGAAGCCTTCTTTATTGATCTTTGAACTGTATCATTTGGCATATTAGCTGCTTTTGCTTTTGCTATTGCATCTCTTAATTTAGGGTTGTTATCAGGATCTGGACCTCCATTTTTAACAGCTATCATTAGCTCTCTACCTATTTTAGTAAAGATTTTCCCTCTTTTAGCATCTGCTTTTCCTTTTTTATTTTGTATATTATGCCATTTTGAATGTCCTGACATTATTTCATCCTCCTAAATTCAAAAATATTATAAAAATCCTTTTTATTATATCATAAGGTACTTTATTTAACAATTTTTGTACCAGTTTAGAAACTATAAAATTTTATATAATCTATTATCTTCTTTAAAATAAATACCTTCTTCACTTTTTTCAACAGTTATTTTTCCATTACTTGCTTCAATTGCTTCTTTTTCAATTTCATCTGCAACTGTAACTTCTGCTAGTATATGAACTATAACTTTATCTGTATATTCAGTATCTTCAATATGCCAATTATTTTGACCACAAAAATACTGAACTTTTCCTATCATATCATAATCTAAATGTAATGATATATTAACTCCCTCAACTTTTTCAACTACGCCTCCTGCCTTTAAAGCTATAGAAGCCCCTTTTGTATATGCTCTTGTAAGTCCTCCTGTGCCAAGTAAAATTCCGCCAAAATATCTTGTTACAACTACTGCACAATCTGTTATATCTGCCTTTTTCATAACTTCTAATATAGGAATACCTGCTGTTCCTTGTGGTTCACCATCATCACTATATCTTTGAATCCCCATATTTTCACCTATGATATATGCCCAACAATTATGTCTTGCTTGTTTATGTTTAGATTTTATTTCTGCTACAAAAGCCTTTGCTTCTTCTTCATTTTCAACTCTTTTAGCATATCCTATAAATTCAGATTTTTTTTCAATAAAACTATCTTCACCATATTCTCTAATTGTTATATATGCCACTGCTTAAGTCCCTCCCTTATAATGTTAATCCCCCTTGATATTTCATCTTCAGTAACTTGTGAAAATCCTATTTTAAAGTAACTTTCTCCTAAGTTCAACTCCCTATAAAATATCGCTCCTGGAGTAATATAAACACCTTTTACTTTTAATTTATAAAATAATTTTTTTGATTTTATTTCCTTATCTTTTATATTTAAATAAAAACTTAATCCACCTTTTGGATCCATAAAGGTTACATATTCACTTAAATTTTCTTTAATTAACTTTTTCATAAGCTCATATCTTTTTATATATTCACTTTTTAAATTATCTATGTATTTAATCCAATATCCTTCCTTAATATACATTTCTAATGCTCTTTGCATCAATGTAGAAGTTGCAATATCTGTGTTTACCTTTGAATTTTGAATACTTTCTCTAAATTTTTTAGGACATATAATATAACCAAGCCTTATTCCTGGTAAAAATATTTTTGAAAAACTTTTTATATAAATAACTCTATCATTATTATCCAATACTCTAAATGGCTCATGTTTTATATTTTCATCAAATATTAACTCTGATAAATAATCATCTTCTATTATGTAAAAGTCATATTTATTAGCTAATTCTAATATTTTAATCTTTTTTTCTCTACTATAGCTAATTCCAGTTGGATTTTGAAAATAACTCATAGTATAAAAGCACTTAATTTTATTTTTCTTAAGAATTTCTTCAAATTTTTTAATGTTAATTCCATCTTCATCAATTGGAATTTCAAAAACATTAGCTCTTCTAAACTTAAATACTGATAATGCCCCAGCATAAGTTGGCTTTTCAACAATAACATTATCATTAATGTTTAATATAGCCTTAGATGCAATATCAATTCCTTGTTGTGCCCCAGACACTATTAATAAGTCTTCAATATTTAATGAATTTTCCCAAAATACTTTATTTATAGTACTTCTTAAATTATAATATCCAAAGGCTTCCTGCTTAATTAAAGCTTCTGCTCCATCCCTATCTAAAACCTCATTAATTACTTTTTTAAATTCATCTATTGGAAAATCAACTATCTTGGAACTTTCTCCTGTAAAATCTATTACGTTACTCTCACAATTATTTTTTATAAGCTTTATTTCTTTTGAATATTCTTTTTTAAAATAATCAACTATTTCCCTTTTCTTTGCAAAGGTTCCTGACCCCATCTTTTGATATGCATATCCTTCTGCTACAAGCTTATTATAACAACTTACAATAGTAACATTATTAACTTTTAATGATTTTGAAAGCTCTCTAATTGGAGGTAATTTATCTCCATCTTTAATAACCCTTGAATTAATTAGCTTTTTTATATTTTCTGCTATTTGAACATATTTAGGTTCATACTCATTAAATTTTATATTATATTTCTCCATATCATTCTCCCCAATTATTATACATTAATCGTACTCATACAATTATTATAAAAAATTTAATAATTTTGGTCAAATAAGTGCTTTATAGTAAAGAATAATTTTAATGTCTTTATAGTAAAATTTTTTAATATAAAAGAAGAAGAAGTACCTTGAATAGATACATCTTCTTCTTATTTTTAAATTTATCCTTCAGTCATTTTATCAAATATATTTTGTATAAATATACCTAATGATAATAAAATACAAGCAAATATTATAACTCCTCCAATATATGGTGTAAACAATAACATCTTAACAATTAAAGTAAATATAATTGCAGAAAGATAAGGGTTCATATTTTTAAGTACAACTTTTCCAAGTATTACACTTGTAAATATCGGTGCTAAATAAATTAATAATCCATAAATAATAAAACTTATTATTGAAATTGGAATTCCTACTATAGTTATACATAATAATATTGCTGCCATAGGTAAAATCACTAATGTTGCAAATCCTATTATAAAAGGCATCCAAGGTCTATATTCAAATCTTTCAACTGCTTTATTATTATATTTATTGCAAAGTAAAGTTATTAAAACTGCTAAGATTATTGCAGTTATAATACGTGCAAATTTCCCTAAAATATTAATTTTTCCTAACAATCTTGTTTCATTTTTATCATAATTTATTTTTTCAAAAGTAATATTATTAGTATTAAAATCTCCTAATACTTCCATATCTTCTTCTGATTTAACCTTAAAATTCCCAATAACTTTAGCTTTTTCTCCTATTATAAGCTTAGTACAATTTACTTTAACATTGTTTGTAACTATACCATTAATAGTAACTACATTTCCATTAATCATTAAATCTTCTGCTTCACCTTCAAAATTTACGTCTCCACTTGATATATATATTCCCTTTGCTTTAGTTCCACTTTTTATATCAACACTTGCTCCTGCTACAGTTATATTTCTTTCAACATTTGAATCAATTGTTATTGTAGCTCCTGCTGCTCTAATACTTCCTCCTATAGATTCAGTTTGAATATCAATATTATTTCCTGCAACAAGTAAATCAGCCTTAACAATTCCATTAAACCTCAAATTATTCCCAACTGCATATACATCTGATTGAGCATCTAATGTTTCATTAATATTATTGCTACTAAAAAACTTATTTAATGCACTATCTAATGTATCTGCAAATGCATTAAAAGAATAATTTATCATAAATAAAAATCCAATAGCAAAAAGAATTACCTTTTTAAAATTCATTCTCATTAGCCTTTCCTCCAAATTTATTATTTTTACAATATATATTATTACAAAATATCACCTTTTATTATTTATTCATTTTTTAAAACTTAATACCCTTATTTATATTTTACCATATTTAGTATTTTTTATAAATATAAAAATGATCCTAATATTGTTAAATATAAACCTCTTAAATAAACACTTATGTAAATATTCGCAAAAATTAGTGTTTTAAAATAATTTATATCTTTTAATAAACAATATTAGGATCTATGTTAAAAAGAGATTACTTAAAATTTAATTATTTTTAATCTTAAGTAACCTCTTATTAACTTATTACATTATTATATTTATAATATAATCTTTTGATTTATTATAACTTTCTTCATCAACTTCAACAAACATAAAAGTACCATTTTCCCTATAATCTTCTTCTAATACTCTTCCATTTCTATGTAGGAATGAACTCATATCACTTCTATCATAAGGTATTAAATATTCACATTTTTTCATTTTATATGGAAGATTTTCTTCTATAAGACCTAATAGCTCTTCTAAATTAATACCTTCTCTTGCTGAAATTTCTATAGTTTCATATTCAGAAGTTGCTTTCTTTACATTTTCAAGTTGTTCTTCAGTTGCCTTATCAATTTTATTTAAAACAAGAATAGTTTTTTTATCACTAGCACCTAATTCACTTAAAACTTCTTCAACAGCTTTAATTTGTTCTATTGCTGTATCACTTGATGTATCAACAACATGACATAAAAGATCAGAATAAATAACTTCTTCTAAAGTTGATTTAAATGCTTCAACTAAATCATGAGGAAGTTTTCTAACAAATCCAACTGTATCTGTTAATGTTATTACTCCTTTATTTTTAAGAACTATTGCTCTTGTTGTTATATCTAATGTTGCAAATAGCATATCTGCTTCAAATACTTTTTCTTTTCCAACAACTTCTTTTTGAGCTGCCACATCACAAAGAGCATTTCTTAAAGTAGATTTTCCTGCATTAGTATACCCAACTAATGATACCTTAGGAATACTTTCCTTATTTCTCTTTTCTCTTTGAGTTTCTCTTATCTTTTTAATTTTCTTTAATTCATCATTTAAATCATAAATTTGTTCTTTTATATGTCTTCTATCAGTTTCTAGCTTCTTTTCCCCTGGCCCTTTAGTACCAATACCTCCACCAGTTCTTGACATTATAGTACCTAAACCTTGAAGTCTGCTCATTCTATATTTTAATTGAGCAAGTTCAACTTGTATTTTAGCTTCTCTACTTTTAGCTCTTCTTGCAAATATCTCAAGAATAAGTGTTGTTCTATCAATTACTTTTGCTCCAATTGCAGCTTCTAAATTTCTAACTTGTGAACCTGACAATTCATCATCAAATATAACTACATTAGCTCTTAACTTTTGTCTTAATTGAGCAATCTCTAATACTTTACCTCTACCTATATAAAAAGCTGCATCTATTTTATTTCTACTTTGATAAACACTTTCAAGCACTGGAATATCACAAGCTTTTGTTAATTCCTTAAGTTCTTCTAAACTTTCCCTTGTATCAGAACCAACTAATATTGCCTTTTCTTCATCATCTTCAATAATATCTTTTTCCTTTACTAAAGAATCAATATAATTTATTTTATTTAAAATATGAATCTTGGTAATTTCTTTAAGTGGAATATTTCCTTTTTCCTCATAATCAAGTTTATCATCATTAACTGTAAGCATTCCTAAAGAGCAATCTAATATCTTTCCTTCATAAATTCCAATTGCTACTATAGCATCAAGCTTTAACTTTATTAATGCACTAATATCTAAGGCAGATAAGTTGCTCATTCCATTTGGATGAGTATGAATAATCCTTACCCCAGCTAATTTTTTTTCACGAATATCTAATGTTTCTATTTCAACAGATGTTGAATCACCAATAGCAATTGATTTTATATTTCCTCTTCTGTCAATTGCAACACTTACTTCTCTTTCAATAAATGATGATACTCTAGAAATAACTTCTATTATTTCTATTGAGCACACTTCATCTTTAGGACATTTTACCTTATATAATCTATCTAATTCTTCTATAGCAGATTTTTTAACACCATCTATATTTCCATATATCATATTTTCACCTCAAATTAATCATTCTTTAAATTATATTCTATTAGGTTCTTTTTTATATTTCCCTATAATTATAAACATATAATTATAGGGAAATTTTATACAATTCAATATTTCACTATATTTTATCTTATTATAAATTAAATGTAAACCTAGATATCATGTATTAATTATCAATTTTTTAGTTGCAAAAAAAATAAAAACTTGTTAATATTTAAACATTAGTTAAAAGATTTTTTATTTTCTTTTTTCTAAATGATTAATAGATTATTTTTTTCATATAATAATATACATAACTTATAATTTTAATGGAGGGTTTTAACATGGAAGATAAAAAGCGTAATATTCTTTTCTCTCAAGAACAAATTCAAACTAGAGTTAAAGAACTTGGTCAACAAATTACTAAAGATTATGAAGGTAAGGAGGTTTATGTACTACCTTTATTAAGAGGAAGCTTTGTTTTTGGAGCAGATATTTTTAAAGCATTAGATTTAAAGGCTAAAGTTGGATTTATGACAACTTCAAGCTATGGCCATAGTGAAGTAAGTTCTGGGACTGTAACAATTGTTAATGATATCCCTGATAACATAGAAGGACTTGATGTTATAATTGTTGATGATATTATCGATACTGGTTATACAATGCAATTTGTTATAGATCACGTTAAGAAATTAGGTGCTAAATCTGTTAAAACTTGCGTTTTACTTGATAAACCATCTAGAAGAAAAGTTGATTTAAAACCTGATTATTGTTGTTTTGAAATAGATGATTTATTTGTGGTTGGTTACGGATTAGATTATGAAGGTTTTTATAGAAATGTACCTTATGTATTCAACTGGGAAAATAAATAATATATAAACATAATAAAAACTAGTGTTTGCAAAAAATATCCTTGATTAGGCCATATTTTATTATGCAATTTATTCACTAGTTTTTTTGTCTTAATATGAAAATACAATGTTAAAACCTTAAACTCTAAAGTTTTAACATTGTATCTATTTTTTAATAACTTTATACCATTCAATAAATTATCGTGTTAAATACTTTGTATATTCACTTGTATTAAGAATATCTTTAGCATTTTCTACTCTCTCCTTAGTAGGTGGTAAAATATCTTTTAAAGGATATTCAATACCAAGTTCTTCCCATTTAAAAGTTCCAAGAGTATGATATGGTAACACTTCAACACGATCTACATTATTTAAAGTTTTTATAAAATCATTTAATTTCTTTAACTGTTCATCATTGTCACTTCCACCTGGCACAAGCACATGACGAATCCATACTGGCTTATTAATTTCTGATAAATATCTTGCCATATCAAGAATATTTGAATTGCTCCATCCTGTAAGTATTTTATGCTTATTATCATCCATTTGTTTAATATCTAAGATTACAAGATCTGTTACTTTCATAAGCTCATTAAACTTACTAAAAAAAGGTTCTTCTCTTGTAAAAGGATTTCCTGATGTATCAAGGGTTACATGAACACCTTTTGCTTTAGCCTTTTTAAAGAATTCAATTAAAAAATCTATTTGAAGAAGTGGCTCACCACCACTTACAGTGATGCCACCTTTCTTCTTCCAATAGGTCTTATATTTAAGAGCTTGAGATAAAAGCTCATCTGCAGTTTTTATCTCTCCGTCTTTCATATCCCAGGTATCTGGATTATGACAGAACTGACATCTCATACGGCAACCCTTTAAAAAAATAACAAATCTGATTCCTGGTCCATCGACAGATCCAAAGCTCTCTATTGAATGAACTCTTGCTGTGTTTTTATCTAAATTACATTCTTTCATGGCATGTTCTAGATATAACATCAAGTTGTTGTTCTCTTGTTAAATCTATAAACTTAACTGCATAACCTGATACACGGATAGTAAAGTTAGCATATTCTTCTTTTTCAGGATGTTCCATAGCATCTTTTAATTTTTCGATACCAAATATATTAACATTTAAGTGATGTGGACCTTGATCAAAGTAACCATCTAACACTTGTACAAGTTTATCAACTTGTTCTGTTTCATCATGACCTAATGCTGTTGGGTTTATTGTTTGTGTATTTGAAATTCCATCTAAAGCCCATTCATAAGGAAGCTTAGCTACAGAATTTAATGAAGCAAGTAATCCATTCTTTTCTGATCCATAAGATGGGCTAGCTCCTGGTGAAAGTGGAGTCCAAGCTCTACGTCCATCGGGCATATTACCTGTATATTTACCATATACTACATTTGATGTAATGGTAAGAAGTGATGTAGTAGGTTCAGAATTTCTATAAGTGTGTCTCTTCTTAATCTTATCAAGGAATGACTTAAGAACATACATACCAATTTCATCAGCTCTATCATCATCATTACCGTATCTTGGGAAGTCTCCTTCAATTTCATAATCTGTAACTATTCCAGCTTCATTACGAACTGTTCTAACCTTTGCATATTTAATTGCAGAAAGTGAGTCTATTACATGTGAAAAACCAGCAATTCCTGTTGCAAATGTACGTCTTACATCTGTATCAATAAGAGCCATTTCTGCTGCTTCATAATAATATTTATCGTGCATGTATTGAATAAGATTTAATACATTTACATAAAGTCCAGCTAACCAGTCACTCATTTTTTCATATTTTTCAATTACTTCATCATAATCAAGATATTCTGATGAAATTCCTCTATATTCAGGTCCTACTTGCTTTCCTGACTTTTCATCAATACCACCATTAATTGCATAAAGTAAACATTTAGCAAGATTAGCTCTAGCTCCAAAGAATTGCATTTCCTTACCAGTTTGAGTTGCAGATACACAACAACAAATTGAATAATCATCTCCCCATTCTGGTTTCATAGCATCATCATTTTCATATTGTATAGAACTTGTATTTACTGAAATCTTTGCTGCATACTTCTTAAAGTTTTCAGGAAGTGCAGAAGAATAAAGTACAGTAAGGTTTGGTTCTGGTGAAGGTCCCATATTTTCTAATGTATGAAGGAAACGATAGTCATTCTTAGTTACCATATGACGACCATCCATACCTATACCACCTAATGCTATAGTAACCCATGATGGATCTCCTGAGAATAATTCATTATAAGAAGTTATTCTTGCAAACTTAACCATTCTGCATTTCATTGTTAAATGGTCAATTAATTCTTGAGCTTCTTCTTCAGTAAGAACTCCATTATCAATATCTCTTTGAATATAGATGTCAAGGAAAGTAGATACACGTCCAATTGACATAGCTGCCCCATTTTGAGTTTTTATTGCTGCAAGATATCCAAAATATAACCATTGAACTGCTTCTCTAGCATCCTTTGCTGGTTTTGAAATATCATATCCGTAACTTTCAGCCATTTTTTTCATAGCTTCAAGCGCTTTACGTTGTTCTGTGATTTCTTCTCTTAGACGGATAACATCATCAGTCATAGTTCCATCACCACAGTTAGCTAAATCTTTTAATTTTTCTTCAATAAGGAAATCTATACCATAAAGAGCAACTCTTCTATAGTCACCTACGATACGTCCACGTCCATAAGTATCAGGAAGTCCTGTTATAATATGGCTGCTACGAGCTTTTCTCATTTCTGGTGTATAAGCATCAAATACACCTTGGTTATGTGTCTTATGATATTCTGTAAATATTTTGTGTAATTCTGGATTTGGTGTATATCCATAGTTTTCACAAGCTTGTTCAGCCATTTTAATTCCACCATATGGCATAAAAGCTCTTTTAAGAGGCTTGTCTGTTTGTAAACCAACTACTTTTTCAAGTCCCTTTAAAGATTCATCAATATATCCAGGACCATAAGCTGTAAGTCCAGAAACAACTTCTGTTTCCATATCAAGAACTCCACCTTTAGCTCTTTCTATCTTTTGTAATTCTTGTAACTTACCCCATAATTTTTCTGTAGCAGCTGTTGGACCTGCTAAGAAACTTTCATCACCATCATATGGTTTATAATTTTTTTGAATGAAATCTCTAACATTTATTTCTTCTTTCCATATTCTGCCCTCAAAGCCAGTCCATTGTTCATTTTCTAACATGTTCATTCCTCCTTTATATGCCCTATACACATATTTCTGCAATTTATATTACTAAATTTGTATAAGCTAATTTTAAATTTTATTATTCCAATAAGAACTCACCCTGTTTTATGAAATACTTCAATATTTTTATATAAAATTGTAAATTAAGCCCTATATGAATATCTTCACACCTTTTACATAAAATAAATTTCATTTTAATTACTATAAAAATATAGATAATTATAATTTAAAAGAGTCGCTATGGGTAAATTTATTTTATTATAAGTTTCAAATTATTCTTCAGCACTTCATAAAACTTGTACACTTTATTGTTTTAAAACTGATTTCAATATTATGTTATACCATTTTGTAATTATTGTCAATATTTTCACAAAAAAGTTATTTTTATATTTATTGTAAAACTTTACTTAATTAATTAATATTTTATTAAATTTTCCCCAAAACTTTTTTCTTTTTTATTTATTATATTGCTAAAACCGACTATAACACAAAAAAACAGCAGCAACTCCTTTTGCTTCATTATTCCATTTGAATGTTGTATAAGCAAAATCAATTTTTATATTTAATTAAATTTATTTACTCTTTTTACCAAATGTTATATTAAATTTTATCTGTTTTTCACTATCTACTAATTTTTAAATATAATATAATATATTACTTTTACTTTCATTATATTGATTTACTAAATCCTCTAAAGTAATACTATCAAAAAAATTATTAATTTTCTTATTTAATACATTCCATAAATTTTCATTTATAAATGTATCTAACTCATCAATTTCATCTTTATTTTTAGAATTGTCAACAACTTCTAATTCACCTTCAAGAACTCTTAATATTTCTCCAACTGTAAGTGTAGTTATATCTTTTGAAATATAATAACCACCTTGTGAACCCTTTCTTCCAACAACAATCCCAGACTTCCTTAAAGATGAAAATATTTGCTCTAAATATCTTTCTGAAATGTTCAAATTTTCACATAAAGTTTTAATCGTAATATTTTCTTGCTTATCATTCATTGCTAAATTTATAAGTGCCTTTAATCCATATCTTCCCTTAGTTGAAATTTTCACAAAATCACCTTTCCTACTGACTTTATAATTTTACAATAATTATACTTTTAATGAAATTAATTTTCAACCTAGTATACAAAATATGGTTTAAATAGTAAGTAAACTGTTATATCCCCAATAAGTAATCTATTAATTACTGCTATTCATATTAATTGCTGTATCAGGAATTTTTCCTACAATAACAGTATCAGAAATTGGTATTTGACATGTTACTTCAATTTCATCACTATGAAATGGTACAATAACTCTCATTTTAGATTTTACATTTAAATAAATTTTATGTCTTGTTTGATTAATTCCAGCACTTTCAAATATAGATTCATAAGAAGTTTCAATATTTCCTACTTGTTGCATTTTAACTGTAATTTTAGGTCCTAAAGTATAGAACATAACATTATTAGTTAAATATCCAATAGGAATCTTTACCCCTAACTCCCCAAGTTCTTTTAACTTATCATTACAATTTAATACTACTTGTGATGCTAAATAATTTTGCCTTACAGTATCTGCTCTTAACATTACAATATTTCCTTCACTATCTTTTTCTATATTAATAATGTCTTCATAATTAAAATCATCTGAAAAAACCTTAACACTTTCTTCATTTATAATTTTTACTGCTTCTGATTTCATCTTTACTTCCCCTATGCTAAGTACAGATGGTAAAATTCTTTTATTAAATAAATAAAGAATTATATTAAACAGTAAAATTATCATAACTATTATTAGAAACCAATATTGAAACCTATTATATTTTAAATTAGGCCTTTTATAATACTTAGGCTTTTTTGTATAATACTTCATACACTCACCTTGATAGTTATTATTTTACTATTATAATTAATATGCTATAATTAAATGGAATAGAATATTATATTATATATAAATAAAAGGAGGAACAAATGGCTAAAGATTCTAATAAATCAAAAGTTCCAAAGGAAAAAGCTGTTAAGTCAAAAAAGAAGATTAAAGCCTCAAAAAAGAAGCCATCTAAATTAAAACGATTTTTCAAATATTTTTTTCTTACAATATTAATTTTAGGATTATTAATTAGTGTTGTAGGCATTGGATATGTAGTTGCTGTAATTAAAACAACACCGTCATTAGATGTAAATGCTATTTATAACTTAAATCAACCATCAATGTTATATGATGATCAAGGTAATTTTATTGATGATTTACCTTCAACGGAAATTAGATATATTATTTCTTATGATGAAATGCCTCAAAATTTAATAAATGCCTATATTTCAATAGAAGACGAACGCTTTATGACACATGGTGGCATAGATATAAAAAGAATATTAGGTGCTGCAGCTAGAGATGTAATGGTAATACTAGGAAAGCAAAATGGTATCCATGGTGCTTCAACAATTACTCAACAATTAATAAAAAATACTATATTATCCTCTGAAGCTGCTTCAGAGTCAAATCCACTTGATAGAATTAACAGAAAAATAAAAGAAATAGTATTAGCTGTTAAATTAGATAAACAAGTAAGCAAAGAAGAAATAATCAGAACTTATTTAAATACTATACCTTTAAGTGGTCATATTTATGGTGTTGAAGCTGCATCAAGATATTTCTTTGCTAAAAATGCTAAGGATCTTACATTACTTGAGTGTGCTTATATAGCTGGTATTACACAAGCTCCTACAACTTATAGTGCTTATAATACTAGTTCTTCAAATTATCCTAATGGATATATTAACAGAACTAAAACTGTGTTATCTAAAATGCTTGAATTAGGTTATATTTCTCAAGAAGACTATAATTCTGCAATCAATGATGCAAATGCTAATAATTTTAATTTCAAGAAGATGGATACATCTTCTACCGTTAATAATGAATGGTTTGTATATCCAGCATTAAATCAAGTAAAAAAAGACCTAATTGACAAATATAAATATACCGAAGAAGAAGTAGAAAAATTATTAGTTAATGGTGGATTAAAAATTTATACTACTTTAAATGTTCAAATGCAAAATACTGTTCAAGATATATTAAATGATAGATCAAATTTGCAAGTAGATGTTAACAATGGTGACCCTACAGATAGTGATGGTGTTCCATTACTTCAAGCATCTGCTACAATAATAGATTATAAAACTGGGCAAGTTAAAGTTCTTATTGGAGGACGTGGAAATCAACCTTCTGCTTCATTAAATAGAGCTTATTTTGACTTAAAATCAATAGGATCAACAACTAAACCCTTAACAGTTTATGGTCCAGCTATTGATACTAAATTAATTACAGCTGGAACCCCACTTGATGATACTTCAGTTTCTGAAGAAATATTGGAAAAATATAATTTTGGTTCTGTTGTTCCTAAAAATGCTGATGGTTCAATGTTTGGTTATATCACTGCAAGAGAAGCTTTAACATACTCTAAAAATTTAACTTCTATAAAAACAGTAGATATGCTAGGTTTAGATACAGCCCTTAATTATGGTAAAAAGGCAGGACTTAAATATGCTCCTCAATCTCATACAATGTCTGCGTTAGCATTAGGACAGTTTGACCAACCTATTGGTAATAGAGATGGTGGTAATACTACAATTTTAGCATCTGCTTATGGAGCCTTTGGAAATAATGGTGTAATTTATGAACCAGCACTTTATACTAAAGTTGAAGATGCAAGTGGTAATTTATTACTAGAAAAAGAGCCTATATCAACAAAGTTATTTTCACCACAAACATCATATATAATTTATGATATTTTAAAGGGATCATCTACTAGCGCACAATTTAATGATATACCTGTAGCTGGAAAAACAGGAACAACAAATTCATCAGATAACTTCTGGTTTGCTGGATTAACTCCTTATTATTCTGGTTCTGTATGGATTGGATACGATAATCCTCAAAGAATGAATGGTAGAAGTTCTAGTGCCGCATCACTTTTTAGTAAAATAATGGCTGTTGCTCATGAAGGCTTAGAGTATAAGGATATTGAAAAGCCATCTGGTTTAGTTGAAGCAAAAGTATGTAAAGATTCAGGAAAATCTCCTACAGATTTATGTTATGAAGATCAAAGAGGAAATCGAGTAAAAACTGAATACTTTATTGATGGAACTCAACCAAAATCTGTTTGTGATATTCATGTTAGTGTTAGTGTTAATAGTTCTAATAATAAATTAGCAAATAAAAATACTCCTTCTCGTCTTATTGAAGATAAAGTATTCATTAATAAACCTAATGCAAATCCAAATGCAGATGATTATCCTTTTGTAGTACCTACTAGAGAGGATGATACTAAAGCTGAAGAATATATTAAATTATCTGAAATTGGCTTAAGAGCTGATATGGATTTATATGATGCTATTGTTATATTAAATAATAGAGGAATTAAATATAAAATACATGGTGCATCAGTTGCAAGTAATATCTCATCTGGACAATATACTTTAGTTTCATTTACTGAAAAAATTAAAAATTCAGAAACAGTAAAACTTAATGTTAAAGTTACTACTAATACTCCTGATGAAAACATCGGTAATAATGGTAATAACCACAATAGAGATACATCTACCTCCGATACAGACGCAGAGGCTCATAGAACTTCAATTTCAGATATAATAAATGGATTATTTAATCATTAAAAAAAGCAGTCAAAATTGGCTGCTTTTTTTATTTTTAATAATGATTTATCTATTGCATTTTCATTCATTTTTATCAATTTCAATGTCATTTTTATATCAAAAATCTCTTTTTTTTGAATTTATTTTTGTTACTTCTTGCATATTTCTTTTTATTATTGTATACTACCAATAAGAATATCAAATTATATTGGAAAGGGGAAATTATATGAAACTTTTAAACGACTTTATTTTATCAATTAATGACTTTATTTGGACTTATATTCTTATTGCTATGCTTATAACAATTGGAGTATATTTCACTTTTAAAACAAAGTTTGTTCAATTTACTAACTTTAAAGAAATGTTTAAATTGCTTGGTGAAGGAACTGGAAGTGAAAATAAAGATAAGTCTAAGAATGAAATTTCATCATTTCAAGCATTTTGTATAGGTACTGCTTCAAGAGTTGGAACTGGTAACTTAGCTGGCGTTGCTTCTGCTATTGCTATAGGCGGACCTGGTGCTGTTTTTTGGATGTGGCTTATTGCTTTAATAGGTTCTGCTTCTGCTCTTATAGAATCTACTTTAGCTCAAATCTATAAAGTTAAAGATGGTGATAACTATAGAGGTGGACCTGCATACTATATGGAAAAAGGTCTTAAGAAAAAATGGATGGGTGTTACTTTTTCAGTTCTTATAATTCTTTGTTTCGGATTTGCATTTAATTCTGTTCAATCAAATACAATTGCTGCAGCATTTGCTTCTAATTTTAATACAAATAAATTATTAATTGGAATAATCTTAACTATATTAACATTAATAATTATTTTTGGTGGAGTAAATAGAATTGCTAAAATTTCTGGAATTTTAGTTCCTATAATGGCTTCTGCTTACATAATAATTGCCTTATTTATAATAGTTATTAACTATAAGTCAATTCCTGGATTATTTAAAACTATATTTGAACATGCATTTGGAATTAAACAATTTGTTGGTGGTGGTATTGGCGCTGCTTTATTACAAGGTATAAAAAGAGGTTTATTTTCAAATGAAGCTGGTATGGGTTCTGCACCAAATGCAGCTGCAACTGCAACTGTATCACATCCTGCAAAACAAGGATTAATTCAAACATTAGGTGTATTTACTGATACATTAATAATTTGTACTTCTACTGCATTTATAATCCTTTTATCCGGTTCTAATATTCCATTAGATGGTAGTGTTAAAGGTATAGAGCTTACTCAAATGGCATTAATTTCTCAAGTTGGATCTTGGGGTGGTACATTTATAACTATATGTATATTATTGTTTGCCTTTAGTTCAATTATAGGAAATTATTATTATGGAGAAACTAATATACAATTTATATCTGATAAAAAGATTTATTTATATTTATATAGAATTTTAGTAGCAGCTATGGTTTTATTTGGATCAATTGCTTCAATGGATTTAGTTTGGAACTTAGCTGACGTATTTATGGGATTAATGGCTATATTAAATTTAATTGCAATAGTAATGTTAAGTAAGATTGCTATTTCTGCATTAAATGATTATATAACTCAAAAGAAATCTGGAAAAAATCCTGTATTTTATGCGTCTTCTATAAAAGGGCTTGGTGATGAAGTTGAAGAATGGCAAGAAGATGCCGAAGAATATATAGCATAAAAAGAAAGCTTTATCAAAATATCGGTTTTGATAAAGCTTTTTAATTAACAATCAATAAAAAGGCTCTAAATATATTTATAAATACATTTAGAACCTTTTATTAATATTATTATATTATTCCTATTATTTCATTAATATCTTTAATTCCTTGTTCTTTGCAAAACAATTCCATTTCCTCAATAATTTCTTTTCCTGCCATTGGATTAAAGAAATTTACTGTTCCTATTTGAATTGCTGAAGCTCCTGCCATCATAAATTCTATAGCATCTAACCCTGTGGTTATTCCCCCCAAACCTATTACTGGTATTTCTACTGCCTTTGCAACTTCATGAACCATTCTTAAAGCTACTGGCTTAACTGCAGGTCCTGACAATCCTGCATATACATTATTAAACACTGCCTTTCTTTTATATGGATTTATTGCTAATCCCTTTAATGTATTAATTAATGATAACGAATCTGCTCCTGCTTCTTGACATTTAATAGCCATATCTACAATATCTTCTGCATTAGGTGATAATTTAACCATTAAAGTCTTATCAGTTATTGATTTAGCTTTTTTAACAACTTCATAAGCAACTTCTGATTTAATTCCAAAAGCCATACCTCCACTTTTTACATTTGGGCATGATATATTAAGTTCTATCATATCAACATCTGTTCCATTAAGTTTATCTAAAGCAATTTCATAATCTTCCATACATCCACCACCAACATTTGCAATAATGTTAGTTCCTAATTTCTTCATCTTTGGAAGTTCTTCTGCTATAAATTTATCTATTCCTGGATTTTGAAGTCCAACTGAATTCATCATTCCTGATGGAGTTTCAAATACCCTTATTCCATAATTCCCTGCCTTTTCATTTAAAGTTAATCCCTTTGATGAAATACCACCTAAAATTCCTACATCATAAAAATTGTTATATTCTGCTCCAAAACCAAAGGTTCCTGATGCTGCTATTACTGGGTTTTTAAAATCTAATCCATTTATATTAACTTTTAACATTTTATCTTCTCCTTTGGTCTTTTATAATTCTACATAATATCCATCAAATACTGGGCCATCTTTACAAGTTCTCTTATTTCCATCTTTAGTTTTACAAGTACACACTAGACATGCTCCTACTCCACAAGCCATATGCTTTTCCATTGAAACATATACTTTTACTTGTTTTTCTTTACACATTTCAATAACCTTTTTCATCATAACTTCAGGTCCACAACATAATACCGTATCATATTTATCTACATCCAATATTTCTGTTACAAAACCCTTATGACCATATTTTCCTGTATTGGTAGAAACAAAGCTTTTATCAACAAATTCATTTATTTCATCTATTAAATATATATCATCTCTAAATCCTGCATAAAGATCCATTTTTATATCTTTTTTCTTTTCTCTAAGCTTTTTAGAAAGCTCTAACATTGGAGCTGTACCAATTCCACCACTTACTAAAGCAACTTTACCATAATCCTCTTCCAAATTAAATCCATTCCCTAATGGACCATTTAAACTTATTGTATCTCCTACTTTTAATTCTGCATATTCTTTAGTTCCATTACCTACAACGGCATAAACAAAAGTAAGTGTTTCTCCATTAGTTTCACATACACTTATTGGTCTTGGAAGAAGGGTTGTTCCATTATGCTTAAGCATGTAAAACTGACCTGCCTTTGCTTTATTTTTATCTTTTACAACCATTTTATATATTCCAGTTTGAATTTCATCATTTAACAAAATCTCGCCTTTTGTGTACTTCATAAATTCTCTCCTCCTAAAGATTATTAACAGCTTTTCTTATTTCATCTCTCATTCTTATAGCTTCTTTTCTTGCACAAAGTGCAAATTCTTCTGGTTTATTTTCCTTTTTATATGCTAAAAGAATAGCTCTTGATGAATTTACAACTCCACCATTTCCATTTCTTAAATATAAAGCTACATCTTCTGCTTTTCCTCCTTGTGCTCCATAACCAGGTATTAAGAAAAACATATTTTTATATCTTTCTCTAATTTCCTTACCCTCTTCAACATGAGTACATCCAATAACTCCACCAATAGCTGAATATCCACATTCACCTTTTATAGATTCACCCATCTTAGTAAGTTTATCACCTACAACCTTATAAACTTTGCTATTATCTTTTGTATCAATATTTTCTATATCTTCAGCTCCTGGATTTGAAGTTCTAACTAACACAAAAACACCCTTATTCCCATTTTCTATATATGGCATATATGGTTCTATACTATCCATTCCCATATATGGACTTAATGTAATAAAGTCTGCTTCAAAATCTCCACTAAAATGACCTTTAGCATATTGAGTTGCAGTTGCCATTATATCGCCTCTTTTTATATCTGCAATTATAATTGCATCCTTTATTCTTAAATATTCTAATGTTTTCTTATATGCCATAAGCCCAGCTAATCCTAAAGCTTCATAATATGCTATTTGAACCTTAAAGCAAGCTACAACATCTAAAGTTTCATCTATAATTGATTTATTATATTCAAAGATTGCTTCTTCTATTGATTTTCCATCTAAAATATGTGAAGGTATATATTCAACAGCTGTATCTAACCCTAAGCACACAACACCTCTTTCCTCAATTCTTTTATATAACTTATCCATTATAAAACTTTTCATATTAACTTCACCCTTCTTCTCTTATGATAATACTAAACTTATTTACTATATATTACTTTACCGCCCTTTATAGTCTTTACAATTTCTCCAAAGTATTTTCTTCCTTGGAAAGGAGTATTCTTACCTTTAGATGCAAATGCTTCTTTATCAATTGTTATTTCTTTATTTAAATCAACTAATACTAAGTCTCCATCTTTTCCAACTGAAATTATTCCTTTATTCATTTTAAGAATATTTGCTGGATTTTTAGACATTAACTCGCTTAATTTATTTATAGAAATACCATTATTTTTTACTAATTCTGTATAACAAATACTAAATGCAGTTTCTAATCCTACCATGCCTGGAGCACCATTTTTTTTATCTTCTTCAGTATGTGGTGCATGATCTGTACCTATACAATCAACAGTTCCATCTTTAATTCCTTTTATTATTGCATTAACATCTTCTTTTTCTCTTATTGGAGGATTTACCCTATAATTACTTATATCTGATGTTAATCCTATATGATGTGGTGTAACTTCACAAGTTACATTACTTCCTGTCTTTTTACTTTCTCTTATTGCATTAATTGATTCAACTGTACTTACATGAGCCATGTGTAATCTTGCACCAGTTACTTTAGCTAAGTATAAATCTCTTATAGTCATTAAATCCTCTGCTATTCTCATATCTATTTTAGAAAATGTTCTATCTTCTGCATGTGACATTATAATCCACTTATTTTCCTTTGCCTTTTCCATTGCCTTCATCATAATACTAGAATCCATAACTCCAACACCATCATCAGTTATTGCTATAAGCTCATTATCATCATTAAAAGCCCCTAAGTGTTCTATAGATTTACCATTAAAATTTTCTGTAATTGATACACATTGATGAACATCAATTAATCCTACTTCCCTTACTTTATTTCTAACGTATTCTACTACTTCCTTTGTTGAACAAATTGGATTAGTATTTCCCATTAAACATACTCCAGTATAGCCTCCTTTTGCAGCTGCCTTAGATCCACTTTCTATATCTTCCTTATAAGTTAATCCTGGCTCTCTAAAATGAGCATGTGTATCTATAAAAGAAGGCATTACTGTATATCCTTTTGCATCAAGAATTCCCACTCCATTTTTATCTATATTTTTACCAATTTGATTTATTATTCCATCTATTATTAATATATCACCTTGAAATTTTCCATTAGCATCTATTACATTAGCATTTTTTATTAATAAATTCATATTTTTATACCTCACTTGGATTTATAATTTGTTCACAATATTCACATTTATAACTTCCCTTTTCTTTATCAAATAATTTAAAGCTATGGGGTATGTATTTTTCCACTGAAGTAATACAATTAGAATTTTGGCATATTAATATATTTTTTATTTCCTCTGGTAATTCTGGCTTTATTTTACTTACAATTATTTCATTTCTTACTTCATTTATAGTTATTCCTGGTGAAAGTAACCCAAGAACTGTATAATTTATTGTTTCTAAATTTTCAATTTTTATAATATCTTTTTTTCCAATCTTTTTGCTATCTGCATTTATAATTAAAGCAACTTGATGACCTAACTCATCTAAATGTAAATATCTAAATATCTTTACACCCATTCCAGCTTTTATATGATCTAACATAAATCCATTTTTTATACTAGTTATTTGTAACATTACACTCCTCCAATAACTTAACTATTAATGCCATTCTTACATACATTCCATATTCAGCTTGTTTAAAATATACAGCTCTACAATCATTATCTACTTCTGTTGCAATTTCATTTATTCTTGGAAGTGGATGCATTACTATCATATTTGATTTTGCCCTTTTCATTTTTTCATTATCTAATACATAACAATCCCTTAATCTTAAATATTCTTCTTCATTAAAAAATCTTTCTTTTTGAATTCTTGTCATATATAGTATATCTAATTCTTCAATTACTTCTTCTATATTCTCTACTTCTTTAAAATATATATTATTTCTTTTTAATACCTCTTCTTTTATATATTCTGGAATTACCAATTCCTTTGGAGATATAAGTATAAATTTAACATCTTTATATCTAGACATAGCCATTATTAACGATTGTACTGTACGTCCATTTTTTAGGTCACCACAAATCCCTATTGTATGACCTTCTAATTTTCCTTTTTGTGATTTAATAGTTAAAAGATCTGTTAATGTTTGAGTTGGATGTTGATGTCCACCATCCCCTGCATTAATAACTGGAACTGATGAATACATGCTTGCAACTTTTGCTGCACCTTCTTTAGGATGTCTCATTGCAATTATATCTGAATAAATAGAAACCATTCTTATTGTATCTGCTAATGTTTCTCCCTTTGCACTGGAGGTTGAATTTGGTTCTGAAAAACCTAGTATTTTCCCTCCTAATCTCATCATAGCTGCTTCAAAGCTAAAACGTGTTCTAGTACTAGGTTCATAAAAAAGTGTAGCTAAAATTTTGCCGTCACAGATATGTGAAAATTCTTTTGGATTTGAAATAAATTTTTCTGCTAATTCAAAAATTTCATTAAGTTCTTCTTTTGAAAAATCCATTGGACTTATTAAATGTTTATTTTTCATTTTTTATAATCACTCCTTTTTAACATCACAGTGTTAAATTTAAAGAATACAAAAAAAACCTCCCTTAGACATAAGGAAGGTATAGTAATCTTATACAATATGGGTATTATTACAGCTTCCTTATGAATCTCTCGGATTCTCTTAAAGGTTCTTTTTTGTTAGAATATCACTACATTCAAATTTTGTCAATGTAATTTAATTCCAATTATTCATTACTTCATCCCACATCATTTTTCCACACTTTGCTAAAGAAACAGTTCCATAAACACTATTAGGAATTCCTTCTGATAATACAGTAAAAGTAAATTTACCTTTTGGAAGTTCTAAGTATTCTGTATCATTTTCAACACCTTTTTTATCACCAGTTTTACTTGATATTTCAATTTTTAAATCATCTGGAATATATAAAGCTAATTTATTTTTAATTTGTTGTCTTCTTAATATATCAATAAGCATTTGCCCATTATCTTTTGATAAAAAGGTTCCATTTGATAAATGTTTCCATATTCTTGCTAAATCATATGCTGTTGTTATATTTTCAATATTTGAAACTACAGTTCTCTCATCATTTGTCTTTCTATTTAACTTTGTATTCTTTAATCCCATAGCTACTATATCTTCATTTATTTGTTCCATTCCTACTAAATCAATTATTTTATTTGCAGCAGTATTATCACTTTGTATTAGCATTATAACCATAAGTTCAAATACTGTATATTCCCTTTCATTAAATTCATGAATAATTCCTGTTCCATAAACCTTATCTTTACTTTGAATTTTAATCTTATCCATAAAATCAAGTTTCTTTTCTTCTACTGCTTTTATTAACGAAACAGCTATTGGAAGCTTCATACATCCAGCAGCTGTCATAGAAACGTTTTCATTGTATCCATACACATAACCGCTTTTCAAATCTTCAAAAAAGAAACTATATTTTCCAATCCTTGATTCTAAATATTTCTTTATTTCTTTCATAATACCCTCCTAAATTTACTGATTCAATAAATTTCCTTTACTTTAATATAAGTATATCATATTGTCAGAATATTTTGAAGTATTTACTGTAAATTTTTTGATATCTTCTAAATTTGCATTTACTACTTTATAGTTTATTCACCAAATTTATATAATATAAAATAGTGACAGCTCAAAAGATTATCTTATTAATAAAATTACCCTTTGTATCTGTCACTATTTATATGCTTTATATCCAATTATTATTCTGCAAAAGTAATTCCTATCTTTTTAGCAACTTGTACTAATTCACCTTCTGGATTTACTTTCTTAGTATTTTGTCCTATTACATTTTCTAAAGTATCATTAGTTATAGTATCACCTTTTAAACAAACCATTTGTCCAAATTTTCCTTCAATAATCAATTCCATTGCTGCAACTCCATATCTTGTTGAAAGAATTCTATCATAAGTACAAGTATTTCCCCCTCTTTGTACATGTCCTAAAACAGTACATCTAACTTCATGATCTTTAATTAACTTTTCTAAATCATCAGCTAGTTTATTTCCAATTCCACCAAGCCTTATTGGATCTGGACTATCTGAAACTATTTTAGATACTACTACATCTCCATCTTTAGGTTTTGCTCCTTCTGCAACCACAATTATAGTAAAGTTTCTTCCTTCTGCTTCTCTTTGCCTTACTTTTTCTTCAATTTTTTTAATATCATAAGGTATTTCTGGTAAAAGAATTACATCTGCAGAACCTGCTATACCTGATTCTAATGCTATCCATCCAGCATTTCTTCCCATAACTTCACAAATCATAATTCTATGATGTGACTCTGCTGTTGTATGAAGTCTATCTAATGCCTCTGTTGCTACATCAATTGCTGTATTAAATCCAAATGTAACATCTGTTGATGATAAATCGTTATCAATAGTTTTAGGAACTCCAATTACATTAACTCCCTTTCTAGCAAAATCTCTAGCTGAAGTTAATGTTCCATCTCCACCAATTACTACTAAAACATCAACACCTTCTCTTTTTAAATTTTCATTTGCAACATCAGATACATCTTTCTTTACCATCACACCATTTTCTTCTACAAGGTAATCAAATAAATTATCTTTGTTAGAGCTATAAAGAATTGTACCTCCTCTATGCAATATTCCTGCTACTGAATCTAAATTTAAAGAAACAAAATCATTATTATATAATCCTCTATATCCAAACTTATAACCAATTACTTCAATACCATAATTTAATATTGCAGTCTTTGTTACGGCTCTTATTACAGCATTTAGGCCTGGACAATCTCCACCACCTGTTAATAAAGCTATCTTTTTAATTTTTTGTCCCATTTTTAATTCCTCCCACTCAAATTACTCAAACTATTACCTTCTAAGTACTATTTTCTTAAATTCAATTTTATTATATTTTTTCATAAAATTCAGAACATTTCTTTATAGAATATATTACCATATTTTATAAAAATTAGAAATAATTTTTGAGTATTTATTAAAAAAAATGAGAGATAAATTTTATTATCTCTCATTTGTATTAAAATGCTAATTCTAATCCATTAACATCAATAGTCATATTTTCATTATTAATATATTTATTATATATTTCTTTTATGATGTTATAATTTTTTGTAATTAATTCTTTTGATTCATTATCTAATAAATTACTCATTTCATTATATGCTGATTCAATGTTTGAATATGCTCTCCATATATCTTTATCTACCATAGCATAATAACATGCAGCATTATTTAAAGCTAAAACATCATTTGCATTAATATTATAAGCTTCTTTTATATTTTCAATTGCATTACCATATTTTCCTTCATTATAGTAAATTGTTCCTAATGCCCTATAATATTTACTATTCTTACTTATAGATAAAGCTTTTTTTAAATCTAAAATTGCTTCTTTGCTATTTCCTTGTTCAAATTTTAATAATGCTAAGTCATAATATATTTCTGGATTATTATTGCTTAAATTTAGTGCAAGTTCATAATATCTCTTAGCTAATTCTAAATTATTATTTAAATTTTCTTGTAATTTTGCTACATTCATAATTAAATTGTAATTATATGGCTCATTATATATAGCTGTTCTTATATAACCTTCACCCTTATCACTACTTTTTGTTTTATATAATATATTAGCCATTAAAATATATGAATTTTCATATTTACTATTTCTCACTATTGCTTCAGTACATAATTCTTTTGCTTTATCATATTGTTCATTATTAAAGTTTTTCCAAGCTTCAACATATGATTCTACATATGAATCCTTATTTAGCTCACTAGTGTTAATGCAAGTATTTATTTCATTTATTACCTTACTATTAAAATCATTAATATTTTTATCAAAAGATTTAATTTCCTCAAGCCAAGCCTTATATGCCTCAACTTTTGGATTTTCTTCTGATAATTCAGTTACCTTTTTTAATAATGAATTTTTATCAAATTCACATACTTCCATTATTACATCATACATCTTTATTTCATTTTTATTTAACTCATATGCTAATCTTAAATTATGTAATCCACCTTCATAATCCTTTAACATAAGTTGCATTTTACCTAAAACAGCTAAGTCATATGCATCTTCTAAATCAATTGGATATGTTTTAACTATTTCTTTAGCTAAATCTTTTTGGTCAGTTGCTAAATATACTGCAAACATTGTTTTTAATAACGGTTTATATGTATTATATGTATTTAAATAATATTCTCCTAGCCTTTCAGCTTGTTCAAGATTATTATTCATATAAAAAGTAAATATAACTTTATTAATTAATTCTTTATCTTGCTCTAAGTATTTTTCTCCATCTTCAAGCATTATCTTATCTCTTTTTATTATAGCTTCTTTTAATAAATTATTTGACTTTGTTAAGTTACCTTGAATAGAGTAAATTTCTGCTGTTTTAACAGTCCAAATAGGCCAAGTTTCCTTCTTTTGCATTTCCATATATTCATTTATAGCTTCATCATATTTACCATCATAGTAATATTTCTCTGCTTTATTTTCTGTTATTGTAGTTGTCTTTGCTCCCATTATACTTTGAGTACCAACTAAGACCACGAAAGCAAATAATATAGAAAGACTTAATGTAGTTATTGTTTCAAAATATTTGCCTTTTTTTATTTTTTTATTTTTACCTAAGGAGTCATTTGTATTCTTTTTCATAATCCCTCCATTTGTTTATTCTTTATTTATAATATATAATTTTAACAAAAAAAGTACTCTTTTTCAAATAATAATTTATTTTTCTACATTATATTCAAATTTATGTAATTAAAAATGGCAAACTTTGATTTATTTTTATTATTTTACTCAAAATCACTTAATTTGCCATTATTGTAAATCTCACCTTTTTTTATTTACAAGCTTATTTTCTAAAATTGCAACTACTTCATACATTATAAATGCAATTACTGATAAAATAACAATACTCATCATAACCATATCTAATTGAGCAATTTGACCTCCATATATTATTAAAAAGCCTAATCCTTCTCTTGCCACCAAGAATTCACCCATTATTACTCCTACCCATGAAAGTCCTACATTTATTTTCAAAGCAGATATAATTACTGGTATTGATGCTGGAAAAACTAAATATCTTAACTTTTGCCATTTATTTGCTTGAAATGTTGTCATCAATAGCATTTTACCTTCATCAACTTCATTAAAACCAGTTAAAACACTTATTATAGTTGTAACAATCGATATTAATAATGCAATTGTAATAATTGCTGGAGTTCCATTCCCAACCCAAAATATAATAATTGGAGCAAGTGCAACCTTTGGCAAAGCATTTAACACTACTAAATAAGGATCTAATACTTTAGATGCTATCTTAGATGCCCATAATATTATTGCAATAATTACCCCTAAAATAGTTCCTAACATAAATCCAATTATAGTTTCATAACAAGTTACCCATATATGCCTAAATAATGTACCTCCATTAACAAAACTAATTAATGATTTTACTATTCTGCTTGGACTTGATGTTAAAAATGGGTCAATCAATTTTAATTTAGCTGCAACTTCCCAAAGTGCAATAAATATAACCAATATTGCAATTCTTATTATTCCTATTTTCCACTTATTTCTTTTTACCTTTTTTAAATATACTTCATGTTCTTTTTCCATATTAATTATCCAACTCCCCCCATAGTTTTCTAAAATACTCATTATATTCTGATTCTTTTCTTTTATCGAAAGGAGTTGCATCTTTATTTTCAAATTTTATATTTACATCTTCTTTAATTGTTGCTGGTCTATTACTTAAAATTATAACTCTATTAGACATTACTATTGCTTCACCTAAATCATGAGTTACCATTATTGCTGTTTTCTTTTCTCTTTTAATTATTTCATACACATCATCTGTCATCTTTAATCTGCTTTGATAATCTAAAGCAGAAAATGGCTCATCAAGCAATAATATTTCTGGTCTTAATACCAATGTTCTTATTAAAGCTACCCTTTGCCTCATTCCTCCTGACAACTGCTCAGGTTTATGCTCTTCAAATTTATTTAACCCATAACACTTTAATAAGCTTTCTGCATATTTTATGTTTTCTTTTGTATATATCTTTTTAATCTTAAGTCCTAACAATACATTTTCTCTAACTGATAACCAAGGAAATAAATAATCCTTTTGAAACATATATCCCATTTTATCTAAATTATTTTTTATTGATGAATCTGAAAATTTTACTTCTCCACTAGATGGAATTAGTATTCCACTTATTATATTAAGCAAGGTTGACTTTCCACATCCTGAAGGACCTATAATACTTACAAAATCTTCCTTTTCAACCTTAAAACTTATATTTTTTATGGCTTCTGTAGTACCATCTATAGTATGATAGTTCATATTTACATCTTTTACTTCTAAGAGACTCACTTTACCACCACCAATCATTTTATATCTATTTAGTTACTTATTTTTAAAATTTTTATTATTTTCTATTTTATTGCTTGTTTTGCAAATGAATTGTTAACAATAATATTAAAATCAGGTCTTTCAGTAATTAAACTTTCATCATATCCTTGTATAATATCCATTAATTTATTTAATCCATCTTCACTTACTTCAGGTGTTTCTGAATATGCTTCTATATTTTTGTAATTATCAATTACTTTAACTATTACTTCCTTATCTGTTCCTGGAAAAAATGAAATAATTGAATCTGCTACTTCTTCACTTGTATGTTGTTGAACCCATTGTTGTCCCTTATAAATTGCATTAGTAAATTTTTGAATTATCTCTGGATTTTCATCCATATAGGATTTAGTTGTATAAAAACAGGTATATGAAATATTTCCTGCTTCATTACCTATTGATGAAACTATATTTCCTGCACCATCTTTTTCAAGCATAGTTGCTGTTGGCTCAAATAATGCAACATAATCTCCAATTCCTGATTTAAAGGCACCTGCTGTAGCTGTAAAATCTACATTAGTAACCATTTTCACATCATTTTCTGGATTTAACCCATTTTGTTTTAATACATATTCTAGAGCCATTTCTGGAATTCCACCTGGTCTTCCACCAATTATTTCTTTACCCTTTAATGATGACCAGTCAAAATTTTCCTCTTCTTCTCTTCCAACTAAAAATGAACCATCCCTTTGTGTAAGTTGTCCAAATACTACTGGATAATCCTCTCTGCCTTGATTGTAAATATAAACAACTTGCTCTGGTCCTGAAAAGCCAATATCCACATTACCGCTTAACAATTGTTGCATAGTTTTATCTGCAACCTATTCTAAATAACAGTATATGTCCACTTTTATTAATTCCTTAAATGCTCTCTTAACATATTTCTTAAGACACCTTTAGGAGTGCCTTTATTGCCAGCTATTAGATTTAATAATTCAATGTCTTCGCTTGTTAATTTAACCTCTAAATTTTCAAGTTTAAGATTTTCTAATCTCTTTTTATTCAATGCTTCTATTCTTACATTTTCTTCATTAGCTAGATATCTTTCCTTGCCTTCATCCCATGACTGGATAAGTTTATAAATAGTAATTGCTATAAGACAACTTATAAACGTAATGGATATCAAAGTTGCTATTGGTTCTACTATACAATTTAAATCAACATACACTATTCTTCCTCCTCATTAAATTTACTAATAAAAGGTTTATGAATACAAAAATATCTAACATAATCACTTACACTCATCCCTCTACTTTTTGCAAGTTGAATTATTTTTTCCTTTTCCCTCTTAGATACTTGTACAGTTAATCTATATATTTTTAATTCATCTTCGCTCTTTCTTCCCAAAATTTCTTTTTCTTTAAATCCTAACATTTCCTAACCACTCCCCTACTCTCTCCAAATCTAATCGACCATATATCGGTGATTTACCGAGTACTTTTTGGCTATTACCACCACATTACCCCACTATTAGCTTTTCTTATTAATTTTCTAGTAGTGTGGTAATAGTGTGGTATTTATATATCCATTAAATCCTCATAGTCTTCATTTTCTGAGCTTACCTCTGATACAACTTTAATCTCTCCTGGTATTGGTAATAATCCTCTAAGAACATCTTTTATATATGCAGCAGGATTACTATAGTTTTGTAATTTCTCATAAAGATTCAATTCTTCTTTTCTATTCTTATTAAACTCTAAAGTAATTCTTAATCTCTCCATAACTTCTCTCCTACTCTCTTATATCCATTTGCATTTGAAAATAAATTATCTTCTATCATTCTCGCTGATGGATATCTCCTTTTAATAGATTTAAAAAAGGATCTTCCCCCTCCACCAGTAACTAGGATAGGGCTTGTCCTAACTGGATAACTAATATTTAACTCTTTAAATACTCTTTCAATATTGTTTCTAATAATATCTTTTATAAATTCAGTATCTTTCTTTTCACCATCAACTTCTAAACCATTTTTTATTATGCCTTCAGCATCTTCAATATTTAATCCTAAAGTATATAAGCTATTAATTTCATTAATCATATCATTATAAATGTTAATCATCCCTACATCTAAACTTGTACTTTTAGCAACACTTCTTTTTTTACCAGCTTTAAGCAATGCTATATCTGTAGTTCTTCCTCCAATATCTAAAACAATTAAATCTTTCTCTATTAACTCTCTTCTCTTATCCACATCTAACGAATAATATGTTGCAACCCCTTCTGGGAATATTGCTGCATCTTCAATATAAATAGTTCTTTCTACTCCATTTAACTTAAAATTTAGTATTTTATTATCTTCAATTACTTCAATCATTTTATCTTTTTTACTTCTATATTGATTTATAGGTAATCCTAGTACTATTCTTATAAATTCTTCTTTAGTACTTAACCCTAAAGCTAAACATAGCATTGGTAAAAGATTTTCTTTAGATATTTTATCTAGATTAGTATCATAATCACCTTCTCCAATAATTAATATTTCATTGTTAAACTCTAATTGATATCCTGTGCTTATTAAATAATTTTCTCCTCTTGTAATTAATGAAGGTACTATTATCCCCTTACTTGTCTTAATGTTACAATTGCCTAAATCTACGCCTATTGTTTCCATGTTATCCTCCAAATACATTATTTAAGGCTACTTTGTTGCCCTTTGTTATATATGTATTCACGAGTATAAATTATATTCCTATTTACAAATAAAATTTATATTTAGAAATATTTTTTATAAAAAGAAAAAGGCCCTTAATCTTCAAGGTACCAAATATCTTCTACCTTTAGATTAAGAGCCTTACTTATTTTCAATATTGTTTCTATATTCCCCTGCTGCTTATTAGTTTCTATTTGACTATAAGTACTTGGACTTATTCCAATCATCTTACAAAACTCATTTGAGTTCATCATATATTTTGTCATTCTAATCTCTTTTAATTTATTTTTAACCATAACCACACCTCTAATTATTTTATTCTATGAAATGTTTATTTTTCCTTTTATCGGTGATAATTTAAGTAAATACTTGTAATTTAGTAGCAAAGCGTTATGATGTCGAGGTAATCTGGACACGTTGTGAGTGAATATAGTTTGCCCTAAGAATTTAATCTCAAGGCTTATATTGTCGAGTCTAAACATTGTATCGCTCGTTTAATACTCTACTTGTAATTAATAGCTAAATATCCAACTGTTACCCGAGTATTCTCTTTATCGCTATTAAATCCCCCACAAATGTGGCAGTTCCCTAACAACCCATCTAATTTAATTTGTCGGTCAGATGTACCCGACTAAGGATATTACTTCATAAGTAGAGAAAGTAAATAATACCCCATGAATTTTCTGCATTGGCTTCATGTAACCACCAACTTATTTATAGTTGCATTGGCGCATAACAACTAACCTATACATTATTTTTAAGTATAGGAAATAAAACCTTGACCACATTAATTTTTTAAAATATAATTTGACTGAAGATATATTTTGTTACTTAATGTAGCAAAGTTTTATAAAACTATATTTAGTTTTAACAGGACCTATTGCAGTAGGTTCTGTTTTTTTTTGCTTTTTTCTAACAACTAAAGCAAATTTGATTAAAATAAAATTGCATTTTTATAATTTGAATATTATTAATATAATTTTTTATTTATAAAAATAACTTCATGGTTATAATTATAAATTTATAATCTTTATTGTCAAGTTATTTTTATAATTTGTTGTTTACATTTATAATTTGAAAGTTATAATAATAAATAAGAGGTGATTTAAATTATGGATATAACTAAAATTATAAAAAAGATACTTATAGATGAGAATGTAACTGTTAGTGAATTAGCTAATAGATTAAATACTACTCAACCTAATTTAAGTGCTAAATTTAGAAGAAATGATTTTAGAATTAGTGAGATTGAAGAAATTACAGCTGCTCTTGGCTACACTTTGAATTTAGAAATAAAAAAAGATGCAGAAAATTAATTATTGATTTAATTAAGGATAGTTTTATGACTTTAAGCTATTGGAGGTTATAAAGATGCTTGATTTTAAACTAAAAGATATAAATAACCCTTTCAAAACAAGACAAGGTGAAACAATAGTTGATTTAGATAAGTACATAGAAGTATTAAAAGAAAATAATATTCCTTTTACTAAAGAGCAATATGAAGAAGCAAAAAAGAACCTGGATAAATAGAACAAAATAAAAAAGGCTAGTAAGTAAGATTTCTCCTACCTACTAGCCTTAAATGATTAAACTACTATTTTCTTTACTTCTTCTAACTTTAATTCTAATTCTTCAACTCTCTTTTTAATAGCTTCTACGCTATCATCTTTGCATATCTTTCTATTTTCACAGAATCCATTTTGTAGATAGTGATCTATTCCAGATACAAATGTTCCTTTTTTAACAGCAGCTGCAATATCTGGATTTAAATCAAGATAATCTCCTTCACAATATTCTTCTGGTATTGGTGGTAAAGCTAATCTACCTTCTTTCTTTCCATAATCAGCATAATGTTTATATGGGTTTTCTTTATAAGTTGCGTTACTTGCTATATCTGTATACCTCTTTAAATACCAATTTTTACTGAATAAATACATAGAATAATTCATCTCCTCTTTAACTTCTTTATTATTTGTTGTAATAATATTATTATCTATCCCCTTAGCTATTGCTAAAGCTACTTTATCTGCTGTATATTTAGAAACATCATTTGTATTTCCTACAAATAAAGGCTCTATTAATATAGCAGGCATATTAGTTTTCCTTAATACTATTAATCCACTTTCCTTATAACCAGTTCCGTATGTCCTATCAAATGTTCCTAGTTCTTTACAAATACTTTCATTTACTTTTTTTGCATAAGATCTAGATACTGTAGAACCTGTATTGATTATTACTTCAGTTCCATTTGCACTAGTACTATCACTGCAATTTAAATGTATCTCTACGTATAAATCAGCACCCCAACTATTTGCTTGTTCTGCTCTTACATAGCAATCTTCATAGTTATAAGAATTAGCTTTATCAATTCTTAATAATTTTGCTTCATATCCATTTTTATTTAGTATTTCGACCAAAATAGGTGCTATTTTTCTAGTTTCATCGCTTTCATTTAGTAACCCTACTGCACCACATCCAGCAACTCCACTTGCAGTATGTCCTACTGCTACAGCTATTTTTTTCATGCAACCACTCTCCCTAAATTTTGATATAAAAAAGGACCATATAGGCCCTCATAATTATTCTGCTTTATTTAATTCCTTCTTTTCTCCATCCTTTAGCTGTACTAATGCATCTTTAAGTTTTTCTGGTATAGGCAATCCTAGTCCTGCACAATTTTCTAATAAGCTAATCCCTTCATTTGCTATGTAAAAGTAGCAAATTAACGTTCTAAATACCCATGTCCCAGTATTTAATAGCCTATCTAATAGAACAGCGACAATTAATACTATAAATATAACTGTTTTCCTCGCTATACCTTTAAGTCCTATATCGCTAGATACTTCTTTATTTATCCATGCTCTTAATACTCCAGTTGCATAATCTAACGCCATAAAGCATACTAAAACAATAAGAGCAGTGTCCCATGTTCCAAATAACCAAGTTATTCCCGTTCCTAGTGCTGCTACAATAATTTTAAAATAGTTTAATAAGTTTTCCATTTTACACCTTCCTTTATTTTTTTGTATAAAAGAAGAGCTTAGTTTCCTAAGCTCTTTTCTACTAAATTTTACATATTTTTTTAATTTATGATATAATCACCTAAGAAAGGAGGTGATTATATATGAAAAAATCAATAATAGAATTATATATGCATAGTACTTATTATACTGAAGTACTAGATGAAAATTTTAATTTATGCTCAACAGCGACTAGCTTTCTTTATGCTTATGACTTTAAAAACAATTCGCAGAATTTTCATGTAGCTATGGTAACGAACAAGCATGTTGTGGAAAGCGCAAAATATATCCGTTATACATTCAATATAAATGATGAAAATAATAATTTAATTCCCGGTAAAACAACTACTATTACTTTTAACGAAGAACAAATTAAAAATTTTGTATTTCACCCTTCTGGAATAGATTTAGCAGCTATAGATATAACTGATATTTTTGTAGATTATAGAGAAAATAAAAATATAAAATTAAATCTAACTCCAATTTCTCCAATGCAAATCCCTTCTGAAGATGATTGGAAGAACTTAAATTCAATTGAAGAAGTAATTATGATTGGTTATCCAAAAGGCATATGGGATAATGTCAATAATCTTCCTGTTTTTAGAAAAGGAGTAACTGCTACCCATCCCAGTTACGATTTTAAAGGAAATCCAGAATTTTTAATCGACGCTGCTTGTTTACCAGGCTCTAGTGGTTCTCCAGTATTTTTAAATAACACAGGATATTATTGGAATAAGCATACTGGCCAATATGATTTAATCAGTAAATTTTACTTTTTAGGAATACAATATCAAATTCCTATTCATTCTGTTGTAGCAACTTCATCTTATTATGATACACCTATTACATTACAAAGTGGAGAAATTGTAATAGCTAAGGTTCCAACAAATTTAGGATATATAATAAAATCTACTGAATTATCATTCATTGAACAATTACTTAACAAAGCATAGTTCCATTATTTAATGATGGATGATTTATTTTAATATCTTTTGATGAGTTGATAGATATTAACTTCTCAATATTTTTTTGTTGCTCTTGAACTATTTTTTCAAGAGCAACTATCCTTTTTTCTAAATCATCTACTCTCTTTTCATTCATAATAACACCTTCTAAAAATAAAATTAATATAAAGTTATTATACACTAATTATATCTTTATTAGTACATGTTATTTGTAAAATAAAAAAAAGACTAGCCTTAACTACTCTTGTAAGATCTTTAATATTAAGTTTTACGAACAATATAAATCAATTGTGAATTAAATAATAGGTTCTAAATTTTCTATTGTTTTACTTACAATTGCTCCAACTCTTTTACCACCTAAATCATTCAAATGTACTGCCCAAGTATCACCATCTCCATTTGTACTTTCATCTAAGAAATAATTTGGATAATTCCATAGATTAATCCCTAACTTAGAATATAAATCTATAAATTCACAACCAAACCTATCAGCAATATCTTTACATCCTTGTATATATTTATTAAAGTTAGGGAACTCATTTGAAGTTTGATTTAATTTAGAATTTGAACGATACAGCGGAGACATAATAATTATCCTACAGTGTGGAATATTAACACTTATATATCTAACAATTTTGCATAATGCTCCTACATATGTTGTAGTATCAAATTCATAATTATAATCAATTCCCCAAGTAGGCAATTCACCTATGGGAACACCTTGACTTATGTCATTTGTTCCGAAGTTTAATATAGATATATCTAAATCTCGTGGTAACTTATTTAATTCTTCATCACTACATCTTCCTATTGCAGTTGTCCCTCCTATTCCTTTATGAATATATTCAAGACCGAATTTATCAACCACATATTGTTGCCACATTTTATTTCCTGTGTTACTATCTCCATAACAACACATCTTTTTTCCATACCAGTTATAAAAATTAGGCTGAATATTTTCTTTAACTAAATTTAAACTATTAATGCTATCACCATATCTAACAAACCCTTTTACTTCATCAAATTTACCAAATATCGTTTTATTATAATTAGTTTCAGTACAATAAATTGAGCTTGCAGTAATACGAATATACTTTTCATCAGAAGTAAAGGTTAACTCTGCGTTATTATCAAATCTATTTCTTTTTGTTACAATATTTTTTACTTTATCATAAGTTTGATAATACCCCCAGAGTGCGCTTCCTTTTATATTTATATTTTTAATGATATATTTGAAAGAATTATCAATCTCTATGTAATCGCTAATAAACCAACCATCATAACTTTGGACACTCCCACTTGATGAAAAATTTTTATCATATAAAATATTTCCTGACAAAGGATTAAATAAATTTATAGATTTTTCGATTGTAACTCCACTACTACTAGAACCACTTGATGTATTATTTAATGTTTTTAGATGGGGAATATCATAATAAAATTCTTCGTATATTGTTTGTTCTGAACCATATTCTATTTGTATAGAATTTTTCTTTTCTATTAATAATGCAACTTTCAAAATAAACGCATTAGAGGGAGGTGTTAAAGTAACGCTATCAGTAAAAAAGTTTGAACCTGATATTCGATTGCCTTTTTCATCATTAAATTGCCATGTACCCAAACTCCCACTAATAGTAATTTGTAAATTAGGATTTATTTTAATTTCTTCTATGAATTTTTTACTATCAGTACTTTCTATTCCAGTATTATTATTAAAAGTTACTCCATCCCTTATAGTTTCACTTTCTTTATTGAATAAATTTTTTCCTTTTTTTATAAAATTAACTTTGTCAGTTGTAATAGAATTATCTTTTATATCTCTTTCAGAAACAACATCATACTTTAAGTTTTGAATTTTAGTATATTTAGTTTCTTTAGATAAACTTCTAAATGAAACAATAACATTATCTTTACTTCCATTTCCACAAACAATAAATGTACTACAAGGGTAATCTTTTGAAGGTTTTTGACTTCCAAGCACCTTCCCCTTAGAATCATATCTTAGATAGTAAATTACTCCTTCTGTAAATAATTCTTCTCCAATATAAGCCATTTTATCAGAAATCCAGTAACCTTCGACATCGCTTATAGAACCATTTCCATTTATTTTTTTTCCATCTGTGCATGTGTTTTTATCAAAAATATTTCCGAACTCTTTTATGAAATTTGTTCTATCTGTAGTAACTTGTCCTTTAACTATATTTTCTCTTAAAACACTATCTACACCTACTACTGCTACACTTCCTCCAGTCATTGCTTCTTTAACATCTTGTCCCATATTAGCCATTGACCATATTTTAGAATTTACATCAATTTTATTCGCTTTAGTATCCAATTGCGAACCTAATTCTGTAGTCTTTTCTTCTAGATCTGCTGCTTTCTTTTCAATATCTTTAGTGATATCCTTGGCCTTTATCTTTTTTGTTCCTCTCCCACTTATAACTACATAATCATCATCATCTAATATAGTTTTAATAGGTAATTCATTTAATCTCGTAGTATTTAATTTTGTCATTTGATTAATACCCCCTTTTATCTTATTAACGCAGTATCTTCATCTGCTAATATTACATTGCCATCATCAGTCAATAAAATTGTTGGATAAATAACATCTTCTCCATCCCACTTTTCATTTATACTTCTTTTTATTTCAAACTCAAATGATGGTAATGTGACCTTGCATCCATCATCATCTAATAAAACTATTTGCATCTTTGATTTACCTACATTTTGTGTATAGGAATCATCGAGAAAGAATACTACTTGATTCTCTTCTATTCTTGCACTCTCTACACTATCAACTCCAAATGGAGTTTCAATAAGTAATTTAGCTTTTAATGGATTTATTGGCATCATCCTATAAGAACTCCCTCTTTGTTTAACCTGAATTCCGTATTCATAAATATTAAAAATTAAATCAAGAGCATCATTTTTATAGAATTGAATATCAGAATTCAACTTTGAACTGTAATTACTAACTGTTAATGTTACTTCTTTATATAAGCTCATATATATCCTCCCTTATTAAGTTTTAATTTTATCAGCCATTATCTTAAACTCAATTATTTCTTTTTTTTCTTCTTCCGTTATCCAATTTAATTTAACTGCTTTTTCTAAGTATGTTTTATCAATTCTATTTTGAACATACATATCTAATAATTTTTGAAACATTTCCTCACCTCCTTCTAAGGTACTATATCCATTAGTGTTATCATTAAATTTTCAACAACTTCATCTAATTCACTTATTTTATTTTTTAAACTTTCTTTTTCTTCATCAATTACTTTTTCAATAGATTTAAAGTATAAAAAAAGAGTATCTGGAGCTGATACCCTTTTAGTTAACTTATATTCTTTATTTTCATCTTTTATAGTTATTCCGTCATAATATTCAACTATATTCATAATCAATAACCTTCCACGCAAACAAACCAAGAACCATTACCATTAGCAATAGATGGAGTTGATCCTGATGGATAATATAACATTACTGAATTTCCAGTATCCATTCTTGAAATTAAGTTTATAGGAATATTGTTACTTCCCACAAATCTTGCTACTACACTGCAACTAGCCGTATTTTTAAATGTATAAGATAATGGAACTGTAATACTTAAAGCATTCCCAGCTACATTTTGTATACCACTATTCCATGCTCTGCAATAGCCATCTTCATGTAATCTATATCCCCTATCTGCTTTTTTATCAGAATGTATTACTTTATGTTCTTCCATTTCTCTAAATCTTAACACTTCTTCTGATAAACTATTTATAATTGATTGGCCATTTGTTTCCCTACTATCTGTTATATTAGCTGATTGAATAGCAGAAACTCCAACGCCTACATAAACTTCAGCTAATTTTACATAACTAGAACTTGTAGTGCTAGGTGCTGAAGGTGTTGAACTTGCTGTACCTTTTAATACTTTAATTTCTCTAGTTGTCTCACTTATATAAGCTACAATTGCATCTATTCTCGGATAACTTGCTGTATTACTTTCTATATTAACTGTATAACTTGCTGTATTTTGTAAAGTAGCCCCATTAATTGAACATAATCCTGATGCTACTTTAACTGACATTGCCGGAGTGCTTTGTGCTTCAACTTTTAAATCATTTTCCCCATACACTATCTTTCCACCTAAACTTTTACTTGTTATTAAGTGGGCATCTGCTACAGTATATGTAGTAATACCATCTGCATTATAAATTCCTCTAACCGTCATAATATCATTCCTTTCTTTATTAAATAAAAATAGAGCCCATTTAAAGGGTTCTGTTGTGAAATAATTACTTATATCTGTAAATAGTTGGTTTGTTATCTCTAAAAACTGAATTTCCTAAAATAATTGTAACTGCATTTTCAGTTAAATCAACTATATATTCAAGAACTTTTATTTTTATATTTAGTTTATATTTTTCCGTATTTAATTTAATATAATCACCTGGTTCAATATCAAAAATATTAAATGATTCTGATATTCCAACTTTAACTGTACAGTTAACTAAAGGATTCTTATAAGTGTTTAAAGTTTCTTCACATTGTTTATCTAAAGTTTCTTGTAACCGTATATCATTAGCTTGTATTATTTTCTCTCTTCTTCCATATAAACGTAGAGAATTATAATCAACCGCAGTTGACATTAACACATTAAAAACTCCATCTTCTTCCCATGAAACTCTAGCACTAACTACATTAGCTATTTGTGTTTGGTCTATAGTATAATCCCATGAACCTATTATATTGTAATCATTTATTTCATAATATTCAGATTTATCTCTGCCTAAGCTTTTATAAAAATTAAATTTTCTATCTTTAGTGATTTTAAAATAACAATTACTAGCTTCAATAAATTCTTGTATTTTCTCATAAAGATCATCTGACCATTCAATAGATCTATCAGTTTTTAAATTAGTATCATCACATTCACCTAACTCAATCCCAGTTCTTGTTATATTATTTATTTCGCTAATAAGAGAAAATATTAATGTTCCATAAGTTTTATCATAATAAGTCTTTTTAAATTCATTTTCAGAATTTAATCCTATATCAGTAAAATTTCTGTTTTGAAATAAACAAGCATAGCCTAAACATATACATTGAATATCTTCCTCAACTGGACATGGTGAATTTACAACTCCAAACCATAACAACTCTTCTTTATTATCTTCAATTTTATATAATTCTATATGTTGATTTAATATAAGTTCTATTTTCTTTTCTACTAAATACTTAATAGGTGAATTAAATGTAAAACTCCCAATTCCATTTAAGGCTTTACTAAAAGATATATTAGATAAAACATATAATTCATCAATTAATTCATGTTGATTAGTATAAAGTTTTATAAAATATTTTATATCCATGCTTCTTTCCACCTTATATAAACTGCACATTCTCCATCATAATCAATTTTTATTTGATTAGATCCATTAACTAAACTAATATAACTTCCACTTTTATATTGTATTTTACTAGTTTCATTTACTTTTACACTTCTACTCCTAGGGTTGCAATCTATATATAACACATCTCCACTTTCAATTAATATATCTAAATTAAGTTGCTCACCAGTTGTTTCATTTTTAACCTTAAAATTACTGCCTTGACCTTCTATTTGAATTATTGGATAAACTGTTGCGTAACCTTCATTAATAGCTTCTCCTATATTCCCTATAACTCTTTCTGTATAAGTCCAATTTTCAGGAACTCTAAAAGCACTAGTTGGAAATTTCCATCCTCCTTCAATTGCTTTTTCTAAAGTTAATTCTTTAAAATCTTTTTTATAAAGATAAGGATCACACATTTTAAAAGTAATTGTCATAGTTCTAAACTCATCTGTAACTATAGATTCTTTTTTTGCTTTACATTCAATTTCTCCTATGCCTTCAATATCCACAATTATTGATACCTCTCCAGCTCGTACTAAATAACTTAATTGTAATGCTGATTTAATATCATTATCTGCTTTAGTACTCACAACTAAAGTAAAAGTTTTAGAGTTTATTTTACTAGAACCAGAATAACTACCATGATAATACAAATCACTATCATTATTAGTGTTACTACTATCTAATAAAAAATTATATAAATTTGCATAATAAGGACATTGATCGCCTAGAACTTGTAACCCATTAATAAATATTTTATTATAGCAAATCATTCTTACTCCTTCCCTGAATAAAAATAGAGCTCATACAAGCCCTATTTTATACTTCCTAATATTCTTTTAATATTATTAACACTTCTTTGTTCATTCTCTTTATTTTCAAAGTGTGCTTCATCTATGTGTATATTAACGCCAGAACAATTATTAGAGTTAGAGAAAATTTTATTCATTTCTTTTAAATATACACCAATAGTATTATTTAATTTAGAATCAATCATATCATTCATTTTTTTAGTTGTCATAACTGCATTTGTAACTCTAGAATTTTTAGGTAAATAAGCATATTCCCCTTGTACCGCATCCCCTAATGTATACGCTCTTGCTTTCCCTAATGTGTCTACTAATTCTAGTCCCCTTTCATTTATATTATAGATACCAGCAGTTTCAATACTTCCTCCTGATTCCTTCTTTTTAGGTTCACTTGTACCAAATATTGCATTCCAAGTTTTTGAAGCTATTTTACCTAATTTAGTTAATAATCCTTCAGCTTTACTATTAGCTTCATCTAACCCACTAACTTCAACTTTAGAAGAAACATTCTTTGGAATTTCATTAAGTTTATTTTTAAGAGCATTTGCATCTCCTTCAGCATTAACCATTTCTTTTGCTGCAGCCTTAAATTCTTCTTTAGTCATACCAAACTGTTCAGCACTTAGAGTACCATCATCAATTGCAGTACATATAGCATTAAACTTATCTTCGGCAGTTCCAGCAGTTACACCAGCTTGTTCTATTACTTTATTGCATGCTTCTATAGCAGAATTTGAAAAAACACCAAATGTTTCTGCCCCTTCATCAACTATCCCTGTAATATTTCCAAAATCATCAACTATAACCGTATGCATGTTTCCAATTTCATCTGTTATAATTGCAGTATTTGACATTGTTGCATCAGCATATCTTTTTAATGCTTCTTCACTATCAAAATATGCTGTAGATATTCCACTTACATTATCTATTATCATGTATGCATTTTCATTTAATTGTTTTGTAGTTAAATTATTCTGTTCAGCAAAATCAGCATCATAAAGCGCCATTCTTTGCAATGAAACTTTTTGAGTATTAGCATATAATTCAACTGCTCTTTCTCTCTCATTCAACATTTGTTTATATTCATCAGTATATTGTCCATGCTCTTTAGCACTATCCCTCAATGCTTGTATTTCTTCGAGTTTAGAATTTTTAATATTATCTACTGTTTTTTTATTATATTCCAAACTGCCTTCTATCGCTTCTCCATATATTATCTTTTGCTCATCATTATATTTTTGAGTTATCTCTAATAAATCATCATAATTAGTTTGTTGAGTACTAACTATAAAATTATGGTTTTCATTTAAATATTCACTAAATTCTTTATTGAATCCATCCCAATCAATATTAGTAACTTGATTCCCCATTTCATCTACAGTATTTGTTGTATACTTTTTAATCATTTCAAGGCCTTTTAATTCAAGCCCCTCTATCTCCGAATAAATTCCACTCATAGCATTTTTAAAATCTTCTACTGTTTTATTTATCTGTTCTTGACTAAATCCTTTCTCATTCATTCCTGCAGTTAATGTAGCTATTTGGCTGTCTATATTCCCAGCTCCTATAGTATCTTTAATTAAAGTTGCTACTTGTTCATCTTTTGTTTGTTGCCCTATCTCTGTGCTATTTAATATTTCATAAATTTGATCTTGGTACCCTTTTAAAGTTTCAACCCAATTAGCTACATCACCTTCAGCATTATTTAATGCAGTTTTATATTCTTCACTAAACTTCCAGCTATATTCTTTACCAAAAATTTGAGTCCATATATTTTCATTGCTTCTTAATCTTCCTGTGAACTCTCCTATCTTACCATCTAACTCACTATAAGCCTTTTCACTTTCTTTTATTTCCTTCTGATTATTATATAAAGCTAATCCTAAAGCACCAATCCCAGCTACCGCTAATCCAATTACTCCACCTTTTAAAGTAAGTCCACCTAATGTTTTTTCTAATCCCCCTACTGCACCTTCACTTTGTGCTAATGCTTTTGTAAAACTCCCTAAGCTTTTTGTATCTGAAGCTATTTTTAATAGCCCTCCTATGCCACTTACCCCTTTTCCTAATACTGTTACTAAACTTCCTGTTGCCTTCATAACAGTACCAAAAACCAAAGATAATGCACCAAATTTTGCAATACTTGTTACTATTTCTGGATTCAATTTACTAATAAAATCTGCGACTTTACTTATGCCCTCTGAAACCTCATCCATTAAAGGTAATAAACTCTCTCCTAATTTTATAAGAGAATTTTTTGTTTCATTTATAGCCTTTTTAAACTTATATTCAGATGTATTAGCCATTGTATTAAAAGCTTCATCTGTTAATCCTGCACTATTTGCCATTTCATTTAAAGTACTATTAAAATACTCTCCATCTTTAGAAAGTAATGACATAGCACTTAATCCTGCTTCAGTACTTGACCATAAATTATTAAATGCATCTTCGTTACCTTTACAACTATCCTTTATAATTTTAAGAGCATCATATAATGAATAACCCTCTTTCATCAATTGAGTAAATGATTTAGAAGTTTTTTCTTTTAATATTTTACCAACTTCTGTTCCAGTATCACCAAGTTCTTGAATCATAGCTTTCAATTGTGTTTGAGCTGTAGAAGCAGTCCTCCCTTGCTTAGTTAAACTTGCATATGAAGAAAGTATATTCTCTAAATTAACATTATACGAAGCTCCCATTGTCATTGCTTCCCCCATAGAACTTGCTAATTGTCCAACTGTTGTTACTCCATTTTTCTGTACTAGAAACAACTTATTAGATACATCACCAACTTCATCTACTGACTTTCCATAAATATTCATTACTTGAGTAAGTAAATTGGATGCTGAAGCAATATCTGTAAATCCTCCAACAGCAACTTTATTTACATCTTCAATAAATTTAGTTGATTCACTATATTCTACTCCTGCTGAAATAGCATCATAAAGAGCATCTGTTAAATCAGTAACTGCAACACCAGTATTATTTGATAAATCCATTACTGATTCTTTATAAGTTTTAATACCCTCATTTGAATCATTAACAAGTGTATTTACTTTTGCTAACCCTGTTTCGAAACTTGCTGACATTGTAGCTAAGCCTGCACTAGCCGTTAATATTAATGCACCTGCTTTTTGTGCCTCTTCTCCACAATCTTTTATACTACCCCCAGCACTTTCAAGTGCTTGTCCTGCAGTAACAAACTTTTCTGAAGCTTTAATAAACTTATTCCCCTGTTCTTCAATTGCTTTATTAGTTTGTTCTAATTGTTGCTCTAATTTTAATTGCTCTTGCTTAGTCTTTTCTATTTGAGTTAAATTAGATCTTATTGCATTTTGATTAGAAGAAATAATTTTTTCTTGCTTTTGGTACGCTTTATTAACTTCTTCTAATGCCTCTTTAGATTTTAAGGCTTCTTCTGATTCTTCACCATATGTTTTTACTGCTTCTTTATAAGCTTTATTAGCTTCTTCTTTTTGCCTTGCTAATTCTCCTAATTTCTTTTGATTTTTCTCTAAACTAGTATTATTTTTTGATAATGAAGATTCATATTCAGCAAGTATTTTTTTACTTTGTGATAATGCTTGATTAATACTGCTTTGCTGTTTAGTTAAACTTTGAATATTTTCCCCATAAGTATTAATTTCTTGAGCTGAAGTTTTAACTTCTTGATTTAGTAATTGCATATTCTTTTTCATATCAGCTATATTCTTATTATACTGACTACTATTTACTACATAAGTAACACTTATCTTACCATCTCCAGCCATATTCCCCTCCTGCTAAATCATATTAAAGAAATCACGTATATCATTAACTTCTTCTACTGTTTCCTCTTTGTCATCAACTATATTAGTATTATAAACACCAAAGTTATTTCTAAAATCAATATTAATCCTATTAACTCTTTCTTTTATTTGAGCTGCAGTTGAATTTAAAAATTCATCAAGTGATATTTTTAATTTATCAATAGCCATAACATAGAAGTAATTAAACCAATCCTCGAATACATCATAAGCATATAGTTTTTCTTCTTTTTTATCTTCATTAGACTTATCTTTACTTTTTTCAAACTTATCTATATAAACTAACGATTGCACCATAACTGTTTGCATTATATATAAAATATCTTTTTTCATATTAATATCTAAATATTTTATATTTTCTATAATTTCATCTAAAGATATATTCCCATCCATTGATGAATGTATTAATAATATAAAGTATCCATCTTCAAACTCTTTATCTAACTTTTCTAAGAGTTGAAGTGGGGTTATTGATTCTATTTTTAACTTTTTACATATAACTTCATCTTTTAATCCATAATATAAATTTTGTATAGTATTAAAATTAAATTTAAAAGTAATATCTAAATTATTAATTTTTAAATTTAATTGAGGATTTTCTGTTAATAACATAACTTTATCTCCTTTCTATAATTCTTAATAAAAGACACTATAATTAGTGTCCTTTTTAAAAATTATAAATCTCCAGTCTTTTCATTAAACATTTCTTCTGTTAAAGAACTTGGTATGCTCCCAACGTTAAAATATTTATAAGTTCCAAATGAATTATCTAGTGGTAATGCATCAAAAGCTAATGATTTTGTATTAATTGTTTCAGTTCCATCTTCACTTTTAGTAGCACCTTCATCTGAAATATTTCCTAATGAACATTTAGGAAATATGAAATGAGCATCCTCTTCTAATCCAGAAGCTAAATTTACTGTAGTTGCTTCAACAATAACAGCTTTATAACCCTTATTAGCTTTCATCCCATATATTTTCCCACCATTTTTAGCTTCTCTTACATCAAACAGCTTCATTTCTGTATCATCTGACATTCCATAGAAAGACAATGATCCTGATGTTTTACCAACAGATTTTTTTGAATAGATTACTCCATTTCCTGCTGCTAAGGAAATAGCTCCTTCTCCTGTTTCTGCAGTCATAGCAGTTAATTTAGCAACCTCATATATTTCCCCATATGAACCATCTGACTGAATATCTGCCATTAGAACTCTCTTAAGTCCATTTGTTAATCTTACACCTGTACTTGCTCCCATTTATTATTACCTTCTTTCACATTATATTTATTAAATCTAAACCTTAATGTTTTATTGTAAATTTTCATATCGCCTTTTTTTACAACTGAATTACTATTTCCTATAAGGTTATATTTCTTTTCCCTTAGTATATCGATAATTATTTTTGCTAGATATCTATAACTACTTTCAGTATATATATCAACTTGAATATCAAATTCTGTGTATAAACTTTCTCCACCAGCAAAAGCCCTTTCCTGCTCATCTAATATAAACCATCTTATGTATTCATTAGACTTAACTCTCTCTGGCTTATCATAAAAAAAGATATTAGAACATAATCCTAAAATCTTTTCATCTTTTAAATCTTTTTCAAAAATATACTCCATTATAATCCACTCCCCTTAACTGGAAGTTTCCTAAAAATTTCTTCTGCTTCCTCATCAATGCCTTTAATTGCTCTATATGCTCTTCCTATATTTTCAGGCTTTGCTTTCTTACTTTCAAATTCCTGATATGCATAATATTCTTCTGTAAATCTAGTTGTTAACTTATATCCAAAACTTGTTCTTTTCAATCTACTCTTAACACTTCTTTTTGCATCTCCAGTATCAACTACTGCAGCTCCTTGCATCGCCTTCTTTGCTTTTTTACCTATTTCATTAAGAGCTTTCTTTATATCATCATCAGTAATTTCATCAAATAAAGCTAAAGAAGTATCTAAACCCTCAACTATACATCCACCCAATTAAATAACCACCTTACACTTAATATCTATATAATTAATCCCTTTTGGAACAGCTGTAATAATATCATAAGTTAAATTATTAAAAAGTATTTGATAATCTTTAGTTTTATACGGTAATTCTTTAGTCCATTTTGTATTTATAACTCTAAATGATAAAATAATACTCTCATCTTTAGAATAATCTTGGATAGCTTCACTGTTAGTTAATGTAAGTAAATTGGCATATAAAGTCTTAACAACTTTCGGATTTTTTTTATTTGAAAAAGCTTCTCCATCATCTTCACTTATAATAAATTTTATTTTTTTGTCTAAAATTGATGGTATCATTCTACTTCCTCCAAATTAGATAATTTTGATAAAATGTTTTTAGTTATGATATCTGTTTTAGCTGATGAAGCAATTTCATATGAACGATTAAAATACATTGAGTTAACAAGCCTTTTAACTAGAATTCTTGCTAATTTTAGACTTTTATCATTATCTCTGAACGCTGAACCTACAGTGCTTTCTAAATAGATATCTGCAATTTCAGTAAATTCAACTATATCAACCAATTCTTCTACGTCATCTAAATCTACTTTACAAAATGAAACTACATCTTGAAGCTCTGAATTTATTTCTTTTTTAATTTTTTCAATTTGTTCTTCAGTAGGATCATTGGCTAATATTTCTCTATATTCATCACTTGATAATATAGTATACATTTATCCTCCTTTGCATAAAAAGAGCGAGGATATACCTCACTCTTATGCTGTGATTTTCTTAGATTTAAGAATAGCTTTATCTAGAGCTTTAACATCTAATCTTTCAACTACTCTTATCGCTTGAGCATTTGAATCAAAGAATGCTTCATTAGATGTAGCTATTTCAATTGCCTTTCTTTTGAAGAATTTAATTGCCTTCATAGGAACAACATAACCTAAAGCATCAGTATCTCCAAGTGTAGAATCATATTCTACTACTTCGTGACCATCTACAAATACTTTTCCATTTTCTACAGTAATTCTATCATCTCTATGACCATCAGAAACCATAGCATTTTTAAGTTTAGATCTTAAAGTACTTGTAGCTAATACTTTTACAAATCTTCTTACTGATGGTTTATAAGCATCAATAGCTTTACATATTAAATCAACTACTTCTCCATCACCTAAAGATATTGCTGTAGATTCTTTGTTTGCTTCAACTTGAGCTAATATTAATTCATTTTTTGTATTTACTGATTTAACTACAAAATTTTCTTTAATAACTCCAAATAAATCTACTGCACTATCTGCGTCTAATTGATTGTCTACAGCAACTAATTCACCATATCCATTACAATCATATTGTATTTGGCTAAAATCTAAAGCTCCCTCTGGAATCTTTTGCCCTGGAGTTAATTTATTAAGTTTACCACTTAATTCTGATACTGGTCTTTTTCCTGTTAAAGATGTTACTGGAATAACCTCACAGTATTGCTCTAATGAACCATATCCAGCTTCTAAAGTTTCTAAATCATTTAAAAATTCCTCTGGTATTACAGCTTCAGTTGAACCACCTGAAATTTGAATAGCTCTTGTAGAAATAGTTTTTCCTGCTGCTAATTCTTTTGCTGCATTTGCATAGCTTCTTTTTTCTTTATTCACTTCTTCTCCTCCATTATTATTCTTTTGAGTTTGTAGATTTCTTTTTTCAGCTTCATCAGCTTCAATTTCTTCTTCCTCTTCGGCTTTTTCTAAGTCCTTAGTAAGTTTTTTTATTTCATTTCTTTTTTCCTTTGCTAACTCTAAATTTTCTTTATTTACAGCTTCTAGTAACTCCTTGTTAGTTTTTTCAATTAATGATCTAATTTCTTTAGCTTTCATTTTAAAATCCTCCATTTATTTAATTAAATATATCTTGTATAGCCTTACCAAACTTTCTTAGTTCTTCAAGTTCATTATTATTTTTCTTTTCAACTTCTTTAACAGTATCGGAATTAAATCTTACTTCTGTTAGGCTTCCTTCTTTTCTAACCTCAGCTAAACATCCACTATACGCTGGTTCTACAGTTAAAAGTGATACTTCTAACAAGTCAATATCTGTTAAATATCTTCTTTGAAGATTATCATTTACTTTTTCCCAAGTATCCCTATTAGTTAAAAAACCAAATGACCATCCTCTCAATTCACCATTTTTAGCTTTTTCTATTACTTCTTCATCTGCAATAGTTGCTTTAACTCTTAATCCTATTGCATCTTCAACTAACTGTAAATTTCCTGCTTCAATTGAACCTAATTCTCTATTTTCAATATGATTAAAAAGTATTTTTACATCATCAGCTTTTCTAAGAGCCTTGCTCCAAGTTCTTGGAAGTACTTGCTCAACAAAATCACCATTAGGAGAATGTATAGTTTTGCTATCTCTCGCAACAGTATTTACATATCCTTCAACTACAATAGATTTATCATTCATTCTTATTTCCACTATCCTCACCCCCTTTCACAGTGTCAGATTTATCATAGTAATTAATACATGTACTTAATGGCATCTTTCCACTTGTAACAAGTATTTCATCTGCTCCTTCATGCTCTAATGTTTCATAACCAAATTCTCTTCTAACATCATTAGTAGTTAATCCATTATCAGCTAATTTCGTAATTGAATTAACTCTAGTTTCATAATCCATTCTATAAAGTTGATCTTCATCAAACTCTACTACATACTTTTCTCTATCACTTTTACTTAAGTATTTATAAGTAAATTCTTGTTGTACTTGAATTATAATAGGTTGTAATGCATCAGAATAAATTTGTAATTGAAGTTGTTCTCCCGTACTATAATTTACATCCTCATAATCATTTAAAATTGTAGATGGTAAATTAAACCCACTACATAATTCTTTTTTACTTAATCTTCTTATAGCTTCATATTCTGCATCAGCTAAAGAAAGATTTAAAGAACTTACATTAAATCCGGCCGGAACAGTAAATACTCTTCCATCATTTGAATATAATTTACTAAACTTAGATTGAATTTTCTTTAATGTCTTTTCGTCTTCAATTGTACTTGTAGTTTGTACTACTGCTTTACCAACAAGCCCATTTTTAAATATATTATTTAAATATGTTTGCCCTTTAACTAAAGTATCTACTGTATTAGCTAAAATGCTTCTTACTGGAACAACTCTTATTCCATCGTTACTATATCCATACCTAAACACTATTACATTTTTATCTAAAGCATCAAATATTTCATTGTTTAGCTTACATGTATATAAAATAGGACAACTTTTAGCACTATCTATTATTCCTGCATCATCAACAAAAATAGTTTTTATTTCAACTGGATATAAATCTCCCGTAGCCCTATCTATATACAATCCACTTATTCCATTATGAAGTCCCCAAGCTATAAACATTTCCATTGCATTATAAGCATTCATAACCCTATTAGGCTTTAGATTAATCTTTTCAAAGTTTTTATGTTTTCTTTCAGGTATCTTATTACCATTTTCAATATTTAAAATTTCTAAAGGTAACTTAGCTATAGCTTTTGATATATAATTTATACAAGCATAATACGAACTTTCTCCAATACCTTGATTAGATTCCTTATATTCTAAAAAGCTTGTCCCAAATACATCATCATATGTTATAGATCTCTTCTCTCGATTAAAAAATATACTCAAACTTATTCACCTCCTTTCCTATAAAGGCTATAAGCAACTAAAATTAATTCCCCAGCTAATATATACATTCCAAAATTAAAATTAATTAATATAGAATTAATAGCTATAATAAATAGCGCTAAAAAAATTAAAACATCTGTTAAATTTCCCCTAACAAATGTTTTGACTTTACTATATTTAAACTTAAGCCATTTAATTAATTTCACTTTATCACCCCCAATCTTGCTCTAATAATGCATCTACTGGATTATACTCGCATGGTTTTAAATATAATTGGCTATATCCAAAAGGTAATACTACAGCCATATCTACTCTTGTATTATTACTTGCTCTATGTTTCATAAGCATTATATCCCCAGCCTTACCTTGACTAACTAAAGAATTGCTCATATTCCAGTCCAATAAAGTATTTTTTTCATAAAAAAATCTACCCTCGTAAATAGCATCTCTCATGCTTAGGGTAGGTGGTGATAAAACTGTATATGTTTGTCTTAACTCTATTAATTCATAATCTGCTTCTAATTCTTCTATTAATACATCAGCATAAGTAGGATCTATAGCAATACATTCTATTTCACATTCATATATTTCTTCTATGCTTCTTATATACTCACATATTTTTTTATATTTTATATTATTACCTTTAAGTATTGTGCAGTTTCCTTTTCTCATTTCTGCATAATAATCTATCTTTTCATGCCTCTTAGCCTTTGTTAATGTTCCTTCTGGTATAAATCCATGTACCTTGGCATAATAATTATTATCCTCTCTATACATCATTCCAACAGCAGTTAAGTCAATTGTTTTTGATAAATCAACTGAAACAACTATTTTTTTACCCTTAAAGTTTATTTTTTCAACTCTGCATTTCTTCCAAAGGTCCATATCTAAGTAATGTTCCTCTTTTTCTGAAGTTTCTAGCATAATATTCAAAGATTTTGTTAAAAACTCTTCTTTTTCAGATTCAACTTCTTTAGCTTTATCTCTAGCTTCTCTGATTTCTTGATAGTTTTCTTCTATTCTTAAAGGATTTGCCCTATATATTCCTGAATCCTCCCAAATTTCATCATTGTTTGCATAATAGATTAAACAGAAATATCTTTCATTAACAATATTACCTTTTAAAATATTCCTACAATATTCTAACTCTTCATAGATAATGCTATTACTTTCAGCATAAGCACTTGTAGTTCTAAATAATAAAGGATTTAAAACTGACCTTTGCCCCGACTTCATAGCATTTATATTACTTGCATCTGTAAAACTTCCAACTTCATCAGCTACTATAAGTCCTGGTCTAATAGAATTGTTTTTATTAGCTTCTGCAGTTCTTGGTTGATAAAAACTTTTTGTTAATTTACATAAAACTTGACCGGTCCACATCTTAGATATTTTAAAATGTTTTCTAAGTGCTGGACTTGCAGTAACTAATTGATCTATCTGTTTTCTAATTTCTGCTGCTAACTCTTTTGATACACAGATAGAATAAATTTCTGAATAATCATCTTCTGTTAACATGAAACAAATAATAATAATTGCACAATCTGTTCCTTTTGCATTTTTTCTAGCTATAAATAAAATAGCTTCTCTGTATCTAAACTTTTTAGGATTATTTTTAAATCTCCATCCAAAAATATTAGCAAATAAAAAAGCTTGATGATTAGATAAATTAGGTAAAATAGGTTGTCCAGTTAAAAAGCCAGTAGCATAATTCATTAATGCAATTAAATTATTAATTACTTGTAATTGTTTTTCATCAAAATAATAAAGAAAATCATCTTGATATTGCCTATTTTCATAATCATTCAAGAAAATTTTACATTGCTCAACAACTTCCCATGTAGTTATTTCTTTACCATCTACACAATCTTTTGAATATTGAATAGCTTTATCTAATAATATCATTTATTCAATAATGCCTTTATTAAAGGATCTTCCTCAATATTTTCTTTAGCTGCATTTAATCCAGCAAGTTTTGCCCTACTTTGTGGAGATAAACATAATTCATTGCAACATCTAAAGAAAGCGGCTTCTGCATCTTTCCTCGCACCCATTAATGCTTTATTATTTAATCTTGCTATATTTTCATTTACCATTTTATCTATCGCTCTTATTCTTGAAATAGCAACAGAACAATTTGATAAGATATAATTATCTAAATTAGTTAAAATACCACTTGATTCTAATTCATCTACAATTTCATTAAATAATCTACATTGCTCATCTGACAAATAATCTGGTGGATATATTTTATCATTATTTCCTTTTAACTTTTCCTCAGCTTCAAGCATATTTTTAATTTCTTCTTGAGATTGATGTGAATTTTTTAATGCTTGGCTTTTTCTTGGTCTTGCCATATATATTTTCTCCTTTCAAAAAACTTCTCATTTTCGGGGATTTTTTTATGAAAAAGTGGAAAACGGGTTTTTTTAGCTTTCTTTTTTAACATTCTTATAGCCCCGGGATATCTAGAGAAATAAAAATATTTGCTTCCCCATCTAAATAAAATATAAAATTTATTTTTCATTAGTGAATGTATAAAAATTTTTCTCAAACCATTTCAGCGTTGATGTGAGTATGTTTTGAACATTACCTTTATTCTTAGTTTTATATTCATTATGAACTACGTTATGGTGCTTATCACATAGAGTAATTAAATTATGCTGTGATATTCTTAAATCATAATCCTCTTTTAATTCAACTATATGATGTACTACATCTGCATCTCCTGTTCCATATCCAATATTCTCTATAATATCCCATTCATTGTCTGCCCCTTCTTCGATAGCTAGGCAGGGTAAACATAGGGAGTTGCATCTATTATTTGTAGTATCCCTTGCAGTTTTCCATGCTTTAGTTGCATAGAATCTAATATAAAACATTTCTTCCTCACTCATTGCTCTATTCCTGTTATAGTACCTATATCTTTTAGCTTCATCTTTTCTATATTCTTTATTGCATTTAATGCAGTACTTATCAGCCTTATCTATCTTTACTTTCCCACATCTTGGACACATCTTCTTCATATTTAAAAGCCTTTACTCTCTAATTCTTTTTGCTTTATCTTTAATAACTCTTTATCTATTATTGATCTAGTTGGATTATCAACCCATCTTTCCATAGCTCTATTATTTAATAGATACTTAATAGCTTGTACATTTCCTGGAACCCATTCTTTATGCTTCTTAGTAACTACTTCTTCATATTCTTCAATAGTTCCATCTGGATATATCTTTTTATGTTTAACCTTAATATATTCTATAATATCTTTATAGTATCCAGTAGCAAGTTTTATTAATTCTTTTACGGTCTTATTAACGAAATTATTAGACTCATTAATTATTGTCCGCAACTCCTCATTTTCTTGCTTATATCTTCTCATTGTTCTTATATCTAATTTTAATTTTTCGCAAATTTCATTTTCTGAAAACCCTTTATTTGCAAGGTCTAAAGCTAGTTTTATTCTTTCTGATTTCTTCAAAACTCCCTCCTATTTTTTTGTCCTCGCTTCGTCTTTTTTTAACTTTTTTATTACTTTTTTATTTTTATTTCCAGTGTTCAATTTCCATTAATTTTTTTCTTTAAAATTTCAATTTAAAATATCTTTATAAAAATAGCTTGTACCCATTGAAAATACTAACTTTATACTACTTTCCTATTTTTTCATTCAATCAGTAATATAGGTGACGATTACGCATACCATTTTTAAAGCACATATATTAGTAATAATTTTTATTTTAATCCTTAAATAAACACCATTTCTTTTTTTACTGATTTAACCTCTAAACAGTAATTTAATCTTATATTCCTGTATCAGCTATTCTTGCAGCATCTTTTGCCATTTGTTCTTTTAATCCTAGATATCTTTTAGTTTCTTCAATACTCTTATGCCCTAATGCTATTCTTACTGCTTCTAAATTTCCATTAGTTTCAGTATAAATTTTAGTAGCATATGTTTTTCTTGGACTGTGTCCTGTTATATGCTCTAATCCAATAGCTTCTCCAACTTCTTTTAACTTATCACTAAAAGATTTTTGTGTTAAAGCTTCATTCCCTTTACCTTTTCTACTAGGAAATGCAAACTCTGACCTTTTCTTACCCTTAAGATATTGCTTTAAATGTTTCTCTAATGATGGTCCAATTTCTGCAATTCTCTTCTTTGGTTTTCTTCTATTAGGATTTTTAACAACTTCACTCTGCCACTGCTTATATTGCTTTTGCTCTTGTATTTCAAAATAACCTTTATCTAATGCATCTTTTATTTCTCCAACTGTCAATGTTATTATGTCTTGCATTCTATATCCTGTTGCTCTAGCAAGTAAAAATAACATTAAATTTCTTTCTGGATATTCTTTGCTTAATTCAACTAGCTTTTCTTTATATCTCTCATACTTAGAATCTGGAATAGGATTTGCCGAGCCTTTCTCCCATTCTCTTATTTTTCCTTCCACCATTACCTCACCTGCTTAATAGCTCCTCGTCTACTTCTTCTATATGATGAATGATGCATTAACTCCTTAATATCTCTTTCTGTTAGATTTTCTTTTTTATTTTCACTTCTAATTTTCCTTAGTTTTTCATAGCTTTTAGGATTATTTTCTTGTATAATTCTCCCTATATTCATTTCTATACCTCCATTTTAAACATAATAAAAGAGCTGTTATTTCTAACAACTCTTAAACTCATTTGTCAATCTTCTTGGTACATCCCAAGGAATTGCATAACCTATATCTTTTTTTAATACTATATCTCCATCTTCTTTTGTTTCATATAATGATCTATTCTTTAATATAAAGGTTTTATCACTCATATATTGTTTGCTTTCGTACTTTGTTATCTTTTTTACTTCATTTTCATAAAACTTTAGATGTTTTCTATTTTTTAAGTGAATAGGCTTTAAATTTTTAAAATTTCTTTGGATGCATTTGTTTACTGCTGATTTATTAACATTTAACTCTTCTGAAATCTCTCTTGCATTTAATCCATTTGCATATAATTGCCTTACCAATTCTTTATTCATACCTATCCCTCCTAAAAAATGATATAGTTTACCCCAACCCATTCAAAGTGGACATTTTTAAACTTTAATAAGTAATATCCTTATGAACTTCATGTTATTTCCGATTTATTATACAAATATCTTAATATATTTATAAAAAAATAGCACCCTTATTTTTTTTAGTTTATTGACAAACTTTCTTAAATTTAGGCACTATTTTTATAATTATTTATCTTATTTATATATTTTTCTCTTTTTTTCTATATTATTTTATATCCCTGTACTTCTTTTTCTTATTGTTTCAGCTTTTAAAGCACTTATAACAACATGTCCACTTTCCATAATTATTACTGCTGCTGTTTTACATCCATTTGTCGCATCAACTAATAAATCCTTATCTTTAGCATTTTTAATAGCTCTTTTTGAAGGTGCAGCACTTGAACTTACAATTGCAACTATTTTATCAGCATTAACATTATTATCATATCCCAACCCTATTAATTTAGCCATTTTATCTCTCCTTTATCTATTTCGTAATATTTTTGAATTGCGAATTACTTTACTCAATCAAGTAATCACATTTTGCATCAGCGTAAATATTTTTATGAACATATAAATCTAAATCTTCTTCATCTTCTTCATAATCATAAATTCCTATAGTTTTTTCACCATCTAACTCTTGTAATTTCTTTATTAAATCTTTAATTTTCATTATTCTTCCTCCACCAACACTTTATTTAAAGTTATTAACTTATAATCACAAGATAAAGGCTTTAACAATATACAATGCTCTTTATCAACCCAACCATACATATGTCCGTTCATCAACCATCTTAGGTGTTTAGGTATTCTTACAACATATTTACCTTTACCACCTTTTTTACTTTCAGAGTGAATGATAAATCTTTCTCCTATGCACTTGTCATACCATTCCTTACCTGTAGACTTCATTATTTTTAAATCCACGCTCCAACCCTCCTAAAATCCGAATATTCCTTATCCTTATTTGAACTTGTAAGTATTTCTTAATAGTTCGCATTTTAATCAGAAGAAGCAATACTGTATATTATCATCATCTAATTTATATTCTTTTTTCTTATCTACCTTTATTTTGTGAACATCATCATAATAACCATTTTGTAATTTTTCTAATATTCTTTTACTTTCTATAGTTTCTTTACTTTGTTTATTTGCTGATATAAAGTAATTTAAATCAATAATAGCTGCATAATCTTCATGATTTTTATAACTCTTATTTCTTACATATCCAATAATTTTTTCAGCTAATATTAATTCATCATTTAAATTATTATTCATTTAATTACTCCTCTCTATTAACTTTTAAATCGTCTTTAGCTTTGCTCCAACTTATTCTTTTATATCTTCAAACAATTCACGCCATGCTTCTTTTTCAATTCCATCAATTACATAAAATTCAATTCCACATCTATTTTTATATTCATCTACAACCTCATACTCTTTGCCAATTTTAAACTTATTGAAAAGATTAGCTTGCCATCTATGTTTAGGCTTAAATATTACTCTTTTCATGACATTCTTAACTTCTTCCTTATGTGTTATTACTGGAATGTCAAATATTGATACTTGACCTTCTATTACATTTAACATCTATATTTCCCTCACTAATAATTTTTACAACATTTGGTCTTTTAAAATTTCTTCAAACTCTTTAGAAAGTTTAAAATATCCTACATCTTCAACTTTCATAACTTTAATACTTGTGATTTTTTCATCATTAATCCAAGGTTCACATTTACTTTTTAAAACCTCTAATGAGTTTGCTATAATTGTATTTCTTATTACAGCATCTCTATAAATCACTGCTTGATAACACATTAACTTTTCCTCCAAATTATTCTCTAATCTTCTTCCTGAATACAATCTATGTTTATTATTTCAGTAGCATTATCTGCTACCCATTTACCTAAGCTTTCATAACTATAAAATCTTTTTTCTTTGTATTCTCCATTCCATCTTTCTCTGTATACATAAGTTATTTCCATATTTTCACCCTTCTTCTAACGCTTTATTTATAGCTTCTTTAAAAGTTAAGCCTTCAAAGTAATATTCAACTGTCCTTGTTATAATATCTTCTAATTCCTCTTTATCCATGATCTACTCCAGATAAATATCTCTGAAAGGAACTTAAACATTCTAAATCTGTAATCCCCACTACTTTTAATAGCCTGTCCAAAGGTCCTTTCTTTAATATTTTTTATTTATATAAATGCCCTAAAGCATTAATAGCAAACTATCCTATAATTTCTCTTAATATATTAAACTTTTCTTTACCTTTTTGAGCTCTTATACTCTTACCATCACTTACTACTGGTGTACACATTTCCATCAGCCTGTCATAAGTTCTTTTGTGATACATATTTTCCAAGTCATTAATATTAATATTTGTTGTTATAATTGTTGGTAATGAATTTCTATACCTGCTATCAATAATGTTGTATATTTTAGATGCTGACCACTCATTTTTTTGTTCAGTACCTAAATCATCAATTATTAATAAATCTGCATTAGATAAGCTCTTTAGTATAGTTTCTTCTCCCTCTTTTCCATAAGAAGAATATGTCTCCTTTATTCTTTCAAGCATTTTATTAATACTTACACAAATTGTCGGCGTTCCTCTTAGCATTAAATAATTAGCTATACAAGCAGTTGCATGAGTTTTCCCATTACCAGGTGCTCCGTATATTAATAAACCTAAATTGTTTTCTTTAGCTTTAGTAAAGTTACTAGCATATTTACTACATATGTTAAAAATCTTTTCTGAACCAATATCATGATTCCAATTTTCAAATGTGCATTGTTTAAATTTTTCATCCATTAAACTATTTTTAAATATGCTATTTAATCTAATTTGCTTTTCCTTATTCTCATCTTCAATTGCTTTTTCCTCTAGCTCTTTCTTTCTACAACTACAAACTATAGGAACTCTTCTAAGAACATTTAGAATTACAATATCTTTTTGAATTGGATCTCCACACTTTTCACAAACTTTTATAGTAATATCATAATCCAACCCATTCATCAGACTTTTCCCTATTGTTGTTGCTAGCAATTCTGCTACTTCCATCACTTTCACTCCTTCCTTTTGATAACCAATTTTGTAATATTCCTAAAACATATTTATAATTATTAATTTTCCCTCTATTCATAGCTTCGGTTGCTGCATCTATTAACCATTGTTTGCTATAAACTTCTATATCACTAGATATTTGCTCCATTAACATTGCATTTACTATAAAGCCACACTTTTCAAAATGCTTAAATACATCTAAGTCTTTTTCTATACTACTACAACTATCCTCAGTTATCTCTTCTAGGTTGTTCTTATCTATCCTATCCTTACCTATCCTATCCTTACCTATCCTATCCTGTGTATCCATAGCGTATCCATCATGTATACAATTTGGATACAACTCATTTTTAACCTTAATTATCTTATTTTTTATCAATTTTCTTCCAGTTTCTTCTAAGGTGTAAGATTTATTTTCATCTATATTTAGCGTAGATTTTTCAAACTTATAATTTGTTTCAGTATATCTATCATTTTGAATATAATTATGAATTCTCCAATGTTTAATTACCACAACTCCTGATTCAAAAGGTAGTAAAAATTTCTTTGCTATTAATAACTTTAAATCATCATCTCCACACCCTATCATTCTTTGAATCTTTTTAGAATTATTTATAAATCCATCATCATCAGCCCTCATACTAAGATGAAAATATAATGCTTGTGTACTTAAGGGCATATCTAGAAAAATATCACTATCTATAATTGTTTTTGCAAACATTCGTCTTTCTGCCATTATTACATTCCTCTTTCTACTATCTATAATTTTTATATATTTTATGCTATACTTATAATTGAATTTTTAGGTTTGGACTTACCCTGTTTAATAACTTGTTAAGGTAAGTCCTTTTTTAATGCCCATAAGTTTTTAAAATATACATGATAAAAAACTATCACGTTCTCTAACTCTTCAAAAAATAAATAATCTTTTAGATCACAATTATTATTTATCAAAAGCTTTTTCTCTTTTCTTGTTAAATTCCTTAATTCACACATTTAACATTCACTCTCATCAACTTTCTCTGCTTCAAACAAACTACCTTGTCCAACTCTTGGCTAATAGCAATAGTTCTTTCATCACTTATTCCGTATTCATCAATTGCTTGATGAAGTTTCTCTCTTAATTCTTTCATGATTATCTCCTAATTCTCTTTATTAGCTTACCTACTCCATCTAAAATAGATGCAATTATAAACATTAATCCAATAACAATTATTAACACTAAGGGCATTACAAAGGTACATATGCCCCATATATTTAAACCTTCCATAAATTCACCTATTAAATTTCCTTAAGCAATCTTTCTATAATATAAGCTTGCCCCTTCCCAGTAACTCTTGTAGTTCTATAAGTAAACACCTTGCCTTTAGCTTCTTTGGTACCTTCATTAACTTCAAAATATCCCCTATCAACTCCACATTGTTTTGGTTCTGTTGAATTCTTGAATATTAATCCCCATTCTCTAAGCTTGGACCATAATCTCTTTTCCCCAATTACTACATCAGCTTTAGATGCAACCTTTGCAACTTCTCTAACTAATAAAGTATTTTCACTTGCTGCTAACTGATTAATAAATCTATTCTTTTGATTTAAGTCTTCTGATAAATCCTTTATCTCTTTATCCTTAGCTTTCAATAATTCATCTTTCTTGTTAAGTGTTCTATGTGCTATTTCTAAAGCTTTTGCCATAATTGAAGCTTCATCATCTTCTTCGCTTATCGGAACATATCCACCTGTTTTTCTTATCTGTGGAATAACTTCCACCGCTAACCACGTTTGAAACTTTTTAGCAATATCATTATTAGCTTTCATTGCTAATAAATAGAATAAACTTTCCGGAATAAAATCACCTTTCCCCACTTGTGGAGAATTTCCAAATTCACTAATAAAACTATTAACTCTTTCCCACTTAGGATACTTTTTACCATTTTTCACTTGATACCACCCAAGTCCTATCGCTGAATCTTCTGCATTTAAAGAAATACTTCCATCTTCATTTTTAATTGCCTTTACTTCAAGTTCTAATTCTTTATTAATGAACAATTGAACTCCATCTTTTCTTTGATGTTTTATATTTTCCATCTTTTTATCCTCCATTATCTTTATATTCAACGGTATTTTTCGCCATTATGTTATTTTTAAAAGGCTTATCGCCTTATCTAGTCTTTATATTTACTTTTTCTACATCATTTTTCGCACATTCGACCTTTTAAAAAGGCTTTTCAGCCTTGCTTGTCTTATGTTTAAAATTCACTTTGTTAAAATGCTATTCATTGCAGCACTTATTACACTTTCTTTAATTTCATCTAAAAGTACTATGCAATAATTCGGTGTTGCTTCTGGATTAGCTTCCAATATTTTTTCTACTATCTCCTTCTTCAATTGCTTTCTTTCCTCTAAATTCATACTTTCCTCCTACTTTTATAAAATCTTCTTCTGTCCAACCCCTTATCTTAAAAATCTCTGTTGCCCATGCTTCTCCGAAAGTAATTTCCAAAGCATTAACTAATCCTTGATAATATCTTTGTGAAATTTCTTTTATCTTTTCTGGATCTTCTACTGGGTTGATACAAACGGCCTTAAATTTACTTCCTGGTATTGTAAAAACTTCTGTTCCTAAACCCATAGCTTACCTCTTTTAAATTTTTTATTAACATATGATATTCAAATTTCATTGGTTTGTTCATTTTCTATTTCCCTATACTCTAAGCTTTTTGTATTCATTTTGAATACATTGTTTTTAAAAAAAATTTCTTCTATGCTGTATCCAAATAATTTTGCTAAAGAATTTGCTTCCATTAAACTAAATTCTCTTTTCCCATTTTCTTTATTATTATAACTATTTAGGCTTATTCCCAGGAATTTTGCTAAATCTTCTTGCCTTAAACCCTTTACTGCCCTTAAAGCTTTAATGTTTTGTGTATACAACTATTTTCCTCCTTTCAATTAAGGTATTCATTTTGAAAACACCTTATATTTATATAATAGTATTCACTTTGAATACTGTCAACACTTTTTTTCATAAAATATTCATTTTGTGTTATTTTTTTTAACATTGTTTTCAAATCGTGTACAATATATATAAATCGAAAATATTTAACGATTTTTAAATTGATATTTTAGAGATACTAATTAATATGGAGGTTTTTATTGATTATGGGAACATTCGGAGATAGATTAAAGGAATTAAGACTAGAAAAGGACCTTACTCAACCAGCTTTCGGAAAAATTTTTAATGTTGAAAAAGGCACTGTCTCTAATTGGGAAAATGAAAATAGATTCCCTGATAAGAACACCTTAAAAGCATTGGCAGATTATTTTGATGTTTCTCTAGATTATTTACTAGGAAGAAGTGATATTAGAAAACCACTAAATATAGATCCATTATTTCAAGGTGCTGGTGGAGAAAAATTTTCTGAAGCTGTTGAAACAATAGCGGCTCACTTAGAATCTAAAGATAAAGAAATTACACCAAAGAAAATGAAACTACTTAAAAGTTATATAGATACTTTATTTGATGATTTTGATGATGAATAGATAAAATTTAAATAAATCTAAAATACTTTAGATAAATAATTAATTAAAGGGATGGGATAAAATGATATTTAGTGATATAGTGGAATATTATAATGAATTAAATACTGTTATTAATGAACTGGATATATTCTATAATGATGCACTTGCTATTAAAAGTGCATCTAATGAAATTCTTAAAGAAACTATAAAATCTGCTTATATTGTTAATAACAGTAGCTACTATTCAAACATACGAAATATTACTACTAAACACATTAAAATAGTAAAAGAATCTATGCTTAAGCAAAATCTTTTAAAATTAGGTAAGCTTATTAGAACTATAGAACATCAAAATACCGATAATATGATATCTACTATTTCCTCAAGCTTAATAGGGTCATTAGAGTATTATGCAGAGAATATACATAACTTTAATAATTCTAGTTCTAATGATTTTACTAATAACTTTATCAATTTATTGTTGAGTGTAAATACATTTGTTACTCAAATTAACTTAATTAAGGGATTAATTATTGAATTAAATAGATTTGAATTTATTTTAATGAATGCTCCTGAAAACATAACTGAAGACAATATTTTTTCAATTAGATTATATAACGAAAATCTATCTGTTAAAGATATAAATTTATTAATGAAATCAATTTCTAATATCTACGAACGTAGCTGCACATTATTTAATATTTCTATCAATGACTATCCATTAGAGCCTATAAAAATAGAATCAGGATCATTACTTGAAAAAGTTTTTGGGCATGAAAAAATATTACGTTTCATGGGTGATTTATTTAATAGAACAATTAGTTATATTTATAGAAACTTTACAAACGAAGGTAAATTATCAACTGTTGGTACTAAAATAGATACGTTAAAAGAAGAAATTAAACTTATTGATTTATGTGAAGAACATGGTATTGATACATCTACTGCTAAGGAAATTCTTCATGATAATTTAAATGTACTATGTAATGATATATTAAAAGTAACTACTTCTAGTACAAAAATCTCTGTAAATGGACAAACTTATGATTTAGCTAAATCTATTGATGCTAAGATACTTGAAAATATACCTAAGAATCTAACTGCAACTACTGAACATGATCGAATAAATAATGATTCAGATATCTAGTATTTTAAATTAAAATATAATATACTATACTAGATATATAATGTAAAAAGGTGGAATATTAATGACTAAATATGATTGTTATAAATTTAAAATCAACTCAATTTATATAAAATTATTAGTATATGTTTATACTGTGTTAAAGCATATTCAACCTAAACTTTCTTATAAATTATCTAGTTATATTTCAAAAGAATTAAGTAATTTAACAGCTAAATATCCATATAGAAAATAATTGGACATAATAGGTCCTTTTATTTTTAAGATCAACAGAACATATATTCTATACAAGAAAGGGAAATCACAATGGAATATGAAAAACTTATGATTAAATATGATAAACATGTAAAAATTAAAGAAAAGCCTTTAAAGTATGGGTTTAAAGGTTTATATAAAAATAAAAAAATAATAATAGATTCTAATATAGAAACAAATAAGGAAAAGACTTGTATACTTGCTGAAGAGCTTGGACATCATTTTACTAGTTATGGAGATATAATTGACCAAAGCGATATAAGAAACATTAAACAAGAGCTTAGAGCACGTGCCTGGGCATATGAAAGACTTGTTGGAATAGTTAATTTAATTAATGCTCATAAAGCTGGTGTTAGGGGCAGATATGAACTTGCAGAATTTTTAGAAATTCCAGAATGGTTTTTACTAGAAGCTATCGAATATTATAAGAGTAAGTATGGTACATGCTATAAAATTGATAACTATTTAATATACTTCTCTCCTAATTTTGGAATAATGGAATTTTTTTAGTCAATAATATACAGCGAGGTGATATAAATGAATGTTGCTATCTATGCAAGAAAATCAAAAGCCACTAAAAAAGGTGAATCTATTTCTAATCAAATAGAACTTTGTAAAAAATATTTTCTGAATACAACAAATGAAGATGTTAATTTTCTTATATATGAAGATGAAGGTTGGTCTGGTGGAAATATTAATAGGCCCCAGTTCACTAAAATGATGAATGATGCGAAATTAAAAAGATTCTCTACTCTTATATGTTATAGATTAGATAGAATTGCTCGTAATGTTGCTGACTTCTCTTCTACTTATAAAATCTTAGAAGAAAATAACATTGCTTTTATAAGTATAACTGAACAATTTGATACCAGCACTATAATGGGTAGAGCTATGATTAACATTAGTGCTACATTTGCTCAAATTGAAAGAGAAACAATTGCTGAAAGAATAAAAGATAATATGCTTGAACTCTCTCGTACTGGTAGATGGTTAGGTGGTATTTCTCCTCTTGGTTTTAAATCAGTTCAAATAACTGAAAATAATAAAAAATTATATAAATTAGAAGTTGTTAATGATGAATTAGAAATTGTAAAGCTTATATTTAATCTATATCCTCAATATAAGAGCACTGTTCCTGTTGCAAGGTATTTAGTATCTAATCATATAAAAGGTAAAAATGGAGGAGATTTTAGTAAAAATACAGTATTGCAAATATTAAAAAATCCAGTTTATTGTTGCTCTGATACTGAAGCCATAAAATATTTTAAGGGTAAAGATTCAACTTTAAATTGTATTGATAATAAAGAGCTTGGCCTAATGGTTTATAATAAGAAAAAAAGTGGAAAAAAAGAAAATCCTATTGATGAATGGGTTGTTGCCACTGGTAAACACCAAGGAATAATTCCAGGTGCTGAATGGGTAAACTGTCAAAATATTTTAGAAGAAATAAGCCGTAAAGCATCTCCACGCAAAGCAACTGGCAATAAATTTTTACTTAGTGGAATGCTAAAATGTGCAAGATGTGGCTCTAGTATGTGTTCCTGGAGTAGAACTTCTCGTGGAATATATTACAGAAGCTACAGATGTGAATTAAAAAATAGAGCTGCTACTAGATGTGATTCAAAGATGGTTAATGCTGATGATCTTGAAAGCTTTGTAATAGAACTATGTAAAAATATTAATTTAGAAGAAATTATTAATATTAAAAAAACTAAAAATAATAATTCTACTTTAAAAAGGGAATTAACATCTTTAAATAAAACTTTAGTTGAAAATGATAAATTACTTCAAGGCCTTGTTAAAAAACTAGCTTTAATTGATGATATTGATATCTTAACTATTATCCAAGCTGAAATAAAAAAAATAAAATCTGAAAATGAAAATATTAATAAAAGAATAAATGAAATAAATTTATCTATGTTTGATAGCGAAGATGAATATAAAAATCAACAAATCCTTTTAGAAAGTCATAAACTTTTTAAAGATACAATTGATTTAGTAAAAGATGTTGAAGCTAAAAGAAATTTAATAATGAGTTTTATTGAATATTTTACTTATGATAGCCAAACAAATGAAATTGGTTATAAATTAAGGCTGTAGTTATTCCTACAGCCTTTTTATTAAAGTGGACATATGTTGTAAATTAGATTTTATTGCATCTGCACCTTGTCCAGTTGATAAGTCTATTGCAAGTCCTTCTTCTTCAAAGAAACCTTCATTTATTGCAACATACATTGGTGCATAAAATACAGATCTTACAACTTCATTTAATCTTATGGTTTTTAAATTTGTACTTTCAGTTCTTTTATTATTTACCTTACCACATCCCATAAAAGTAGCACCTATTATTGCTATTACACTAAATATAGCTGCAATACGCTTAAAGCATTTATTCATATCTACTCCTTTTAGATATTTTTTATATTGTTATGATTTATATTATGATTTATAATTATTTTTTGTTAACTAACAGTAATCGTTTTATACCTTTATTTTTCACATTTCCATTTAATTTTCTAACATAAAATATACTTTTCAACTTCTAGACACAATATTTTTTTGTATTATACTATAAATAGTAGATTTTAAAATTACATAATAATTTAAGGAGGCCTATCTATGAAATTTTTTAGAGAATCTATTTTGATTCTTTCAATTTATTTTGCAGGAGAATTAGTTTCTAAACTACTTCATCTTCCTATCCCTGGAAATATTATAGGAATGATATTACTATTTTTATTATTAACCTCTAACATAGTAAAAGTTGAAAAAGTTGAACCATTAGCTAACTTTTTTTTAGATCATTTAGCCTTTTTCTTTATTCCAGCATCTGTAGGACTAATGACTTCATTTGCTGATTTAAAAAGTAGTTTATTTAAAATTATACTATTATGCATTATAACTACAATAATAGTATTATCAGCTACAGCTTTAACAGTAGAATTTATTTGTAAAAAGAAATCAAAACATGATAATGATGATAATAATGATTTTCTTAATAAAAAGGAGGCTTAATTAAATGGAGATAATTTCAAATAATATGTTTTTTGGAATATTTATATCTTTAATTGCATTTGAAATAGGATTATTTATTTATAAAAAAACAAAATTACCCATCTTTAATCCACTTTTAACTGCAACTATATTAATAATTTGCTTTTTAAAAATATTTAATATAGATTTTGATACTTATAATAATGGTGGACAATTTATAAATATTTTTCTTGGACCTGCAACTATAGTTTTAGCTGTGCCACTATATAAAAAACTTAATTTACTTAAAGAAAACTTTTTACCTATATTTTCTGGAATATTAGTTGGAAGCTTAGTTAGTGTATTATCTGTAATTTCTATTGCAACATTTTTGGGATTAGACAATAGTTTAACTGTTTCTCTATTATCTAAAAGTGTAACTACTCCTATTGGTATTGAAATAACTAATTCTCTTGGTGGAAGTTCTTCAATTACTGTTCTTGCTATAGTTTTATCTGGAATAATTGGTGCAATAGTTGGACCTACTGTATTTAAAGTTTTAAAAATTAATAATCCAATTTCAAGGGGTATATCATTAGGAACTGCTTCTCATGCTGTTGGAACATCAAAAGCATTAGAAATAGGTGAACAAGAAGGTGCTATGAGTTCATTGTCAATAGGTGTAGCCGGAATAGCTACAGTATTTTTAGCACCCTTATGTTATTCCTTATTATCAATATTTATAAAATAATAATTTATTTTTCTTAAAAGGGCTATGCACTAAAAGTTAGTACACAGCCCTTTTGCTCAATTAATCTATTCTCTTTTCAAAATAAAATAGCCAGCAACTATATAATTGCTGACTATTATTCTCTAATTTATAAATTCAAATTTCCAACTATAATATCCTGTCTTTTCATCTTTTTCATATCTTAAATATGCAGAAAATAAAGTTCCCTTTTTACTTCTTAAATTTCTAAATCCAACCTTTCCATTTTTAAGAAGCAATTCAACCATTTCCTTAGTTACCATTTTACCTAATGACTCAATGAACTTATCATTTTTCCAAATAGTATATGTGCATCCATTTTTCCAATTAATGCACCCAAATCCCTTTTCACCTTCAATTATTGAATTGCCACATACAGGACATTTTCCTATTTCTTCTGCCCCTTCTGGTTTTTCAACCTTAAACTTATGAAGCATAGAATTATCATTTTTAATTTTTTCTACAGATTGTCTTGTAAAATCATAAATTAAATTTAAAAAATCTTCTTTTTTAAACTTTCCCTTTTCAATATCAGCTAATGTTTTTTCTAACCTTCCTGTATATTCTAAATCCAATAATTCCCTGGCTGGAAATATCTCCACAATAGTTCTACCTAATTCTGTTGTTGTTAAACTTTTTCCCTTTGTTTTAATATATCCTATATCTTTAAGCTTCTTTATTGTTTCTGCTCTAGTTGCTGGTGTGCCTATACTAAATCCGCTTAAAATTGCTTGCATCATTTCTTCAGTATTTTTTTCATCATTTTCTTCTTCATCTTTATCATTTTTAAATGATTTTCCACAAGTCTCCATTACTCTTAAAAGAGTTTTTTCAGTATGATATTTAGGTGGTTTTTTAGTTACCTTATTTACTTTACTATCTACTATATCTAAATTTTCTCCTTTTTCAATCAAAGGTAATATAGTATCTTTAGTTTCTATTTTTTCAACAACTCTCCATCCCTTAACAATTTCTACCTTTCCCTTAGAAATAAATTCACCTTTTAAATGTTCATCATTAACCTTTAATGTGATTTTAGTTTCTTCAAATTCAGCAACTGGCATAAATTGCATTATAAATCTATTTTTTATAGCATTATAAACATATTGTTCTTCTGTACTTAATCCTTTTGGGATTACATATGTAGGAGTAATTGCACTGTGACTTTCAACCTTTGAATTATCAAATACTCTTTTAGATTTAATAAATTTTATTTCTTCTTCATAAGGTAACCCCTTTTTATGAGTTTCTAAAACTTTTTTGGCCTTATCTACTAAACTTTCTTCTAAAACACTACTTGCAGTTCTAGGATATGTTATAAGCTTCTTTTCATATAGTCCTTGAGCAACCTTTAATACCTTATCAGAAGTCCACCCTTTATATTTACTCGTTATATATCCTTGTAAATTAGAAAGATTAAATAGGCTTTGTGGATATTCCCTCTTCTTTTCAATTTCTTTATCTATTACTACAGCTTGTTTTTCTTTTAATATTTTAGTTAAATTATCTAAATAATCTTTTTTCTCAAACTTTTCAGATCCATTTTCATAATAAAGGCTTTCAAATTCTATATTATCTTTAGACTTTAAATTAATTAATAATTTAAAATATGATGATTCCTTAAAGTTTTCAATTTCTTTATCTCTATCATAAATTATCTTTAAAGTTGGCAATAAAACCCGTCCTATGTTAATAGTCTTTTTTTCACTTGCTCCATACCTTAAAGTTGCAACTGATGTTAAATTAATACCTATAGTCCAATCTGCCAATTGTCTTCCTATTCCTGCATCTTGAAGTGGCTTCATATCACTATTTGGTTTTAAATTAGCCATTCCCTTTTTTACTTCATCCTCAGTCCATTCATTAAGAAGAAGCCTGTAAATAGGCTTCTTTATATCATAATGAATAAATAACTCATCTGAAATAACTTGACCTTCCCTGTCAAAGTCAGTTGCAGAAATAACCCCATCAACATCATCTCTATCAATTAAGCTCTTAATAATATTTATTTGCTTTTCTGCACCCTTATCAACAACTTCTCTATTGCTACTACCACATTTTATTTTGTACTTAAAATCTTCTGGAATAAATGGAAACTTTTCCATTCTCCATCCCTTCATATTTTCATCATAATCCTTTGCATCATATAATTGAAGCAAATGACCAAATGCCCAAGTTACTAAATAATCGTCGCCTTCATAAAATCCATCTCTTCTAGTTTTTATTTTATATGCATCTGCTATATTTTTAGCAACTGATGGTTTTTCTGCTATTATTACTTTTTTCAAAATACTCTTCTGCTACTCAAAATATACCAATATCAAGATTTTTCCTTAAAGCTACGTGTATTACATAGTTTATTTTATAGATAAAATCTATTTACAATTCTTAACTCATAAAACATTGTATTTATTAAGATATTTTGTCTAGTAGCCTCCCCTTTCTTTTTTTATTTCTTAATTTTAAACTTTCATACTTTATATTGAATATATAATTTATACTCTTATATAAGTTACTATATTTTTATTACTAGTTGTAAATATTTAAATACATATAATAAATAAATCTAAGCTCCAAATAAAGTCAAAACTCTACTTGAAGCTTAATAATTCTTTTTATATTTTATCTTATTTAATTTTATAATTCAAATTTAATTAATTACATTTCATTAAACATCCAAATATAAAATGTTAAGTATGTTGCAAATACTGTCCATAAAATATAAGGAATCATTAATATTCCTGCTATTTTATCAGTCTTAAAAAATTTAATAACAGTTATAATTATAAAAATTAGCAAAATAATAATTAATATAAATGAAATTCCATATAATCTAAAATTAAAAAATATAATTGACCATAAAAAATTTATAAGTAATTGCACTAAGTAATTAAAATAACCATTATAGTCATTTTTTCCTTGCTTATTATTCATATATATTCTATAAGCTGCAAGGCCCATCATTATATACAAAATAGTCCATACTATAGAAAATACAAAAGCAGGAGGTGTTAGTATACTTTTTTTTAACGAACCATATGTACTCATTGAATCTTTAGTTATTAAGGAAATTATTATTCCCCCTACTAAAGGTATTGCAAGATTTTTTAATAATCCTATTAACTCAAATCTTCCATTAACACAAAATATTTTTTTAAATATATTATTTCTTTTATTAACTTTCTTTTTCCCATCATTAACTTTATTTTTCTTACTCATAATCATCACCTCTTTAATTTACTATTAAAATATATGTTACTTAAAGGTAAATAATGTTTATGAGTGTTTAAATTCTATACCATTACTTTGATTTCTTTTTTAAGAATTTCATTACACCATTTTAATATATCTTCAATTACCTCATCCTTATTGCTTTCATTTAACATTTCATGTCTTCCATCTTTATATAATTTATATCTTAAGTTTTCTATACCTAAATCTTTATAACATTCATATAATCTTATTATACCTTTACCAAAATCTCCTACTGGATCCTTATCGCCAGCAAAAATTAATACTGGTAAATCCTTAGGTATTAATTTTAAATTTTCCTTTTCATTAATTTTCCATAATCCTCTTATTAAATCATAGTAATATGATGTTGTACATACAAATCCACATTGAGGATCTGCTATATATTTATCAACTTCTTCATCTACTGAACATAACCAATCATAATCAGTTCTATTTGGCTTAAAATTAGAATTAAAATCACCAAATGATAACTTATCCATAACCTTACTTTTAGCTTTTCTTCCTCTTAAAATCATTTCATCTCTTGAAATTATTATTCCAAGTTTTGTTATAGGATCAGGTCTTCCATTTGTTCCTGATAAAATTACTCCATCAATTTTATCACCATATAATTCAATATATCTTTGACTTACAAATGACCCCATACTATGCCCAAATAATATTAATGGTAATTCTTCATTTTCTTTTTTTATTATATCACTTAATTCTTTAACATCTTCTACAAGTAAATCAAAGCCTTCTTTGTCAGCTATATAACCCCTCTCTTCCTCACTCTTTGATGTTTCTCCATGTCCTCTATGATCATGAGCATATACAATAAATCCATTTTCAGAAAACTTCTTAGCAAAGTAATCATATCTACATGCATATTCAGTCATTCCATGAGATATTTGAATTACTCCCTTTGCTTCTCCTTCTGCTTCCCATTTGTAACATTTTATTTCTTTTCCTTCTTTATCGATAAATGAAAATTTTTTCAAGTCGCCCATCTCCTCTTTAGTTTTTAATTTAAGATTTTACTTTAATTATGTTACTCACCTTATCTACTGTCAATATAATATAAATCATATTAAATATTTATTCATATTTGTAGCATATTTTTATTTATATTTTTTTTAATTAAATTTAATTTTACTAACAACTTTCATTTGTTAAAATGCAAGTTTATGTTATACTATTTTTAGTATTGATGTAATATTAAAAATAATATTATATAATTTAAGCTATAAGTCTATTTTTATGTTATTATAGTTTAATATTTTACTAATAATGAAATAAATTGTTTTTGGGTGGTGAAAAAAAATTAATATTAAGTCAATTCTCAGTATATTAGCAACAAAATTTACATTATTTCTTACTAAAACCATTTTAAAAGGGGGTACTACTTTCCCTGGAAGAGTTGCATTAAAATTAGATAAAAATATTTTATCTACTGTTTCTAAGGGATATAAAGTAATACTTGTCACAGGAACTAATGGTAAGACTACTACTACAAGCATGATTTATAATATCATTAAAGAAAAAGGCTATTCAGTAATAACTAATAATACTGGTGCAAATCTTTTTCCAGGAATAGTTACTACCTTTGTAGAAAACTATAAGTTTTTTAACAAAGCTGAAGATAAATATGCTGTTATTGAAGTAGATGAAGCAAATTTAAAATTTATAACAAAATACCTTACTCCTGAAATAATTACTGTAACAAACTTATTTAGAGATCAATTAGATAGATATGGTGAAGTTTATACTACATTATCTAAAATTTTAGAAGGTATAACTCTTGTTCCAACAAGTAAGTTAATTTTAAATGGTGATGAATCATTACTTGGTAAGCTTGATGTAAAAAATCCATTAGTTTTTTATGGTTTTAAAACACCAATAAATGAAAATAAAACTATTGATGTTAATGCAGATTCGAAGTTCTGTAAATTCTGTAAGACACCTTACAGCTATAACTTTGTTACATATAATCATTTAGGAGATTATTACTGTACAGGCTGTGGATATAAACGTCCTACTCTAAAATATGGTGTAGATGAAATAGTAGAATTAACAGCAGAAAGCTCTACTGTTAAATTTGGAGATACTAAAATATTTTTAGGTCAATCTGGTGTATATAATATTTATAATGCTCTTTGTGCTTATTCAATAACTAAAGAACTTAATATTGATGACTCTTGTATAAAAAAATCTTTAGAAAGTCAAAGTTCTAGTTTTGGAAGACAAGAAATAATAAATATTGATGATAAAGAAGCAAAAATAATATTAGTTAAAAATCCAGCAGGCTATAATCAAGCTTTAGATACACTTTGCTTAAATAAAGAACCATTTTCTTGTGCATTCTTATTAAATGACAATTATGCAGATGGAAGAGATGTTTCTTGGATTTGGGATGTTAATTTTGAAAATTTAAATAATGTAAAATTAGATGAAGTATATGTATCTGGTCTTAGAACTTTTGATATGGCTGTAAGATTAAAAACTGCAGGTATTTCACCTTCTAAATTTGTTATTGAAGAAGAATATGAAAATTTAACTAATCAAATTAAAAATGGTAAAAACAAAAAGATATATATCCTTGCAACTTATACAGCAATGATAAATTATAGAAAATACTTACATTCTAAAGGATATATTAAAAATCTTTGGTAGTATAAGGAGGCTATTATGGAATTAAATATTTGTCACCTTTATCCTGATTTATTAAATGTATATGGTGATGTTGGAAATATATTAATTTTAAAGCACAGAGCTGAAAATCGTGGAATTAAAGTTAATGTAATTAACGTTTCAATTAATGATGAATTTAATGCAGATGACTATGATATAGTGTTTTTTGGTGGTGGCCAAGATTATGAACAATCAATAGTTTCTAATGATTTAATGACTAATAAAAAAGATGAATTATCACGTTATATTAATAATGGTAAAGTTTTAATTGCAATTTGTGGTGGTTATCAATTATTAGGTAAATATTACACTGCTCCTAATGGAGAAAAAATTCAAGGATTAGGAATATTAGATATTTATACTGAAGCTGGTAATACTAGATTTATAGGTGATACTATAATTTACAATGAAGATTTTAATGAAACCTATGTTGGATTTGAAAATCACTCAGGAAGAACTTATTTAAATGGATTAAAACCACTTGGTAAATGCATACATGGATATGGAAACAATGGCTCTGATGGTTATGAAGGATGTATTTATAAAAATACTTACTGCACATACTTCCATGGATCTTTACTTGCTAAAAATCCTGAACTTGCTGATAGATTTATTAAAACTGCTTTAGAAATTAAATATTCTGAAGTAGCTTTAGAAAAGCTTGATGATTCATTAGAATTAAAAGCAAAAGAAGTAATGATTAACAGATTAAATAATAATCAAAAATAATATTAACTTAGAAAAAGGATGGGGAAATTTATGTCAAGAAAATTTTTAAAATCAGTTGCCTTAACGCTGTGTTTATCAGTAGCAGTACCTTTATTTAATACTATTAATGCTTTTGCAACAACTCAACCAAGTATAATGGGTGAATCTGCTATAACTATGGATTTAGATACTGGTGAAATTATTTACTCAAAAAATGCTGATGAAAAACGTTCACCAGCTAGTACAACTAAACTTTTAACATCATTATTATTTGCAGAAAATAAAAGTAAATCTGATTCAATTCCCTATAGTGCTAACTCAGCTGCTTTAAAAGAAACAACTTTAAATAATTTTATTGGTAATACTGCAAAACCTGGTGATACTTTAACTGCTAATGAAGTTATGGATGCAGTTATGGTTTATTCAGCAAATGATGCTGCTATTATGATGGCTGAATCTGTTTCTGGATCTGTTGATTCATTTGTTAAATTAATGAATCAAAGAGCTAAAGATCTTGGTGCAAAAAATACAAACTTTGTTAATCCAAATGGATTAGAAACTGATCCTAATAATCATAATGTTACTACTGCTTATGATTTAGCTCTTATTGCTAAAGCAGCTTATGCTAATGATTGGGTAAGAGAATCTATGGGTCTTGCAAAAACTTCTGTTACTTTAAATGGTAAAATAATTTATATAGAAACTAGAGATAAATTATTAGGTATTGATGGTAATGTTGGTGGAAAAACTGGTAATGAAACTAAAGCTGGTCATTGCTTTGTTGGTTATTACAATAGAAATGGAAGAAATTTAATTACTGTTGTTTTAGGTTCTTTATACGGTGCAGATGGAATGAATGTATTTAATGATACTCAATCAATAGCTGATTATAGCTATTCTGCTGAAAAAACACAATATAAAGCTGCTGGTACTGAAGTTTCAAGTGTTGAATTAAATTATAAATTATTTAGATTTTTTGGTCCAACAAAAACTATAACAGCACCTGTTGTTTTAGACCAAGATATAAATTATTATCAAAATGATTATAATGATACTCATTCAACTTTAGAAGTTCCTTCTAATGAACTAAATGCATGGAAAGTTGCTTCTAACAATACTGTTAATTTAGTTTATACTTCTGGTTCTCATAGCGAAACTTTAAAAGGTTCTATTACATTAAGTACAGGGCAATTACTAAAAGCTAATATTGGTATTTATGTTCTTAGTCTATTAATAATAGTTTTAATTGTGATTTTAATTATTGTTATAATTAAATTAATGATGAATTCTAAGAGACGTAAAAAAAGCAGAAGAAGATATTCAAGATATTAATTAAATTTGGCAACAAGTACTTAACTCAATAAGAGTTATAATTTTCTAAACTTAAGGCTACATTATATTGAATTTGTAAATTCAATATAATGTAGCCTATTTATATTTTTATTTAATTAATTTTTAAATAGAAAAATTATTTCTTAGGTAATTACTAACTAAATACTGCTGTTACCCATTCATTAGTTTGATGTTTACTTTGAAGTTTAAATCCATAACTTTCTACATTTTCTTTAACTTCATCAAAACTCCATTCAACAAGTCCTGAAACTAATAAATTTCCATTCTCATTTAAATGATTCTTTATGTACTCCATAAACATTTTAGTTTCTTCCCCACCAATATTTATGAATATCCAATCAAAATTTTCTTTAATTAAAGTTTTATCTTCTAATATATTACCTACTACAGCTTCTATATTGGTTAAATTATTTAATGATGCATTTAACATCACTTCGTCTTCGACATCTCTTATATCAACAGCTACAACACTTTTTGCACCTGAAATAGATGCAGCAATTGAAAGAATTCCTGATCCTGTTCCAATATCTAAAACAGTTTTATTTTTTAAATTTAAATCATTTAAAATTAATTTTAATATATCTTGAGTTGTTTCATGGAGTCCTGTTCCAAAAGCTCCTTGAGAAATAAAATTAATTTTTGTTTTTCCTTCAAATTCTTCATCTGGACTAGCTATAACATACTTATCATCTAAATGAATTGCTGGAAAATCATATATAGTGTAATCATAATTATTTTCTTCTACACTTATATAATCCATTTCTAATATATTTTTTAATTTTTCTTTAAATTCTTCTAATCCATCCTCTTCTTCAAAGGCAACCTTTAAGACTATTTCTTCATCTTCTCTTTCTATATATCCATATCCATAATCATCCGTTGTTATTTCCAATGGATTTTCATAAAAAACATTATAAACATCGTTTATTGCAAGTTTTTCTATAGTTGAATCTAACTTCTCATAAGGAAGCTTATATGATATAATGAACATTTTTATCCCTCTTTTCTATAATATATTTTTTAATTTGCATAAATATAGTAAAATTATAACTATAATTTAAAAAATATTTTCTTCTTTACATTTTATTTTAACTATTTAAAGTTTTCAATAAAAAACTACATATATCTAATTAACTTTATATATTATTTTAATATTAAATTAAATATATTTAAGATTCAGCAATCAGCTATATCTCGAAAATAAAGTTTTAAATAAAAAACTTATCCATTCTTATACATACAAAAAAAGAGTCTAAAGACTCTTTTATTTAATGAAAACTGATTTTATTATTTTAAATATTTCTTTTACCATATCATAATTGTTAATAATATTTTCTTTAGTTACAATTGCATCTGCAGTAAAATCTGTAGCAACTTCACTTATATCTTTAATATTATCAGTTATTTCAACCATATTCTTACTTACAACAGGTAATTTATCACATGTATATTCAATATTTTTCTTATTATTTTCTAATATTTCTAAAACATTACTTATTGTTTTATTTAATTTAAGTAAAAATATAATACCTAATACTAGTATACATATTAATAATACAAATATTATTCCCATAAAAAGATTATTTAGGCTAATATACATTTCTTCACCTTATATATTACTTTCAACAGTTTCTTCAGTTGAAACTTCTTCTGTTAAAGCTTGTTCATTTTCTACTTCTTCTGAAGTAACAGCTTCTTTATTTTTTCTATCCTTTAAATAATCCTTTATTTTGCTTTTAGCTTCTTTTACATTATTTTTTAAATTTTCTGATTGCTCTATAGTTTTTGCTTTTGCATTATTTACTTTTTCTTTTATATCATCTCTAGTATCTTTCCCAGATTTAGGTGCTAATAATATTCCAGATAAAGCACCAATACCACCACCAACTACTGTTGATAACACTGCAGCTTTAACTATTTTTTTTCTTTTTTCTTTTCTTTTCTTTTCAATTAAATTATATAAAGCCATTAATAACTCCTCCATTTTTTTAGATTTTTTACTATCTTTCGACTAATTATACCATATTTTTATCTAAACTTCTATTTTTTTTGTAATTTTTTAATTGTCTTTTATTTTTTGCATTTTTTCCTTTTCTACTTTCTGTTTTTTTACGTATAGAATATCCAAATGATCCAAGTGGTTTTGAATCTAAACCAAAATACTCTCCATGTGAATATGCAATTAAATTGGCTTTTTCAAAATGTATTTTACCCTTTTCGTCCAATAAATTTTCATTAACCTTAACATTTATTACATCTAATAAAAACATATCATGAGTACCTAATGGAGTTATTGATTTTAATTTACACTCTAATGCAACTGGCGAAATTTCTAAAGATGGTGTATCTATAGCAACACCAGAATTTAACTTTAATCCTAATTTAGATATTTTATCTTCTCTTTTACCACTTACAACTCCACAATAATCTGTTATCTTAATCATATCTCTAGTTGTAAGATTAATTACACATTCTTCACTTTCTTTTATGTATTCATATGATAATCTTTCTGGTCTTATTCCTACCGCTATCACAGGAGGTTTTGTGCAAACAGTACTTACCCATCCTATAGTAAATACATTTGTTTTTCCTTCTTTATTAATGCTTGTCACTAATACTACAGGTGTAGGATTTAACATAACACTACCCTTAAAATTAATCTTATTCATATTTACATTCTCCTAAAAAAATACTATATTTAATTTAAACTTTAATATTATTATCTACTTTATTATAAAAATTTTTACACCTTAAATTTTATTAAAATAAACTATTACTAATTTAAATAATATCTAAATTTCAACTTTTACTTACATAAAATTCACACCTTTTGAAATTTTTCTAAACGATTATAACATAGTTTTCTATAAATTGCGAAATAAATTAGCTTTAGTTAGTAGTTTTGGATGGGGCTGTCGCACTAAAACTTTTATACACAATATATTGTTTTAAAAAATAAAAAT
>ERZ773186.112-NODE-112-length-77937-cov-28.927480_pt1 | contig 77937 bp, 101 predicted proteins | sample MGYA00581000_ERZ773186 | MGnify/ENA primary metagenome ERZ773186 (study PRJEB29015, sample SAMEA2737752) | human gut metagenome | biome: human gut; feature: human-associated habitat; material: faeces | place: China | collected 2012 ...
GTTTTTGTGGTTGAAAGAAAAATTTCCTAGTAGAATTTAGTTTAATAATAAGAATTGATATTGAATATATAAGACTTGTGTAGTATACTATGGACATATAAAAAGAGAGATTCCTAAAGCGAAATATAACTTTGCAAAGAAGCTTTCTATATAATATCAGAAGAGTAACTTGCGCTTTTGCTGATTATAAAAGCAAGGGCGCTTTTTTATAGCTATATTGCCGTATAGCTTACAATTTTGCTTGATGCGCTTAGTAGCCTGTGGCCATGCAAGAATGGGCGGGGGAAGAGTGGTCAAAATATATTTTTTAGGAGTATGAGTAAACATGAAGAGTAATTTTTCCAAGTGTTTATTGATGACGGCCCTCATTACTGGTAGTGTAATATGGGGGGGCACAAACGTATTTGCCGAAGAGCTGCAGGAGTATTCGCTGGACCAGATGGTTGTAACAGCCACAAGAACAGAAAAGCGTGATGTTGAGGTTTCTGCAACAACTAACGTTATTACAGAACAGGAAATTAAAAATCGCGGTTATGTAAGTGTATTTGATGCGTTGGAGCAGACTGTTGGCATCCAAAGCTATTCCTATACCGGCGGTGAAGGCGATAATGGCAGCTCTACGGGCCGTACCTATATCCGCGGTTTAGACAAAGGTACTTTGGTTTTGTTGAACGGTGCACCTATCAACCTGAACAATTACAATTCAACCGCAGGCATTCCTATCAGTGCCGTAGAAAAAATTGAGGTTGTAAAAGGCTCTAATTCTGTTCTTTATGGCAGTGAAGCTATGGGTGGTGTTATTAACATCATTACCAAAAAAGCCGGAAAAATTAACAACAGCATTAAAGCTGTAGCAGGTAACTATAAAAAGGGTTATGAGGTTGCTTCCAGCGGTGATAAATACATTTTGAGCTTCAGCCGTGACTATTATAAAAAATTTGAGAACTCTTCTATCAACTACAAAGGATTCGATACAGACAGACGTGCTTATACCAAAAATAATCTGTTCGCAAGCGTAAACTTGTCTAAAGATTTTACGCTTAATTATATGCATACGGAAACTAAAAATACCGGTATGACATATCTCAATCCTGACGGAAGCATGAATAAAACTTCTTATAGCTATAATGATGAAAGAGATAATGTAGCTTTACTCTATAACAAGGAACAGGATAAGCTCAAATCTAATTTATCCTTCAACAGAAGAAGAATAGACGGTAAGCAATATAAACCTAACGGACAGGTTTTAAGAAGCGGTTCCAGCAGCAATATTATTCTGTACACCATTAACTACGATATTAACAAGGACTGGACTTTATCCGATAAAGCAACATTACTGACCGGTGTAACTGCCAACAAAGAGCATTATGAAGAAATTGCCAATAGAAGCAACGCTATTTCCAGAGACAGCCTGGCAGCTTATTTCTCCTGGAATCAAAAATATGATGATAAGTTCTCTACTAATATCGGTGTAAGAGCACATTATGTAAAAAATAACGGCTTTGACGGCGCACACAATGTATATCTGCCGCAATTACAGACCTTATATAAACTGGATGAAAATACCAGCTGGTATATTAACGTTGGCAAGGCATTTGAAATGCCGGCAATCAATTCCCGATACTCCAGAAGCAAAACCGGTTCTAATGGTGCATTGAAGCCTCAGGAGGGCTGGACTTATGAAACCGGTGTGAAGAAGATTACCGATACATCCTCCAGCAAATTAGCTGTGTTCACAATGAGAATGGATGATAAGTTTGCCTGGAAAAAATATAACCAATTAGGCATTACTCCTCCGGCAGGAGTTGATCCAGACACCTATATTCAGGTAAATCTTGGCGAATTTAAAAACACCGGTGTTGAATTCGAATATGATAAAGTAATCGGAGAACATTGGAGATACAATTTAGGTGCAACCTATCAGGATCCTTTGGCTAAAGATGCCGGCAAGTGGACTCAGCAATCCTCCAGATACCAATTTACTGCAGGCGCTAAGTACAATTACAGCAAGCTTGGCGTCGGTGTAAACCTTTATTATTTGGGTGATAGAGAGGATGCATCCTACGGCAGCCTGCATAAGCTGAAAAACATTATTAAGTTGAATTCTGTTATTAACTATGATCCTGACAAAAATAACAGTATTACCTTAAATCTTTACAACCTCTTAGACAGAGATAATTCTATCAACGTCAGTGAAAATCTGGACAAACCGTTCAACTGGACTTTGTCCTACGAATATCGCTTCTAATTACTTGATTCTCCCCAAGGTGGCGCAAAACTGCGTCACCTTTTTAAAAACAGCATGTTTTAAAACACCGCTAATACTCTCGGTAAAGTAATATTCGTTTAAATTTGAAAGGGAAAATATGTATCGCTTAATCCTTATGCTTGTTATAGCCTGTATTCTTTCCGGATGCACAACAGAAAACTTTGGCCAATCTGCGAAGTTTGCAGGCAAAGATAACTCAATCGTTGTAACGGACGATACCGGTTATCAGGTAAAACTAAAGAAGAAGCCGGAAAAAATTATGACCAACAATATTTATCTTGATAACATCCTTTTGGGATTAGTGGAGCCTGAAAAAATGCTGTCTGTATCTAAAAATATGGATAACTCGGCAAAATCGTTTGGCAATATGGTAAGTTCATTGGTCGAAAATAAGATTACAAATCCGGGATTGGAAGCAGTTCTGGCTTTAAAGCCGGATATATTCATTGTTAATGAGGTAATTGGTGCAGATAAAATTCAGTCTTATCGTGATATGGGTATACATGTTTATGTTGTAAGGTTGTCTACAAATATAGAAGAAGTCAAAAATGAAATTATCAAGCTTTCCCGGCTAGTAGGTGAAGAGCAGCGTGGTAAGATTTTAGTCAAAAAAATGAACGATAAGCTGGAGAGAATCGAACGCAATATACCACAAGAGCTTCATTACAGTAAAAGTACTGTTCTTGTATCAGCAAATTACACGTCCTATGGAGGCAAGGGTTGCATGTATGATGATATCTGCAAGCATGCCAAGATAAGAAACGGTATTGCGGATTTGGGAATGAATACCGGACAGACAGTCAATAAAGAGGTCATGATAGAAATAAATCCGGATTTTTTCTTTCTTGCAAAGCCATGGAAGGATAATAAGGCTAAGGATGAGAAATTGCTGGGTGAGTTTTTAGCTGATAAGAGCTTAGAAAATTTGCGGGCGGTAAAAAACGGGAATGTAGCTCTGCTTGATGAAAAATACATTTTTATCGGTCATCAGAATTGCGTATGGTCGGTGCAGAAGCTGGCACATCTGGTTTATGGTGACTGTGTTGTTTTAGAGCCGGAGGAGTTTTTGAAAGGGTTTTAGCAGTTAATTATAAAAACATTAAAATTGATTACATTTACAGCCTTAAATATTAACTGAAAAAGCGGTGCGTTAGTGCCGCTTTTTTTCTTGTGATTTTCTATGAAAAAATTATGAAGATTAAGTGGATAAATAGTTTAAAATGATATATAATGTTAACTAGATGAGTTGATATACAGATATTATTTCGTCTATTGTGAAGCCGCCGGCATATGACCATGAAAGACTGGATATGCAGGGACTTTTCGATAAATATATTTTCATAGGAGTATGAGTAAAATGAAAAAAGGATTGTTAATGACTGCGTTGATTACCGGTACTTTGATGTGCGCAAGCACCGGTGCTTTTGCCGAAGAGCTGCAGGAGTATACGCTGGACCAGATGGTTGTAACGGCGACGAGAACCGAAGCAAGAGAATTAGAAGTTCCTGCTGCTGTCAGCGTTATTAATGCCAAAGAAATTGAAAACAGCGGTGCAAAAACTGCCTATGAGGTTATTGAACGTCAGGTTGGCTTTACCAACAATGCTTATGGCCCCGGCGGTCGTGAATTCGGTGGCAGCTCTACCAGAACTGTTTTGCGTGGCCTTGATAAGGGCACCTTGGTAATGGTTAACGGCGCTCCGATTAACATGATGAACTACAACAGCATGGAGGGTATTCCTGTAGAGGCTGTTGAGAAAATCGAAATTGTCCGTGGTGCTCAGTCTGTACTTTACGGTGCGGAAGCAACCGGCGGTGTAATTAATATTATTACCAAGAAAGACGGCAATCGCACTACTATTTCCGTAGGTGCCGGCAACTATGATAAAAAATGGGGTTTATTCAGCTCCGGTAAAGGCTATACAGTTGCTGTCAGCAAGGATTATCTTGGTGATGTAGACCAGACTAATAAGGTTTTTGAAAAATCTACCAGAAAATGGAAATATCGTGACAGCAGCAAGGATAATGCTTTTGTAAGCTTATCTCCTACCGATAAATTGAGCTTTAACTTTGCTCATACCGAGGGCAATTATTACAGAGATTCCTATACCGTGAAAAACGGTGTAGAAACCGGTGCCGGCACAGCTTACTATTACAAAGACAGACGTGATAATGTAAGCGCAATTTATGATGATAAGGATAACCAGTTCAAGACAATCGTTTCTTATAATAAACGTGTAGTTTCTCCTTACCAGGCAACTCTTAAAGGCTTTGTATATGGACCTAATAAACGTGCTACATCCTCTGACTGGAATCTGAATACTTTAACCTGGGATACCCAGAAAGCATGGAACTTACGCGATGATAAGGATACCTTGGTTCTTGGTATGACTATTTCTAAAGAAGAAGCAGAAGACAGATTCAAGCATATGCAGGGCGAACGTAAGAATTATGGCTTATATGCATCCTATAAATATGCATTTTCCGATAAATTTGATGTAACTGCCGGTATTCGCGGTCAGCATATTAGCGAGGATTATATCAAAGGTCAGGATAAGACTAAGAGCCATAACGAATTTGTTCCTCAAATTCAGGCATTGTATAAGCTCAGCGATAATATTTCCTGGTATGCTAATGCTGCCAAATCCTATCAGCTGCCGCCTCTGAACCAATTCTTCTCTTATCCGGGCAGAAGTGTTGATGATTTAAAACCGCAAGAGGGCTGGACCTATGAAACCGGTATCAAGCACATCACTGACACCGCATCCGTAAAGGCCGGCGTATATCATATGGATATAGACGCTAAGTTTGATTGGGTTGATATCGGCCTGCCAGATAAGGTTCTGAAGAATGTCGGCAAATTCAAAAATGATGGTTTGGAAATTGAGTATAAAAAGCATCTCAGCGATCAGTTCAGCTATAATTTAGGTGCTGCTTTCTCCAATCCGAAAACTAAAGAAGAAGGCACGAATTTCTACAAGCAATCTGATGCTAAGCTGCAATTGACGGCCGGTATTGATTATACTGTCGGTAAACTGTCCAGCAACTTGAACTTCCTGTATCTTGGCAAACGTGAAAGCTCCTATTATAACAGCTTAGGCTCTAAAGGCAGCGATCACAGCATTCCGCACAGAAGTCTGTTGAATGCTAACTTTACCTATAAAGCTGATGAGCATCATTCCGCATCCCTGACCTTGAATAATCTCCTAGACAGAGATGATACTATCAACAAGTATGAAAACTGGGGTATGCCGTTTAACTGGATGCTGACCTATAACTATACCTTCTAATTTAATAAAACAGCTGAGGCGGTGCGCAAGCGCCGCCTTTTTGTATAAAAAATTTTCATAAAACTCTTGCGTATAGCGTAGCTATATGGTTTAAAATAAGATATAATGTTAACTAGATAAGTTGGTGTATAAATACTATTTTGTCTATTGTGAAGCCAGTGCATATGACCATGAAAGATTGGATGTGTGAGGGCTTTTCAATAAATATTTTTAATAGGAGTATGAGTAAATATGAAGATGAAAAAAGGCGTATTGATGACGGCGTTGATTACCGGTACCTTGATGAGCAGTGCAGCTGCTTTTGCCGAAGAACTGCAGGAGTACACGCTTGATCCGATGGTTATTACTGCACAGAGAATGGAGTCTAAAGATTTAAAAACTCCGGCTGCTATAGAAGTAGTTACCAAAGAAAAAATTGAAAACAGTGGTGCTGGTTCCGCTTATGATGTATTGCAAAACGCTTTGGGCATTATGTCAAGTGCACAAGGTCCTAATGGTGCAGCAATGGGTTCTATGACCAGTAAAATTATTATTCGTGGCGTAGATAAAGGTACTCTCGTTATGGTTGACGGTGTTCCAATGAACCAGGACGGAAAATACAACTTGGAAGATATTCCGTCTGATATGATTGAAAAAATAGAGATAGTTCGTGGCGGCGGTTCCGTATTATACGGCTCTGAGGCTACTGGTGGCGTTGTTAATATTATCACTAAAAATACTTTGAGAAACAGCGTTAAAGTTTCTGCCGGCAATTATGGCCGTGAGCGTTATGCAGTATCTGTAGGTGCAGACAGATTTAATGCAACCGCTTCATTAGAGAATCGTGGTAAGATATCCAATATGACAACTACCATTAAAAATACTGCTATGGGCAAGACTTCCTACCGCCATTATGATTATGTAAATGGCGAAAGTAAGGGTATCTTATGGAATTATAATATTAATGACAATATTAAGTTCACACATAATTATGTAGAAAATAATAATGTGATGGATGTAATCGATAATAAATATCTTAAGAGTCCTTATCAAAGAAAAGAATACGATGACCATAATAACACCTTTGCTTTAGCTATAGATGATAAGCATGGCTTTACTTCCAATATTTCTTATGGTACTCAGGAAAGAAATTATGACCAGACTACATGGAAGAGCAATGGTGCAATCAGCAGTGCTATAAAATATAGCTGGCGCAAGGGTCACAATACCAATATCAACGTGCAGAAGGTTTTTGATGTCAACGCAAAAGATAAATTTTTGGTAGGTGCATCCTTCAAACGCGAGGATTTGGATGTTTACAACTCTGCTAGTAAGAAAATGGGCAATACTCCTGCTAAACCGGAACGTACCGGCACATATAATCGCGATATCTACTCTCTCTATGCATCTTATGACTGGCAGATGACTGACAATGACAAGCTGATTGTTAACCTGCGCGAAACCTTTGTAAGAAATGCTAAAGGTGATAACACTGACCTGAGTACAGGCATTACTACTAAAACTGTACAGATGAATCAGAGTAAATTCACTCCGGAAATTCAGTATATCCGTGATTTGACTGACAACAGCTCCTTCTATGCTAAAGCCGGCAAATCCTACAGATTACCGGAGCTGACCAAAATCTTCGGTGGCAGTGTTATTTTACCGTCTGTGGATTTGAAGCCGGAGCATGGCGTGCATTACGAAATGGGTTATAAGCTTAACGAAGCAAACCGCTCCTGGAGATTGGCAATCTTTAATTACGATATTAAAGATGCTATTGAAAGCATTAGCGGTAGTGCGCAAGCAGGTAATTTGATCTACAGCAATACTGACGTTAAAAATACTGGCGTAGAGCTGTCTTTGAATGTTAAGCATAATGATAACCTGGATTCCTTCTGGGGCGTTACCTATAGCAATCCGAAGCAAAAATCCTTCAAAACCGATAACAGTGCAGGTGGCGAATGGATTAAATATAATAATCAGTTCCAGTTCAACATGGGCGTAAATTATCATGCAGACAAGTTTGCAAGTGCTTTGAGCGCTAACTATATTGGTATGAGAACAGATGGCACATCTGCTGTTCATGACAGAATGAAACCTGCCCTGTATACTGATTTGCACTTCTCCTATGCTCCTGAGAAAAATCAGAAAGCATTCCTCCATATCAATAACTTGTTAGACAGAAAAGATTACACTACCTCTAAAGGTCCTGATGAAACTACCTATGGCTACTATACCACTGGTATTAACTTCATGGTTGGCTACGAATATAGCTTCTAACACTTAACCATTACGGCGGTGCGTTTGCGCCACCACTTTTTAACTTGCTGACTTACTTCGGAGGTGCAAAATGAAAAAGATAACTCTTTTGATCTGCCTGATGCTCTGCGGTCTGTTTGTTGTTGGCGGAGCAACTGCCAGCGCCGCAGGCAAGAAGCCCATGGATAAGGAAAAGGCAGTGAACGGCCTGCACGACAGCTTTCTCTTTGACAAGGAAGAGCTTGGCGAGCTTTTTGACAGCGGCATCAGCTACATGGAGCTGAAAAAGCTCTGCCTGCATGCCTATGCAGCGAAAAAGCCGGTGAAGGAGGTTGCGCAGCTGCGCGATAAATACGTCTGGACGCGTGTTGATTATCTGCTGGGGCTGACGCCGGAGAAGCTGGCGCGTGCCGAGCATGAGTACAAGGTTGACCGCATCCACCGCCTGTTCGGCCTGGATAAAAAGCTGGTGGATAAATACATGCGCATGGGGTATGCTTCGCATCAGGTGAAGCGTGCTATGTTTTTGGCGCGTCACTGTGACAAGAGCGTGGAAGAGCTGCTGGCGATGAAAACACGTCAGCAAAAATGGGGCGACATCTGCGAACAGCTGGGACTGCCACGTGATGCGTGTATGAAATAGTAAAATTAACCTGAAACCTTGGGGCGGTGCGAGTGTGCCGCCTTTTTTCGCTTGTATAAAGAAATTTTTAACTCCAAAGTTTTTCGACTGTAGAAGAAAAAGTACTTGAAATTCAGAAGTTTTTCGTTTATAGAAGAAAAACTTCTGATATTTGATGAGTTTTTCTCATGGAGAAGAAAAAGTTGCGTGGCATTATGCTTTCTGTTATGATATAAAGGACAAAGAAATATAGTGGTAGTTCGAGAGAGGAGGATTTGTATGATTGTACGTCAGACATATTTGGAAAAACTAAAATTGATGCGAGATAAAAAGATTATCAAGGTTATTACAGGTGTGCGTCGTTCCGGTAAGTCGACACTGCTGGAAATGTATAGAGATTTTTTAGTAAGCAGCGGTGTGCATCCTTCATGCTGTCAATATATAAATTTTGAAGATTTGCGTTGGGAAAGTCTTAAGGATTATCATACTTTATATAATCATATCCTGGAAAACTTATCCCCTAATGAAAAAAATTACATATTCTTAGATGAAATACAAATTGTTCCAGAGTTTCAAAAGGCTATCAACAGTTTGTTCTTACGTGATGATGTAGATATTTATATTACTGGTTCTAATGCATATTTGCTTTCTGGTGAATTATCTACATTGTTGTCTGGAAGGTATATTGAACTGAGCATACTACCGTTGTCGTTTAAGGAGTATTGGGAATTAGTCGGTGGAGATAAAAAGACGGCGTTTAATAAATATTATCTTAATGGTGGCTTTCCTTATGCTGCAACTATTGATAACAAAGAAGTTCGCTTGGAATACTTTAGAGGTATATTCAACACTGTTTTACTTAAGGATATTGTTGAACGCAAGAGGATTTCAGACGTAAAGCTCTTAGAAGATGTAATACGATTTTTATTTGATAATATAGGAAATATAGTTTCAACTAAAAAAATAGCTGATACCTTGAACAGTAATGGCAGAAGGACTACATCAGGGACTATTGATAACTATATTCGAGCACTAAAAGATGCTTTTATTTTGTATGAAGCAAATCGCTATGATATCAAAGGCAAAGAGTTTTTGAAATCACTGGAAAAATATTATATCGTTGATATAGGCTTGCGTAACCTTTTATTGGGTGAACGCACTCGCGATATCGGACATATTCTTGAAAATATTGTTTATCTGGAGCTTTTGCGAAGAGAATATCAGGTTAGCATAGGCAAATTAGATCTGCTCGAAGTAGACTTCATTGCTCAAAAAGAGGATAAGCGCATTTATTATCAAGTATCTGCATCGGTTTTGGATGAAAAAACATATGAGCGTGAATTTGCTCCACTTAAAAAGATTAATGACAGCTATCCGAAGTATGTGCTTACTCTTGATGAATTCCCTATGGGTGAGGATGGGATTGAGCAAAAGAATATCATAGATTTTCTTTTGGAAGAAAATTGAGTCAAGTAGTTATATTGCTTCCTACATCCAAAAGTTTTTCGCCTGCAGAAGAAACAATGCTTAAAAATCAGAAGTTTTTCGTTAGAAAAGAAAAATTTTGAGTTTTTAGTGAGTTTTTCTCATACAGAAGAAAAACTTGTGTAATATATACATTGCTTGCTGTTGCGCAGTTATTTTGAAACTGTAACCTGCTTTACATTATTTACTGCAAAATAATCGGAAGTACGCAAAGTGTAATATTTTCTTGACTCTATCAATGTAGAGTGTTACACTAGGCACAACTTCAAAAAGACCACAAACCGTTGAGACGGAGATCAAGTCAGCAGATGCGCTTACAGAGAGTTCGGGCAGGTGGAAGCCGGATAGAGATGCAGGCTGATAAATGGACCGTTGAGGGTGCTGTCAAATCGTTTAGGCGAGAGTATTCAGCAACGTTGCACCGGCGTTAAGGGTGAGGAATGTGTCAGCATTCTGCGAGAGAGCGCCGATGTACGGCGAAGCAAGGTGGTACCGCAGGTATAAGTATTTATAGCCTGTCCTTGATATTGCTCAAAGTGAGCAGTACGAGGACAGGCTTTTTTGTTGACACGGGTGAAAATAAGCAGATGAGGTGACAAAATGTTAAATTTATCTTTGGAGCAGGTCATGCAGTATGCAAAGGACTACAAGGCTGTGCCGGTAGCGAAGGAATGCCTAGCGGATATGCTGACGCCGCTGGCATTTTTGGACAATGTAAGACGCAGCAGCCGCAACTACTTCCTTTTGGAAAGTATTGAGGGCGGTGAGCACTGGGCGCGCTATTCCTTTGTAGGCTATGATCCTGTGCTGCGTTTGAAAATAACCGATGGTAATGCGGAAATCATCAGCGGTGCTGCCGTAAAGTATCAGGAAAATGATCCTCTTGGCTGTATCCGTCATATTCTGGAGGAATACAAGGCGCCGCAGATTGATGGCCTGCCTAATTTTACCGGCGGTCTTGTAGGCACCTTTGGCTTTGATTTTATGCGCTACTGCGAACCTGATATGCGGGTGAATAAAGAGAGCAAGGCGGAATTTGCCGATGTTGATTTAATGCTGTTTGATAAGCTGATTGCCTTTGACCATCTCAAGCAGAAGATTTTCCTGATTGTGAATGTCAAAACGGATAATGCTGCCATCAATTACACTAAAGCAGAGCGTGAAATTGCGGCGATGGAGGAAATGCTGCTGCAGCCTGTGCAGCCGAAGAAGCCTGTAAAGGCTAAGCTGGGCGAGTTCACCAGTAACCAGAGCCGTGAGCAGTATAATAAAAGTGTGCTTCGCTGCAAGGAATATATTAAAAACGGCGATGCCTTTCAGATTGTTTACGCGCAAAAATTCAGCGCAACCTATGACCAAAGCCTTTTCAGTGCTTACCGCTATTTGAGAACGACGAACCCTTCGCAGTACATGGTATTTTTGCATAATGACGATATGGAAATTGCCGGCAGCTCACCGGAAACGTTGGTGAAGGTGGTAGGCAAAAAGGTCATCAGCATGCCGATTGCGGGCACACGCCGCCGCGGACGGACGAGCGAGGAGGACTTGGCTTTGGAGCAGGAGCTTTTGGCAGACGCTAAGGAAATCGCCGAGCATAATATGCTGGTAGATTTGGGGCGCAACGATGTGGGCCGTGTCTGTGACTTTGGCAGCGTCAAGGTGAGCGATTACAAGGCAATTAAACGCTTTTCACATGTTATGCATATCACGAGCAAGGTTACAGGCCAGCTGAGCGCTGATAAGGATGCACTGGATGCGCTGCGGGCGGTGTTCCCGGCAGGCACGTTGAGCGGAGCGTCGAAAATTCGCGCCTGCGAGATTATCGACGAGCTGGAGCCGGAGCGCCGCGGTATTTACGGCGGTGGCATGGGGTATCTTGATTTTGGCGGCAACATGGATATCTGTATTACCATCCGCACTATGGTTAAGAAGAATGACAGAGTTTATATTCAGGCCGGCGGCGGTATCGTTGCGGATTCCGTGTTGGACAATGAATTTCAGGAAACCGTGAATAAGGCAGGCGCCTGCATGGCAGCGCTGTGCATGACGGCAGAGGAGGAGTAAGGAATGATTTTGATTATAGATAACTACGACAGCTTTACTTTTAATCTGTATCAGCTGATTGGCGAAATCAATTCTGATATCAAGGTTGTGCGCAATGATAAGCTGACGATTGAGGATATCAGAGCTATGCAGCCGGATCATATTATTATTTCGCCCGGTCCGGGTAATCCAAAGCAGGCGGGTATTTGTCTGGATGTTATCCGCCAGCTTGCCGGTGAGTTCCCGATTTTGGGCGTCTGCCTGGGGCATCAGGCGATTGGTGAGGCTTTTGGCGGTAACGTTGTGCATGTGCCGGAGATTGTGCATGGTAAGGCAGATAAGGTGTATCTGGAGGCGGCAAGCCCTATTTTTAAGGATATGCCTGATGGCTTTGAGGCAGCGCGCTATCATTCGCTGATTGTGGAGCCGGAAAGCTTGCCGGAATGCCTGGAGGTTACGGCGAAAACAGCGAAGAATGAAATCATGGCGCTGCAGCATAAAACTCTGCCGGTGTATGGCGTGCAGTTCCATCCGGAGTCGATTATGACGCCGCAGGGACGGACGATTTTGAAAAACTTTTTGAGCCTGTAAAGCAAAACGCAGAATGTACTGAGAAGATGAGTACATTCTGCGTTGTTTTATTATATGAAATGAAGAAATCAATTTGTTACATAGTAAAAAGCGCTGCCCTGGCATATATTGCCATGAGTGTTACTGATTTGCAATCAAGAGCATGTTGAGCAAAAAAAGAAGCAGTAACCACTAAACGTCATGCTGATGAAATCAGCCCTCAGTATACGTCCGAAACCGGTAGTGGCAATACTGCTACTTATATTATAACACTTTTTATATAAAAGAACATATCATGGCTAAATTTTGAAAGACATCTTAAACTAAAGAAAACTACTTGAAAAATGCTTCGGAAAGATATAATATTAATTAAGAGAATTAGCTGTTTATTTTGTGGTTAGTAGGTGGTAGAATGAAGGTAAAATGGATAGCTGAAAGTGACTTCCCTCTTGGTACGCAGGGGAAAATCTATGACGTGTTAGGGCAGTGTACCCTTGGGAAAACTAAGTGTGTTACTTGGTATAAAATCACTAATGATATGGGCGAGACTTGTTGGTTTCCTGAAGGTTATTTTGAGATAGTTGAGGAGTAGCCTATGGGCGATTTCAACCTTCATGGTACGATGGAAAACAGTTAAGAAAAATAGAGGGGATTAAGAAATGGATGCAGAAGATGAAATGATGGTATATTGCCCGATTTTCCAAAAGAAAATTTATGATGGCGATTGTTATGAAATAGTTCATTGTGGTTATGGCGACATAAAAAAAGATATGCATCCTGAAATCATTGATTGGAATGCCACAATTGCAATTTGTGCAAAATGTAGGAAGAACTAGAAGTTTCCTAAAAAGGTATCAAAGATTTAATTCTTTAAGCATAGTTAGATATTTTTCTTGCTGCGCTTATATTTGAGTTAAAACTATGAGCACCTGATGCAAGGACTGAAACGAGAGCTTGCTTACGAAGCAGGCCTTATATATAATGTCTTGCAGAACAAGCTCCTGAAACAGGCGGCATCCGTGGTTACGAAGTTGGCAAAAATATTGTGGTTCGCTATGATCCGTACAACAACGACTATGTAAAAGCTGATGCTTTTACTGGATTGTTACTATGTTTAAGTCTACGAAGAAAACTATTTACTATGAAACGTGTAGAAAGGCGGAGGGTAATAAAAAATGAAACACTTATGTCATGTTTGTGGTCAATATGAATTTACAAGGCGTAGTGCAAATCCGCTCGATGGCTGCTATTTGGGCTGCAAGGTATGTGGCTGGATTGACGATGCAGTGTTGGAACTGGAGCTAGATTTCGATGGTGGGGAGTTAGGGATTTCCTTAAACCAGGCTCGAGCCGAATGGGCTGCTAAATACAAATAATAAAAAATTTATTTAACCGCTTGCTTAGCGCAGGCGGTTTTTTATTGCCATGGAGAGGGCGCAATATAGGGCTGAGGCCCGTGATATGGAGGTATCAGAACAATGGAAATGAAACAGGTTTACGAAGCACTGGAAAAAGTTGAGAACGGTGCTGACCTCATCGCTGCTATCAAAGGCGAAATTAACACCCTCAACAACGAAGCTAAGAAGCATCGCACGGCAGGAGAGCAGAGCGCGACAAAGCTGAAAAGCATCTTAGAGGAATAAAAAAATAATAGCAAAAGGTGAAGATCAATTGGAAAGCACTGGCTGATGGATTGGGAAATATGGCAGGCGGTGCAATGCAGAAGAGAAGGCATGCAGGAAACACACAACATACGACTGGCAGTGTTACTTTTTGGGTTTATCCAACTGTTTAATGCTTTCTTCTGGTGTAGGAAGTTGCTCTGGCATTGTGCCACCGAGCTCCTCTATTGTTTTGCGTACAGTGCGTCCTACTTCATAATGAACTTTGTTAGCAGCTTCTTTGTTGCTAACATTTTCGCGACGCGGCTTATCTTCTGCTTGTGTGATGCGGAATAGATTAGCACCTAACTCTACACTGCTCATATGGTCTAAAATTTCCTGATTGGGCTTTAGCTTTTTCCTGCGCTTAATATCTCCGGCAGTTTCACCACCATAAAGGCCCATATAACCGCTGTTTTGGAATTTAGAAAAGTCAAGATTGGTTTTTACGCCCGCAGCAAAGGCTGCATCAGCAAGAGCGACATTTTGTTGTTTTACATCATGGCGTGCTGCTATGCGGGCATCTATTTCTTTGTTAAAAGCTTCTGCTGCTTCCAGATCGTGAATACGGTCGGCTCCAAGCTGAGCAAGCCATTGCTTAAAGGGTTCAGCTTTGGGAGAAGGAATGGACTGAATAATTCGCAGGATGCCCTCTGTATTGGCAGTGTCAGTGAGACGCATTTTGCCGTCATCGGCTTGCAATTTCAACCTGTGACAATTTGTCACGGTTTCACTTCCTTCTGCCTTTAATCTTTGTTTTAGCTTGCGCCAGTATGCTGATTTATCTGCACTATCTGCCAAAGCGCCGACAACATCAATTACAGAAAAGAACCATTCTCCGGCTTCTTCGTTCCAAATGGAACGAATTTGGCTGGACTGAAATAATTTTACGTCTTTCATTTTCATTCCTCATTTTGAAAATCTATTATCCTAAACTCTTCACGTCTTCTTCCGCCTTGCGTTGGAGCTTGGCCAGCTTAACATCAATAATATGGTCAATTTCTTCCTTTTTCGTATATGGTTATAGTAACATAATTGTTCTATATAATCAATGAAGGTTACTAAACGTAATTAGGGAGAAAAAGGATGTTGAGGAGTGGGAGGCTATAGAACTGTTTTAAAAAGATAAACTGCATTGAGAAACAGTTTTATAGAATATAGGTGGATTTGCAGCGCTATTTTTACACAAAAAAATACCCCGCAACCTGCATGGTTGCGGGGTTTCCTTCATGGTGATCCAGGAGGGATTCGAACCCCCGACCCACGGCTTAGAAGGCCTAATATCAATAGCCTCAAAAAGCCTTATTTCATGGGGTTTGCGAGATTCAAAAACCCTTTTGGGGCCAACGCTGGGGCCAACGCGGTCAGAGTGCGTATGCCTTGTTGATGATATCCGGAATGCCTTCGTCATAATTCGGCACAGCGTGGCTGTAAAGGTTGAGCGTGTGGCTGATTTTGCTGTGTCCCAAGCGCTTGGCAACTTCGGCGATGGATACACCGTTGGCAAGCAGCTGCGTGGCCATAGTGTGGCGCAGAACGTGGAAGTTCTTGTATTCAACGCCGGCTTCCTGCAGCAGTGCCTTCCAGATGCGTTCCATATTCCTTGGTGCTATCGGCGTGCCGTTGCGGGTGTGGAAAACATATCTGTTGAACGGAAGCACTGGACCGGAAGAGGCGCTGGCGAGCCTAAGGGCTTTACTGACCTCAGGCGCAATAGTTATCTTGCGTACACCGGCAGCAGTCTTGGGCGGCATATCTGTGAGCTTTCCGTGCACTGCCTGCAGGCTGTTGTCGATGTAGATATAATTTGGCTTTACATTTGGCGCTTTAAGGCCTAACAGCTCTCCGAGGCGCGCGCCGGTAGTCGCGGCCAGAAGGAAGAAGGGGTAGTATTTGCTGTAATAACGGCTGGTCTTGGCCGTCTGCAGAATCTTACCGATTTCTTCCGTAGTGAATACCTGGACTTCAACCTTAGGCACCGGCGGAGCTTCTACCGCCTGCATGAAGTTTTTTGAGAGAAGGTCAATGGCGCAGGCTTTGGTGATGGCAGCCTTCAGGAGCTTATGCACTTTATTCTTGCTGCTGGCGCTCATCGGAGGCAGCTCATTGTAGAATTGCTGCACTGTATGGGCAGTCAGCTTCTGCAGCTCCACTTCTGCGATGGGTGCAATGTGTTTTGCGGTCTGAATGTAGCGATCCAGTGTTTTGGGGCGCACCTTGGGTGCTTTATAGGTAACAAGGTATTCGGAGAGCCATTCGCCTAAGCGCAGGCTGTTGGGCGCTACATAGACGTTCTTGCAGATATCTGCCTGGATAACAGCAATCCATTCCATTGCTTCCTTTTTCGTGGGGAAGCGTTTGGAAATGCGCTTTCCGTCCGGGGCGACTAGTCTTGCCCGGTACATTTTGCGGTCGCTTTCGTAGCTGATGGTTCCTTCGCCGTTAGATTTTTTTGTTTTAGCCATAAAAAATCAGCTCCTTTCATTTTTCGGGCAGAGCTGATATAATAAAAAAGTAATCAGCTCTTGGTGGTTCGGGGGTTGATGACGTTGAGCGTGCTGGTAACACGTTCTTGCAGGTCCCTCTGTGTTGGTAGCACCGGGGGATTTTTTTATTTGCCGGCAATTTGCTGGTGGTATTTTATTTCCAAATACTTAATATCGTATTGATGCCATCTTTCGGACATGGATGCGTAGATGCAAATGATTCTTTCGGATAATCCTTATGTGGTATATCCAATTGGAAATATTTGCAAATAAAAAATGCCGAAAGAACAAAATCGTATAGCGTGCTTTTGTCAGCTCTTAATTCTGAAGACAAAGAATGATTTAAAGCATTTCGCTGCCGTGTGAGCTTTAAAATATTCTCTTTTATTAATTTAGGAGGCATAGGCTTGTTGTTAACCGACGTAATGATAGGGAGATATTTATTTGATATAACGCTTATCAGTTCTCTATCTAGGTTTTTGATAGCACCAGCGGCATCGGCGTTAAAAGTAAACTGTTTGGATAAGCGCGTTATATAATCTTTAGCTGCTAATTCGTAGGCGTTGTGTGCAGCTATGATGGCATATCTATAATTGTTCTTTTGGCAATATGCAAAAGCATCGCTAAGTAGAGAATATATCAGATTTTGTTTCAACTTGTTTTCAGCAACGAAAATCAATAACTCGAAGCTTATGGGTGACTTTACATCACTGCGTAATTGCGTCGGCATAATGCAAAGAGCTGTAGATGGACTTTCCGGTAATGGCGTTATAATTGGCAAAATTCCACTATCAGCAGGGGAAACCGGGTTACAATGATAAGATATAATGCTTGAATTTGGTGAAATATTTGCTATGGAAATTTGTTGATATCCATAAGATGGCAGAGTTATATTGGCGATAACGCACTTTGCTTCAAGCAATAAGTGGTGCGCTCCGGCAAAATTTGTGGTATCATTAAAGAAAGCATATTTAAGCAAATTGTAAAGATTATCAAGCTTGAACTTTTGAATAGCTTGTGCGGGCGCATTAAAAGTCATTTGAAAATCTTTTGCATCTGCCCTGTTTAGAAAATAATCAACAAACATTCCATCATCTATTGTAGGCATATTTACTAATTTCATTTTCTTCATCCTTTCTGGAGGTTATCATGGTTTTAACAAAATCTTATATTGATGAGCTAACGCGTAACTTCAGTACCGAAGCCATACGCTTTAACAGCAGATTCAAGGAAGAGGACATTCCCCTGCAGATTACAGAAGAAAATTTACAGTACCTAATTACGAAGTTGTGTGATATGAGGGAAGAACTGGATAATTTGTACGATGAAAGGGAAGACATGGGTGCAATGTACGTCGAAATGCTTAATGATTAAGTTCCCTAAATCAGCCTAAATTCTCCACGCCTTCTTCCGGCTTGCGCTGGAGCTTGGCCAGCTGCAGTTGTTCGGAGTTTCCGAACAACTAAGTTTTCGTTTAATTCGCCCTGTACAAACTAAAGAAGGCCATCGCCTTACAATAAGACGATGGCCTTCAACCGGTCGCAAGCGATACCGGTGTATCTCGCAGTCTTATTGTAGCTTATAAGTAAAAATTTGTCAATTTCTTCCTTGCCGTCAGCATCCAACTGGCGGTATTTCATTTATCTTTAAAGCAGCTATCCTTTGCCAACTTCTTTTCATTTGACTTGACTCTGCGCTCTACCTTTTTAATATCCTCAGCAGGGGGCAGGTTTTCTGGTTTTATGCCACGCTCGCCTAACATATTCCTGATAGTAGAGTTATTTTGTACGTGCTCATGAGTTATGCTGGGTTCGCCGTAAAGGTCTTTTGCTTTAGTGTTGTAATTGGTCATTTCAGTAGCAAGGTTTTTAGCTGCTATTGTCAGGTTAGGAAGAAAATCGGCTAATGGTCTGCCCTTAGTAACGCCGTACCGCTCTTTCATGGATTGCGTGCTTCTGCCAAAAAGTGCAAAGTCGCCGGCGGAACGAATGCGTCCGAAACCTGCGTCATCAACTCCGCGCTCGTAAATATTTTTTGAAAGTTGCTTTTCTGATGCACGCAGCTTATCACGATTTTCTAAGCGCTGCAGGTTTTTCATATGTTCCTCTATAAGCTCTTGCTTTCGGGTTTGTTGAGCAAAATAACTTTGAGCGAAAGCAATTTCTTCTTTGCGCGGATCGCCGTTTTGTGCAACGATATAACACGCATATCTTGTCAGCTCGAAATCCTTTACACTTCTCGTGGCGTTTTTTCCTAAAGTTAACATTTTCGTGACCTCACGAAGATGATATTTTACGTCTATTTGTGCGTTTTGAATAGACGTGAGAGCTTTTGTTATAGCATTATAGAAATTTTCCCAACGATTATAACCGAATAAAGTCATTATCTCGCGTGCAGACCAATATTCAACACCACTTTCATCTACATGAGCCAGTTCATCGAATTTGCTTTTTAATAAAGAAATCTCTTGCTTATCCATAATAAAATCACTCCTTTAAAAATTTGATTATCCTAAACTCTCCACGTCTTCTTCCGCCTTGCGCTGGAGCTTGGCCAGCTTAACATCAATAATATCGTCAATTTCTTCCTTGCCGTCAGCATCTAGCTGGCGGTATTTTTTTATGTGTGTTTCTTCCTGCTGGGTGAGGGAGAGAGAGGAGGACGCTGGAACGGGCACTGTTACTGATTGTAGTAATAGCTCGTTTATTGATATATCAAAATAGTTAGCTAGTTTTTCTATTTTATCCATGCGAGGATACTTTTTCCCGTTTAACCAATCGGAAACTGTGGCTTGCCTGAAATTCAAATCCTTGACTAAATCGCCTTGCGTTTTACCATGTTTTTGCATGATAGCTTTGAGAGTTTCAGAAAAATTTCTCTTAATATCTTCTATTGGCATCATTATCACCTCAATTACATTATACATAAAAGCGTAAAAAAAGCAACATCAAGCCGAAAAAATATCGCTTTAAGTATTGACATAACGCTTAAAGCGATATACAATAAAGGCAAGGTGGTGATAAAAATGAGATTGACGTTAAAAGCAGCGAGAGTAAATTCCGGTTTGGAACAAAAAGAAGCAGCTGAAAAGCTTGGTATTTCTCGTGATAGCTTGCGCTCTTACGAGAAATACAAGAAATCTCCTAAGATTGACTTGGCTATTCGTATAGCCAAATTATACAACTGCAGCCTTTCAGATCTTATTTTTTTACAAGATAATATCGCTTAAAGCGATAAAAAATAATCGGCTTACTAAGCGGCGCTGGCGGTAGGGAGGTAATGAAATGAAACTTATACTTACCCTTGATGAAGAATAAGGGAGGTAAGGGACGTGATGCTGGATAAAGAAAAAGGCCCCGCGGTGCAGGGCAGAAAAGCATTGACGATTCCGAAGCGTAGCGACGGAATGCCAGACTACAATGCAGTAACAGAATTCGCCAGGCTGAACAGCATTACTACGCTGAAGGATTTGGAAAAATTAGGCAGTCCAATTTCAGGCGATGAATACGTTCTGATGACGAAGCTGCGTTGCAGATTGAAGAAATCTATCATCCCTTAATATAGAGAGATAATTCTTCAGCATCAGGTTTTGGATATTTGATAGTTGCATTTGGATTCGCGTCGTTTGCGATAACGATTTGCATTTTTTCAGCGTAAGAGCAGCGTTTACCTACGAATGCTCCTGCTAAACAGCAATACGAAGCTTGGCCGTAAGATTTGCAAATAGGGAGAATATGGCAATCTTTAGCATAAATTTCTTTGCCGTCTTCTTTATTTGTCGAATCGAATAAGCTTTCTTCAATCAATGGATTAGATATATTCATAAAATCACCTCCTTCCTGTGCTTTTATTATAGCACGGAACGCGAGGCGGTGGAAAAGAAGGCCAAAATGAGCATTCAATATACGCCGGATACACCGGCAGCGCGCCGCGCGTTTAATCGTCTGGCGAGAGAAAAGATGAAACTGCGCTTGCTGGCAGATATCCGTATGGACCTCATGGTCTGCGAACTGGAAGGCTGGAGCAAGCTGGAGTATCTGGATGAGCTGCTGGCGCTGCTGCAGGAGCTGAGGAAGAAGGGAGGTGGGGAATGATGGAAGATACAAAAAGCAAAAGCTCACCAATTTGTATTGAGGTGAAGGCTCAATACAAAAGAAGTGAGCTTGGTCGTAAGCTTGAGCGTGTCCAAAAGGCACAGGAAGAATTGGAAGCAGCTTTAGAAGATCTGAAAATGCCTTTTGAATACGCCGATGTTACGGTGGATATTATTTAGGGCGTTTTAGAGAGTCGTATCTTGTGATGGCATTTATAATGGCTGTTGAAATAGCATCAATTTGTTTATCCGAAAGAGGCGGATTAACATTACTCGTATTGTTCTTCTTTAAGCCGTTAAGGATGCCGTTAAGAATATAAATATATTCGTTTCTTTGCATAACAAATACCTCCTTCCTGTGCCTTTATTATAGCACTGCTGCGAGGTGGTGGAAAAGAAGGGAGGTGGGGAATGATGGATGATAAAGAAATGACGACCTGCCCGCATTGCGGGGAAGTCGTCAAAAAAGGTAACTTCTGCAATAAATGTGGCAAGAAGCTGGATAAGATGTGTGACTGCTGGCTGATGAAGCGCCCATATAATTGCAACTTTCAGCAATGCCCTGATATGGCAGCCTTCACATTATTGCTTCTGCATATTCAGTAGGACCAAAAGCGTAGGAAATACGTTTTTCTTAAGCCAATCTTTGAAGCAATCAACAGCAAGTCCTTGAAGGCCATCAAGAAACTTGGCGTAGACCAGAGCAGCATAACGAGACTGGGGAGTTTCAACGATGATGTCTGGTATAAAATCTACTAACTGTTTTTTCTGGTCTGGGGTTAATTCGTCCAACATGTCAATGATGTGTTCGGCATGGACCTCATGGTCTGCGAACTGGAAGGCTGGGACAAGCTGGAGTATCTGGATGAGCTGCTGGCGCTGGTGCAGGAGCTGAGGAAGGGAGGGTGAGAGAGATGCTGACAGAAAAACAAATGGAAAGAATTGCTACGACAAAGCAATCTATCAATGATTTGTTTATAGCACAAGGCTTGACCTATGGTGAGGTTAAGCGTGTTTTATGGCAGTTGATTCATGAGTTTAAGCGTAAAGAAGAAAAGTACCTGAATGAGTCCAGCATCACGTGAGGCCATTAGAAACGGAGGCGAAGGTATGAAAGAAGAACCTGCACTCTCAATCAATATCACAGAAAAAACTTTCTGTTTGTGTATGTTAGCAGCTCAACAGCTGCTGAATACGATAAACAGCAAAAAAAGCTTCAGGGCCATTGTCGAACGTAGCCCTGAAGTCGAAAAAATCACCATTAAAATTTATACCAAAGACATCCCGGTGGAATAGGTACTAATTTTTCTAATGGTTCGTTTTCATCCCATGTAACCTCGAGTATGCGCGGCTTCCCTACGCAAATCATAAAAGCGAAGCGATCCACAGCATTATAAAACTGCTCATACTCATCCGGCGAAAGCGACCTGGTGTCTATCCTATAAGTTGTAACCATATTCTCACCTCCTTCCTGTGCTTCCATTATAGCACTGATGTGGAGAAAGTGAGGAAGAAGGGAGACTAGGGCATGGAAGAAGAAAAAGTCTCTAACAATTTGGCTGATAACCAAGATTGCAGAGGCATAGTAGAAAAACATTATCAAAACAATATTTTAGCAATGCATATAAAAGTACAAATCTTAGGGCTTCAAAAAACTAGAGCTGTACTAAAATGGATTGCCTTGTTCTCAAGAAGATTTTATTTAGATTTTTTGAATGATAAAAGCCTTTAGGAGAGCTTTTTGACCATCAAAAGTATCAAACTCAACCTTGGTAACTAAGAAGCGATCGCCATTGCATTCTAACGAATCACCAGCTTTAATATCGCATGGAAGCTGAAAATGCACATACGATTTACGATCTTCAGTATTATCCAAACCGGAGTATTGGCAGGCTGTAATACCATTTCTGATTACAGAATAACACTTTAAATCAAAAGCAAAGTCAGAAAAATATACATCCGGTGGAATTGGCAAACTTGACATAACAAACACCTCCTTCCTGTGCCTTTATTATAGCACTGATGTGGAGAAGTAAGAAAAAGAAAGGAGTGATTCACATGGCTGAGGTACTGTACATGTCAATCAAAGACTACGCTAAGCACGTATCAGCCAGCGTAGGTACCATCTACGATATGTGCCGGAAGGGCAAGCTGCCGGCCGTAAAAATCGGCGGCTGGCGTATCAACGTGAAACGGGCTGATGAGCTGCTGGAGCAGCGTTGCAATGAGCATATGACTGAATATACACCGGTGATTAAGCCGGCAAAGGTCAGCATCCGCAATGCTAATGCTGCCAATAGCTACATTGCTCGTCTGGAGCAAATCCGTAAGGGCGTTGTGTAAAGGAGGGAAATGATGATGAAAAAAGTATTGTTCATTCTTCTGGCAGCCTGCTGTATTTGGGCGGCGTATGATTACAGCCGTCCGGAAGAAAAATTTGTTGTAAAGACAACCGCCGGAGAGGGTGACACGCTTTGGCGTTTGGTGGGCTCCGTAATGGAGCGCGAAGGCGACCGCAGAGACATTCACGAGGTTATCTTTTATACGCGCCAAATCAGCAACATCAAAGGTGACCTGCAGGTGGGCGATGTGGTTTTAATCCCCATCGAGGTGCGTAAATGAGCACTGCTGGCATGGACAAAAGAAAAAGAGCATTGGCAGCCGCAAACTGTCAATGCTCTAAGCAAAACGATCATAGTTATTATAACAAAAGCAAGGAGTAAATACAATGAAAATTGATTTCAAATTGGAAAGAAGAATCGGTGCTCTCAGCGAGAATCCTTCCGGTTACACCAAGGAGCTGAACGTGGTTATCTGGGATGAGAAATACACAAAATATGACCTGCGCACCTGGAACCCTAACGGCAAGCCCGGCAAGGGCATTACGCTGACCAAAGAGGAGCTGAAGAAGCTGTATAAGCTCATCGGCGAGGAAATCCGCCAAATGGGAGGATGCAATGAGTAGTATAACCCGTAAAAATAAGCGTCGTGTAGCATTTAAATGTGCAAAGCAAGGCATTGCCCCGGCGCAGGCGATTGCGGTATCGGCAGCGCGCGAAATCAAAGCGACCAAGGAAGCAACGGCTGAGACCATGGAGGTCTTGCTGCAGGCCATAGCGCTCGTGACGGCGCATGATTACGGCAAGCTCAATGCTAAGGATACCCGCCTGGATGTGTTGGCCAAACAATTATACCAACGCAGCATTCAGGTCAAGAAGCGCCAGCTGAATGAAGAGGAAAACAAAACCTGCCAGCGCTTTGCCGGTGCAGTTATGGAAATTTGGGAGAAAGAGGAAGGGAAAGGTTATGCAAAAGATTGATTATTATGCTGTAGCACGTAGCATGTATGGCTTGCTGCGCAATAAACACATCAGCTACAGAGGACATCTGCTTGTAGAAGTTCGCAGAAAAGCGCGCCATCAGGTATCTAATTTTGTTCTGCATCGCAAAGCACGTAAATTGAAAGACATGGAGGGTTAAAAATGACATTAACCGAAAAGCACGTGAGCATTGGAGATGAGAAAATGAAAGAATTAAAATTATCGTCGCCGCTTAACGTTCAGATCATCACCGAGCCGGAGCGTATGGCACTGCGTATCGCCTTAGATAAAAGCATTGGCGAGAACCTCGGTATGGTTTTGGCGCTGAAAGATACAAAAAGAGAGATGCCACAAGGCCTGTATAACAGCGGGCTAGACTACCATCGCGACAACTTGGAAATTTACCTGCGCTTGCGCAATAGACTTGAAGATGCTATCTACGAGGCTGAGAGCAATGGCAAGCAAGGAGCTTAAAGAGAAACGCCGTGCTTTAGGGCTGTGTGTATACTGTGGCCGTCCTGCTGTGATTAAGGCGGACGGCACACCGGCCAGAAGATGTAAAGAGTGCAGCGGAAGTCATGTGCGCCAGAAGCGTGATGCAAGGCACGGCATAGAAACGCGGGGCAGAGTTACAGGCAAATCGAGAAGTCACGTAGAGCAGAAGTATTATCAAAGACCGTGGCAAGAGCTGGCAATCTGTCCTGATTGCGGGATTCGTACTAATGCAGACTACTGGTATTGCCCCTGGTGTGGCGCTGCATTCCCGAAACCCAAAAAAGGAGATGAAGAGATGTGATTTATTATAAAAACAATGCGACTCCAAAACGCATTGAGTGGTGGAACAGTCTGCCAGAACGTGAACAGAACCTGCGCATTTGTCTGTTTGAAATCCAGAAAATCGCTATTCCTGAACAAAAAACACTACTGAGATATAAAAAATCACGTAAGGAAGTGCTGAACGCAAAAGCTATCCTCAAACAACTGAAGCTGGTAGCTAAAGCCATCAAACGCCAAATTCCGGGCTACATCAATATTGAAAAGGCAGATGATTGCAGTGCAGCGTATCGTTGCGCATGTTGCCGACAAGGTGTACCTGCTTATGCATCCTACTGCCCGAACTGCGGGCAGCGGATTAGTATGTAAAGGAGCAAAAGCATGGAGTGGAATGAAGAAGTTGAGAAAAAGCTGAAACGTAGAGGCGCAAGCATGCATGAGGAAAAACTTGCGGCACACATTATATTCAATGGTTGCCGTGCTCTTGAGCACTATACTGCCGATGAAATGCGTGAAAAGTTCGAGCCTCTAGCAAAGCAGTACAGAGAAAGCGGGCGCTTTATCAACTGTCTGGCATCTGATGCCTTGGTGATGTACTGCAAGGAGCAGGGCTATAAATGGGAGTGGTACCCACCTAGCCCGTTGGGAGAGTATTGGTTTGTGCTGCCCAAAGAGGAATTGTTTTAGGAGGCGTAGTTATGGAGATTATGCTTATTGATTTTGCAATCTGCTTGATCACTACAATAGCCGTAATGTGCATCGCAATGTGCTATGTTCATAGTAAGCTCGGGAGGGATAAAGCATGAGGCGTAAATGTAACTTATGCGGGCAGAGAAGCGGCAGTTGCAATCGTTATATATTGAAGAATGGCCAAGAAGTTATAATTTGCCCGAGCTGCCTTGCATTTAGCGATGATGAAACTGCTAAGATAGCGCGTCAGGCGCATAAAGAAGGCTTATTAGTGAAAGGAGCAGGCAAGAGATAAAAATGAACGAGAAAACGAATGATTTGACTGAAAGCTGCATTAATAAATTCCATGAGCTGGCCAACCTTTTCAAGGAAAAGAACAAGCAATATGGTGATAAAGACCAGCTGGCGAATTTTCGCAATGGAGCTATGCTGCAATACGGAGATGATAGCTGGGAACATATGTATGAAACAGCAAAATGCTATTGCTTAAAGCACGTTGCCCATGTGTTTGGCGCCGGGCAAACAATTAATGAAGAAAAAATTACTGAAAGCCTTGGCGATATTGCCGTATATTGCATCATCATGCAGCATATGGTGGAGAACAACAAGCAGGCTGCAGCAAATACAAAGGAGTATGACCATGAATAATAAGGAAGCATCAATCAATAAGGTTGACGAATTAGTCAATCGTGCGCAGCTTGCCATCAATGACTGGCAGTGCAGCGGCGAGACCTATTATCTCAGACAAGCACAAGCCAACCTTGGTTCGGCGCTGGAGCTGGCAAGAGCGGCTCGCGTTGCCGTTCAGGCGGCCGAAAAAGCAGAGGTTTATAGCGTGGGCGATGATGACATGACGTTTACTCTGTACGATACACCGGCGGAGGCACTGAAATCTGCGCGCGACAACTTGACAGCTGGTGAAATCGTGACTGTCATTCAATGGAGAGAGTCGAACTGGCACCCTGAAATCAGCGTAGAAATGCTTCTCGGCGAATTTGAAGAAGCAGCGTGCGAAGATGGCGGCAGCGCATCTGAATATTGGAGCGACCGCATCGAAAGCAAGGACATGGCCACGGCTCGCACAGAACTGGAACAGCGTCTTAACGCTGTCCTGAAAGACTGGATTGACGAGCATAAGCTCGAGGCTGATTGGTACAAGCCGACCGGCATGAAGTTGAGCTATCAATTCGATGGCAAAAATTTTAAACGCATCTAATTAATCAACCATCTGCCGCAGAGCGCAGGCCGTAGAGCTGCTGCCTCGCTCATATTTAACTAGCGGATTATATACAAGCATTGCAAATGGCGCAGACAAAAAGAAGAAGTATATCGCACGTATGCGGCCTGCGCTCTGCGGCGGAAAAAAGGAAGGACGTATAAGCAAGTGGATAATGTAGATGACTTTACCATTAATCTTGTTATAACTGTCATAGTGCTGCTGATTGGCCTAGCGCTGGTGCGCGGCGAAAATGATTAAGGCAGCTAAGGCTTTTGGTGGGGCGAAAGCATATGACATATCAATAGCATGCCCCTGCAGAGAATGTGACGTGCGTTCCCCAGGTTGCGGCAGAATATGCAGCGATTACAAAAAGTATAAATTTGTCCTGGCCATACTGAATGGGAAGCGTCAGGCGAAGGCAAAAGCAGCGGCTGAATGTCGCGAGATGCGCAATGAGCGGATCAGAGAATGGAAGCATAATAAATGTTGGCCAAAAGGCTAGCGTAAATAATAGATGATAAAGAATATATGAAGGGAATACTGCGGGGCTGTTCTGCCTCGCAGGTTTCTTCATATATACAGGCATTTCATTTTAAGGGCAGCTTAGCCCTTTAGGCTTGTATGTAAGTAATAACAAAGCGACCACAAAAATATCAGGGGGATAAATCAATGGCAATGAGAATAGGCATAAGAGAAAAAACATATTACTGCCAGGGAACCAGTGAAAGCAAAAAGCATGATTACATTGAAATTGATTTATTTCCTTTCGTGGATGTCAAATACAAACCTTGTAGAAGTGGCAGACAGAAGGCAACTACTCCTAAACAGAAGAACCTTAACGATAAAAAGGCACGCAGATATTTCAGACTGCTGGCCAAAAGCAATTTTGGCAGCAAAGATATACACCTGACTTTAAGCTATGACAATGATAACCTGCCCGATACACCGGAACAGGGAGAGAAAAGGCTGCGTAATTATATGCGCAGATTGAAAAGATTATATAAGGCTAATGGCAAAGAATTAAAATACATCTACGTTACCGAGGTTAGCAGCAAGGGCAGAGTGCATCATCATCTGCTGATTAATCGTGGCGTAGACCGTGATGCTATTGAAAAGGCATGGGGACACGGCTGGGCAAACAGCAAGCGCATTCAGGCAGAGCATGGAGGCGTCGAAGCCTTGGTTTGCTATCTGAGCAAAGATCCTAAAGGCCGCAAAAGATACACTTCATCCCGCAACCTTGTTAAACCGCTGGAATCTGTAAGCGATACCAAGACAAGTCGCAAGCAATTCCAGCAGCTGACTCTTTGGCCGGAAGACTGTGAAGATATGCAAAAGCACTTTGAGCAGAAGCATCCTGACTATCGTATCATCAGCGTAGAGAAATATTATAATGCTGTAACCTGCGAATGGTATATCAGAGCGAAGATGGAGCTTAGGGATGACTATAAGCGCAAGAAGGGAGCAAAGCGACGGAATGAATAAATTGAATTTAATATTGACCATACCGCCTAGCGTCAATCATTGCTATAAAAACTTCAACGTGATGGGACGCAGAAACCGTGTGCTTACGCCATTGGCAAGAGCCTGGAAGGAAGAGGCGTATTATATTGCTAATGCTTTGGCACATCGGGAAGGCTGGCGCGTGCCTAAACCGGAAGAAAAGATTGTGCTGGAAATAGTTGCCTTCTGGCCAGACGGCAGGCGGCGCGATATGAACAATACGCATAAGCTACTTTGTGATGCCTTAGAGGGTGCAGTGTATCTTGATGACAAGATGGTGCTCGTGCGTGATATGGATTTTTCCGTTGACAGGAAGAGACCTAGGCTAGAGGTATGCGTATATGTGAAAGACGATTAAAACGCCAAATTTAATCTTTAAGAATATAAAACCCTAGGAAAATACCCGTAATCAAATTTTAAGTTTGCATGTAGATTAAGAGGAGCAGCAGGAGGGCAGCGTATGACCAAAGAAGAACTAAAAGAAAAGCTGAAAGGCGCTATGTATGCTCAGCGCACGTTGGAGGGAGAGCTGGATAAGCTGCAGGAGCTGCGTACCCTTGCGCAGAAGGTTACGCCTGCTTATAGCCAATCACCTGGCGGCGGTAGTTGCAATGCCCAAAAGCTGGAAAACTCCATAGCGAAAATAATTGAGCAGGAAAAGATTATTGATGAGTGCTGCAATGAGCTGTGCGCCCAGCTGGCAGAAGTCCGGGCTTTAGTTGCGCTGCTGCCGATGGGACCAATGCGCCTTGTGATGCAAAGACGTTACCTGAACTATCAGAAGTGGGAACGTATAGCAGCAGAGCTTAACTATACATGGCAACATGTACATAAGCTTCATGCCAAAGGTTTAAACAGTATTCTTGAAAGATGCGATAGAATGCGAGGGTGAATCGGTGCTATAATGTATAATAGCGAAAGCGTGAGAGAAAAGAATAGCGAGAGCCGTTGGCCTATTGGTCGACGGCTTTTCTATTGTTCGCGTTTTGTGGACAGGGGGCCTAGGTTCTTCCGGGAAAATAAAAAGCCTGCGGGTCGGCGAACTCCCGGAAATTGTCTAGCTGTGAATTTAAAAAATCACATTTCCTTCCGCAGGTAAAAAATCGGACATGTCCAAAAGGCGCAAAATTTTTTCTTGGCTTCCACTAATACGCAAAAATTTTTCGTCGACAATTTCATAGCCTGTTAGGAACGCAAAAAGCGGAAATTTAGCCTGGACAGCATTTCCGCTTTTCCCATTCTCAATTTCCGCACCGCCTAGGCTGCAAAATAGCCTAAAGCGGTGCATCTTATTACCAGATTTGTATTGCCTACAGTGGACAAACAGCAAAGGAGGTGATGTTCATGGCGAAAAAAATAGTACCAAGAGGCTCCGGTGCGGAGCTTGCACGCCTGCTGGGCATCACTGACAGGCGCGTGCGTCAGCTGGCAGACGAAGAAATACTTACCCGAGAGCCTGAAGGAGATTACCTTCTTCCCGAGGTTATTGCTGAATACTATGCCTATAAATACAAAACTGATGAATCCGTTGACCTGATGAAAGAAAAAGCTCTGCATGAAAAGGCCAAAAGAGAGCTGGCGGAATTGGAGCTGGCAAAGCGCCGGAATGAAGTGCATGATGCTGAAGATGTACAGATAGTGATGGTTGATATGCTGACGAAGCTTCGCAGTCAACTTTTAGGACTGCCTACAAAGATGGCAAAACTTTTGGCAGAGCGCGATGCAAGCTATATTGATGCAGCATTGACGCAGGAGATTGAGGAACGGTTGAAGGAACTCAGTGACTATTCTCCGACAATGTTCAGTGAGGAGGCTTTCGGCAATGAAGAAGAAAACCGTTGATTTGTTTAAATGCATTGCGAAGCAAGCGCTTAAGCCTATACCTAAACTGAGCGTTTCCGAGTGGGCGGATAACTACCGTATTATTTCAGCCGAAGGCGCTTCCGAGCCTGGCCGTTGGCGTACCGACCGTGCGCCGTATCAGCGTGAAATTATGGATGCTTTTACGCAGTATGGCATCTGGAAAGTTGTTGTCAAATCATGCAGCCAAATCGGTAAAAGCGATATCATGAATAATGTTATCGGCAGGTTTGCCCATTTAGCACCGGCGCCGATAATGATGATACAGCCAACGATTGATATGGCGCAGGATTTTTCCAAAGGCCGTATTGCTCCGATGATTAGAGATACAAAGGTTTTGAACAGAGTATTTGGTTATGCTAAAAGTAGGGAGAGCAGCAATACTATTTTGCTTAAAAGTTTCCCTGGTGGGCGTTTGATAATGAGCGGCGCTAACAGTCCTGCCAGCTTAGCCAGCAGACCTGTAAAGGTGCTGTTGTGCGATGAAGTTGACCGTTTCCCCATGAGTGCAGGCAGTGAAGGCGACCCTATTGGCCTTGCCAGTAAGCGTATGACTACATTTTGGGACAGAGTAATGGGGGAATTCAGTACGCCGACAAATGCCGGTGAAAGCCGCATAGATGACGAATACATGGAAGGTACACAAGAAGAATGGCAACACAAGTGCCCTAACTGTGGAGAATTTCATCTGATTACACATAGAGCACTTATTTCTGAATATGATACATTTGAGGATGCCAAAGGACAGAAACATGTTAATGTGAAATCTGTGCAGTGGCGTTGCCCGGACTGTGGGTTTTCTTTTGGCGAGGTGGCAATGCGCCGAGCCGAGCAAAAATATATAGCGCAAAATGCTCCTGCCCTGGCAAAAGGAGTGAGGAGCTTTTTTGTTAACTGTTGGGCATCGCCGTGGCTTAATTGGAACGTGGTAATGCAGGAATGGCTTGAAGCTAAAGGAGATCCGGAAAGAGAAAAGGTTATATACAATACACGTTTTGGGGAAAGCTATGAGCTGAAGGGTGAATTTGAAGGACCTGAAATGTTCTTGGAACGTCGCGAACGTTATGAAGCGGAGCTTCCAGAAGGAGTTTTGCTTTTGACTGCAGCAGTGGACGTACAAGATAACCGCTTAGAGTATGAAATTTGCGGCTGGGGCAAAGGAGAAGAGTGCTGGGGGATTCAAAAAGGAATTATTTTGGGTGTGCCGGATACTCCGGAACCTTGGCGGCAACTTGATATGCAGCTTGATCGCAGATATTATTTCAAAAATGGTGTTAGCCTTGTTGTTGCTCGTACGTTTATTGATAGCGGCGGTCACTATACCAATGAAGTTTATCAATATTGCCTGACGCATTTTGCGCGCGGGCGCATTGCGATAAAAGGTTCATCAACTCCCGGTGTACCTATCCTGCATAAAGCTACTAAACAGACAGTTAGGCGCAAGTATACTGTGCCAGTCATGCTCTTAGGTACAGATAGCGGTAAGCAGTATGTTATGGACAGACTTTCAATTGAGGTTCCCGGACCTAAGTATTTTCATTTTCCTTTAGATGGAGAACAGCTTCCGCCTAATCCAACTATAGAGCAAGTGCTTGCTTACAGGAAAAGGCAGCTAAAAAACCATAATGAGCTGGTAGAACGTGGTTATGATGAAATATATTTCAAAGGTTTGATTTCTGAGCAACGTATTCCGCGTAAGCGCAATGGACGTGTTGTGTGGCAGTGGGAAGTGATTGCAAAGGATAAGCGTAACGAACCTTTAGATTTGAGAGTATACAATTTGGCATGTATGCTAAGTATCCGCCCTGACTGGGAACAGCTTGGGGCGATAATTAGTGGTGCTGCAGCTGGCGACGGCAAGAAACAATATTTGAAGAACAAGACCGCAACGCCGGCTAGCAAGCGCTATGGATGTATAAAACGAGGAAATTTGAGGTGATGATATGGCTAATGCCTGGATGAATGCAAGATTGAAACAATATCTTGAAGCTGAAAAGGCGATTCTTGTTGGCGGACAGAGTTACCGTATCGGTAATCGCACATTAACCAGAGCTGATTTGGCTGAAATCCGCTCAGAAATCAAGTCATTGGTAGCAGCCGGTGCTATGGCAGACGAAAGCCTGCAGACGCGCGGGCGACGTACAGTGCAGTTTATTTTGCATGACTAGGAGGTTTAACGGATATGGCGAAGCGCAGAAAGTATTATCAATCAAAAGCAAGGCATCCTACCAATGGGGTTAAGATGCCGACAGTAAAAAACAGCGGGTATTCTGAGGGCGGTGCGTCACATACAAGAGCTGGGCTGAGGGCATACAACCCTATTAAAAGTAGTACACAGGCTGATGTTGACGCTAATTTATCTACGCTGCGCAATCGTAGTTCGGATTTATTTTGCAATAGTCCGATTGGCAGTGCTGCACTCAATGTAGCGCGTAATAATACTATTGGTGCCGGCTTGAAAGTATCACCTAAAATTGATTACCGGACGTTGGGTATTACAGCAGAGCAAGCTAAGGAGTGGCAACGTAACACGCAGAGGGAGTTTGAACTTTGGGCTGGCAGTACAAGCTGTGATTTATATCGCAAAAACAATTTTTATGATATGCAGGATGTAATTTATCTGAGCTATCTCATGGATGGCGATGGTTGGGCACAAATTAAGTATCGTCCGTCATTGCCTGACAGCCCTTACTGTTTGCGTATACAGCTGTTTGAAGCATCACGCGTGTGCAATCCTTATTCTGCTTCTGCTTATAGTACAGCTCCGTATCTGGTAGAGATGAGTAACCCTAAAAACGGTAACCGTATTGTTAACGGAGTGGAAATTAATAGTGATGGAGCAGTAATAGCTTATTGGATTGCCAGCAGAGTTCCGATGGATTTAGCTAATCCGTCAAAGAAATTGGAATGGACGCGAGTGGAGGCGTTTGGAAGACGTACAGGTAGGCCGAATGTCCTGCAAATCAGCCACGAAGAGCGCCCGGAGCAATATCGTGGCGTTCCGTATCTTGCACCGGTGATTGAAATAATTAAGCAGATTAGCCGTTATGCCAATGCTGAACTGATTGCAGCGGTCATTAAATCCTATTTTGCTATATTCTTTACCAGCAATACAGGTGAAACCAATGACATTTATGACGTTATGGATGGTGCTGGCGGGGAAAAGCTGTCTTACGATGAAAAACGTGAGATTTTGGATGGTATTGACTTGGCTGCCGGCAGTGCCAATCTGCTTCCAGAAGGAATTGACGTAAAAGCTGTGGATGGCAGCCGAACAATGTCAACCTTTGAACCGTTTACTAATGCTTTAGTAACGCAGGTTGGTGCGGCGCTTAATATTCCTGCTGATGTACTGATGAGCCGCTTTCAGGCTTCATATTCTGCTAGTCGTGGTGCACTGCTGCAGGCAGCAGCTCTCTTTAAAACACGTCGCACATGGTTTGTGCGAGACTTCTGTCAGCCGGTCTATGAAGCATGGCTGGCGGAAGCAGTGGCTATTGGCCGTGTGCGTGCACCTGGCTATGGGACAGACCCTCTCATTACGAAAGCGTGGAGCAAGGCTGATTGGTTTGGTCCGGTAATGGGTATGCTGGACCCGGTAAAAGAAGTTACCGGTGCGGCATTGCGTCGCAAATATGGTTTCAGTAGTGGTGAACGAGAAGCAGCAGAGCTTACAGGCTCTGATTATGACGATAATATTGACCAGATTGCTCTTGAAAATGCAACTTGGGAAAAGCATGGTCTGTCTGTACCTGTTGCTGACAATACCGGCAAAGATGCAGAAGGAGGTGACGCGAAGAATGAGTAAAAAATTTTGGCAGGTAAAAAACTATGTTAATGCTGAAAGCGAAATTCTGCTGTATGGTCCTATTGCCAGTGAGCATAGTTGGTTTGGCGATGAAGTAACAGCAAAAGATTTCGCTAATGATTTGGAAAGCCTGGGTAATGCACCTGTTACCGTACGTATCAATAGTGGCGGTGGTGACGTTTTTGCGGCGCATGCTATTCACAATCTGCTTATCAATTACAAAGGCACTGTTACTGTCGCGATTGACGGACTGTGTGCAAGTGCCGCAACAATAGTTGCTATGGCAGGCAATAAAATTACCATGCCGACAAATGCACTGTTCATGATTCATAATCCTATGATTGCAATGGGCGATTATTATCAAGCTGCAGAATTAATGCAGATGGCTGCTGCTTTGGATAAAATCAAGGACAGTATTATAGCCAGCTATCGTAAGCGCTGCAAGGCAAGCGTAGAAGAGCTGCAGGCAATGATGGATGCAGAAACATGGTTGGGAGCTGAAGAATGTTTAGCACAGGGTTTTATTGACGAAATCGAAGGTGAAATCAGCGCAACGCTTAACAATAAGCAGCTTGTAATCAACTCGACAACCTATGATGTTAGCGGGTTTAAAAATTTTACTGCCTTAAAAAACCATGTATGTACCTGTAAGGAGGGAAAGAACACAATGACAAAACTCGAACAAATTTTAAACAAGCTGGGATTGCTGGATGAAATTAGCACCAGTACTCAGGCTAATCCGGTTAATACTGTACCTGCAGATAACGCACAGGTTGTAGCTGACGCAGTTGCAGCAGAACGCAAGCGTATTAGTGATCTGCAGGCATTTGATTGTAAGGATAATATGGCTGCAGCGGCAATTATTGATGCTGCTGTGAAAAACGGCCAGACAATCAATGATGTAAAAATCTATCTTGATGCTGTGCAGAATATGCCTTTCAATGGTGTTCAGAATCTTGTTAATAACATGATTAAGGACAATCAGGAATCCGGTGTAGAAGGTGTTAAAGGTAATCCGCAAAACGAAGCGGAAGAAGAAAAAGCTGCTGACGCACAGGCCATGAATGGCTTTGTAGCAGCTATGAACAAGTTTGGAGGTAAAAAATAATGGCTGAATTAGCGAACACTATGGATGGAGTAACCTATGACGAGCTGTTTGGTGGCACCGCAATCAGTGCCATGACTGCTAATGTTACTATTGCTAAGTTATCAACGGCTACAAGCTATAAGCGTGGCACTTTGTTGGGTATTGTTACTGCCAGCGGCAAATATGCTATTGTCGACAGCGAAGCAACTACCGGTGAAAAGGTAGCGAATGTTGTGCTGGCGCAGGATGTTACTGTTGGCACTACTGATGACGTTGTTGCTACTGTGTATACCCGTGGCATTTTCAATCGTGAAAAACTGATTGTAAAGGCTGGTGCTGATAATGCAACAAAACATGAAGAAGAATTGCGTAAGGTTGGTATTTATCTGACCAGCGTAAAATAAGGAGGCTGTGAATAATTATGGGATTTGATATTAACGAAACTCGCACTATGCTGGCGGCAATGGAACAGAGCTATAAGCCTACAACTACTCTGGTAGATGTTTTCTTCCCGCATGCTCAGACTTTCGTAACCAATACTGTATCTATGGAATTTCGCAAAGGTGGCCGTGCCATGGCTCCTTTCGTAGTACAGGGCGGTAAAGGTGTTAACTTGGCGCGTGCCGGCTCTCAGGTGCGTACTTATAAACCGCCTATGATGCGCCCAAAACGTAATATTGAAGTAGCTGACATTGCCGGACGTGGCTTCGGTGAAACTGTATACAGCACCCGCACTGCTGCAGAGCGTGCTGCTGAAATGCGCGCCAAGGATTTGCAGGAGCTGCAGGAAGCATGCGCACGCCGTGAGGAATGGATGGCTGCTCAGTGCCTGCTGAATGGTGAATATGACATCAAAGGCTTTGCTGATGATGGTGTTGCAGCTGTTGTTGACACTATGAGCTTTGGTTTTGACGGCAAGACTACTCTTTCCGGCGGTGATACCTGGGATAATGCTTCTGCTAAAATTTATGACAATATTGGAGATGCTTCTCAAAAAATCCGCCGCGCTGCGGGCGATATCCCGACTGTTGCAATCTGCTCCGGCAATGTTGTGAAATACCTTCTGGCCAACGAGCAGCTTTATAAGTTTATGATGGTGCCTTCTCGTGAGAACATGGCGCTTTTAAGCCTGCAACCTAAGCTGCAACGTCCTGATCTGATGCGTGTTGGCTACATTCAGGCACTGAATCTGGAAATCTATTCTTATGATGGTGGCTATACTGATGAGGAAACCGGTAATTATACTCCGTATATTCCGGATAATCATATGATTATCGGTGTGCCTGGTCTTGGCCGTCGCCTGTATGGCGCTGTTGACCAATTAGAAGAGGATAAGCAGTGGCATTCCTATGCAGCTGCGCGTGTGCCTAAGGTTACTGTGGATGTGGAGAATGACACCAGCTCTCTTGCTGTAAGTTCCCGCTGCGTAATCTGCCCGGACTTCTTGGATAAATGGGCAACTCTGAAAGTAAAATAAGGAGGCTCCTATGAAGGTTTTAGTAAAAAAATTTACGTTGGTACGCGATGGTGTAACCTATAATGCCGGAGAAATTGTAGATTTGCCGGTTGAAGAAGCTACTAGGCTGGTAAACGAATCTGGCAAAGAGTTTGCGCTGTTGGCAGAAGTAAAGCCTGAAGCAAAAAATGTTTCTGCTCCTCAGCAGGAAACAGCAGGTGCTACTTTAGAAAGCATGACTGTTGAACAGCTTAAATCCTTAGCGTCTGAACATGGCATTGACTTGGGCAAAGCTACTAAAAAGGCTGATATTATTGGCCTGATTTTAGCGGCAGAAGCTGATGCTGGAGATGAAAACGCTCTGCCTGCAATTGATGCTGCAGCATTAGTAAAATGACTCCGTTTCAAAAACAGATAGCTGCAGACAATGCGGCTGTCTTTCTCAATGAGATGGAGTTTGCGGAGCTGCATGATCTGAACGGTACGGAATGCAAGGCGATTGTGCAGGATATCTCCGTGGCGCAGGCCTTGACGATACAGCAGGGCAAGGATGATTATTATCCCGGTGTTTATGGCAGTCAGCTGCAGGTTAACTGCCTGAAGGCTGATTTGCCTGAGGTGCCGGTCTATGGCATGCGATTTTATCTGGACGAAAAAATGTATGAGGTTGAAAGCGTGAGTGACGATATGGGCATTTTAACAATTCAGCTGGTGGCGAATGACCGATGATTAGTATTGATGCTAAAAATCTAGAATACGCACAGCGGAAGTTGGGCGGTACTCCGAAGCAAATAGAACAGGCGGCGGCTAACGCTATCAACTACACAATTACAAAGATAAAAACGCAGACATCCAAATCTATTCGTAAAAACTATTTGGTAAGCGCCAAGAATATTAAAGGGGCGCTGGATATTAAGCGTGCGTCACGTTCTAACTTGCGTGGCGTTCTTGCTTCTCGTGGCAGCCCATTGCTTTTGACAGCATTTAAGGTAAGTGTTAATAAGCGCGGGCCAATAAAGGCGAAAGTACGCAAGCAAACCCGCGTTAAGGCTGTGCCTGGCTTATTTCTTGGTGTATCGCGCAAAGGTTACACTGGTGCAATGCAGCGCGCTCAACGCAAAGCACGCTATCCTTTGCGCATTCCTTATGGTCCTAGCATACCGCAGATGTTTGGCTCGGAAAATGTTATCGGTGAGCTTACTCCGTTGGCAGAAGCTACGCTGAACAAACGCTTTTTACATGAAGTAGAATATCGTTTCGGTAAAATATTGACGAAAGCACTCGGTTAGCGAAAACTACGCTTAATGAGCGTTTTTGCATAAAGTAAGGAGTTTTTATGACCACAGTTGAATTAATGGATAATCTGGCTGGGTTTTTGCGCCCTGCAGTTACTGACTACAGCACGCAGCAGCCCTCTGGTCAGCGTGAAATCAAAGTATATGCAGGCTTCCCGCCAGCACGCATGAATGCTGATGAACAGGCATCGTTTATCTATGCTCTTGTCACCGGGGCGCAGGATACTGCAGACGGCGATATGAGCACCGCGACGGTAGAAATTGGCTTCAGCATTTATGATAACAGTGATGCGGACGACTGGCGCAGTCTCTATAATCTTATGGAGCACGTGCGCCAGCATCTTTTAAAACATCGTTTTATAGCTGACAGACATCGTCTGCTGTTTCCTGTGAAATTTGAAGTGCCGGAAGCACAGCCTGCTCCGCAGTGGCAGGGTAAAATTACTGCAATTTATACTATTGGTCAACCTTATGAGGAGGACATATATTATGGCGAAGAATAAGAAAACAGAGAAGCTGATTTATATCGGCCCTAACCTGAGCCGCGGAAGATTACTGCAGTATCAGGTATTCATTGGCGGTCTGCCTGAGCATTTAGATGCAGAATTGGATGAATTCCCTCAATTGGAGAAGCTGTTTGTTTCAGTAGAACAGCTTAACAGAGCGCTTGAGGAAGTTCAACAAACAGGTACTCCGCTGAATAAGTATTACAAACAAGCTATGGAGGTGTAAAACATGGCATATAAACATGGTGTGTATACCAGTGAGGTTCCGACTAGCGTGGTGCCTGCTGTAAACACTGCTGCCGGTCTGCCAGTTGTATTCGGTACCGCTCCGGTACATTTGGCGAGTGAGCGCGCTCAGAGCAACAAACCCATTTTGTGCTACAGTTACGCTGAGGCAGTACAACAGTTGGGCTACAGTAAAGATTGGGCTAAATACACTCTCTGCGAGGTAATGTATAGCCAATTCGCATTGTATAATCGCGGTCCGGTGGTTTTTGTAAACGTATTGGATCCCCAAACCCATAAGAAGAGTACTAGCTCCAAAAATGTTACAGTGACAAACAAAGTTGCAAAAGTAGATGCTCCGGTTCTGCTTGACACTTTGCAGATTAAAGCGTCTACGGCTGGGTCTGCATTGATTGCCGGCAGCGACTATGAAGCTGCTTATGATGACGATGGCGTATTGGTTATTACGTTACTTGATGATGGCACTGCAACTGCTGCAAGTAATTTAACACTTACTTATGATGAGATTGATGCTGCAGCAGTAGATGCAGATGATATCATTGGCGGCATCAATGTGAGCGATGGTTCTGTCAAAGGTTTGGAATGTCTTAACAAAGTATTCCCGATTACCGGCCTTGTGCCTGGCATTGTATTGGCTCCCGGCTGGAGTGAAACTCCGACTGTAGCTGCCGTAATGAAAGCCAAAGCTAGTAATATCAACAGCCATTTCAAGGCGATTACGCTTAATGACGTACCGACCGACGCAGTAAAAAAATATACTGATGTCAAGGCGTGGATGAACCAGAACAGCTATAACGATACTTCTCAAGTGGTATGCTGGCCGATGGTTAAGATGGGCGATGATGTTTATCACATGTCTACCCATGTTCTTGGCGTTATTGCAACTGTTGACAGTAATAACGATGATATTCCTTACGAAAGCCCGTCTAATAAAAGCATGCAGATTAACGGTTGCTGCTTAAAAGATGGTACTGAGGTAGTATTAGGACCTGATGAAGCTGGTTACCTCAACGGCCAGGGCGTTGTTACCGCGCTTAACTTTATCGGAGGCTGGAAATGTTGGGGCAATCGCACCGCCTGCTATCCGTCTAACACCGACCCTAAAGATGCCTTTATCTGTATTCGCAGAATGTTTAACTGGCATGCGCAGACTTTCATTCAAACTTATTGGACGAAGGTAGATAAGCCGATTAACAAACGCCTGATTCAAACAGTTCTGGACAGTGAAAATATGCGTTTAAACGGCCTTACCGGACAAGGTGTCATTTTGGGCGGCCGTGTTGAATTTCGTGATGATGAAAATCCCGTTACCAATCTTATGGACGGCATCATTAAATTCCACACCTATCTTACGCCGCCTGCCCCTGCGCGTGAAATTGAAAACGTGCTCGAATATGATCCTGCGTATTTTGAAACGCTGTTCAGTTAATTGGGAGGTGAGATAGATGGCAAATGTACCTGAGAAATTGATTAACTTTAAAGTTTACCAAGATGGTAACGATTTGGTGGGTATTGCTGACGTGCAGCTTCCATCGTTAGATGCTATGACCGAAACCGTTAAAGGTGCAGGTATTGCAGGCGAGTTTGATAGCCCGGTGCTAGGGCATTTCGGTAGTATGGAAACAGTGTTGAACTGGCGCACATTGGAGAAGCGCAATATCATGTTGGCTATGCAGACTGGCGTAAATCTTGATCTGCGCGGTGCGCAGCAGATTTATGACAGTGCCAGCGGTAAATACAAGGTTGGTAACGTAAAATGCGTTGTGCGCGGTGTACCGAAGAAAACGGAGTTGGGCAAGCTGGATGTTGGTGCTACTACAGGCACTGCGAACACAATTGAAACAGCTTACCTAAAAGTTACCATTGATGGTGAAACTGTTCTGGAGCTGGATAAGTTCAACTACATCTGCAACATTGGTGGCGTTGATTATATGGCTGACGTTCGCGAAGCCTTAGGCATGGTATAAAACAAAAAAAGCCTCCGGCTGCACGCTGGGGGCTAAATTATAAAAGTTTGGAGGAATGAAAGATGATTGACTTAAAAAATGTAGACAATGTGTTGCAAAATGTTACTGGCAAAGATTTTCTGAATGCTGAACGACAAGCGCGTCAGATGGGAGATCAAACAGCTTCCATTGTTCTATCTGGCCAGTTTCAAACTATTTTGTTAGCGAATGCGTTAAAGGTTCCAGTTGAGGATATTGAGGAATTACCTGTGACGGAATTTGTTCAGGCTCTGAGCAAGGTGAACGCTTTTTTATTCGCACAGGATTCAGTGAAGGACAGCAAATAAGAAGAGCAGCCATAGGCTGCTCTATAAATACCAATACAGATATTGAGTTTTTTATTAATGAACCATTGATTGAGTTTCTCGAATGGCTTAATCTTGTTTCTGCTCTTTGTGAAAGTCAACGGTAAAAAGCGTTGGCAACAAATGGTCGAATATAAATTGATAGATAAGGTGGACTGCGTAGGCTGGTCCTAAGCCTATAAATAAGCCTAGCAGACCAAAAAACAATACGCATGGCCAAACAATAAAAGCAATGTTTGCTTCAGCTATACCTAAAGCATAACTTACTATAGCGGCTGAGCTTAATCCAACAGCTGCACCGATGCAAGCACCCATGCCACAAAAGAATATATAAAACAAAATTACTAGAATATCAAATTTCATAACAATCACCTTCTATGTAAATTATATCATCAAAGGGGAGGAGGGACAAGATGGCAAAAAAAGAGTTTAGCATGGCATTTCTTATTGGAGCTCAACTCAAAGGGAGCTTTGGCAATACTTTTTCTAATGTCCTTAAAACCTTTTCCGAGACAAATGCTGCAACTGAAAAAAACAAAAAAGTCTTGAATAGTCTTACTGATGCCTATAAAGATGGCACTATAGCAGCACAAACATTTAAACGCAATCTGGCTTTACAATCACTGGGAGTTTTTAGCGCTAGGTTAGCAAAAACAAAAGGAAGTCTTGAGGTTTTTAACAGTAGTTTTGGGGCTATGACCAGTATTGCTTCTCCTTTTGTGTCGGCAACAAAAACAGCAGCAGTCTTTGAAGCGGCAATGGCGAAGGTGGGTGCTATTTCACGCGCTAATGGTACCGAACTTGAACTGCTAACAAAAAAAGCTAGAGAGCTAGGCGAGACAACGCAATTTACCGCTACCCAGTCAGCTGAAGCAATGAGCTATTTGGGTATGGCTGGATGGGATGCGAAGCAGATTATGGCTGGTATGCCTGGTTTGTTGAGTTTAGCGGCGGCTGGTGGAACAGATTTGGCACGCACCGCCGATATAGTTTCGGACAATCTTACTGCATTCGGCTTATCTGCTGAAAAAGCTGGACACATGGCAGATGTTTATGCGACGGTAATTACTAGGACAAACACAAATGTAGAGATGCTTGGCGACACTATGAAATATGCTGCTCCGGTAGCTGAAGCTTTTGGAGCATCCATGGAAGAGACTGCTGCTTTAGCTGGTTTGATGGCTAATAGCGGTATTAAGGCAAGTCAAGCCGGTACATCGTTGCGTGCAGGCTTTTTACGCTTGGCAGGACCCCCAAAGATGGCGCAAAAGGCAATGGAACAGCTTGGAATGTCTATTAATGATATTACAGCTGAACAAAAAGAGGCAGCTCTAGCAATGGCGAGCCTTGGCATAAACATGAGCGATACTAGTGGGCCGAAGAAAATGTCCACTATTCTTGTTGAGTTAAGAAACAAAACTAAAGATTTAGGTAGGGAAGAAAAGCTGGCAGCTATGAAAGCTATATTTGGCCAGGAAGCGGCAACAGGATGGCTTGCTGTGCTTAATAGCGGCGATGGAACTTTTGAAAAACTGGTAACTGAACTCGAAAATTCTACTGGCGCAGCCGATAGCTTAGCAAAAAAGATGCAAGATAATGCACAAGGCGCTATGACAAGATTTAATTCTGCCTTAGAGTCTACGCAAATTTCTATCGGAACAGCTTTTTTGCCTGCAATGGCAACAGCAGCTGAAGCTGGGGCTAAGTTCTTCGGGTGGCTTGCTGGAAGTGAAACGTTGACAAACATTGCTATAGGCATGGGAGTGGTTGGCGTGGCATTGACTGGATTTGTGGCTGCTGTAAGTGCGGGTGCTGCTGTGGTTAATGCTTATAAAACTGCCTCTATTGCCTGCAATGCTGTATCGAAAGCCTTTAAAGCTTGCACAATATTGTCGACTGCCGCACAATGGGCAATGAATGCTGCAATGTATGCTTGCCCAATAGGTTTGTTTATAGCTGGTGTTACTGCCATTATAGCTGTCGGTTATGCGCTTTACACTCATTGGGATGCAATCAAACAGTTTTTTGTCAACCTTTGGGACAGTCCGACAGCTAGAACGATTATGTTTATTACAGGTCCAATCGGCTGGGCGATTGCTGCTGGAACTGCGCTTATTGCCAACTGGGACATCGTCAAGCAGTGGTTTATAACATTGTGGGACAATCCTTCTTTAGCAATACAGCAGTTTGTTAATGGTATAAAAGACAAGTTTTCTGATGCATTCTCTTGGGTACAGGAAAAATGGCAGGCCATCAGCGATTTTATCTCTAAGCCAATCTTCGGCAAGGTCAATATAACTGCTCAAGGAAGCAGTGGTAGTGACGTTGCACACAACGCTTCTGGAGGTATCTACGGCAAGGGCGCGTTCCTGACAACCTTTGCTGAGGACAGCGGCGAGTCCGCTATTCCGCATACGCCAAATGCGCGGAACATCGGCCTGCTGGCGGAAACAAACCGCATTATGGGCAATCCGTTGGGCGGTGGTGCCAATATTACTGCTACGTTTGCACCAAACATTACAATTCAAGGCGGTGGCGACGAAGGTAAGATCCGCGAGGTGTTGGAGTTGGAGATGGCAAAGTTTAAGAAGATGCTGCAGGACTTGCAGAACCAACAGAGGAGGGTAAGCTATGCGTAAGACTTACACAACTACTCAGGGCGACATGTGGGACTTGATTGCCAAGCGCTTGTATAATGACGAAGCATCGCTAAACGTCCTGCTGGAAGCAAATCAGCAATACGCTGACATTGTTGTTTTTCCGGCAGGAATTGTGTTGGAAGTGCCGGAGTATACTGCACCGGTAACATCGATGCTGCCGCCATGGAGGCGCTGAGATGATGGAAGCAAGACGTTGCCTTGTAATGGTGAGTTACAACGGCAAGGATATCAGCGCTGACCTGCAGCAATATCTCAAATCAGTAAGCTATACCGACAATATGTCGGGCGAGGCTGACGATCTGCAGCTTACGCTGGAGGATAAAGCTGGCCTGTGGCAATCAGCATGGATGCCGGAGAAGGGCGCGACGCTGGATGTTAGCGTAAAGCTGATTAACTGGCAGAGCATCGGTGAACAGGTTGTACGTTTTGGCTTATTTGAGATTGATGAAATCACTAGCAGCGGAATGCCTAGCGAGGTGCAAATCAAGGCGATAAGCGTGCCTGACAACAATAATCTGCGTGGAGTTGAGCGTACACGCAGTTGGGAAAAGGCAGAGCTTAAGCGTATCGCCAACGATATTGCTGGCGGCGCAGGACTTGAGCTGTATTATGACGTCAAGGATTATAACCCCGTCATAGACAGAGCAGAGCAGTCGGAGCAGTCCGATTTATCATTTTTGTATCAGCTCTGCGTTGACCACGGCCTTGCGCTCAAGATATGTAACAATCAGCTTGTCATTTTTGATGAGGCGGATTATGAGGCTGCAGATGCCGTCGCTCAGTTGCCTAAACCGGGCACGATTGCTGCAGATGCCGGCCTTAAATCGCTTGACCTGCTTATGAGCTACAGCCTAAGCAGCAAAGTCCGTGATGTATATAAGGCCTGCCATGTCAAATACCAGGAGGGTAAAGACAAGCAGAAAATTGAGGCTACTTTTGCGGCTCCAGGTAAAACAACTGGCAAGACTCTCGAGGTCAACGAGCAGGTTACCAGCATTGCAGACGCGGAACGGCTGGCCAAAAAGAAGCTGCGCGAGAAAAACAGCGCTGAGATATCCGGTACGTTTACATTTGTCGGTTATCCCGAGCTGGCCGCGGCCGTCAACATCATGTTGAGCGGTTTCGGCGTGTTTGACGGCAAATACATCATCATCAAGGCGCAACATGATATAGGCAGCGGCTATACAACACGCATTGATGTGCGGAGGTGTTTGGATGGATATTAACAAAATCAAAAACCTTATCCGTATCGGCACCATATCGGCCGTCAACGGGGCTGCCTGCAGCGCTCGCGTTGTGTTTGATGATAAGGACGACCTTGTCAGCGCTGAGCTGCCCATAATTACTATCGGCAGCAGCCAGACGCGCGCTTACTGGATACCAGAGGTCGGGACGCAGGTCCTGTGCATTTTCCAGCCAAATGCCAGCGGCTGCGGCATCGGCAGCGGATTTATCATCGGCGCTTTTTACAGCTCCGTTGACAAACCTGTTGAGAGTGATGCAGCCGTACGCAGTATCACGTTTGCTGATGGCAGCTTTATCCGGTATGACAATGGTAATATCGAGATCAACGCCAAAGGCAAGCTAGTGCTCAAGGGCGCTACGATTGAGCTTAATTAGAGGTGATTACCATGCCAAAAGCAACAAGATTAGGCGATAACGATACCGGCCATGATGCCTGCGCTCCGACAGCTCTGGTGAGCGCAAGCGCTGATGTTATCATCAACGGCAAAGGCGCTGGCCGTGTGGGTGACAGCTATGCGCCTCATGGCTGCGTGGCACACCCGACGCACAGTGGAGTAATATCCAGCGGGAGCGCCAGTGTTTATATCAACGGCAAGGCTGCTGGCAGAATAGGGGACAGCGTAAGCTGTGGTGGGAGTGTGGCGGCGGGTAGCAGTAATGTAATGATTGGAGGTTGATAGTATGCTTGTAGGATTCATGGCTGATATACCATTTATAGTGTCCAGCCGCTTTATCCGTACATTCGATGATTATGGGCGTGGTAGCGCAGGGCGCTGGGCGCAGCATGATATTATTGGCGATAAGCCGGTGCTTGAGTTTATCGGTCCGGGTGTAGAGAAGATTAGCTTTTCTATGCAGCTGCGTGCTGATCATGGCATAAACCCGGCTAAGGAGCTTGAAAAACTGCGAAAGCTTCGTGATACAGGCCAATATTTTCCCTTGGTTATCGGTGGTAAGTTGATTACTGATAACATGTGGGTTATCGAAAGCTTGGATGAAAGCGTTTCCTTCTGGGGCAAGTTTGGCAGCATTATGAGTGCTAAAGTAAGCGTAACGCTGAAAGAATACGCAGGAGGGCTGAAAGTATTATGATTTATGATGTTTTAGCTCAGCCAATGCAAGGTATTGATTTTGCACCAGCATCAGAAGTTGCGGAAATCCTGCAAAATCTGCGTACAATAATTACCACTACAAAATATTCTGTGCCGCTTGACCGCGATTTTGGCGTTGATGCTGAGATGCTCGACCTGCCAATCAATGTAGCGCAGGCAAAGCTGCAGTCAGAAATGATTACGGCCATTAAAAAATATGAGCCGCGTGTAGAGATAACATCAATCAGTTTTACCGGCACGGTAGACGGCGTGCTGATACCGAAAGTGCAGGTGAGAATAAAAGATGACAACGAGTAAATTAGATAACCTGGCCGATATTGTGTTTGTCGATGCTGATGCCGATGAAGTTGAAAGCTATGTGATTGGCAGATACGAGGGTATTACCGGCAGGACGCTGGCCAAAGGCGACCCGGTAAGGCTGTTTCTGCTGACAATCGCGGCGCTCATCGTGCTGCTGCTCAACAAAATCAACGAGACCGGCAAGCAGAACCTGCTCAGATACGCTACCGGTGATAACCTGGACCATCTGGGCGCGCTGGTAGGCGTTGAGCGCATCCCGGCAAAAGCTGCTGTGACTACCATGCGCATCAGGTTGTCTGCTAAGCTGCAGACAGCAACAATCATCCCCGCAGGTACACGTTTTACGGCAGGCGATAATGTGTTTTTTGCATTAGATGCCCCGCTGGTTATTGATGCGGGCGCAACCAGTGCCGACGGCAGTGCAACCTGCCTGACAAAAGGCGAGCTGGGTAACGGCTATGTAGCTGGCCAGCTCAAGACGTTGGTTGACCCGGTGCCGTATGTGGATAGCGTGGCAAACATCACCACGTCTGAGGGTGGCGCTGAGGTCCAGTCAGACGACAGCTACCGTGAGGATATCCGCCGCGCCCCGGAAAACTTTAGTACGGCAGGGCCTGAAGGCGCTTATATCTACCATGCCAAAAGGGCGTCAACAAAGATTGCTGACGTTACGGTATGGTCGCCGGAAGCGGGCAAGGTGGAGGTAAGGCCGTTGCTGGCGGGCGGCGAGCTGCCCGGCGATGAGATGCTGCAGCAGGTCAAGACTACGCTTGACGATAAAAAGGTAAGGCCGCTGACTGATAACATCAGTGTACTGGCTCCTGAACAGGTAACCTATAACCTCAGCTTGACATATTATATCGCCAGCGACAACAAGGCACAGGCGACAGCTATCCAAAACGCCGTCAATGCGGCCGTTGACGATTATGTCCTGTGGCAGAAGTCAAAGCTGGGCCGTGACATCAATCCGTCTGAGCTTATCGTGAGAGTAATGGCTACAGGCGCAAAACGCGTGGCTGTGACTGCTCCGGTGTTTACCGCGACAACTGATACACAGGTGGCTGTCTGCGGCACAAAGACTGTGACGCTGGGAGGGATAGAGGATGCTTGAGCTTAAGGATAATGCCCTGCAGCGCATCCTGCCAAGCTCCATCAGCGGCGATGCAACGGTAAAGGACATCGTGCAGGCCATCTCCGGCAGGCTGGCGCAGCTGGGTGAGCAGGCTGAGCTTGTCTTAATCTTGCCGCGTCTCAAAAAGCTGCCGGAAGAAATCGTCGATGAGCTGGCGTGGCAATATCACGTGGATTTTTATGACGTTTCGGCCGACATCGCAAAAAAGCGGGAGCTTGTACGCAAAGCTATTGCCCGCCACCGTTACAAAGGCACTCCCGCAGCGGTTGAAGAAGTCTGCTCAGCAGCCTTTGATACCGCGGAGGTGCTGGAATGGTATGAATATGGCGGCAAGCCGTATCATTTCAAAGTGCGCATGGTGCAGGAGTCCATCCCGGACGAAGCGGTTATAGCTGATATGGTCAAAGCTATCAACAGCGCCAAGAACATCCGGAGCTGGCTTGACAGCATGACTTTTTATTACCGTCCGGAGGGCAAGATTTATACGGCTGGCGTGCTCTGCCAGCATAAAAAGTTATTTTTCAGGATATGAGGGAGGTGAGCGGATATGTTGTGCATAGAATATGACGGCCTGCACAAAAACAGGATAACGCTGACGCGCGGCGACAGTGCCACGCTGAAGCTCAAGCTGTACGATGCCCAGAATAAGCCTGTTGTGCTGACTGAGGCTGACAGGGCTGTGCTGACGGTCAAGCAGGATATTGACAGTCCGGCTGCTGTGCTGCAGCTGGAGGCAAAGGAAAAACAGTTTGATTTTACTCCGGCCGATACAGCCGGCCTTGCCTGCGGCCAATACTGTTACGATGTGCAAGTGACGTTGTCAGATACGGACGTGTATACGGTAATCCCGCCCTCCGATTTTATCCTGGCTAAAGGGGTGACCTGATATGCGTGACGGCGAATTAAAAGGCCTGATTGTCCATAAAGCCGGCCTTTTCGGACGCCTTGAAAGCGCGAAAGAAATCCGCGGCTATATAGGCTGCGGGATAAAAAAGGTCAGTGATTATGTGCCGGAGGAAGAATACCACGGCACTTATGAGGCTGTATCAAAGGCTTTTGAGGACAGCTATCTGGAAACAAAAAACAAACGCCTCAGAGACAATATACACGTCAAGGAAATCCCCTACTATGAGACAAGCAACTTGTCCGACGGGGTGACGGTATATATCGGAAGCGAAATCGAATTTGAATAAACGGAGGTACGCTAATGTCAAATTGGGGTAAACCGGTATTGACCAAGCAGGGCCTTAAGCTGCAGGCCAAGGTCGATGCCGGCAGTCGTATGCAGCTTACACAATGCAAGATTGGCAGCGGTACGCTCAGCAGCGGGCAGAACCTTGAGGACCTGACAGCGCTGATTGCGCCTGTGCAGACGCTGCCTATTGCAAGCATCAACTACTCGGAAAACAACAGCGCCTGCGTGATTGCAGCCGTGACAGATAACAGTAATGTAACCAGCGGCTATTATCTGCGCGAATTTGGCGTGTATGCCCGCGATCCGGATGATGGCGAGATACTGTACGCAGTAGCGCAGGACTCAAACCCGGACTACATCCCGCCAAAGGGTACATCCGCAGTAATCAGCCAGGAAATCGGCGTAGCGTTATCGTTTAGCAACGCTGCCAACGTTACCGCGTACGTTAACACATCGGCTATTGCAACAATAACTTACGTCAATAGTTATGTAGCATCTGCCGTGGCGGACCTTAAAGATATGACCGGTGCATCCCCTGCGCAGGGCGGCGTCCACGGTCTTGTCCCGGCTCCGGGCCGCGGCGTTACGAAAAACCGCTTTTTGCAGGCCGACGGAACGTGGGCCTTTGTTAACGAGATGACCGGTGCTTCGGCCGGGGCTGCAGGTGCAAGCGGTCTTGTCCCTGCTCCCGCTGCAGGCAACAGCACGCGTTATTTGCGCAGCGACGGAAGCTGGGCGGCTATCGTGGCAATGTCCGGTGCATCAGCTACCGTTGACGGTGCCTCTGGCCTTGTGCCCGCACCTGTTGCCGGAAGCAGCATCAGATATCTGTGCGCTGACGGAACCTGGAAAGAAGTCGACCTTGACAGTGCTAAAACTAAGATTGTTGTATATTCCTGAGGTGTGTTATGCAGTACAAAATTTATATTAATGGTGATGCTTACAGACCTGTAAAAACAGATGTGGCATACAGACCGCTGATTTACAGAGCTGTTAGCATTGTCCTGACTGTAAAGATGCCTGATGGCTCGGTGCTGGAAAGTAAACAGGTAGAAATCAATGGCAGCAATCATATGACAAACGCCAACGGACAAATTACGTTGACGGATGACATGGGGACTAGCACAACGTACAGAGTAAAGTACAGTGACATTTACTACACTGATGTAGATGTCACATATACTAAGGATGCTACGTATGATGTCAAATTAGAACAGCATGTGGCGGCTGGCAGTGTAAGCGTTGGTGTATGGAATTACTATAGCAGTAATTTCGGAAAAAAATCTTATACGCTTACAATTCCTGCAGTTGTAAAAATCATCAAGATAACAGGTACAGGCTTCGATGGTTGGAGTGATGAATCAACAGACTCTGCGTATGTAGGCACGAGTGGAAAAACAGAGCAATCTGGCAATACTGTAATCCAATATGGTAATGGCAGTTTCACTAAATACGTTGGTGTGACTGCTGGCAAGAGCTATACACTGTATGGCAGATGGATAAAAGATGCAGTTATAGCATGGTCTGATGAAATCAACACCCATAAAGCAGATGTGACGATTTAGGAGGGTATGTATGGCAAAAATAGCTCATGTAATGTATGGCAGAGTAAGGGCAGTATATGACACAGATATGACGTTTGAGGAATGGAGATTAGCTCATTCTCCTGCAATGATGTTTGTCGATGTGACCGACACAGACGCAAAAGTAGGCGATGACGTTGACCTTAACGATGATGGCAGCTATACAATCGTTCCGCAGGAAGAGTGGTATAGAATTGCCGAAAAACGGCTCAACAATCAAAACACTTTCGCTGAGGAAAAGGAAATTAAACTGAATGAGCTTAACAATCTTGTGGCAAACACACTGCTGGATGCGTTTATGTACAGAGTAACAGTAGGGCAGAGAACATTTCTTGCAATGGAAAAACAAGCTCTTGCGTATATCAACGATAACAAAAGGGGCAGACTGTTGCAGGAACTTGCAAAGACTGAATGTGTCGATGTACAGACTATGGCTGAGCGTATCATGGAACGTCATAACAAGATTGCAGATACAAACGATAGACTGATTGGCTATTACGAAAAATGGCTTGACGTTATCAACAAAGCAAAGACTATCGATGAATTGAAGTGTATTGAATTCAGCGAGGTTGAGCAATGAATTACGATGAAGTGTTTCACAAAATAATCTTAAAACCGCCAAAAGACAAGTATAATCAGAAATATCTTTTCACACAGACGTTGGTACACCATTCTACGTATCAGGGATATAACAGACTGACAGACTCATTGAATATTGGGGGCAAGATGATTTCCCTTGTACCGGACAAAAAACTGGTAACATTGGAAGATGCTATCGAAGATGCGACCGACAATGTTGTAAAGAACATCAACGGCAGGGATGTATATCTGCTGTTGAGTGGCGGTATTGACAGCACGCTTGTGTTCTATGCGCTGGTTAAAAGAGGCATTCCGCTAACAGTAGTAAGTGACCAATGCGCAGTCATGGAGTATATGCGACTGTATAAGCGGATACTGCATCACGAATTCAAGGATGTAAGTTTTTATCCATCACTGAAGAATTCGTTTGCAGAGCTTGCAAAAGATAAGAACATTTTGCTTGTGACAGGTGAGATTGGCGACCAGACTATGGGAACAATGGTGAACATGGAGCTTACGTACAAAGAACGTAATACAACTATGGCTGATGCAGTGAAGATTGACCTGTTGCATAAGATTTGCATAGGTGAGTTTAAAGGCAACTTCACGCAGGCTTGCATAGCAACGTATGGCGATGTTATTACATGGCTGGAGAAAACGCCTGAGAATTGCACAGTAGCTGAGTTTCTGTGGGCAGTCAACTTCATCTACAAATATCTGCTTGTCATCTACAGACTGTATATGTGTGGTATGGTGCAGTATGGCGAGGGAAAGAACGTAGTACATTTCTTTGACACGGAAAAATTCCAGCAATATGCAATGTCACACTACGAGGAAAACTGCGCATATGTAGAAGATTATGAGTACAAGCAGGCTTTTAAAGATTGGATTTATACTCAGAACGGTGACGAAGAATTCCGCAAATATAAGCTGAAAGTGCCGTCGCTGCGTCTAAGCAACTATTGGAGAGAGAGGGTGCGATTAGATGTGTGATTTTCTGTTATGGAAAAACGCAAAAAGTATGTTTTATATGGCATCCATAGCTGCTACGTGGATATGGACTCCCGCTATATTCGTCAGCAGTGAGAAAGCATATTACAGTGGCTTAGGTGGATTCCTGCTGTTCCTTATCCCTAACATCCTTACGCTTATGCTGTTTGCATATTTTGCATCGGTGGTAAGATGTAAGACAGATGGATTTACACTTACTGATGCTATTAAGGGTGCAGGAAAAGGGCAACAGAGGTTACACCTTGCAGTATCATGTACTATACTGATTTGCTCTACGTGCGTCCAACTTATGGGACTGCATACGCTGTTTGTGGCGTGGGGTGATATACCGAAATGGCTGTCAGCACTCACTGTGTCAATTATGGCGTTGGCTATGGTGTGGCGTGACGGCTTAAAGGGCAGTATACTAGCAGACTATAACAAGTATTTCCTAATGCTTTTTGGTGGGCTGATATTGCTTGCGGCAGTGCTGGCAGACGGCGGTTCTTTGAATATTATGGGCAGAAAACCCATACCTTTCATGGAGCTGTTAGGGGCATTCGGTATACCTACTATTATCGGTTTGTTGTCAGCACCGTATATTGACCAGACTTTCTGGCAAAGAGTTTTCAGTATAGACAAAGACAAAATAAAATCGACTTTTATCGGCAGTGCGTTGATGTTTGGCATCATTCCTGCCGTTTTTGGTTTAATTGGTTTTTGCAGTTCTGGTAATGCTGAATGGACTATTGCAACTGCATTTCAGTCATTCTCATTGAAAGTCATTCTTGCAATATGTGTGCTGTGTGCATTGATATCAACGCTTGATAGTAATTTGTGCGCATTGTCATCTATTGTATGTGCTGACATGAAACAGTCAATCAATGTTGGCCGAGTATCAATGGTGATTTTGCTCATTGTCGCATCTGCAGTTATGATAATGACCAACTTAGGCATAACTGATATGTTTTTAATCTATGGCACTATACGCACATGCGTGGCTTTGCCAACTGTATTAATTATTTTGGACAGATATAATAAACAACGGCTGTTGTATGCTACTATGGCATCAGTCGCTGTTGCTCCATTGGGATTCATTGTAAGCGGCGGTAATTGGATATTTACTGTGCTTGCGTTGTTAATCCCGGCTTTGGGTTATGACAGGAGGTAAAAAATGGCACAATCAACAACAAATCTCGGAAAGATACACGTCTTCCCGTCAGAAACACTATACAATCAATTTAAAGACATCATCGCAGACAACGATTTAGCGTTATTAAAAGATGATGGGGCGTACATCGTCGCCGCCTTATTGGAGCAGAACGGCTATGTTAAATTTAGCAACGGGCTAATTCTGCAGTGGGGATATAGTAAGTCCTGTACTGTCAAATTCCATTTACCATTTCCATCGCAAGTATTCTTTTGCGGAATAGTGTTAGACACATCCTACGGATACGAATTTGGCCCGGACCAGTTAGCACCAAAAGATTTAAACCCTAGCGGTTTCACAAAATACCGAGACACTTTTCCTAATTTTTGGTGGTTTGCAATTGGAAAATAGCAGTGGGGAGTTATCGTCACAGGCGAAACCAATCAAGATACTACTATTTTGTTCCCAATCGCTTTTCCTGCTTCGTGTTATACCATTGTCGCCCACCATGTTGGCGATACTAACTACTCTAACCCTTGCGTGACATCGTTTTCGCGTAGAAATTTTAAATTTTACAACGAAAACAGCCGAGGAACACATTTTACATGGATAGCCATAGGTGTGTAATTAGCAGTGGGGAGTTTATACGAGTGGCACGCGTAATGTTACCATAACACTGCCTATAGCTACATCCGTGACATATGCAGTGATAGCGGTGGCGCGCACAGAAAATAACTATGGCTGCTCGGGCTCTCAAAATTGCCAATATGTCTCAAACGTAACCAACAAGACGTTTCAAGCGGGATCTTACGATACAGGCAACGGCTATGCTGGATTTTGGTGGATAGCCATCAGCAAAGCCTAAGCCTTACCAAAAGCGCACCAGTTAAAACCTGCATAACCATTGTAATTGTCATACATATTGGCTATAAAACTCGTATTATTTTGCGATTTTATGCCGAAATTACTATTACTGCCGCTTAGATTACTACTGCTTTTAGCTACTCCGACAACGCTATATAAGACGCTAAATGCGACAGGATACGTTACCGTAGTATCTCTATTAGTCGCGTTGCTACTTCCCCACTGCTTATATGCCGATAATCATCACGTCACAATCACACGGCGGGCTATAAGAGTATATTGTGGCCTGAGATGCTGTAGGTCCGGGTACGATATATACCTTGCCTTCTTTTGTTTTTGACTGGATGCTACATGCAAAAATACTGCATGTAATCGGCATAGTAAATGTTTTCGTTTCGTCGCGTTTGATGCAGACAACTCCCCACTGCTACATACCTATAGCAATATAATTGATGTTCGTGCCTAGATATGTCGGCCATGTTATAGAGCTGTTGTTTCTGGTAATCCACGATGTGTTTTCGAACGTAGCGCTGCCCCATGACTCTTGTGCCGTAGTAACACAGTAAAATTTTTTAAATGGTAGCGAAAAATTTAGTGTTGCTGCTGTGCTTCTTCCCCACTGCTACGCACCAATCGCAAGCCACAATTTATTGCCACCGTATTTACTCCAATACCTAAAAGACTTAGTATCTTTTATTTCATATGTGGGATTCTCATAGCTGTCGTTGTTGTAGGTCAGTTGGATTTGGTAAACAGTTTTGGTGAAGCTGACAGGGAAAGTTACATTAACAGAGCCACCGCTGTTACCTGCATTTCCCCACTGCTAAACACCTATGGCTAACCAATATAAATCGCCACTGCCCGTTCCACTGCCACTATAATGCCTGTATGCAACAAAGCTGTCTTTGCTTACCGAATTTATTCTGCAGGTGCTCTCACGACCACCTACAGAACCAATAACCACGTTAAGCACATTAACAGAGTAAGCCAAGGGGTATGTATACGTTGTTGGCGTGGCATATGGAGATTCACCAAATCCCCACTGCACAGAAAGGCTCATAACGTCTTAATTTAAACCTACGCTTATCATTACACCTAAATCATTAAAAATTCGCCCACAGGCAAAATCTGTGAGCGTAGAAAGGAAAAAACTATGAATGATAAAAGAGTAAATCAATATCTTATCCTGCCAGAAGCAGGACAGAGAAAAGACACAAAGCTCGCAGTTGAGCATAGCGAAGAGCAAATTGCTGAGATGCTTAAACAAGGCTATGTAATCGTCAATCATGATGATTTTAACAAGCTCATCGGTAATGCTGGCGGTGAATACCTTATCGCTGATGACGGCCGTGTATATCCTAAGCCTGCACCTACAGACGCAGAGCTGCTGGCTGTTGCAAAGCCTGCCAAAATCGCAGAGCTTAAGGCTGAGCGTGACAGCAAAGAGGTTGAGCCGATTACCTACAACGGTAACAGATATGATTACGATGACAAAGCGCGCGAGCGCATCAACGCTGCCATCATTGCCTTAGACGTACAGGGAGCTGATGCGTCCATTGATTGGACTACTGCAGATAACGCCGATGTCAAGGTAACAGCCAACGATTTGCGTATGGTAATCGCCATGATTGCACAACGCTCAAACGCCCTACACGTGGCGTATAGAGCCGCTAAGGATAAGGTAGAGGCTGCGACAACTGTTGCTGAGGTTGATGCTGTTACTCTCAACCTCTAAAACGGCTCAAACCCTTGCTGTGACGGCGTTTGGGGCACATCAGACCGATGCTGGCCAACGTGTAACACGTTAGTAACAGTAATCCCTCGATGCGTCAAGGCTTAACAACGCCAGCGCCTACCGGATAAGCAACAGGTTAGCAACAAATCATATTAAATCTATTGCCTTTTTAAGCTCGTGCAGGCTCTTATGCGTGTACACGCCTTTTGTCACGCCCTGGCTGGCGTGGCCTAAGATACGCTTGACGGCCGTCTCGTTAGCTCCGGCGTTGTCGAGCATCGTGGCACAGGTATGGCGGCACTCATGCGGCGTGTGATGACAATTAGTCGCGTCCATGACGTTGTCAAATCGCGCCCGGAAGCGGTGATAGGACAGAGCAGCGCCATCATCTACAGTGATGAGCGTTTTGCCTGGCTTATCCATCCAGGCACGGAAATAGGGCAGCGCCTTGCGGCTTATCGGTACGGCCCTGTTGCGACCGGCCTCAGTCTTGCTGTCACGGACGATAAAGTAACGCTGCTTGAGCTTAACGTCACTTTTCTGGATGGCCAGAAACTCGCCCGGCCGCACGCCGCTGTAACACATCATCACGATGCACATCGCCCAGCACGACAGCTCAGCATCACTGTTGGCCAGCTTTTTAACACGATTGAGCTGGCGGGTGATAAACGGCTTTTTGGGATATTTGGTAACCTTTTTGTCGATGTCAATGTAGCAGGTTATATCGGCTGCCGCCGGTATAATCTTATATTTGACCGCATACTCGTACATGAGATGCATCAGCTGACGGCATTTCTTCTGGCTGGCATAGCCGATATTGCGACGGCTCATGCCACGGATTACACCCTGCAGGTCGGATATCTCCGATTTTGCAAACGGGCGTGTGTGCAGCTCATGGCAATGCTTAAAGGCAGCCTTATAGTTGTTGGCCGTTGACTTTGCTATCTTAGGGTAGCGCTCAGCAGCCATCAGCCGATATACCTCAGCAAAGGTTATCGTGGCCGGGGCAAACAGTGATGGATTTTTATTGTAATCGACCAAAAATGCTAAAGCGTCCTCATATGTGGCGTACTGGCCGATTATCTTCTGGCGGCCGTCGATGTATTTCCTGACGATGTAGGGGCGGCGTCTGTTGCCGCTGTAGCAGGCTATTGAGCCAAATCCATTAGGTAATTTCATTTTTTTCTATCATCTCCTATACAGTTAAGTATAGGCCAGAAAGAGAGGTAATTTTTATGGCAGACAAAAATATTTCCAAGGTCGTTTATGGCGGCAAAACATTGATTGACCTGACGGCCGATACCGTCACTGCTGACAAGCTGCTGAGCACATATACGGCCCACGACAAGTCCGGCTCGCCCATCACCGGTACCTGTACATTTGATGCAGACACCAGCGATGCTACCGCGGCCGTAGCTGAGATTTTGGCAGGCAAGACCGCTTACGTCAACGGCAACAAGCTGACCGGCACAATGAGAAACAACGGCGCTGTCACCGGCACCATCAGCACCAAGGATGAGTCCTACACCATCCCCATCGGTTACCATGACGGCTCCGGCAAGGTGGCCATCAGCACCACTGAGCAGGCCAAGCTCATCGCTACTAACATCCGCTCCGGTGTCAAGATTTTGGGTGTTACCGGTACAATGAGCGGTACTGAGGGCGCTAAGGCTCAGGCCAAGACTGCTACGCCGTCTACTACGCAGCAGACCATCTTGCCGGACAGCACCGGCGGCTACAACTATCTGTCTCAGGTCACCGTCGAGCCGATACCGTACACCGAGTCTGACAATGCTGCCGGAGGCACAACCGTAACCATAGCTTAAAGGAGGCCTGTAACATGGCGGTAAACAAGATTATATACAACGGGGAGACACTGGTAGACCTGACCAGTGATACGGTCACCGCCGATGATCTGGCTGCCGGCGTGACCGCTACCGGGGCTGACGGCAAGCCGGTAATAGGCCTGCTGCCTAAGGTTACCATCGACACGGAGCTGTCGACTACCAGTACAAATCCGGTCCAAAACAAGACCATAACGGCAGCGCTGTCCAACCTTGATATCGACATCGCGACAAACGATGAGATTGACATTGCTTTAAACCTTGCAGGCAGTGGAGATTTACCGACAGGCGGTGGGGTCAGCAGCGGCAGCAATTATACATTACCTACGGCAAGCAGTAGCACGCTTGGCGGCGTAAAAATTGGCAGTAACATCAGCGTGTCAGACGGCACTATCAGCCTTGCCAAAAGCAACGTGACAAGTGCTTTAGGGTACACGCCTGCTACTACCAACAATGCGTCTTTCACCGGCACAACAATGGTGCAGACGCTGACCGTCAGCAGTGCTCTTAATATCCCCGGTGGCAGTATCTGGATTGAGTAGGTAACATATGAGTATTTTAAGCAAAAAATTATATGTACAAAAAACAGGCGGCACTGCTGTTGCCTGTAACATCTACTCTACCTCAGCGGAAGCCGGGGACAAAGCTCTGAGAGTAAAAATTGATAACACTGACGGCTATATAGCCCTCAAAGCGACAGATGATGCCAACGCTACAGGCATGCGTGTTAAAATCGGCACTGTTATATATGCCGTGGCGACAAAACACGAGAGCGGCGGCGTTGCTATCCCTTACACAGAAAGTTATTGGACTGGGGCTGGCAGTCATAGCTTTACTGTTCCGGCTGGTATAACACGCATCCGTGTTGCCGTGTGCGGTGGCGGTGCTGGCAAAGGCAGCTTAATCGGCAACGGTAAAGGTGGCGACAATACGTCGGCATTTGGCATTACTGCAACAGGCGGGCACGGCGGTGGCGTTGCATGGAGAAAAGGCGCTGGCGGTGAGCCTAATGGCCATGCGTCAACTGGCAATAATGTTACTGATGGCTTTGCGTTATCGTTTGACAAGTCAAGCGGCGATTACGGCAAGGGTGGCAACTTTGGTGGCTCGGGTGGCTATGATAGTCAATATGTCGCCGTTACAGCAGGACAAAGTTACACCATAACCGTTGGTGCTGCTGGCGGCTCAAACGGCTCAGCAGGATTCGTACTTATTGCATATGGAGGTGATATTTAGTGGTTGAAAACATGATTGACCTTAATGGCCTTGTGCATGTATGGAGCAAGGTTAAGACGTTGACTGCCGATTGTGTTAAGGCAGATAGCCTTGCAACGGTGGCAACGTCGGGCAGTTACAATGACCTCAGCGACAAGCCGACCATCCCATCTGCATATACATTGCCGACGGCATCAAATACGGTTATGGGCGGTGTGAAAATCGGCAGCAACATAAGTGTATCAGGCGGCGTTATCAGCCTGACAAGGGCCAACGTAACCGGTGCTTTGGGGTACACCCCTCCGGTAAGCGACACAACCTATGTCAACGCGACAGCGTCAGCCGCAGGCCTGATGAGCAGCACCGACAAAAGCAAGCTGGACAGCATAGCAGCTAACGCCAACAATTATGTCCATCCTGCATCTCATCCGGCAAGCATGATAACCGGACTGGCTGCTGTGGCTACTAGCGGCAGCTATAATGATCTGTCGGACAGCCCGGCGATACCTGTTGTGGATGACAGCTTGTCCAGTGACTCTACCAATGCCGTGCAAAACAAAGTTGTGTATGGCTTGGGGCAAAAGTTTTTTAACCAGCTCAGCGCCTTGGCATCGGTAGCCAGGACTGGCAGCTACTCGGACCTTACCGGTACGCCGGGCAACGCCACGACATCTGCCGCGGGGCTGATGAGCGCTGCAGACAAGGCCAAGCTGGACAAGGTCGACGCTGACGCGGGCAGCGTCAAGCTGATAACATACAGTTAAGGTTCTTAATGCGTCTTATACAGAACGGCTTTTATTATGTAATTTTTAGGAGGTTGAAAGATGAACTATAAACTTTTTTTTGATAGTGTGGCAGGTGCAGGCAAAACGCTTTATACAGGTTGGAATTATAAGGCTGTAGCTGCTGCGATAATGGTAATCCTGCTCCACAAGCATGCAATCCTGTTTTATGCTTTTTCTGCTTTGGTTGTGCTGGATTGTCTGACAAAATGGATTGCCATTGCGCATGATTATCTGGTTAAACAAGGAAAAACGCCAACATTTTTGCAGTCCGTTGTCGGCATTAAGGCAGCTCGTAGCGCAGGATTGATTTCCTCCGAGGTGATGAAACACAGATTCCTTGGTAAAATAGCAGTTTATTTATGCTGCGTGATAGCAGCGGCCACAGCAGACCTTATTATGGTTGAACTAAGTAAACCAGCATGGGCAGTTAGTACAATCATTGGTTACTTAACGGCAACGGAATTACTAAGTATAGTAGAAAACCTCAACGCTGCTGGCGTTGAGGCTGTAAAAGGCTTAATTGATACTGTCAAGAAAAAAAGGATGTGATAACATGGACCTTAGACATCTCTTAGCCCACGAAACCGCTGCGGGCATCATCGCCACCGGCATCGAGGGCGCATATGACAGCGTGAGCTGCAGCACTGCCGGCAATTACCCCAGCATGGGCGTGAGCCAGTGGGAGGGCGGCCGCGGGGACAACCTCCTGAGCTGGATTGACGGTGGTCGTAAATTTATCGGCCGCACATACTCCGATATTGTTAACTCCGGCGAGCTGGATGAGCTACGTGCGGTCCTCGACAGTGAGCAGGGCAGGGCTGCTCAGATTGAGATATTGGCAGCCGACTGCCTTGATTATGTCGACGCGCTGATGCCGTACATCAGTGACAGCAAATGCGTAATTTATGCAGCTATGTGGTGCCCGACATCCACCAACGTGGTGAGGGTTTTTGTGCGCAACCGCAGGAACTGGGGCTACGATGTAAACAATCTGTCCGCGCTGGCGGATGTGTTCGCGGAGGAGTACTATGTAGCTGCTGCCGTCGGCAACGCCTACCGTCAAGGCTATGCCAACAGGGCGAGAGCTACATATAATTATCTTGCCGAGCATGATATTGATTGGGGGATGCTTGATGTATGATAAAGGGTGGATATATCGTGTCGGCGTTATGTGTCTATGCGCTGCTGTCGGTAGCTACATCCTGTACACCTGCCTCAGCAGCAGAGACAGCGCCCCGGCAGGAGATAATGGTGAGCGTCCCGCTCAGCAGGTTAACCGAGCTACAGAGCTTAATCAGCAGGCAGGAGCAGCGGTTAAATCAGCTGCAGGAGCTGTTGAGCGGGCAGAGCAGCGGGCTGAGTCAGCAGCAGCAGCAAATCAGTCAGCTCAGGCAAGAGCTGCAGACTGCAAAAAACTCGTTGACAAGCTCCAATCAGATAATCAACGAGCAAAACAAATCATTGATGAGCTTATCAGAGGAGCTCAAACAGGAGCGGCGCAGGACGCGGCGCATTGAGCGTCAGCGCATCTTATGGCAGGCTGTTGCCGGCGGCGCTGTCGTGTATATGGTGCTTAAAGAATAGTTTATATTTGGGGCCAACGCTGGGGCCAACGCGCCTAAAAAATCGCCGAAAACAGGGCGAAAAATAGTAAAAATCAACAACTTAAAAACGCCTTTTTTACACACAAAAATACCCCGCAACCTGCATGGTTGCGGGGTTTCTTTCATGGTGATCCAGGAGGGATTCGAACCCCCGACCCACGGCTTAGAAGGCCGTTGCTCTATCCAACTGAGCTACTGAACCATATTAACTTGGAGCGGGCGATGGGAATCGAACCCACAACATCAGCTTGGAAGGCTGAGGTTTTACCACTAAACTACACCCGCATGGTCGGAGTGGCAGGATTCGAACCTGCGACACCCTGCTCCCAAGGCAGGTGCGCTACCAAACTGCGCTACACCCCGAATACAAAAGGTATTATACTATTTAATTAAACAGATGTCAAGAGAAAATATATACTTTGTTAATCATGAAGCAGAAGAAAAATATTTGAAATCATATTTTCCTTTTGCCTTACAGATTGCTTATTTCAGCAGTTCTTCCTTAAGCTCGTAATATTCGCGTGAGAAATAGGGTGTAAGCTGTGCTTCACGATGGTCATAGCCAAAGGCGCGTTTGGTGAGCGACAAAACCGGTGGTGCCTGAATGCGTTTGGCAACAGCAAAGCCGGCGAACAGCTTCCACCAGCGCTCCAAATCGGCAATCAGCGCAGCGGCATCGGGGCAGGCTTCGTTAATCGCTTCCTGCGTACAGCCAAGCTCTGAGGCCAGCGTGCCGGCTTTGTACCAGCGCAGGATGTCTGCCGGCGTTGTTTTGTGCCAGTTTTCGATAAAGGCACGCAGCAGGTAATCGTGATAACCATACACCAGCGGGTCGCCGCCGTTGCCTACTGTCTGTGCATCCGAAAGCTCGGCGCTGGGACGGATATTGAAGATAGCTTCGGGGATTACTTCGCGTTTGTAAATCACTTCGTTCAGATAATGGCCAAGGGCATATACCTGATGCTTCCAAAGGTCACCGATCATGGCCATGGCGCCGCAGATGTCGCCGTAGAAGGTGGCGTAGCCGATAGCAAGCTCTGCTTTGTTGGAGTTGCAGCTGAAGGCGCCGCCGAAGGCTGCTGACGCAGCAGCGATGACGCGTGCGCCGCGGTCGCGGGCCTGAATATTTTCTTTTATGAGTCCGCTGAGCTGCAGGTTGAAGCTGCTGCCGTCTGCCAGATTGGTGATAGGAGTTTCTTCTAATTGCTTGACTGTCAGCTCATAGCTTTCGCTGATTGGCATTACGGCATAGTTTGCTCCCAATGCCTGCGCCAGCTGCTGCGCGCTGTTGCGTGTGGCAGCAGAGTTGAAGCGTGAAGGCAAATTGAGCAGCAGCACGTTCTCCGGTCCCAAAATATCCGCATACATGACAGCGGTTACGGCGCTGTCGATGCCGCCGGAAAGGCCGACGGTCATGCGTTTGATACCGCATTGCTGCAGGAATTTGGCGGTGCCGTAGCGCAGAGCGCGGTATACGGATTCCGGCTCCTGCGGCAGCTCTGCCGGCGGACAGGTGGGAATGATGCGGTTCACTTTTGTATCCCAGGTGAATTCTAAAAAGGTATCGGCATACATGGGCGCAGAGGTAACCAGACTGCCGTCGCCGTTGTAGGCGGAAGTACAGCCGTCGTAGGTGAAGATGTTCTTGCCGTTGTTCTGGATGCCGACATTGTTGCAGTAGATGAGCGGAATGCCTGCGGTGCGTGCCTGCGCACTGAAAAGGCGGTTGCGCTTACGGTTTTTGCCCAGCGTATAGGGGGAGCAGGAAAGGTTGCACAAGAGCTGTGCTCCGTTGGCTGCCAACGTTTGCGGTACGTTAAGGTGATAGTTTTCCGTCCAGCCGTCCTCGCACAGCATGACGCCGATGCGCAGGCTGGTGCCTCGGACGAAGATTTCCAAAGGCTGCAGTGCTTCGCTGACGCTTGCACCTTCTTCGGCGCAGAGTTTCTGCAGGCTGTAAAAATGACGGCAGTCATCAAATTCGCGGTAGTTGGGCAGCGATGTCTTGATGAAGAAGCTGCGTCCCTGATAACCGCCGAGCAGCTTACCGTTTTGGCAGGCAAAGGCGGCGTTGTATTTGCGCACGCGTCCGTCCTCGTTGAGCTTGCCTGATTCGGTGGCAACGCTACCGAAGATAACGCAGATATTTTCGGTGGCAGCGACGATCTTTTCGGCATAATAGGCGCAGTCATCCAAAAATGTCTGCTGCTCCCAAATGTCGCCGATAAGATAACCCGGCAGTGCCATTTCGGGCAGAAGCAGGATATCGGCCTCAAGGCTGCGTGCTTTTTCAATAGCGTCAATGATTTTCTTATAGTTTACATCAGGACGGCCGGGAGTAATTTCCATCTGTCCGCAGATAATTTTCAGCTTCAATTTATTGTCCTCACAATTTTATTTGCATTTTACATTACTATAGTGCTATTATAACAGAGATGAAGTAATTTCTCTAGCTTAGAGGGGGTTTTTCCTTATGAAACATAACAAAAAAACTAATGCAGCCCGCCGTCTGGACGAGCTGAAGATAGAATACCGTATTATGGAATATCCGGTGGACGAGGAGCATCTGGATGCTGTGCATGTTGCCGCAGAGGTTGGCATGCCTGCATCACAGGTATTCAAAACACTGGTAGTACGCGGTGACAAGAACGGCATTATGTTTGCCGTAATTCCCGGTGATGGCGAGCTTGATTTAAAGGCGTTGGCCAGAGCCAGCGGCAATAAGCGTGCCGAGCTGGTACATCTGAAGGAGGTATTGCCGCTGACAGGCTATATTCGCGGCGGCTGTTCACCATTGGGCGCTAAAAAGAACTACCCTGTATATATGGATGAGACAAGCAATAACTGGCCGGAGATTGCAATCAGCGCCGGTCAGCGCGGTATGCAGATTATTGCAGCGCCTGCTGATTTGCAGCGTGCTACGGCTGCAACGGTGGCACCGCTGATTTTTGCAGAGTAACTCTTGTTCCTTCCTATAAAATATGCTATTATAACCTTGATAACCTATTTGCACAATTGTGTTTGAAAGAAATACGACTGTGCTGGCCTGAAGGCGTATTATTAACGCTGACGGCAGTATGACGTCAAAATTTAAAGAAGAAAGTAGGTTGAATATATGTTATATGTTAGTACAAGAGGGAAAACTGATTTGTTTTCCGCTGCACACGCGATAACCCGTGGCTTGGCAGCGGATGGAGGATTGTTTGTACCGCAGAATATTCCTGCGATGCGTATGGTTGATATAAAGGCGATGGAGCGCAAGCCTTATACGGAGCGTGCTGTTGACGTTCTGCTGCAGTATCTTACTGATTTCAGCGAGGACGAGCTGCGCGAATGTGTAAATGCTGCCTACGCGCCAGAAAAATTCGGTGATAATCCTGTGCCTTTGGTACAGGTAAATGATAACACCGGTGTGCTGGAGCTGTGGCATGGCCCGACGTCTGCTTTTAAGGATATGGCACTGCAGCTTTTGCCGCATCTTTTGACACGTTCGATGCAAAAGACCGGTGAAACGAATAAGGTTGTTATTCTGGTTGCTACCTCCGGTGATACCGGCAAGGCTGCTTTGGAGGGCTTTGCTGATGTTCCTGGAACGCAGATTATTGTTTTCTACCCCAGCGAGGGTGTGAGTGATATCCAGAAGCAGCAGATGATTACCCAGGCAGGCAAAAATGTTAAGGTTTTCGGTATTGAGGGTAACTTTGATGATGCTCAGCGCGGCGTGAAGGAAATCTTCGGTAATACTGCGCTCAGTGATGAGCTGGAGAAAAAGGGATATACCTTCTCTTCTGCCAATTCTATTAACTGGGGCCGTCTGGTGCCGCAGATTGTTTACTACTTCAGCGCTTATGTAGATGCTGTGAAGGCAGGCAAGATTGCTGCCGGTGACCCGATTAATTTTGTTGTTCCGACCGGCAACTTCGGTGATATTCTGGCAGGCTATTATGCTAAGCTGATGGGCTTGCCGATTGACAGACTGCTGTGTGCATCCAACAGTAATAACGTGCTGACTGATTTTATAAATACCGGTGTTTATGACAGACGCCGTGAGTTCTTTAAAACTGCATCTCCTTCTATGGATATTCTTGTTTCCAGTAATCTGGAGCGTCTGCTTTACAGTGTGACTGAGCATGATGCTGCACGCGTAGCGGATTATATGAAGCGTTTGAATACCGAAGGTCATTATGAGATTGACAGCGATGATCTGAAGCAGATTCAAAGCCAGTTCTTCGGTGCCTGGGTTGATGAGCTGGAAACAAAGGAGGCTATCGGACGTATTTATAATGATTACCATTATCTGATGGATACGCATACTGCCGTTGCCTGGCGTGCGATGGAAAAATATCGTTTCCTGACCAGTGATGAAACATATACCGTGGTGCTGTCTACCGCAAGTCCGTATAAGTTTGCCGACAGTGTTTTGACTGCGCTTGATGATGCTCAGCCGCAGAGCAGCAATCCTTTTGAGCTGCTGCAAAAGCTGCATGCCGATACCGGTACGGAGATTCCGCCGCGTATGTTGGCGTTGGAGAATCTGCCGGTGCTGCATTCCGAGGTTATTCCTGCGGACAAGATGGAGCTGGCGGTTGTGAAGAACTTGGTGTAATTGTGGCTTGATGTGAAGAATACTTGCGTTGCGGGTATGTTTTCGCTATAATAAAACCGAAATTTAATATTTATATATGCAAGACTTAGTCTGCCGGGCGGCGGACTAAGTCTTTGTCATAAAAGGAGGTATAAAGTGGACTCTAGGAGTGTACTTGAACAGGTGCGCAGCGGAAAGCTGTCGGTGGCTGAGGCGGAGCGCTATTTTAATCGCAAGGCGTACGAGAATTTAAATTATGCGCGTCTTGATACTTCGCGTGAGCAGCGCACGGGCTTTGCGGAGGTGGTTTACTGCAGCGGTAAGCCTGATGCGTATTTGGCGGATATTTATAAGCGTCTTTTGGCGGAGCAGGGTGAGGTGTTCGGCACGCGGGCAACGCCGGAGCAGTATGAGCTGGTGCGGCGGCAGCTGCCTGATATTGTTTATGATCCGGTGGCGCGGACGCTGAAACAGGAGCGCCCGGATAAGGTGCGGAGCGGTTGCGTTGTTGTGTGTACTGCGGGTACTGCCGATATTCCCGTTGCGGAGGAGGCGGCGCAGACGGCTGAATTTTTCGGGGCGCATGTGGAGCGTCTTTACGATGTTGGCGTGAGCGGGATTCACCGTCTTTTGGATAAGGTTGATTTGCTGCAGCAAGCAAATTGTGTAGTGACGGCTGCAGGCATGGAGGGCGCGCTGGCGAGTGTTATCGGTGGCCTTGTGCGTAATCCTGTGATTGCGGTGCCGACTTCTGTCGGATACGGTGCGAGCTTTCATGGGCTGAGTGCGCTGCTGACGATGATTAATTCCTGCGCTAACTGTGTTTCAGTTGTGAATATTGATAATGGATATGGCGCGGGGATTATTGCGACGCAGATTAACAGGTTGGCGTGCAAGTGAGATCCAACCCTTCCGTCTGCTCGCAAAGCTCGCCTCCACCTCCCCTTTCAGGGGAGATATAAACTTTTATATGCTCCCTGCAAGGGAGCTGGCATCGCCGCAGGCGATGACTGAGGGTTGTGCTTGGCAATATATTAATTGCTTGTCCAACCTTTCTTGCCTGCCCCTTGCACTCTTCGAGTATAACACGACCAGCATTTTTCATTGCATGAAAAATGTGTCTTAGTATAGGGAAGGTGCCGAGCTAAGCGAGGCGGAAGGGGGCTAGCTATGCGTTTAATTTTTATGAGGGAGAACTATTATGCCTATAAATAAAGATTTAGAAATACAGGCGGAAGCCAAGTTTGCCGTGCTGCAGCAGGAGCTGCGGCGCTTGGGCAGTGTGCTGGTTGCGTTCAGCGGCGGCGTTGATTCGACGTTTTTGCTGCAGGCGGCGCATTTGACGTTGGGAGATAAGGCACTTGCTGTGACGGCACGTTCCGGTGTTGTGCCGCAGCGTGATATAGCGGAGGCAGAGGAGTTCTGTCGGAAGCAGGGAATCTGTCATCTTTACTTTGATTTTGATGAGCTGCAGGTGCCGGGGTTTGCCGAAAATCCGCCGGACCGCTGCTATATCTGCAAAAAAACGCTGTTCAGTAATTTCTTGCGCATTGCACAGGAAAACGGTGCTGTGCTTTGCGAAGGCTCGAATATGGATGATTTGGGTGATTACCGCCCCGGTCTGAGGGCTTTGGCTGAGCTGAAAGTGCAGAGCCCTCTGCGCACTGCAGAGCTGACGAAGGAAGAAATCCGCCTGCTGTCGCATAAGCTGCAGCTGCCGACTTGGGATAAGCCGTCATTTGCTTGTCTTGCTTCGCGCTTTGTCTACGGTGAGCGTATTACAGCGGAGAAGCTGGCGGCGGTGGATAAGGCGGAGCAGCTTTTGTGGGAGCTGGGCTTTAAGCAGTTCCGTGTGCGTGTGCATGGCAGTTTGGCGCGCGTTGAGCTGTTGCCCGAGCAGCTGGAGCTGGCAGTGGCGGAGCCGATGCGCAGTACGATTTACAAAGGATTGAAGGCTGCAGGCTTTGCTTATGTGGCACTTGATTTGCAAGGCTATCGTACAGGCAGCATGAATGAAACTTTAAAGCAGGATTAATTTGTACTTATAGCGAATTTTAGCATTAGCCTGCTACAAGTATGCAGGCTTCAGATTAGGAGGAAGATTTATGAAAAGCTTATATTTGGAATGTAATGCCGGCATCAGCGGCGATATGCTGGTAGCAGCACTTTTGGACCTGGGCGCGGACAAAGAGGCACTGGATAAGGCTCTGCAGAGTATTCCTGCAAAGGGCTTTGAATATAAAATCAGCAGAGTGTCTAAAGCAGGCGTTAACTGCTGTGATTTTGATGTTATTCTGGACGAGGAGCATGCTAACCATGACCATGATATGGCCTTTTTGCATGGCAACGACGATGCTGTAGTGCATAGCCATGAGCATGAGCATCATCGTGACCATGACCATGAGCACGAACACGAACATCATCATGACCATGACCATGAGCACGAGCATGAACATCATCATGACCATGACCATGAGCATGAGCACAGCCATGTGCCGCATGAGCATCATCATCACCATGAGCACCGCGGTCTGCAGGAGGTTATTGCGATTATTGATGCTACGGATATGAGTGCTGCAGCCAAGGAATTGGCGCTGAAGATTTTTGATATTATTGCGGATGCTGAGGCAAAGGCGCATGCAGTGGAGAAGAATGCAGTGCATTTCCACGAGGTTGGTGCGATTGATTCTATCGTTGATATTGTGGCGATTGCTGTGTGTGCCGACAGTCTTAGTGTTGAAAACGTAATTGTACCTGAGCTGTGCGAGGGCCGCGGCACTGTGCGCTGCCAGCATGGCGTGCTGCCGGTGCCTGTTCCGGCAACAGCTAATATTATGCAGCGCTTTGGATTTAATGTACACTTGCTGCCGGTGCAGGGCGAGTTCGTTACACCGACCGGTGCTGCTGCCGCTGCTGCGCTGATGACTACGGACGAGTTGCCGCAGAGCTTTAAGATTCTGGGAATCGGTCTGGGAGCAGGCAAGCGTCAGTATGAGCGTCCCAGCATTTTGCGTGCGCTGCTGATTGAGGATAATGCACAAAAAAAAACTCTGTAAACAGTAACGCTTTGCAGACAGATTGCATCTGCCAATTGCAGTCTGATATTGATGACTGCAGCGGCGAGCTTTTGGGCTACACGCTGGAGCGCCTGCTGGCGGCAGGAGCGCTGGATGCTCATTATCAGCCGGTGTTCATGAAGAAGAGCCGTCCGGCGTGGGAGCTTACTGTTATCTGCCGCGAGGAGGACAGAGCGAAGCTGGAAGCGCTGATTTTTGCGGAAACGACAACCATCGGTATCCGTCGTGCGCGCATGGAACGCACTGTGCTGCCGCGTAGCAGGTATGTGGTGCACACTGCTTACGGTGATGTGGCGGTGAAGCGCTGCCTGCTGGAGAACGGCGAACGCTGTTATGTGGAATATGACAGTGCTGCCAAACTGGCACAGGAGCAGGGAGTGCCGCTGCAGGATATCTATCTGGCGGCGCAGTTGGCGCAAAAAAACATAAATTAGCTACAAAAGTGTGGTATAATATCTCCATAATACGTCAGAGAATGGAGAAAAAATGACTAATGTTTTCGATTTGATAGAAGAATTTTATACACAGGATGAAGAATGGAATACGGTATTGCAGCAAGCCTGTGCTGAGGATTTCCTGCGCTATAAAACATGGCAGGGAGCCAAGGATGGCGAGCTGGTCAAGATTTGGGATTATATTACGATTCTTTGTATTTACCTTGGCAATTCCGAGAACTTTCTCGGTGATATGTCGCGTGAGGATTTTATTGACTGCGTAGGCTGGTGCTGCCGCAATGTTTCCGGCTTCCCGGCAACGGAGAGCAACATCGCACATTTCCTGGATGTTATGCAGGAGTTTTATGCATATATGAAAAAGAAACGCATTATTACCCGTGATAATGCGCCTGCCGAAGCCAAAGCCAAGCTGCTGGTTGACGGAAAACTGCAGATTGTCGGCAAAGATGGCAGCTTTTTGCCGGAGCATGACCGCTACAATCTTTATTCTACGCCGGATTTGCCGACGAAAGTGTACTTGAACATCGGCGAGAGAATGCAGAATCTGCTGGATGATGTGCAAAGCTACTATACGCAGAAGCAGTTCCGTCGCGATTTGGAGCGGGCCGATTTTCTCTTCGGCGGTATTTTTCAGAATGGTACAGTTCAGGAAAAGCCGGGCACGGAGGAATATTCACAGACCTTTTGGGATTATTTTCTTTTTGACTATCGCTTGCTTGAAGATGACAAAACGCCGCTGCAGCATTACCGTGATGTAATCTGCCGCGACGCTTCCGAGATGGATACCTCCGTTGATATTTTGAATGAGCTGATTAAGGCAAAGCTGGTTCTCTTTGATGTGCAAAGACGCACGGAGGAGGGAATGTATGTCTGCAGAAATATTTTCACCAATGAAAAATATACCCTGATGCTGCCGGTAGATGATAATATTGACACAGAAGGCTATATTTTCATGGGCCATATTTTTTATGAAAATACTATGGTGATGAACTTCCTGCGCGGACTGGTGATGTCGCAAACCTCGCGTAAGCGCTTTTTCGAGGTTGTCAGCGCGGCGAAGGACTGGTTTGCTGTGCGCCAAAGCGGCGAAATGAGCTGGGAGGAGTTTATCAACCGTAATCCGATGTTCGTGCGCCATGTTTCTGTTGTATATGCCATCTATGTGCGGATGGAGGGCTTTAATTTCAGCACGCAGATAAGTGATTATCAGCCGGCGGCGCTGCTTGAGGACAAGACCTCGGCAATGCTGGAATCTCTTAGAGGAACAGGCCTTTTTTCTGCCTATGATATACAGCTGATGCGTACCATGTGGAGCGATTTTATGCTTCGTGGCAATGCTTTGCCTGATAATACAGACGCTGATTTTGAGCATTGGACGGCAGCTGTTATGTACTGCTTTGTTAAGCTGAATGATGTTTATACCTTTACGGAAAAGCAGGTTTTTGCTATGTGCCGTGCTACCGACCATGTAAAGCTGAAGCAGATGATAGATATGCTAAATAAAACCTTGCAGCTGGAGGCACACGACCCGCGTTATGTTAACGAAGAGGGTCTGTTGCTGATGCTGCTGCAGTGAGAGGAGGCACCAGAATATGAAGTGTGATTTTTGCGGCCACGAGGTTGCTCCCGGCACAGTGGAATGTCCGTACTGCCATTATCAGTTCAAGATTGATGCGCAGGTGCTCAGTCCGGAGGAGCGCGATACCTTTGAGGGCGTGACGATAGACGAGAGCGCAGGCACAGAGGAAACCAAAAGCGCCAGAGAAGGCGCTGTATATGACAGCGGCGCTGATGCTTATAATGAAAGACAGCAGCAGGTGCCGCCGAATATTAAGGTGCATACCTTTGGCTGCGGCAGCGGCATTCTGATTACCTTTCTGATTTTGTGCGGCATTGTGGCAGTTATCTTCTTTTTGCTGCCGACGTTTATTGTCTTTGCCGCTGTGGGCGCAATAGTTTTGTTTATTATGCGCCTTTTTATGGGCTTTTAAAGGCTTAAAAAATGTGTTTCTGACGGCCGGCAGTGTTGCCTTTGGCAGAGCTGCCGGCTGTTTTCGTCTGTTGTAGAAATTTTTTCAAAAAAATTTTAAAAAGCCGTAAAAATATAGAGGATTTTTCTGATTGACGGCGAATAATATGCAGGTACACAATGTGTGAAAAGAATAGGAGGCATAAGATATGCATAGTTACAGCATGGATCTTGGCGGCAGAACTCTTACTATTGAAGCCGGCAAGATTGCAAAACAAGCTAATGGCGCTGTATTAGTTCGTTATGGCGATACCGCCGTAGTAGTTGCCGTTACCGGCACCAAAACCCCGCGTGAGGGTGTAGACTTCTTCCCTTTGACTGTTGATTTTGAAGAAAAAATGTACGCCGTAGGTAAAATCCCCGGCGGCTTTATTAAACGCGAAGGCCGTCCGTCTGAGCAGGCTATCCTGACCAGCCGTCTGATTGACCGTCCGATTCGCCCGATGTTCCCGGAAGGCTACCACAACGATGTACAGATCGTTGCTACCGCTGTTTCCGTTGATCCCGACAATGCTCCGGATATGCCCGCTATGATCGGTGCATCCTGCGCTCTGTCTATTTCCGATATTCCGTTCGAAGGTCCTATCGCAGGTGTGCGCGTAGGCCTGATTGATGGTGAATTCATCATCAACCCGACTGTTGAACAGGCTAAAATCAGCCAACTGAACCTGGCTGTTGCCGGCACCAAAGACGCTATCCTGATGGTAGAAGCAGGTGCTAACGAAGTTTCCGAAGAAACCATGCTGGACGCTATCTGGTTCGGTCATGGCGTAATCAAACAGCTCGTTGAGTTCCAAGAGAAAATCGTTGCTGAAATCGGCAAAGAAAAAATGGAAGTTCCGTTCTACGCTCCGCCTGAAGAAATGGTTGCGGAAATCGAAGAATACGGTGCTCAAAAGCTCAAAGATGCTCTGATGGATGCTAACAAGCTGGAGCGCGAAGAAAACGTTGCTAAGGTTAAAGCTGAAATCGCTGAAGTATTCCTGGAGAAATATCCTGATAATGCTAAAGACGTTGCTTATATCACCCAAAAGCTGGTTAAGAAAATCGTTCGCCGCACTATCTCTGTAGATAAGATTCGTCCTGACGGTCGTCAATTAGACGAAGTACGTCCGGTAAGCTGCGAGGTTGGCCTGCTGGCTCGTCCGCATGGCAGCTCTCTGTTCACCCGTGGTCAGACTCAGATTTTGAACGTTCTGGCTCTGGCTCCGTTGCGTGAAGCACAGATTCTTGATGGTCTCGGCGCTGAGGAAACCAAGCGTTATATCCATCACTACAACTTCCCGCCGTACAGCGTAGGCGAAACCAAACCGCTGCGCAGCCCCGGCCGTCGTGAAATCGGTCACGGTGCTCTGGCTGAGCGTGCTCTGCGTCCGGTTATTCCTTCTGAAGAGGATTTCCCGTATGCAATCCGTCTGGTATCCGAGGTTCTGGAATCCAACGGTTCCTCCTCCATGGGCTCTGTTTGCGCAAGCACCCTGTCCCTGATGGATGCAGGTGTTCCTATTAAGGCTCCTGTTGCCGGCGTTGCTATGGGCCTTGTTAAGGATGGCGAATACTTCACTATTCTGACTGATATCCAAGGTCTGGAGGATGCTCTGGGCGATATGGACTTCAAGGTTGCAGGTACCGAAAAAGGTATTACTGCTATCCAGATGGATATTAAGATTGACGGTATCAACAAGGATATCTTCACTCAGGCTTTGGCACAGGCTAAACGCGGCCGTGAGTTCATCATGGGCAAAATGATGGAATGCATCAGCGAACCGCGCAAAGAGCTGTCCAAATATGCTCCGAAGATTACTACTATCCATGTAGATCCTGATAAGATTGCTAAGGTTATCGGACCCGGCGGCAAGATGATCAAGAAGATCGTTGACGAAACCGGCGCTAAGATTGATATCGATGATACCGGCCGCGTATTTATCGCTGCTGTTAATACCGAGGCTGCTAATAAGGCTATCGAGATGATCGAGGGCATTACTGCTGAGGCTGAGGTTGGCAATGTTTATACCGGTAAGGTTACCCGTCTGATGAACTTTGGTGCTTTCGTTGAGATTCTGCCGGGCAAGGAAGGTCTGGTACATATTTCCCAACTGTCTACTGAGCATGTAGATAAGGTTGAGGATGTTGTAAGTGTTGGCGATGAAATTGTTGTTAAGGTTACTGAAATCGACAACAAGGGTCGCATTAACCTGTCCCGCAAGGCTGTTCTGATGAAGAGCGTACAAAAATAATTTGTGAATTTAAAAGAGCTGTCGCATTTGTGACAGCTCTTTTTTGTAGATTGGAGGAGTGAGTTACTAATGAAAACACGTGGTTTTGAAAAGGTTGCCAAGTATATGGATGTTGAGTTCCCGATGCCGGAGCGCAAGACACAGTTCAGCGCCGGTTATGATATCAGCGCTGCCGAAGAGGTTGTGCTGGAGCCGGGCAAGCTGGTGCTGGTGCCTACCGGTGTGAAGGCCTATATGCAGACAGGCGAGTTCTTGGGCCTGCATATCCGCAGCAGCATGGCGGTGAAGAAGCATCTGATGCTGGTGAATAATGTCGGTATTATTGATGCCGATTATTATAACAATGCTGATAACGAAGGTCACATTATGGTGGCTTTGATGAATATGGGTACCGAGGCTGTTACTATTCCTCAGGGTGAGCGCATTGCCCAAGGTATTTTTTTCAATTACCTGACGGTGGATGATGATGATAAGATAGAAAAAGCAGTCCGTGGCGGCGGCTTCGGCAGCACAGGCAAATAATAATATCACAGTATTACTTCGCTTGGAGATTCGGTTAAAAGTGTAAATAGTTTACAATTTTAACGAAAAAGTGTAGACAATATAGGGAAATATGATATAATTAATTTAGATAATTTTGGTAAATGGAGGTTTTCTCGATGCAGAAAATTGATCAGGCATGTGTAAACACCCTTCGCTTTTTGGCAGCAGACCAGGTAGAAAAGGCTAAATCCGGCCATCCTGGCTTCCCTCTGGGTACAGCTCCTTTGATGTACACCATTTGGGACCGCTTTATGAATTATAATCCGGCTGATCCGCAATGGTTCAACCGCGACCGTTTCATCCTTTCTCCGGGTCACGGCAGCGCTTTGCTTTATGCTATGCTGCATCTGGCAGGCTATGACCTGTCCCTGGATGAGCTGAAAAACTTCCGCCAATGGGGCAGCAAGACTCCGGGTCATCCGGAATTCGGCCTGACTCCGGGCGTTGACGTTTCTACCGGTCCTCTGGGCCATGGCTTTGCTATGGGTGTTGGCTTTGCTATTGCCGAAGCTATGCTGGGCGCAAAGTACAACAAACCTGATTTCCCGGTTGTTGACCACTACACCTTTGGTCTGACCTCTGACGGCGACCTGATGGAGGGCGTTTCCTGCGAGGCTGCTTCTCTGGCAGGTACCCTTGGCTTGGGCAAACTGATTTACTTATATGATGACAACAAAATTACTATAGAAGGCAGCACTGATATTGCCTTCACTGAGGATGTTGAAGCCCGCTTCAGGGCTTATGGCTGGCAGGTTCTGCGCGTAGAAAGCAGCGAGGATGTTGACGCTATGCAGGCAGCTATCGAAGAAGCTAAGGCTGATACTATGCATCCTTCTCTGATTATTGTACGTACTCACATCGGCTTCGGCAGCCCGAAACAGGACAGCCCGTCCTGCCATGGCGAGCCGCTGGGTGGTGAAGCATTGGCGGCTACCAAAGAAAAAGCCGGCTGGCCGCAGGAAATGTTCTATGTACCTGCTGAGGTTAAAGAACATTTTGCTGCTAAGCTGGATGGCTGTGCTGCAAATGAAGCTGCTTGGAAGGCTTTGATGGATGACTATAAGATGGTATATCCAGAGCTGGCTAAAGAGCTGGAAGACCGCATTGCCGGCAACTCCATGGTTAACCTGAGTGCTCTGGAAGCAATCTTCAAGGATACCGTTAAAAACGCTACCCGCGAAGCAAGCGGTGATATTATCCAAGTTTTGGCTGCACAGCTGCCTGAGCTGGTTGGCGGCAGTGCTGACCTTGGTCCTTCCAACAAAACTATCATGAAAACCGGCGGTTACTTCTCCAAGCTTGACAGAACCGGCCGCAACATTCACTTTGGCGTTCGCGAGCACGCTATGGGTACCGTTCTGAACGGTATTTCCCTGCATGGCGGCTTCATTCCCTTCGGTGGTACCTTCCTGGTATTTGCTGACTTTCTGCGTCCGACCATCCGTATGGCAGCACTCATGGGCATTCAGTCCGTATTCGTACTGACTCATGACAGCATTGCGCTGGGCGAAGACGGTCCTACTCATCAGCCGATTGAAACCACTATGGCTCTGCGTCTGATTCCGAACGTAAGCGTTATCCGTCCGGCTGATGCTCTGGAAACTGCTACCGCATGGCAACAGGCTTGCCTGAACAAGCATAAACCTACCTGCCTGCTGCTGAGCCGTCAAAAACTGACTGTACTGCATGACTATGCAGCAACCATCCATGAAAACGCTCATAAAGGCGCTTATGTACTGAGCCCGGCTAAGAACGAGGCTAAGGCTGTTCTGATCGGTACCGGCAGTGAAGTACATCTGGCACTGGCTGCACAGGCTAAGCTGGCAGAAGAGGGCATTGACGTTAGCGTTGTATCTATGCCTTGCTGGGATGCTTTTGATGCTCAAAGCGATGAGTACAAGGAAAGCGTTCTGCCTGCAGGCGTAACCAAGTTTGCTGTTGAAGCAGGCGTTCCTTACGGTTGGAGCCGCTACACCGGCACTGAAAAGAATGTTCTGGGCATTACTACCTTTGGCGCTTCCGCACCCGGCGATGTAATGATGGAAAAATACGGCTTTACTGTTGAAAACCTGGTTGCAAAGGTTAAAGCAGCGCTGTAAGCTTAATTTGAAATTGATCTTAAAGGGTTCTATGTCAAGTTTTGGGGTATTCAAGACTTTAACATTATAGACCTAGACAATACATAATTATTTTTGCAATTCAACCAGCCTCTAGTATATTTATATTGGAGGCTGGTTTTATTTTTCTAAAATAAGACATAGTTATCCTAATGCGATTTTACTATATTTTATTCCAGATACAATATTCTGTTTCGAAATCTGTCGATATTCCTTATACCATAGCTGATTCGCTTCAATGCTTTGATTTTATTGTTACTGCCTTCAATAAACCCGTTAGAAATTCTTTCGTCAATTATATTTGCAATTTCAGTTTTCCAATTATAGAACCTTTTTGTGCCTGTGTTTGGATTATAAAGAGGAATAGCTCGTGCAATAGTATTAAAAATAATTAACAGTAACGCAAAAATTGCTCATAGTGTTAAAATAAATTAATACTATCGACGAAATGTACGATAGTATTAAAAATAATTAACACTGTTGCGGAGGGGAGTGGGTTGTGTTAGAATATAATAAAGGAAAATGTGCTGACAAAGCGGAAAGGAGCAGGGTTATGGTTATCAGAACACAGTATCTGGAACGTTTGCGCCCGTTTTATGATTCGGAGCTGGTAAAGGTTATTACCGGCATCAGACGTTGCGGTAAATCTACTATTTTGCGTCAGGTTATTGCTGAAATAAAGGAAAATGGTATCGAGGATTCGCATATCGTTTACATAAATTTTGAAGATTATAAGTATCATAAGCTGACAGATGCAGATGCTTTTTATGAATATGTTGAGCAAAAAATTGTTGATGAAAGTAAATATTATCTGTTTTTCGATGAAATTCAAAATGTAAATAATTTTGAGCTTGTGGTAAATTCTTTTCGGGCAACTCATAATGTGAGTATCTTTATTACCGGTTCTAATTCTAAACTGCTTTCGGGAGAATTAGCTACGCATTTAAGTGGCAGGACTGTATCTTTGCGCGTATTACCGTTCAATTTTATGGAGTTCTGTCAATACAAAGATATCTCTGCGCCGGATTATGAAACTCTGCTGGCGGAATACATGACTTATGGTGGCTTGCCTTTGGTATGTGGCGCTGCCAATAAGGAAACCAAAGAGGTTATTTTAAATAATATATATGATGCGGTTGTGCTGAAGGATATAGTCATGCGTAACAAAATAAATTCGCCGCTGGTTCTGGAAAAGGTACTTGATTATATTGTAGGTAACTCTTCACTGACTGTTTCCGGTAATGCTATTGCCGGTACGCTTTCAAGTAATGGGCATAAGGTTTCTGCACCTGTTGTGTATGATTATCTGCGCTGCATTGTTGATGCCTGTGTTTGCGATAAGGTTTCGCGTTATGATATTCGTGGCAAGAAGGCGCTTGCATTTGAAGAGAAGTATTATGTTTGCGACCTTGGCTTTCTGCATTTGAAGAAAAACAGAATTAAGGACGAGTATAACTATATTATTGAAACAATTTGCTATAATGAGCTGATTTCGCGTGGCTATAAGGTCTATGTAGGTAAAACCTGGAAGGGTGAGATTGACTTTATCGCAGAATTGAATGGTAAGATTATTTATATTCAGGCAGCGTATCTTTTAACTGATGAAAAAACGATAGAGCGAGAGTTTGGAGCATATGAAAAAATTGCTGATAATTATCCCAAATATGTTATAACTTTGGATAAGCATACCATTTCAAGAAATGGCATTATCCATTATAATCTCATTGATTTCCTGCTCAGAAAAGTAGATCTTTAATTTTTAGTATGCAATATAATATTTTGAATCAATCACGTAAGCAGTTTACTGTGCTTGCGTGATTTTTCTTTGAATTTCTATAAATATTTTTTTGCAAGCGCAATGGCATATTTTGACAGAATGTGAAAAAAATTTAAGCTTTTTTCTGGAATAAGCAATTCTGTTACGGATAACGTATAATAAGTTGCGCAAATTCAATTCAAAAAGATAGACATAGAGACTACCTTTGCTTACAATTAAGTTACCACACAAAACATGAAAGAAGGTAGAATCTATGTCTGGTAACATTATACAATTAAACGAGCAATTTA